>RCUF01000019.1_pt1 | contig 180049 bp, 153 predicted proteins | sample 2166311 | NCBI WGS metagenome assembly RCUF01 (sample SAMN09932608, study PRJNA488358) | compost metagenome | feature: garden; material: soil; isolation source: compost soil in 4-hydroxybenzonitrile-enriched culture | place: Germany: Experimental Botanical Garden Goettingen | collected 2016-01-27 | reverse complement strand
GCACGGTGGTGTGGAAGGTCGGCTACTCAATTAATGAGTAGCCTCCTATCCGATTAGTGGATCAATCAATTGCCAGGGACCTGCTCCAGAGATTGATGTTCATCTGCGTTATATCTTTGTTCGACAGAACAACAAGTTTAACGGTTATTGACGGGACTCCCCCACTTACAGCGGCTATATTCATACTTGATTTGTCCTGAGGCACTAGTTGGCGTGCAGACTTAGTTCTACAGGAATAAGCTGGATGCTGTCTGCCTCCCAAGGACATACTATAGTTCACATCCAGGGATCTATCGGCAAGGAGGGCCCTCATGTCGGGACAGAGAGCATCAGCACAGCGAGAAAATAAAGCTTGTAATCCGCAAGCCGCACAGTATCCTCATAGTGCACAGCATTCGCAACGCATACAGCATCTACAGAACGCACAGCGTAAGCGAAGAATCAGAGCTCTTATGATCTTCTTTGTCAGCTTGCTCATTCTGATCATAGCCAGATTGGGCTGGCTACAGGCGGGTTTTTACGTAGGACAGAATGTTCAGTCATCCAGGACCATAGACGAGCTGTCAGTATTGCAGCGTCAGGAGGGGGTTGTGGTGGATGATGGCAGAGGGCATATGGAGGATCGCAATGGTCATGCTTTGACGGGGGAACGTATCTGGGTGCCGGTGTTATTTCCGAGAGGCTATGAGAGGCTGAACGAGGCGGAGCTGAAGACACTCGCTTCTATATTGGAGATCAAGGACACTAAGCTTCGACAGCAGTGGAAGGCGTTGGAGTCTCCGTTCATCTGGACAGATGCAGCGAACCAGCCAGTAGCTCTGCAATCTGCACAGATCAATAAGCTTCGAGGAATTCATAGCGATGCTGTAGAGGTACTGCCGTATGTGAGAAGATATGCTAACTCGGCTTCGGGACGTCAGTGGCTAGGATACGTCTATGATCCTGGCAAGCAAGCATCAACACCAGTCGGGGCTTCGGGGCTAGAGAAGGCATTTGAGCCGTTGCTCAAGAGCCGTGGCAAGACGGTAATGCTGCACTTGGTCGATCCGGTGCGTGCAACCCTTCCGGGCTCCGCTCTTCGTATCATTAAGCCAGACAACCCCTATTATCCTTTACGGCTACAGACTACGATTGACCTGCCCTTACAGGAAAAGATTGAGTTGCTCCTGAAGCAGTCGGGGATGGGGGAAGGAGCGGTAGTCGTTATGGACGTGCAGAATGCGGATGTTGTGGCCATGGTGTCCAGGCCCTTCTATAATCCTAATGATATCCACCCGGAGCAAGGACAGTGGGTTAATCATGCTACACAAGCAGCAGCTCCTGGCTCGGTATTCAAGATTGTGACGGCTGCTGCTGCATTGGAGGCGGGTCAGACCGATGAGGAAGAAGTATTCGAGTGTAAAGGTGACTTCGGTAAATATGGACTTTCCTGTCCCGTGCCTGGTGGCCACGGAAGACTGACCTTGCGTGAGGGCTTCGCACGCTCCTGCAACACGGTGTTTGCACATCTCGCAGAGCGGGTAAGTTCAGAAGATATCCTGATTATGGCGGGACGTCTGGGACTGGGACAAGCGATCGGATGGCAGGCAACAGGAATGCCTGGAATCTCGGCAGTACAGCCGCTAGAGCACGAGCATGCTGGGGGCATTTATGCAACAGATGCAGATCTGCAGGATGAAGGGGTACGGGTGCAGACGGCAATTGGTCAAAGGGACGTAATGATGACCCCGCTACAAGCAGCGAATATGGTAGTAACCTTGCTGCATGAAGGTCAGGTCCTCTCCCCACGTCTGGTCAGTCGGGTGAAGTATCGTGATGGAAGTGTGCTCATGGAGCTGGAGCCACATACGATGCCAACTGGGCAAGGCAAGGTGCGACCGGAGACAGCTCGTCAGCTGTTGGCGTGGATGCAGGATACTGTGGATGAAGGAACTGGCCGTTCCCTACGATCGGCCAGCTGGCATCTGGCAGGCAAGTCGGGCACTGCGCAGACAGGACAAGGCCGCAACCATCAATGGTTTGTTGGTTACGGCCCTGTAGAGTATCCTAAGTATGCAGTTGCGGTACTGGTGAAGAACAGACCGGAGAATGTCAGCAATCAGGCGACACGCCTGTTCGGTCAGGTGATGGACTTGCTGGCCCGATCTTCATTAACTGCTGGTCGGTCCTCCTGAATGCGGCCCAGAGAAGGGGGATTCCTCGAATTCATCCTTAGGCAGATGGATCCAGCGCTGCAGGTAGCCCTGCTGCATAAGCTCCTTGATCAGGATCAGCAGGATGGGAGACATGATCAATCCCGAGATACCGAAGATCGACAAGGAAATAATCATGAATGACAGCATGAGATAGGCGGATGTAACACCGATGGAGTTGCCGGCAATCTTAGGCTCGGCCAATTGTCTTACCAGCATTGTAATGACCAGCAGCACAATCAGCCCAATACCCAGACCAGTCTGCCCTACAATCAGCAGGTAGATAGCCCATGGCAGCAGGATAACAGGCACACCAAGCAGTGGCAAAAGATCAAACAGAGCACATAAAATAGCTATATAGAAAGCATTTCCTGTTCCCAGGATAAGCAATCCGGTAAAAATAAGCGCAAACGTAATAGAGACGAGTAGGAACTGGGCACGCAGATACGAGAAAATGGCCTTGATGACATGATTTTTGAAGAAATCAAAGGCAGTTTTCAAGGTCTGCGGTGTCTTTTTCCGAGCAATAACCTTCCATAGATCAATCTCGACACTCAAAAAGAATGCTAAAATAACAGCAACAGCAAAATTGGCTATGAAGGTAGAAGATGAGCCTACAAAACCAATCAACCAGCGGAGAAAGCTCGCCCCCCACGTCCCAAGCATACTGGTGATCGTCTCGAAGTATTCATTCAGACGCTCCGTCAGACTTGGAGGCAATGAGGTGATCTGATTCTGAACAAATAAGCTGGATTGCCGGAAAGCATCCTGAATCAGTATTGTGTAGCGTGGAATGTCATCTGCCAGCTTCATGGACTGTACCGCCAGAATGACACCCAACCCGAGGAAGACCCCGATGAGCACAGCAGCGAACAGCAGCACGGATATTGCTGAAGCGAAAGCCTTGCGCATTCCCCGGCGATGCAGGAATTGAGCCAGAGGCTCAATGCAGGCGAAGACGATGAAGGATAGAAACACGGGAGCAGCCAAATGGTATAACTTACTAAACAGTAACATGATAAGATAAACTGTGAGAACAATTAATGCGATGTCAAATATCGTGCGCCAGTATTTTTTGTATAACGGTAGCATGATCCAGTCTCCTTTTCTCGGGCAATTGAGTTGAGCTTGTAGCAGCACTCTGCCCATAGTTAATCATGAGTGTATGTGTGTATTTGTATCATACATCTAAATGGTTTTTCAAAATACACTATATTGGGTAACATAAATCTTCTATAGGTTAGCATGATTCTTCTAATCCATGTAGTATATCTAGTGATCTATCTAGTATACGCTGAGCATCTGAGACGAGGGGTTCAAAATACGGAACTGTGTACATATACGATGATATTTGGAGGATGGTTCCCAAAATCAAGCATCATCCAGCATCACCGATCTGTGTTTTGTATGTTCATATTCATAGAGATTGCCAAGACAAAACGGAAAAGTGGGGATATCCATGCTGCAGAACTTACTGTTGTTGATATTGTACATTTCTTCTTTGTATGCATTTATTCCACTGATCATTAGCCGATTGTTCGGGTTCAGAGTACTTCGCAGGGGAAAAATAAAGGATTCGTTTGCATTGACTTTTGATGATGGACCGCATCCAGTCTACACACAACAGCTACTGGACCTGCTTCAACGCTATGAGGTAAAGGCGACTTTCTTTGTCGTCGGCATGCACGCCAAGGACCATCCAGAGCTATTGCGTAGAATGCACCAGGAGGGGCATTTGATTGGTATTCATAATTATGAGCATAGGGCGAATTGGCTGATGCGGCCCAAGACGGTGCGCAGACAGATTGAATGGACCGAGCAGATTATCCGTCAGGTTACCGGGCAGCCCGTCATGTACTACAGACCTCCATGGGGAGTAGTTAACCTGTTTGATTTCTCCCCTTCAGCAGGGAAACGAATCGTGCTATGGTCTTCGATGTTCTATGATTGGAGGTTCCGAATTGGCGCTGATCGGCTTGCCGAACGTATGCTGAGGAAGCTGCGAGGAGGAGAGATTATGCTGCTGCATGATCGGGGGACCACATTTGGCGCTGACCCACAGGCACCCGAGAATATGCTGCTCGCTGTCGAGAAGCTGTTGGAGGAAGCCGCGCACCGGGGCATGAAGGCAATTAGAATTGATGAGATGGAGGAGGTTGAAGTCGTCATGGGTGAGGAGAAGGGGCGACAGGACAATGCAGGATGGCTGAAAAGAGGCATACTGCGCTTATGGTTCCAATACGAGAAGCTGTTCCACAGTCTCTTCCATCTTCAGCCTGCTTCGACAGATGCTCCATTGCTGCATTACAGACAGCGCTCCTATCAGGGTGAAGAGGTCAAGCTAGGGGATGGCTCTGTGTTAAGCAAGGGTGACAGCGTGCTGGAGCTGCATTTTGACAATCACAGATTGTATGAGATCGGGGCTAGCGCAAAATCCACGCTCCATATTGCCATTCAGATGATTCGCGGTGTAGAGCAGCAGCTTCCCGCCCTAGCGTCCAGGATTGCTGAGGAGCCTGGTCTTGCGAATGTAAAAGCACTGTATGGCGTTAGTATGATTAATCGCGGGGCCGAGAAGCTGGGCTTCATCGTGCAGGAATTACCCAAGGGGCTATTTGCCACAGCCTCACGCTGGTATCTGGCATTACTGTTGTTGGTGATTCATCCAGCCGGACAGAGACGCTTCAGGAAGGGACAACTGCGTGCAGAGCAGCAGAGATCTAGCCGTGAAGCAACGGCAAGAGCAACCCTGATTCCCAAGAGAATCGTAATGCCTGTAAGCATCCTGCAGAATCGATACGGTGCCACAAGCAGCAGCTCATCCAAGGCAGCCGCAGTAGAAGCAGGGTATGATGCTGAGATGGTGGACATGGAATCGACAACAGCAGCTCCAGTGAATAGCACAGGCACCACAGCTTAATAGTAGCCTCAGGGCGTTAATTGACTAAGTACGGTAACTAGTAATACAAAAAAATAATACAAAAAAAGCTGTTTCGAGACTAGCTAAGCTCGAAACAGCTTTTGTCTATGCTATAGTGCTTTTGTTCATACTACGGTGCTATGATTAGATTTTCATAATTCCGCCATTGCTCGCGTTCGTAACAAGCTTGGAGTAACGAGCGAGATAACCTGTCTTCACCTTCGGCTCGAAGCCCTTCCAGTTCGCACGGCGACGCTCGAATTCCTCATCACTGATCTCCAACTGAATGGTGCGGTTGTTCAGATCCAGCTCAATGAAGTCTCCGTCCTCAACGAAGGCAATTGGTCCACCTTCAGCAGCCTCCGGTGAGATGTGACCGATCGAGATACCACGGGATGCACCCGAGAAGCGGCCGTCAGTAATCAGTCCTACCTTGGCACCCAGACCCATACCTACGATTTGGGAGGTTGGTGCCAGCATTTCCGGCATACCTGGTCCACCCTTAGGTCCTTCATAACGGATAACAACTACGTGGCCTTCCTTCACATGACCGTTAGCGATTCCGTACAACGCATCATCCTGAGAATCGAAGCAGATTGCAGGTCCACGGTGATAGCCGCCAACCGATGCATCTACTGCGCCCACCTTGATAATGGAGCCCTGAGGAGCCAGATTGCCGAAGAGCACAGCCAGTCCACCACGTTCGGAATAAGGGTTGTCCAGCTTATGGATGACATTCGTATCCAGAATCTCTTGATCTTCCACATTCTCACGAAGCGTCTTGCCTGTCACTGTGATACAGTCCCCATGCAGCGCTCCTGGCTTCTTGAGTAGCTCGTTCAGAACCGCGCTTACGCCGCCTGCATTGTGCACATCCTCGATGTGATAGTCGGAGGCAGGAGCCAGCTTGGACAGATGTGGTACTCGGTTAGCCACTTCGTTGATACGCTCGATTGGATAATCTACCTCAGCTTCATGTGCCAAAGCCAGTGTGTGCAGTACAGTGTTCGTGGAGCCACCCATCGCCATATCCAATGCGAAGGCATTGTCGATTGCTTCCTTCGTAACGATATCACGCGGCTTGAGATCGATCTTGATCAGTTCCATCAGCTGCTTCGCAGACTGACGAACGAAATCCTTGCGTTCCTCGGCGACTGCCAGAATCGTACCATTGCCTGGCAGAGCCAATCCCAGTGCCTCAGCAAGACAGTTCATGGAGTTCGCTGTGAACATACCTGAACAGGATCCACAGGTAGGACAGCCAAATTGCTCAAGCTCCAGCAAGCTTTGATCATCGATCTTGCCTGCCTGGTAAGCACCTACACCCTCGAATACGGAGGTCAGGGAGATCGAGCGGCCATTCTTATCCTTACCAGCCTTCATTGGGCCACCGCTGACGAATACCGTCGGAATGTTGACACGAAGCGCCCCCATCATCATGCCTGGCGTGATCTTGTCACAGTTAGGAATACATACCATTCCGTCGAACCAGTGGGCAGAGACGACAGTCTCCAGGGAATCGGCAATAATCTCACGGCTTGGGAGAGAGTAACGCATTCCGATATGACCCATGGCAATTCCATCATCAACACCGATGGTATTGAACTCGAACGGGACTCCGCCTGCTTCGCGAATCGCTTCTTTGACGATTTTACCGAACTCCTGAAGGTGTACGTGTCCAGGGACAATATCGATATAGGAGTTGCACACGGCAATAAATGGTTTGCCGAAATCCTCTTCCTTAACTCCTGCTGCGCGCAGCAAGCTCCGGTGTGGTGCACGATCAAAGCCTTTTTTGATCATGTCAGAGCGCATTTTTTTGTTTGCTGTCATGCTGACTTATCCTCCCAATCGGTGTATATTTTAGTGCTGTTGAGCACTAATGAACGTTTATGTTTTCTAAAGAGTCTATCACATCTAGTCAGCTTTTGCTATATGGGCCTTGCTGGAGGATGCACAAAAAAAACCGGCCTACACAGAAGCCGGCTGCTGCCAGAAATGATGGACACTTCAACGGATATGTCAACTGGATATGGCCCGCTGAGGTGCATAGATTGATATGCCGATTACTTTTTGCCACCCTTGCGACCGATTTCTTGATAGAACTCACGATCTCTGGACTCGGCGGTGGCTTCTCCACCCTTGCGGCCAATCTCCTGATAGAACTCCTTGGTATGAGTCTCTGCTGTCGTCACGCCGCCTTTGCGACCAATCCCTTGGTAGAAAGCCCGACTATGCTTCTTGGAGGTGGCTTGCCCACCGAGCCTTCCGGCCTCGGCCCGAGTCATCTTGCCATTGTCTGAGGGGGGTGCCATAACAAATCACTCCTTGGGACAAGTTTGTTGTGCGCACCCTGTACTTACCACCTCGCTTGCGACATGAAACAAGGAAAAAAGACGCATCGGGCAAGCTACAATAGAAGTATATTACGTCAGAAGTATATTACGTCGAATTCGTGTCGAAAGCGTGGTCAGGCCTTTCTTGGTTGGCGCAGACTTGGCTTCATGTAGCGCAGCAGCCAATCTGTCCGCGGCTCTACAACGGCATGTGACAATGTTCTGACAGCAGGAAGCGTCAGCAGGGCGGTCGCCCCGCAAGCCATGATGATGAGCAGCAATGCCTCATAGGGAAGCGTAATGTAGCTATAGAGCCCTGAGATCACGGCAACGCGGATAACGAAGCCATGCAGCAGGAAGACATAGAGAGTCCGTCTGCCCATATCCGTCCAGAAGCCAGCAGCCAGCGGAACGAATCCCAGAAAAACGACAGAGGCGGCAATCTGCATCAAGTAGATACCGACGCGGAACAGACCAGCATACCATTCGGTGTGACCCATCTGGATATAGGTCATGCTTCCATATAGCCAGCCTGCTGGGAGTACTTGAGCGATGAAGCCTGATACCGACAGGAGCAGGCAGGATAGCACAATGGCCGTCAATCTTGCCTTGCGGTTCCACCATGCGACCAGCTTCTCATAAGAAAAGTGGTAGCCAATGACGAAGAATGGCAGGAATACGAAAGTCCGACTCAGGCTCAGCCATATTCCGTCCACTGGAAGATATCCGATCATAATGCCAAGTCCAAAGGCAATAGCGAGCTGTGAAGTCACAGACAGCCGGATCAGGATCATCATAAGTAATCGCCAGCAAATATGACTGGCCAGGAACCACAGCAGCAAATAAGGCGCGAAGATTGAGTGGTGAATGCCAGGGACATGGAAGAACAGGGCGTCGAGAGAGGAATAAAGCGTCTGAAATATCAAATATTGCAGTCCAATTTGTACCAGAACCTTGCGACCGCCCGAGCCGAGCAGATTGGATTTGGAAAAATACCCTGTGACGAATACAAACAGTGGAATGTGGAACATGAATATCCACGTATACACCTCTTGGGCTAATGGCATGTCAGCTAGCAGCGGCTCAAGAGCATTTCCGATAAATACACAAAAAATTAGCAGCAACCGCAGGTTGATCAGCACGGTGTCACCGCGCGAGGTGTCATGTACAGTCATCCGGTATTCCCCCATCAATACATAATGAAAAGTAATAATGAAATCATCTTTTTATACTTTCAAAATACGCTAGTTGCAGACATTGGATAGTGATTTATTTCACAATAGAAAACGCTCTCAGCTCCCATATTTGTGTCGAAACGTTGACACGTTATGCAGCTCCAGATTTGACCTGTCCCTACACCAATGGTACCCTAACGAAAGCCGGACATCTTCCCGTGCAGTAGTAGAATTCCTTTGCAGATAGAATGGGCTTGCCGGCAAGTTATCGTTCCTGACCCAAGCTGTCTTCCTATATAATTGAACCCAAGAGCCTGACTTAGCGTGAATAGGAGCAGCTGTGCAGGCTGTGTGATGTCCTAAATACAATCAACCGAATGCTAAGGAGAATAACAATGAAAAAAATTCAACTTGTGCAAAAAATAGCAGATTGCGGTGTAGTGGCTGTACTGCGTGGTGATTCCAGTGATCAAGTCGTGCAAATGGCAGAGCAGGCTATCGCGGGTGGAATTAAGGCTATCGAAATTACATTGACAGTTCCAGGGGCTTTGCGTGCGATCGAATCCCTCAGCAGAATCTATAGCTGGAACGCTGAGCATGAGGATCGGTTCGCTATCATTGGAGCGGGTACAGTGCTGGAGCCACATTCCGCTAGAGCTGCCATTATGGCAGGTGCTGAATTCGTGGTGTCCCCTTCCCTGAATCCCGAGACGATCAGATTGTGCAACCTCTATCGTGTGCCCATCATGCCTGGGGTCATGACCTTGGCAGAGGTTCAGCAAGCGCTGGAGTGGGGTGTGGATATCGTGAAGCTCTTCCCAGGCAGTGTCTACGAACCGTCCATTATCAAGACGATGAAGGGGCCAATGCCGCAGGCCAATTTCATGCCAACGGGCGGTGTCTCTGTCGCTAACCTTGGGGACTGGATTCGGGGTGGAGCTGTGGCCGTAGGCATTGGCTCAGATCTGACCGCTGAGGCTGTTCAATCGGGAGATATGAAGCGGGTACGCTCCAAGTCAGAGCAATACATGAAGGCTTACCGGGAAGCTAAGGCTGAGCGGTAATAGAATGGGCTGGACCGAGAGCAATGGGTGAGCGGTCCAGCCCAGCAATACAACATTAGACTCCGAAGCTGCGATTGAGTGGCGTTGGAGTTTTGTATTTCACTAGACAATTTCGAAAAGGTGGTTCGCATGAGAAGACGAAATAGAAGTATGAGTATATATAGTGCGAGACAGCCTCGTCGAATGATATGGAAGGTGCTCCTGGTCGTGCTGATTCTGCTGGTAGCTATCGTCGGCTGGGGCGCATGGAAGGTGTTGACACCCTACAAGGCAGATGATATGGCTCTGACAGCTATCAGTAGTGCTGCGGAGGCACAAGTGAAGGTAACCGAGACAGAGCAGTGGATTGATTTTATGCCGGAAGAGGGAGCGGGCAAGGGTACAGGGGTTATTTTCTACCCAGGCGGAATGGTAGACCCGAAGAGCTATGCACCGTTGGCGAAGTCTCTCGCGGAGCAGGGACATCATACGGTCATTGTGAAGATGCGGTTCAACCTTGCTTTCATGGAGCCTGATGCAGCGAATGCTGTACTGGCTGCATATCCGGACGAGTCCTTCGTGATTGGGGGCCACTCATTAGGCGGAGCCATGGCTGCCCGCTATGCTGCGGCTCATTCAGGTCAGGTTCAAGGATTGTTCCTTCTGGCCTCTTATGCGGACAGCAAGGCAGATCTACACACGACGTCCCTTCCAGTTCTCTCGATTCTGGGTACACAGGATGAGGTAATCAATAGAGAGAAATATCAGAGTGGACGAGCCAATCTGCCTGAAAGTACGTTGTACTACACCGTAGAAGGCGGAAATCATGCTCAATATGGAAGCTATGGCCCGCAAAAGGGAGATGGGGTGGCCACGATTACTGCAGAAGAGCAGGAAAGTCGCACAGTTCAGGTGATGATTGATTGGCTGACTGCGACTGTTGATGTTAATGCATCACCCAAATAAAACGTGTTTAGCGCCAATAGGACGTGCTTAATGCCCATGTTCACTCTAAGGAGAAGATAGGAATGGCTGAGCTGTTGGTAAAAGGAAGACAACATCCCTGCAGAGCTGTGCTGTTCGATAAGGATGGCACGCTGCTGGACTTCTGGCAAATGTGGGGACCGTGGACTCGTACGCTGCTGGAGATGCTTGAGCAAGAGCTTCGAGTACTGAAGAGCAGCTTTACGGGTGCGAAGCACCAAGTGCTTGGTACAACTCATAATTCGAATGGTGAGCCGAGTGGCTATGACCGAGGAGGTCCTTTGGCCATGGGATCGATTGAGGAGACAACCGCTGTTCTGGCCTGGCAGCTGTATGCGGCTGGCAAGCCATGGAACGAGGCAGTGCTGCGTGTACGTGAACTGGCCTCAGCAGCCATGCAGGATATTCGGCAACAGAGGCCAGCAAGTCTGCCTCCGGGCCTGCTAAGCTTGCTCCAGCAGTGTCGCCAGGCTGGTATTGTCATGGGCGTAGTTACGGCGGATGGAACGAAGGAAGCAGAGGAGCACCTTCACTGGCTCGGGATACATTCTTATTTTGCGACAGTGGTGGGCTATGACCAGGTCGTACACAGTAAGCCTGATCCTGCCATGCTGCTTCATGCCTGCGCCCAGCTCCAGGTCAGCCCGTCTGAGACTGTACTGATCGGGGATACGAATGGAGACATGCAGATGGGAAGACTTGCCGGAGCGGCGTTGAAGATTGGCTATGCTGCAGAGTCGGAGGCAGTCTCATATCTGTTGGATGCAGATTACATCATTCACAGCTATGATGAGATTATAATACAGCAGGAATCTGTGTAATGGATTATAGGGTTGCATGTTATTCTATGGATAATTGATGGGGTGATGCTGGTATGGACAAAAAGCAGACATTGGCTTCATGGATTACAGACAGCAGCAAAATCGTATTTTTTGGCGGGGCAGGAACCTCCACAGAGAGCGGGATTCCAGATTTCCGGTCAGCCGCAGGACTGTATCGGAATGAAGAGAAGCTGCCTTACCCACCGGAGGTTATGCTAAGCAAGACCTTTTTCCTGGAGCACCCGGACATCTTCTTTGACTTTTACCGCCGAAAGATGCTGCATCCGAATGCAGAGCCTAATGGCTGCCATGATCTGCTGGCCAGGCTAGAAGCTGAAGGCAGGCTGTCAGCGGTCATCACACAGAATATCGATGGTCTGCATCAGAAGGCTGGCAGTCAGCGTGTGCTAGAGCTTCATGGGTCCGTGCATCGCAATTACTGCATGAGCTGCTCACGTTTTTATTCCCTTGCGGAGATTATGGACAGTGAGAGCACTGTACCTGTCTGTCCGCATGACGGAGCCATGATTAAGCCTGATGTGGTGCTATATGAAGAGGAATTGAACCACAAGACATTATCCGATGCTGTGGAGGCCATAGCGGAGGCCGATTTACTGTTAATTGGCGGCACGTCCTTGACCGTTCATCCGGCAGCTTCCTTAATTACTTATTTTCAAGGAGGACGTACGGTACTGCTGAATGCTGACCCGACTCCGTATGACCACCGGGCGAATCTGCTGATTACCGAACCGATCGGACAGGTAATGCATGAGGTTGGAATGTTGGTAGTGTAATCGTTTTCTTGTCAAAAAGTTGTCGAAGGCGTATGATGTTCCGTAGGAAAGAAAACACAATCATGAGTGGAGAGAGGCGGGGATAGCAATGGTTTATTTAGCTGGTGAAGATCGTTATGAGCATATGAAATATAATCGTACAGGCAAATCTGGCTTGAAGCTTCCGGCCATTTCTCTGGGACTATGGCATAACTTTGGTGGTATCAACAACGCCGAGAATGGTCGGAACATGTTGACAAGAGCGTTCGATCTGGGAATTACCCATTTTGATTTGGCAAATAATTATGGTCCTCCGGCAGGATCTGCTGAGCAATTGTTCGGGCAGGTTCTGGCAAGTGACCTTAAGGCATATCGCGATGAGATGGTCATCTCTACAAAAGCAGGTTACTATATGTGGCCTGGACCATACGGTGAATGGGGTTCTCGCAAATATCTGGTCTCAAGTCTGGATCAGAGTCTGAAGCGCATGGGGCTTGATTATGTGGACATTTTCTACTCCCATCGCTTTGATCCGGATACTCCGCTTGAGGAGACGATGATGGCACTGGATCACATTGTCCGTTCAGGGAAGGCTCTGTATGTGGGGATTTCCAGCTATAGTGCGGAGCAGACTGCCGAGGCGGCTCGAATTCTGAAAGAGCTCGGAACACCACTCCTCATTCATCAACCGAAGTATTCCTTGCTGGACCGCTGGATTGAAGAGGGGCTGCAGGATGTACTTGATGAGAATGGAATGGGCAGTATCGCGTTTTGCCCACTGGCGCAAGGATTGCTTACCAATAAATATCTAAACGGCATTCCTGATGATTCTCGCGCTGCAGGTGCTTCGCAGTTCCTGAGCTCCAATAACATTACTCCAGAGATGCTGCGCAAGGTGAGAGCCTTGAACCAGATGGCTGGTGCACGTGGCCAAAGTTTGGCCCAGTTCGCACTTGCCTGGGTGCTACGGGAGGGACGTGTGACCTCTGCGCTCATTGGTGCAAGTCGTCCTGAACAGATTGAAGAGAACGTGGCAGCACTCTCTAATCTGGATTTCTCGACGGAAGAGCTGGAGCGGATCGATTCCATTCTGCACTCCTCTGGCCAGGAGGGCTCCAAGTCTTAACGTCACTATATTATGAACCGCTCAATCAGCCCGCTTGGATGTCCAAGTGGGCTTGTTTTATGTATTCGTAATACGGACGGTGCTTTAAGCTTGTCCAGCTAGGAGGAGCCTGCCAGCACAGAGCGCCGATATTCGCTTGGTGATTGCCCGTATAGCCTGCTGAATTGTCTGGAGAAATACAGGGCATCCTGCATTCCAACAGAGGCCGCTACTTGTTCGATGGAGAGCCCGGGCCGTTCCCGAAGCAGCTGCCGGGATTTGTCGATACGGAGCTTCAGCAGGTAAGTCACTGGTGAGACGCCGGTCTCTTGCTTGAATATGCGAGACAGATAGGCGCGATTGTACCCCAGCCCTGCGGCCATGTCCTCAATCGATAAGGGATGGGCATATTGGGTGGCCATGTATTGAATCATCTGCCGGACTGTAGAGCGAAGGTGTGACTCAGGTCCTGCCAACGGAAGCTCCTCGGCAAGGTGGTCCATAGCTTCAGCCATAATTAGATGAAGATACCCGATAGCTGCCGGATGGGAGCTGCTTTTGCGCGTGTTGAAGCCCTGCTGCATGCACTCAATCCATTCAGGAATGCAGCTGTGGTCGGCAGCCCGAAATACAGTTGCTCCGGTGGTAAAGCCTGCTTGACGAACCAGTCCGTGGGAGGCGTTGCCGGTGAAGGCTGCCCATCTGTATTTCCAGGGCTCTTCCTGGCTGGAGGCGTAGCTAACGAGCTGCTCAGGATGAATCAGGAAGCAGTCGTGAGTCTGTAAAGAATAGCTTTGTTGCTCCGTACGAAATACCCCTTGACCAGACTCCACGAAATGCAGCAGATAATAATCGTAGAGCTTGGGACCGAGCGAGTGCCCAGGATGGGTCTGGCTCTCACCGGCAAACAGCACATGCAGACTGCTCTGATCATAATACACCGGGTTGGAGGCGATAGCGTACGAGTAATCGGCGGGCATGGGTTGATATCACTCCTCGCTTGCACATATTCATAAATTGGTGGTAGAGCTATGGGTCACAATTCGCGTGAAATTGCGTGTTGGACTCTTCATGCTATAGTATAAACTGTGAAGTCACATTTATCCATATGGATAACACATCAATACATTACATATCAGCTGTGTGTTCTATATACTGATCAGTGTAAGGGCATGCCCGAAGTAACATTCTGAATGATAACCGAAGCTTGGATTCATCGATGAAATGATCTTTTTAGCATGGCATTCATCTCATGTAATGTGTGTTACACTGGAGCGCAAGTGGTTATCTTTTGTCATCGGAGCAGATAAGCTCGACATCGGTAATACTAACTAGCGTAAAAGCATGGGCAGATTGTGTTACACCTGTTTTCTTGCTACATCTAATTTCGTTCATCTAGGAGGCTTCCTGAAATTAAGGACTTAGTCCAAGGTGGTGCTGAAGCTCCAGCCTGATGTGCTGAGCTGTCTTGAAGTAAACTATTATATATGTGATATTGTGATGTTAATGCAGTAACTAATAGAAAGGGGATTTGTAAAATGGCTATTTTGGTAACTGGTGGAGCAGGTTATATCGGTTCTCATACTGTGGCAGCATTGCTTGAGAAAGGTGAAGAGGTTGTAGTAGTTGATAATCTTCAGACAGGGCACAAGGAATCGCTTCTCGGCGGTAAGCTGTATGAAGGAGATCTGCGTGACAAAGAGCTGCTGACAACTGTGTTTGCGGAGAATCAGATCGATGCAGTTATTCACTTTGCAGCGAACTCTCTGGTAGGCGAAAGTATGAAGGACCCAGCTAAATACTATGATAATAATGTATTTGGTACATTGTGCCTGCTGGAAGCAATGAGCGCAGCCAAGGTATCCAGAATCGTCTTCTCCTCTACAGCTGCTACCTATGGTGAGCCGGAAAAGGTGCCAATCGAAGAGACTGACCGTACGGAGCCTACCAACGTCTATGGCGAGACCAAGCTAATGATGGAGCGCATGATGTCCTGGTTCGACAAAGTGCTGGGCATTAAATATGTATCCCTACGGTACTTCAATGCGGCAGGCGCTCATGTGAGCGGCAAGATCGGTGAGGATCACCGCCCTGAGAGTCATTTGATTCCATTAGTGCTACAGACAGCCTTGAAGCAGCGTCCACATATCTCTGTCTTCGGCGATGACTACCCAACACCGGATGGAACATGTATTCGTGATTACATCCATGTGAGTGATCTGGCTGATGCTCATCTGCGTGCAGTCGATTATCTGCGCGATGGCAATGACAGCAATGTATTTAACCTCGGTAATGGTCATGGCTTCTCCGTCAAGGAAGTGATTGAGACTGCGAAGCAGGTGACTGGTCTTGAGATTCCAGTAGTCATGGAGGCACGCCGTGCAGGTGATCCTGCAATTCTGGTCGCTTCCTCGGACAAAGCACGGACAGTGCTGGGCTGGAATCCTAGCCGTACCGAGCTTGCTGATATTATCAGCGGAGCCTGGAGCTGGCATCAATCCCGTCCTGACGGCTACAGCGAGTAATATACCGCAAGGAACAAAGGAGGCCCATCATGGCGAAGGGAACACAAGCATCACCAGACACGGAGCTTACCGCCGGAGCGCAAAGCGCGCTCCAGGCTATTGATAGACTGACAGGATTTGCTGCCAAGCAAGGACTGATTGAAGAGACGGATTACGATTATAGCCGCAATCTACTGCTGGAGCAATTCGGCTTCTCCGAGCCTTATGCTGGTCATGAGGAACTGGATATCCCGGACAGCCCGCAGTCGATGCTGGATGTATTGATTGATTATGGCTACGAGCTGGGATTAATCCCCGAGAACACAGATACGTATCGCGATTTGCTGGATGCGAAGATCATGGGTCAGTTGATGGCACGTCCTTCTGAGGTCATTCGTGCCTTCAAGCAGACGCAGACAGAACAGGGGATTGAGGCGGCAACGAATCAATTTTACAAGCTGTCCATTGACTCCAACTATATCCGCATGGACCGCGTCAATAGGAATGTATATTGGAAGCAGCCTACAGATTACGGAGACATGGAGATTACCATCAATCTCTCAAAGCCAGAGAAGAGCCCGAAGGAGATTGCTATGGCGAAGCTGCTCCCGCCTCCTGTCTATCCTAAATGTCAGCTATGCCGGGAGAATGTGGGCTATGCAGGTCGCGTGAATCACCCTGCGCGTCAGAATCTGCGCGTCATTCCGCTTAACCTGATCGAGGAGCCGTGGTTGTTCCAGTACTCCCCATATGTGTACTACAATGAGCATTGCATCATTTTCCATCATGATCATGTGCCAATGAAACTCACAAAGGATACGCTGCGCCGTCTGCTGGCATTCACGACCGATTTCCCACATTACTTTATCGGGTCCAATGCAGACCTGCCGATTGTAGGTGGATCGATCTTGACGCATGACCACTTCCAGGGGGGCAAGCATACCTTCCCGATTCAGCTGGCTCAGCGTGAAGCCGTATATCTGAGTGAGGCATTCCCCGAGGTGCAGGCTGCAACGGTCAAATGGCCTATGTCGGTCGTGCGCCTGAGCTCTGACAATCCTGAGCAGCTGTTGGAGGCTGGTAATGCGCTCTATGAAGCCTGGAAGCAATACAGCGATGCCGAAGTGGATATTCTGTCCTTCTCTGAGGAGAACGGCGAGCAGGTACTGCACAATACTGTTACACCGATTGTACGCCGCGGTCAGAACGGTGAGTATGAGATGGATTTGGTGCTGCGCAACAACCGTACCAATGAGCAGTATCCGGAAGGGATATTCCACCCGCACCGTCAGATGCACCATTTGAAGAAAGAAAATATTGGTCTGATTGAGGTCATGGGTCTCGCGATCCTGCCAGGCCGCCTTAAGGAAGAGCTAGATGGCATTGCAGACCTGCTGAGCAGCAGTGCTCCGCTAGAGTCCGCGATTCAGGAGGATGAGGCACATCCGCTTAACAAGCATGCCGAGTGGATTGGGTCGCTGATTGAACGTTATGGTAGCAGCCTTGATAAGGATCAGGCTGTTGAGATCATCCAGAATGAGGTTGGGCTGAAGTTCAGCGAGATTCTGGAGCATGCGGGCGTATTCAAACGGGATGCTCAGGGTCAGAAGGCCTTTGCTGCCTTCCTGAATAGCCTTGGATATCGCGAGCAAGTGTGATTGTCTAAAGTGATGATCGATAACCGATAATCCATATATCAAATTGTTCGCGAAGGGCAAGCTCTGCTGCAGAAGCAGGGAGCTTGCTCTTTGTGTTGTTCATTTTTATATAACAAGCTGTGGAAGATTCTTGTGCTTCAATAAGGTATGCCGATAATCCGTCATTAAATCGTGCACAATATACTGAGATTTGTTATTTTGTGTCTAAAAGCGTTATAATAAGTGAGTGCGTGACATGAACGCTGAGTTAAGAAGTGAAACTAAGAAATGAAATTAAGAAATGAATCGGAGGCGACATACACGATGAGAGCATTTGAATTCCATAATCCTACTCGTCTTATTTTTGGTCAAGGCAAACTCGAAGTATTAACCCGGGAGATTCCCAAGTACGGCAAGCGCATACTATTGGTCTACGGCGGTGGCAGTATCAAGCGCAGTGGTCTTTATGAAGAAGTCATTGGCTTCCTCAAGCAAGCCGGGGTGGAGATTACAGAGTTGGCTGGTGTCGAGCCCAATCCGCGCCTAGCGACGGTACACAAGGGTGTCGAGCTGTGCAAGCAGCATGACATTGACTTCATCCTTGCTGTCGGCGGAGGCAGTGTACTAGATTGTACTAAGGCGATCGCGGTTGGAGCGAAATATGATGGAGATATGTGGGACTTCGTTGAGCGCAAGGCTGTGCCGACGGCAGCACTCCCATACGGAACTGTGTTGACCATGGCCGCAACAGGCTCTGAGATGAATTCAGGCTCAGTTATCACCAATGAAGCTACTCAGGAGAAGCTGGGATGGGGCAGCCCACTGGTATTCCCTGCGTTCTCCATTTTGGACCCGACCTATACCTTCTCCCTGCCTAGAGATCAGACTGTATATGGTATGGTGGACATGATGTCTCACGTTTTTGAGCACTATTTCCATCTGGATACGAATACTCCAGTGCAATTGGGTTGGTGCGAGACCATTCTGCGTGCTGTAATCGAGGTGGCACCGAAGCTGGTAGATGACCTCGACAATTACGAGTTGCGCGAGACGGTCATGTTCTGTGGTACTATGGCGCTGAATGGATTCCTGAACATGGGTCTGGCTGGCGACTGGGCAACACATAATATTGAGCATGCTGTATCTGCTGTGTATGACATTCCGCATGGTGGTGGTCTGGCGATTCTGTTCCCGAACTGGATGAAGCACAACATCGACGTGAAGCCTGAGCGCTTCGCACGCATGGCTGTTAATGTGTTCAACGTGAATGCTGAGGGTAAATCGGAGCGTCAGGTTGCCGAGGAGGGTATTGAAGCTCTGCGTAGCTTCTGGAGCTCGATTGGTGCGCCTAGTCGCCTGGCAGATTACGATATTACCGACAAGGATATTGAACTGATGGCAGACAAAGCGATGCGCTTTGGACCATTCGGTAACTTCAAGAAGCTGCAACGTGAGGATGTAGTTAGCATCTATCAAGCTTCGTTGTAGTATATTTGCACTGCATATTTACATGCATACTGCGTTCTACCACTTGACAAAGTGTCGAGCTGAGCCAGTAGCAGTGTAATGCAGTATCATTGCCGGAACCGGCGGTCTTGAATAAGACCTGCCGGTTTTTTGTTGTTCATCAACCCTAGAGATGCGGATATGAATCGTAAAGTCATAGACGTAAAATGACATTTTAGGTAAGATATATAGATGGTAAGGAATAGGGGAGAGTCTCTTATTTAGGAAGTCAGAGGATTAGCTGGGTAATAATTCGAACTTTAGGAAAATATCTGAAACTAAGTGGTGGCAACATACGTATGTATTGATATAAGATCAGCGACGGACAAAGGAGGTCTGGCTATGCTGGAAACGGTCTTCTGGGGATTCTTGATCGGCGGAGCGCTCTTTACAATCGTAAGCGTATTGATTGGCGATGTGCTAGGCAACTGGCTTGATGGTGTATTCGATCTGGCTGGGATTGATTGGCTCAATCCCGTAGTGCTGGCAGGAGCGGCTACGACATTTGGCGGTGCCGGTATTTTGCTAAGTAAATACACAGGTCTTGGGAGTACTGGTGTCCTGATTGCAGCCCTGTTGATCGCTTTTCTGGTTGCTGTGTTGGTGTTCCTTGCATTTGTGAAGCCCATGATGAATAGTGAGGTGTCTACCGGCTTTTCCATGAAGGAGTTGGGCGGGAAGATTGGAGAGATTACGATCCCTGTACCTGCCAAGGGCTTTGGAGAAGTAATGGTGAAGCTGGGGGCTTCAAATACAATCCATACAGCATCAAGCTTCGAGCATAAGCCGCTCGCTGCAGGTACCCGCGTAGTGGTCATAGAAGTCACTGATGGTGTGTTGGTTGTCTCTGATCTTAATATGTAATACGAATACATAGGGGAGAGGATGAAGAACATGCAGGATTTGATTAACATGGATGTAGTACTTATTCCCGGTATTGTAGTAGCAGTGATTGTTGTTCTGGGGATTGCCTTCTGGGCCCGTTACAAGACGGTTGGCCCCGATGAGGCTATGATCGTAACGGGGTCTTTTCTGGGGAATCGGAATATCTCTGAGGACGATTCGGGTCGCAAAATCAAGATTGTGCGTGGGGGCGGTGCGTTTATCTGGCCGATCTTTCAACAATCCGAATTCATTTCGTTGCTATCCCACAAGCTAGATGTGACGACTCCAGAGGTATATACGGAGCAAGGGGTTCCTGTTATTGCTGACGGGGTTGCCATTATCAAGGTGGGTAGCTCCATCGAAGATGTGGCTACTGCTGCAGAACAGTTCATCGGCAAGCCGCTGGAGGCGCTGAGAAGCGAGGCTCAGGAAGTCCTTGAAGGTCATCTGCGTGCGATATTGGGTACGATGACAGTAGAAGAGGTATATCGTAATCGTGACCGGTTTGCCCAGGAGGTACAGGGCGTAGCCGCACGTGATCTGAAGAAAATGGGACTGCAAATTGTCTCATTCACGATCAAGGATGTACGTGATAAGCACGGTTATCTGGATGCACTCGGTAAGCCACGGATTGCAGCGGTCAAACGTGATGCAGAGATCGCCGAAGCAGAGGCTGTACGGGATGCGCGGATTCAGAAGGCGCGGGCTGAGCAAGAGGGGCAAAAGGCTGAACTGCTACGTGATACCAACATTGCCGAGGCTGAGAAGGATAAGGAACTGAAGGTAGCTGCGTTTAAGAAGGATCAGGATACAGCCAAGGCCGAAGCGGATCAGGCTTACCACATCCAAGAAGCACGTGCCAAGCAGACGGTGGTTGAGGAGCAAATGAAGGTCGAGCTCGTGCGTAAGGAGCGGGAGATCGATATTCAGGGCAAGGAGATTCAGGTTCGCGAGAAGCAGTATGATGCTGAAGTGAAGAAGAAAGCCGAAGCAGACCGTTACGCGGTCGAGCAAGCTGCCGAAGCGGATAAGGCGCGTAAAATGCGTGAAGCTGATGCGGTGCAGTACTCCATTGAGACGCAAGCTAAGGCTACAGCCGAGCAAAAACGGCTTGAAGGTCAGGCCGTCGCTGATGCTGAGCTTGCCAAAGGTACTGCTGATGCGGAAGTCATCCGGCTACGCGGTCTGGCTGAAGCGGAAGCGAAGGAAAAGCTTGCCGAGGCCTTCCAAAAGTTCGGAGAGGCTGCAGTACTCGATATCATTGTCAAAATGCTGCCTGAGCTGGCTGGCAAGATTGCCGAGCCAATTGCATCTATCGATAAGCTGACCGTCGTCGACACAGGCAAGGGAGATGGCGCTGGAGCTGCAAGAGTGAGTAATTATGTTACTGAACTGATGTCTACAGCCCCAGAAATGCTCAAGAGCGTGTCCGGAATTGATGTGGAGAGTCTGATCCATGGACTTACCAAAGGTAAAACGGGTGCGCCTGCATTCACTGTGCCGACAGGAGGAGCAGCATCAGCTGTAACGGCAGCACCTGCTGCAGAGCAGGCTCCGTCAGAGCCAGGAGATCGTCGAATTGAAGAGTAGTCTTAGTCGGTCTAAGGACTAATTCATAATTTTAGATGAATCAGGCGACAGCCCCCTGCAAAAGGATTTCCCTTCTGCTAGGCGGGCTGTCCGTTGTTCCTGACATGATCAGGAACCTGCGGGATGTACTTCTATTGACCTCTACTGAAAATTTTGTTACCTTAAGCGAGACACCCTGTAAGTGCGAGAGTTGGAGCAAAAGAGGTGCGGATGGTGAGCAGCCTACAAGTGGTCAAGATATTAAACAACAATGTTATTATTGGCGTGCGTCCTGATGATCAGGAGGTCGTCGTTATTGGGAAGGGAATTGGCTTCAATCGAAAGTCCGATGACCATATATCGCTGGAATCGGTGGAGAAGATGTTCATTCTGACGAACCAAGAGGAGCAGGAGCAGTACAAGCAGCTTATTCCTCAGGTCGATGAGCGACTGATTGAGATCATTGGTGAGGTCATTCATCATATCGAAGGTCAGGTTCGTGTGCCATTGAATGAACATATTCATATTGCCATTACGGATCATATTGCATTCGCCTTGAAGCGCAAGGAGCAGGGTATTGTTATTCATAATCCCTTTCTATACGAGACCAGAGAGATCTATCCCGAGGAATATCGAATGGCGGAATATGCAATCCATTTGATACGCGATCGGTTGGGGATTGATCTGGGACAGGATGAGATTGGCTTTGTAGCCTTGCACATATACAGTGCGATGACTAACCAGCATATTACTCAGGTACGTGAGCATTCTGTACTGATTACGGATCTCGTGACGATTGTAGAGGATGCGCTGGAGTATAGCATTCCTGTCGATTCCTTGGATTACTCACGCTTGTTGACCCATTTACGCTTCGTGATCGAGCGTGTTCGGCGTGGAGAGGCGGTTGAGCAAATGCACAAGCTGGATAAGCTGATGAGCTCAGAGTATCCTGAAATGTACACGCTTGCCTGGAAGCTAACGAAGATTATGGAGAAGAGGCTGGGGTTACCTGTATATGCAGCGGAAGTAAGTTATTTAACTATGCATTTACAGCGTTTACAACAGCGCAAGGAGCAGGAGTATTCAGGTTAGATATCCCGTTAAACAAGAGAGAAACATCGGGTTGCAAACTCTGAAGGCTACGTGCTATAATTGTCCTTGTTCTTAGATTTATTGAATGTGTATGAATAATTGCATAACGATACGTGTTACTGATTCGATCAGGCATGAGTTGATTAAAGTATGATTGGATATAGCTATTATGGGAAAGATACATTCCAAAGGCTATAACTGTCACTTTGTTAACTGATGCCTTTTTTTGCGCCGTTGTGCAACTGTTCTCGCAACACGACTAGGAGGAAAGCTCGTTGATGTTCCACAAGCGTTTCGGAAATTCACGGCCTCATATCCCGGAGAACTTATCCGAAGAAGCTATGGAAGCACTTCCGGGAGCATTGTTAGAAGCCTTTGGGGGCCCGGCTAACATTGAGCATCTGGATTGCTGTATCACACGGCTGCGAGTTGAAGTCAAGGACGCATCTGTCGTACACTATGTTATGCTGGAGAGACTGGGTGCTGCAGGCATCCAGATTATAGGGAACCATTTTCAGGTGGTATACGGTCTGGTATCGGAGCTCCTGAAATCTCGCATGCAGGACATCATGGCTGGACGCCAGCCTGAGCCATTGCAAGGTCATTTGGAATCCATGCAGCAGGATCGGCAGCTTCTTCATGAGATTGTCGTGATGCCTGTGCATGGTGAATTGCTGGACCTTGGTCAGGTGCCTGATCCTGTATTTTCCAATCGAATGACAGGGGATGGATTTGGGATAATACCCCATAGTGGACTTGTCGTATCTCCGGTATATGGACGGATCGCCAATGTCTTTCCGACCCAGCATGCTGTTACCATCCTGTCGGACGGTGGGAAGGAAGTGCTCGTTCATATAGGTGTCGGCACCGTCAAGCTACGTGGTCAGGGCTTTGAGCTTCTTGTTGAGGAGGATGAGTTGGTGGCGGCAGGACAGCCGATTATCAGGTTCGATCTGGAATCTATTCGTAAGCAAGCAAAATCCAGCGTATCTTCTGTAATCTTCATGAATCTGCCGGAAGGGGCAGCAGTGATGCTGAACAAATCCGGTGAGCTTGTTGCTGGTGAGGAAGATATTGTTACAGTCGCGTGGAAGGCGCGTTAATTGTGCACCAAGCGCGTTAAATAGGTACTAAGTAGGTTAATAACATTGTGAAAACATGCCCGTCCGAGCAGAGCTCACAACAGACTACTGATTCTCGGCGGTGCAGTTTCTATATAAGGCCATTCATAGCCTAATGATTAACTCCATAATATATTTTAAAAAAAGGCGGGAAGATGATTATGCAAAAAACATTCAAAATTACGGACGAAGACGGTATCCATGCACGCCCAGCAACAGCTCTGGTAAATACTGCTAACAAATTCAGTGGTGCTGAATCCTTTGCTGAAGCTAACGGCAAAAAAGTAACTTTGAAATCCATTCTGGGTGTATTGTCCCTTGGTCTTGAGCAAGGCGACACCATCAACATCATCTGTGAAGGTGCTGAAGCTGCAGCAGCTCTGCAAGCTTTGGAAGATGTAATGGTTAAGGAAGGGCTGGGCGAAGTTCATGCATAAGATTTCAGGGATTGCGGCCTCTGCAGGCATCGCAATTGCCAAGGCGTTTATCTTGGAGCACCCTGATTACTCTGTAGAGAAGCGCACAGTAACCGATGCACCGGCGGAGATCGCCAAGCTGGATGCTGCGCTGGCAGCATCCCGTACTGAGCTGGAAGCTATCAAGGAGAAGACGCTGCAGGAGCTGGGCGAGAAGAAGGCTGAGATTTTCGCGTCTCACCTGCTCATTCTTGAAGATCCTGAGCTGATCGATCCGGTCAAAGCTAAAATTAGCGATGAGATGGTCAATGCTGAGCATGCACTCAATGAGACTGCCAACCAGTTCATCTCGATGTTCGAGAACATGAAGAGCGCATATCTGCAAGAGCGTGCCGCTGACATGCGTGACGTGACGAAGCGTGTGCTGAATCACCTGCTGGGTGTGAAGTTCATGAGCCCTGCCGAGATTCGTGAAGAGACAATTGTACTTGCTGAGGATCTGACGCCTTCGGATACAGCACAATTGAACCGCGAATTCGTCAAAGGCTTTGCTACCAATATCGGTGGCAGAACCTCTCACTCCGCAATCATGGCTCGCTCGCTGGAGATTCCAGCGGTTGTAGGTACGAAGAGCATCATGTCTGAAGCCAAGCATGGTGATGTTATCATCGTGGACGGTCTGGACGGAGATGTATTCATCAATCCTTCTGATGAAGTGATTGCTGAATATCGCGCGAAGCAACAGGCTTATGATGCACAGCGCGAGGAATGGCGTAAGCTGCGTGATCAGCCGACAGTTACAACAGATGGTGTCCATGTGGAGCTTGCTGCCAACATTGGTACACCGAATGATGTAGCGGGTGTCATCGACAATGGTGGCGAGGCTGTTGGTCTGTATCGTACAGAGTTCCTGTACATGGGCCGCGACAAGCTGCCATCCGAGGATGTACAGTTCAATGCCTACAAGACTGTGCTTGAAAGAATGGAAGGCAAACCTGTAGTTGTGCGTACACTTGATATCGGTGGAGACAAGGAGCTTCCTTATCTGGATCTGCCGAAGGAAATGAACCCGTTCCTGGGCTTCCGTGCTGTACGTCTCTGCCTGGATCGCCAAGACATCTTCAGAACACAGCTGCGTGCATTGCTGCGTGCGAGCGTATACGGCAATCTGCGTGTCATGTTCCCGATGATTGCTACACTGGATGAATTCCGTGAAGCGAAGGCTCTGCTGCTTGAAGAGAAAGCTAAGCTGGTAGCTGAAGGAACTGAAGTGGCTGAGGATATTCAGATCGGAATCATGGTCGAGATTCCTTCGACGGCTGTACTGGCGGACCAGTTCGCCAAAGAAGTAGATTTCTTCAGTATCGGTACTAACGATCTGATCCAATATACAATGGCTGCAGACCGGATGAACGAACGCGTCTCTTACCTGTATCAGCCATACAACCCGGCGATCCTTCGCCTGGTGAAAATGGTCATTGATGCAGCACATCGCGAAGGCAAATGGGCTGGCATGTGTGGTGAGATGGCAGGCGATGCTACAGCAATTCCATTGCTGGTGGGTCTAGGCCTTGACGAGTTCAGCATGAGTGCTACTTCCATTCTGCCTGCACGTAGTCAGATTTCCAAGCTGTCCCGTGCAGAGATGGAGAAGCTGGCCGCAGAAGCGCTGAATATGCAGACAGCTGAGCAAGTAGTGAAGCTGGTACAAGGTATTCAAGCATAAGCTCGCCACTTGGCAAGCAACAGCATCCGTTTTTTTGAAAGGTCTGTAATCTTGTCTTTTTCCAACATCTAACCTTTCGCCGATAAGGCAGCCGGTATCCCAGGATACCGGCTTTTTTACATTATCGAATGCTTATGATCTTGTTCATCACTAACTTGAGAGTACTCGTCGAGGTTGTGTCCCTAGGACACCGCCTTGTTTTGTAGCGAATCGTGCGGATCTTCAGTCCTCAGTCCTCAGTCCAAGCGTCTTCCGGAAATAGTAAAGGGAGCCTAACCCCATAAGAGCATACAGCCCGGCCATTGCATACGAAGGGAGAAAGGCTCCGATGGTTAGTCCCAGACTGCCGAGTAGGGCGGCCACATTATAGCTCATCCCATCAGCAGCCATATACGCGGCCCGAGCCGAATCGGGGATCATTCCGGCAAGGAGCACCTGACGGACAGGGGAGTACATCAATTCGCCGATGGTGAACACCATGGCAGCGGCAATCAGAAGCAGCGCCCAATTACTGAAGGCCAGCAGGACAAACCCTGCGGTGTATAACGCCATGCCCACAGTCATGATGGGCAGAGATCGGTAACGTGACATCCATTTTGAGAAGGGGATGGCAATTAGAGCGACGAGTACTGTATTGATGGCCATAATGAAGCTGAACATTTGCAAGCCTGTAATATCCCAATGAAGGAGCTGAGCGCTAAATTCATTTTTCAGTCGTACAGCGATGTATTTATCCAACTGAAATTCCAATGACGTGGCCAGCACTGTTGCAGTGAAGAACACCATGAATCGTTTATTCGTAAGCACATTGCCATAGGTGGCGAGGATAGATTTCTTGTTTGTAGAAGAGCATTGTTCAGTATGCATACTGCTTATTGTCTCATGAATCCAGATAATCAGGATAAGCAAGGTTATTAAGCTTTCTAAGAACACTAGGCTGAATAGCAAGAAGCGATAGGATTCAAACAATAACCCTCCTAACAGGGCACCGAATGTAATGGCAACATTAGTCGTCCAATATTGTAGTCCATAGATATAATGACGTTCATGCTCGCTGCTCACATCAACAATCATCGCATTGGCGATGGGAACCGTAATGCCTGAACTAATACTGCATATTAAAAACATGATGCAAGTCAGCCAAATGGAGTCTAGCCAGGGAGAATTAGCTACTGCCAGCCAAAAGAGGGCGACCACCTGCAGACTTTGTGCAAGCACCATCAGCCTTTTGCGACCCAATCGGTCAGACCAGTAAGCTGCCCCTAGCCCTACAAGCATAGAGACAATAATATTAACTGTGAGTATCATACCTGCCCATCCAGCCCCGATGTGAAGACTCAGGTAGATCGCCATGAAGGGCAATATTGATTTCTGCGTCAGATCTGTGAAGAAATCTGTAATAATACGAATTTTAATGTTAGGGTGCAACTCGGAATATTTCATAAAAAGCAGGGCTTCCTTCCTTGGTAAAGTGTATGGAGCTGAGTATAATGGAAGAAAACCCGAAGAAAAACTGTAAAGAATTCAAATGAGATTTCGTATTTATTAGCAGGAACGAAGGGACAGATACATCCTGTGGATATCAAGGATCATTTTTTGAAGCTACGAACGATATATTTCAATGTTCCTGATGGTGAGGAATGTTTTACCACGATGGGAGAGCTTGCCGAGCATTTGTGTTGTACGATGCGTAATATGAATCTAATCATGAACAAATGGACGGAACATGGCTGGGTTAGCTGGACTCCGCGGCGGGGGAGAGGGAACAAGTCAGTGCTTGCATTCCACTTGTCACTGCTGGAAGCGGCTTGTATCAGATTCGATCAGTTCATGCATGCGAACAAGCTTGACGAAGCCTATGAGCTTGCTTCCTCCCTACCCTTGACTATCCAAGATATCGTGATGCAGCGAATCGAGCATCATTTCGGTCTTCGGTCAAGTCAGGACAAGCTTGGTCGAGTTGACACCTTGCGCATTCCGCAGGAGTTACCTTTTCATACACTTGATCCAGCCCGGGCAGGAATGTGGGGAGAAGCCACGATTATAGCGGAAATTTATGATCGCTTAGTTCACTATAGCTTAGAGTATCGCTGTTGCAGGCCGAATCTTGCCATTGCTTGGGAACACAATGAGAAGGGAACGGAATGGACATTTTATTTACATAAAGGTGTGCGTTTCCATCATGGTCGGGAGCTGGAGGCAGAGGATGTTAAGTTTACATTTGAGCGGATATTAGCTGATGATGCTAATCCCTGCTACGGGCTATTTAGTAGCATTACTGCCATTCTAGTGCTCGACGAATTAACTGTACGCTTTATGTTGAATGCATCTCACTTCATGTTTCTGGATTTGATGAGCAGCCTGCATGCCTCGATTCTACCAAGAGATGCTGATCTGGAGTTGCAGTTCCCGGTTGGAACAGGACCCTATCGACTCGTTCGGAACAATTCAAAGGTGCTTGTGCTGGAAGTGAATCCATTGTATTTCAAAGGAAGGGCATATATAGATCGGGTAGAGCTGTGGCAGTTTCCCGTCAAGCAAGCAAAAGAGCCATTGGTCTGGCGTGATTTATTCCCGAATGGTGAAATGCGTACGGTTCAGCATGAAGTACAGGGCGGGGTTTTTATGACGTTTAATATGAGAAAAAAAGGACCACAGCAGGATTATCGCTTCAGACGGGCAATCCAGGAGCTCATGAACCAACAGGTGATGTTGAGCCAACTGGGGAGTCGAGGGACCTGCGCTGCCTATAGTCTCATTCGTGATCGTGTGATGGAATCACAGGTAAATACAACTCATAAGCATGACAACGGTGAGGACTGGTCGGTGGCAAGGGCCGCCGTATGGCTGCAGGAAAGTGTTTATGAAGGAGAGATTGTGAGGATCTGGGTAGAGGATGGGGACAGAATGGAGAATGATATGGCCTGGTTCGCACGGCGCTGTGAACAGATCGGGCTGAAGGTGGAGCTGTCAGCAGGGGATTCTGCTAAGGGAGTCTATCACCATGATTTTCACGACCATGACCTGATCTACACGGGTGAAGTCTTCGATGATCATATCACGTTAAGTCTGCTAATTATGTACACGTTCAGGAACACGCTGTTTCTTGTGGCTATGGACGACAAGCGAAGAGCTGAGCTAGAAGAGCAATGTAAGAATATCGTAGGAATTCAAAGTGGAGATGAAAGAATGCAGAAATGGATTCAGCTTGAGGACAGACTAGTGGAGGAGAGGTTGCTGCTACCATTGTATAGCTTCACGGAAGAACATGCTCATCATGCTTCATTGCGTGACTATCGTGTTGTAGGGTATGGCATGCCTGATCTTCGTCAGTTGTGGGTGAAGCGCAGTGAGAAGCCTGAGGATGATCAGCTTGGCTACACCGCCTATATCCCCCTATGGTAACGTTGGTACTGTAACCGATAAGCGGGGAGCCCTGGAGAAAGGAAAGTCTGCATTTCAGCTTGCCGTCCTAGATGATAGAACAGCAAGCTTAACAAGTGTTGACAGGGCTCCCGGCTTGTATCAGCTTAATACTCATATGATGTTCAAGATACTAATTAATCCTAACTACATGCACAATTCAGTACAGGCTTCCGTGCAGCTGTAGTCTCGTCCAGACGGGTTACAGTGGTTGTGTATGGAGCATTCAGCACGAGCTCTGGATTCTCCTCCGCTTCCTTCGCGATGCGAATCATGGTATCAATGAACGCGTCCAGAGTCTCCTTGCTCTCTGTCTCGGTCGGTTCAATCATGATGCATTCCTCGACATTCAGCGGAAAGTATACGGTAGGCGGGTGATACCCGAAATCAAGCAGTCGCTTAGCGACATCCAGGGTGCGGACGCCATACTGCTTGAGGCCTTTGCCAGACATGACGAATTCATGCTTGCAGATACCCGGATAAGGAAGCTCGAAATAAGGAGCTAACCGATGCATCATATAATTGGCGTTCAGCACGGCGCACTCGGATACGTTGCGCAGACCGGTTGGACCATAGGTACGAATGTAGGCGTAGGCCCGTACCAGAATGCCAAAATTACCATAGTAGGCTTTGACACGCCCAATGGAGGAGTCTGCTTGGGTGTCCCAACGATAGCTGCCTTGTTCATCCTTCACAACCAGCGGTTTGGGAAGGAATGGGACGAGGAGCTGCTTCACGCCTACGGGACCCGCACCGGGGCCGCCTCCGCCATGAGGTGTGCTCATCGTCTTGTGCAGGTTGAGATGGACTACATCAAAGCCCATGTCTCCTGGTCTGGTAATGCCCATAATGGCATTGGAGTTGGCACCGTCGTAATAAAGTAGTCCGCCTGCTTCATGCACAATATCGGCGATGTCTGTAATCTGTGTCTCGAACAAGCCGAGTGTATTGGGATTGGTTAGCATGAGCGCTGCCGTGTCTGTACCCACTGCCGCGCGGAGTGCATCGAGATCCACCAGTCCTTCAGCAGTGGACGGTATCGTCACCGTCTCGAAGCCTGCAACCGTAGCGCTGGCTGGATTGGTGCCGTGCGAAGAGTCTGGCACGATCACTTTGGTGCGCTGCTCTCCCCGGCTCTCATGGTAGGCGCGAATCATCATCAGTCCAGTCCATTCCCCATGTGCTCCCGCCGCAGGCTGCAACGTTACTGCATCCATACCTGTCAGCCCAGCCAGATCCTGCTGGAGAGTGTAGAGGAGCTCCATGGCTCCTTGGATGCTCTCTTCAGGCTGGTACGGGTGGATCTTGGCTAGACCTGCATAGCGGGCGACATCCTCATTCACCTTCGGATTGTATTTCATCGTACAGGAGCCAAGCGGATAAAATCCGTTATCCACCCCAAAATTGCGACGTGATAGCTCTGTATAATGCCGAATGACATCTACTTCAAATACCTCGGGCAGGGCTGCGGGCTCGCTACGCAGGGCAAAATCAGGCAGAAGCTCTGCAACCGATTGCTGTGGGACATCGCATTCCGGTAGGGAATAAGCGACGCGGCCCGAACGACTACGTTCGAAAATAAGCGGCATTTCTTGTTCAGGTCGATTCATAGCAATCCCTCCAACGTGCTTGCGAATTCGTCAATCTCTTCCTTGGTGCGCTGCTCTGTCACTGCAATCAGCATACAGCCTTTGTGTTCCTCATAGGTTCTTCCCAGATCATAACCGCCAATGAAGCCAGCAGATAACAGACTGGACTGAAGCTTGCTCATATTGGTACCTTCAGGAAGCCGAAGGGTAAATTCATTAAAGGTAGGAGAAGTGAAAGCAGGCTCAATGCCCGGGATTGAAGTCAAACGCTGTAGTGCATATCTGCTCTTATGAAGGTTCAAGGTTGCGACCTCGGCCATGCCCTGTCTACCCATTACGGACATATAGACGGAGGCAGACAAAGCAAGCAGCGCCTGATTCGAGCAGATATTGGAGGTCGCCTTCTCTCGCCGGATATGCTGCTCTCTTGCCTGAAGGGTCAAGACGAAGCCCCGTTTGCCGTTACGATCTGTGGTCTGGCCTACGATCCGCCCAGGAATTCGGCGCATATGCGCCTGGGAGACAGCAAAGTAACCACATGTTGGACCGCCCAAGGAGGTTGAGATGCCCAGCGGCTGCGCATCACCGACCACAATATCGGCACCAAGCTTGCCTGGAGCCTCTAACAGTCCGAGTGATATCGGATTGGAGCTGACCACGAGTAGACCCTTGTACGTATGAATCAGCTCAGCCATAGCACGTACATTCTCAACAGCTCCGAAGAAATTCGGATTTTGTACGAGTACAGCTGCGGTCTCCTCATTCACAGCCGCTGCAAGCGCTTCTGCATCCGTCACGCCATTCTTGCAGCCGATCTCTACGATGTCGAGATTCAGACCATGCGCATAGGTAGCTAGCACCTCACGTGCCTCGGGATGAATGGCGCGTGAGACGACGAGACGCTTGCGCCGTGTGGCCCCGGCAGCCAGCGAGCCAGCTTCAGCCAGCGCTGTGGCACCGTCGTACATACTGGCATTGGCCACGGCCATACCTGTGAGCTCGCAGATGTAGGACTGGAATTCGAAGATGGCTTGCAGCTCACCTTGGCTAATTTCCGGTTGATATGGGGTATACGCAGTATAGAACTCGGAGCGAGAAATGATGTGATTAATGACAGATGGAATGTGGTGCTCGTAGATGCCTGCTCCTAGAAAGCTGATATGGGAATCTGTATGAGCATTTCGTTCTGCCAGGTCAGCCATGTGGCGTGTCAGTGCACGTTCGTCCAGACGGGAGGAAACAGGCAGATCTCCCCTGAAACGGATATTCTCCGGGATATCCTTGAACAGATCCTCAACGTTCTCCACGCCAATGGTGCGCAGCATCTCGGCCTGATCTTGCTCGGTCATTGGTAAATAGCGGTGTGATTTCATTCAGCAACAGGCTCCTTCTAGGTTCACTTTATAGTGGGGCTTAGTGGCTTCGCTTGTAGAAAGGTGCAGGAACAACCTCGGCCTTCAGGAGCTTGCCCCGAATCTCAATCTCCAGTGGAGTGCCTACAGCGATGTATCGGCTATCAATGAGTGCTAATCCAAGGTTGCGCTTCAAGGTCGGGGATTGGGTCCCCGTAGTGATCTCGCCAATTTGTACTCCCTCAGCAAATACAGGATAGTGCGGACGAGGAATGCCGCGGTCAATCATCTCTACGCCGACAAGCTTGCGCGGAATGCCGCTTTCTTTTTGTGCAAGTAGAGCATCTCGCCCGACAAAGTCGCCTTTGTCCCATTTCACAAAGTATCCCAGACCTGCCTCCAGTGGTGTGATGCTAGGAGACAGCTCCTGCCCATAGAGGGCCAGCTTGGCTTCAAAACGTAGTGTGTCCCGCGCCCCGAGACCTGCTGGTAACAGACCATGAGGCTCACCTGCTGTAAGCAACGTCTTCCAGACCTCTGGTGCATCCCGAACAGGAAGATATAGCTCAAATCCATCTTCACCTGTGTAGCCTGTTCGCGAGATCAAGGCTTTACGTCCGGCTACCTCAACGTCCTCGGTGAAGCGGAAGGGCTGTAGGCTTGCAGGCTCCAGTGTGCTGATGGAAGCAAGAATATCTGCGGCAGCTGGCCCCTGCAGCGCCAGGAGTGCGGTGTCATCCGAGATATTATGCATACTGACATTTCCGGTTAAATGCTGCTGAAGCCATTCCCAGTCCTTGTCGACGTTGGAGGCATTCACAACCAGCATATAGTGACCATCTCCGAGCTTGTAGATCAGCAGATCATCCACGACTCCACCATCGGGATAGCAGAGCAGCGTATAATGGGCCTGACCATTCTCCAGTCGACTCACATCGTTGGTCGTCACCCGCTGTAGAAAGTGCTCGGCATCTGCTCCCTCCACGGTGAACTCACCCATATGCGAGACATCAAACAGTCCAGCCTGCTGCCTTACAGCCTCATGTTCCTTCACGATTCCGCTGAATTGGACAGGCAGCTCCCAACCTCCAAAATCTATACATCGTACACCTGGTAGTTCGCCATACAATGGGAATAGCGGGGTTTGCTTTAATTTGCTCATGGTCTGTCACCTCATCATCATGATTCGTACTACATTTTCCAAAGCGTCTCATGTTGTTCCAGGTCATGCGAAAAAGGACAGCCCAAAAAATGTGTCACGTAGCAGTATTGCTGCCGTGATCCATCATTTTTTGGCTCTGTCCTTGATACCTGAGAGTTACCCCGTGTGAGCACAGGTTTCCCCTTGGGTGATCCACCGTGTGGCGGATTCTCTCCAGAGTTGCGTCCGGTAAAGGTCCTTTTGCCTGAGAGATTCACAGATGGTACTGCTTACTCCTTCGGCGTTACCTGTGGTCCCGCGGCAATAGTCTGCCTGACCTAATCGGAATGCACCAGCCAATGCCAGACATTCGATCATTGATAATCTCTCCCTATACCTTCATCCGCATCATTCGTTATGTTGTTATGATTTTGTGTATTGTCACAGGTTCGTATATGCTATACCTATATAACCATTAATACGCGATTCATAGATGTATGTCAACATAATTATCATTATCTATGAAAATGATCACATTGATGGCTGATCCTTCCTGGGATTTGTCATTGATTGGCCCGTAAGAGGACAAAGTACTTGCAACTTCGGACATTTTTGTGAGCTATATTGACACCATATTCAACCTTGGCTTAATCTTATCGTGTGATACCTGATACTGGATAATGAATGGTAATCGATGCTGCATGATGAATTAAACGCTGCATGGACCTTGAAATGACCAATGATTATTAGGAAATGAGGATGAAGCATGAGCGAGGTAAGAGACAATTATCTGTACAGTGAAGAGCATGAATGGGTTCGTAGGACGGATGCAGGCACATTGCTCGTCGGCATCTCCGATTTTGCACAGCATCAATTGGGCGATATCGTGTTTGTAGAGCTACCTGAAGAAGGAAGTACAGTTACTGCTGGAGAAGGCATTGGCACGATTGAATCTGTCAAGACGGTATCGGACTTGTTCGCGCCTGTCAGTGGAACCATTGTTAAAGTGAATAGTTCCTTGGATGCATCTCCTGAGCTGGTTAATTCCTCACCTTATGGGGAAGGCTGGATGATAGAGATTGAACCGGATGATAGCGCGGAGGAAGCTTTGGCCAAGCTACTGAGCCCTGAGGCCTATACAGCTCACGTAGCAGATTGATGTTAACCACTTTTCGCTTTCATATTGTTGCTTGAGACAAATTTGTGACTTCAGAGAGAATGTATTAGCTTAAGGGACTATGCCCGATTTTGTTAGCCTGTGTCATATTCGGGTTACTTATATGTCGCATTCGAGTTAGCTATATGTGATATTTAAGTGCTATATATCTACTCCTATTACAATGAATCGTAATTGACAACTGTGTGAACTTTACGTGTGTGAACCTTGCGGAAATAGTGTGATTGAGCAAGAACTAAAACAAATATTTTGACCGAATTAAATGTGAGTATAGGTTCACTGCAAGCGGGGACTTTGTCGACCGCTATACGCTATACCAAGCGTGCTGATTATCCTTCGAAGGATAATCAGCACGCTTTTTGCTGTGTACAAAATTTTCTTGTTTGTCTCAAATGAGCTGCTTGTGTAATGGGCATACTTTCTGTCAGATAAGTATTGCCCTGCACAGGCTAATGCCTTGAACCTATGAGCCTTGGTCTTGGTAACGAAATGAGCTCAGGCTTGACAGAACCTTATGTATCAAGGATTTGCACTTCAACTTTAAATGATGTCATCAAGGTTCATGACGGCAGTTGGTTTTCATTTGATTGTAGAAGATACCGTTTTCATCTACCATGAATTTAAGAAGTTAAGCATTTAGCTTTTTATTTTATTCATCTGTCACGACGTAATACCTAGTTCAAAGGTCATGATGTTGGAGCGCAGATTTTACTTTTTGAGGAGGGTATCAATATGAGTTCAGTGGACGCAAAGTCCCAAAAAAGCGGAGGCATCCGAGTAGGGGTACAAAAATTCGGCCGTTTCTTGAGCGGTATGGTTATGCCGAATATGGGGGCCTTTATCGCCTGGGGTCTGATTACAGCCTTGTTCATCCCAACGGGATGGATTCCGAATGAGGAGCTTGGTAAGCTCGTAGGTCCAATGATTACTTACCTGCTTCCATTATTGATCGGTTATACCGGTGGTACCATGGTGCATGGTCAGCGTGGTGGTGTAGTCGGCGCAATCATGACCATGGGTGTCATTGTGGGAGCAGATATTCCGATGTTCCTCGGCGCGATGGCAGCTGGTCCATTTGGTGCTTGGGTCATCAAGCAATTTGATAAGGCTGTAGATGGAAAGATCAAGTCTGGCTTCGAGATGTTGGTTAATAACTTCTCGGCAGGTATTATCGGTGGTCTGCTGGCTTTGGCAGCTCACGTGGCGATCGGACCTGTCATTCAGGCGATCAGTCAGTTCTTGTCTGCAGGGGTATCAATCCTGATGAATGCAGGACTTCTGCCACTGGTAAATCTGCTGATTGAGCCAGGTAAGGTCCTGTTCCTTAATAACGCAATTAACCACGGTATCCTGACACCATTGGCTACAGAGCAAGCAAGTCAGCTGGGCAAGTCAGTTCTGTTCATGCTCGAATCCAATCCAGGTCCTGGTCTGGGAATTCTGCTGGCATATTGCTTGTTTGGCCGCGGGACTGCTAAATCCTCCGCTCCGGGTGCGGTTATCATCCATTTCTTCGGCGGGATTCATGAGATCTACTTCCCTTACATTCTGATGAAGCCGATCCTGATCATCGCTGCAATGGCTGGTGGTATCGCAGGTACAGCTACATTCATGATGACAGGCGCTGGTCTGGTAGCAGCTCCGTCTCCAGGTAGTATCTTCGCTTACTTCCTGATGACGCCAAAAGGTGGATATCTTCCAATGCTGGCTGGTGTAGCTGTAGCTGCAGTTGTGTCCTTCCTGGTTGCTTCGCTCCTGCTGAAGACAGGTAAGCAAAAGGATGAGGATCTGGAAGCAGCCTCTGCAAAAATGAAGGAAATGAAGAACCAAGGCAAAACAGACAACAAGTTCGTAGCAAATGATAACAAAGAAGCAGATCGTGCAGCAGGCATTGCTGCTGACAATGTGAAGGCTGAAGTGAACAAGATTGTGTTCTCCTGTGATGCAGGCATGGGCTCTAGTGCGATGGGTGCGTCGATTTTGCGAAAAAAAATGAAAGAAGCTGGCGTCGATGTGGTCGTGACGAATACAGCGATTAGTGAGATTCCACAGGATGCGGACATCGTCATCACGCAGCAGACGCTGACAGATCGTGCGAAGACGGTTGCTCCGAATGCTGAGCATATCTCGATTGATAACTTCCTGAAGAGCCCCGAGTATGAGGCATTGGTGGAGCGCCTCAAATCCGGTTCCTAATGAGAAGCGATGAATATAACCAAGAGACAACGTGAAATTCTGGAGTTCCTGCTGCAACAGACAAAGGAAGTAACGGCTGGAGATATCGCAGCCCGAATCAATGTCAGCACAAGAACAATTCTTCGAGAACTTAGCGCAGTCGAGAAAAAGCTCGTATCCCACGGGATCGAGCTCAAAAAGAAATCCGGGATCGGTATCTATCTAGATGCCGATCCCTCACGACTTTCTCAGCTCAGGCAACAATTGTTCCAGGTGGAATCTGTGGAGTGGACGCCGGAGGAACGAAAGATCTATGCGCTGTGCGTGCTGCTGGATGACCCGGAGCCGATTAAGCTTCTGTCGATCGCTTCGGACCTCAAGGTAACCGTCGTTACGGTCAGCCATGATCTGGATGAACTACAGTCCTGGATCGAGAAGCGGGGACTTACGCTTGTCCGAAGACGCGGATATGGTGTCGAGATTACGGGCAAGGAATCTGATGTCAGACGGGCCATGGCGGAGCTAGCATTGGAGCATCTGGATGAATCGGATCTGTTCAGCCCAGACCAGATGGGACAGGAATCCCCTGCGATGGAGAAGCTGATGGAGATCATCGGGCGCGAGCATCTCCTGACGGTAGAGAATGCACTGTGGCAGCCGCATAGCCCATGGCTTGACAGTATGGTCGAGAGCAAATATATGGAACTGTTGATCCAGCTATCGGTCTCCATTGCCCGCATTCGAAAAGGCTGCCGGGTGGAGACACTGGAGCTAAAGATCAAGCAGGAGCATGAGGCTGAGGGGGAACGGGTTCGTTCTGCTATGGTCGAACGCATGAGTACGGAGCTATCGGAGGCCCTGGGAGTGGAGCTGTCCGAGACGGAGCGAAAGTATTTCAAGCAGCTGTTTCGATTCGCAGAGAATGACTCGACCCGCTTGTTGCCACTGGATGATCTGGAGGTGCTGGAGATCGTTGGAGAGCTGATCCGGCGAGTGGAGATATTGACGGATACGCATTACAGCGAGGACCGACTGTTGCGTGAGGGGCTAATTGCCCACGCTGAGCCTGTCATCAAGCGCCTTAAGGAAGGGAATGCCATCCGCAATCCACTTCTCCAGCAGATTCGACGGGATTATGAGGAGCTATTCGAGGCTGTGAAGGAAGCGGCTGTGGGAATGACAGACGTGCTGCTGCCGGATGAGGAGATCGGCTTTCTGGTCATGCATTTCGGCGCTTCAACGGAGCGGCTGCGTCAGCTGCAAAGGGATGTAAGGGCGATTGTGGTGTGTACGAGTGGCATTGGCTCATCTCGGCTGTTGGCGACACGACTGGGCAAGGAGCTACCGCAAATCCGCATTATTGACCGTGCTTCATGGTACGAGGCTGCCCGGATTCCGAAGGAGGACTACGATCTGATCATCTCAACGGTGGATCTTCCTCTGGAGCCGGACCGATATCTCAAGATCAGCCCGCTTCTCACGCAGGAAGAGAGCGATCGGCTGCGCCATTTTATACAGAATATTACGCTTAGTAAAGAAAACGGGAAGCCTAAGAAGGCAGTAGAGCCTACTCAGGGATTGGGCTGGCTGATGGGGCTGCGCGATAGTCTGCAAGAGATCGTAAGGATCATTGAGGACTTCCAGATCTATCCGATGGATAACCGGGACATGGTGCTGAAGGAGGTCATGCAACTGCTATGTACCTCCGAGGTGGGCCGGGGAACCGTTCGTAATCCAGAAGCTGTCGCAGAGCTGCTGTTGGAGCGTGAGCGGCACGGGAGTATGGTGATCCCTGATTCCTCACTGGCTCTCTTCCATACTCGAAGCCCGGATGTCCAGCGGCCTACCCTTGCACTGTACCATCTGGAGGAGCCGTTGCTGCTTGATGAGGCTCGTGATCCAGTGACGCAGATCTTGCTGATGCTGGGTCCGCGCGAGCTTCCCAAGGAGAGCCTGGAGGTGCTGAGTGAAATCAGTGCATTATTGCTGCAAGAAGAATTAATCATGCTGCTGGAGAAGGGGAGCCGGGAAGAGATCTCAACGTATCTAACCGATCGCTTGGCCGAATTCTTCCGCAGCAAACTAGAGACAGGGAGGACCATACTATGAGCATTATGACAACAGATAAAGTGAAAATGAACGCTACGGCGACTGACAAATACGAGGCGATCCGCATGGCAGGTCAGATCCTGCTTGATGCGGGACATATTTCGGCAGAGTACATTGACAAAATGCTGGAGCGTGAGGAGATTGTCTCCACTTATGTCGGCAACGGGCTTGCCATCCCTCATGGCACGAAGGAATCCAAGTCCTTCATTCATTCTACAGGCATCTCCATTATTCAATTTCCGCAAGGCGTAGATTTCGGTGAGGAGAAGGCTTATATGGTTATCGGGATTGCGGCCCAAGGTGGCGAGCATATGGAGATTCTGACCGGGATTGCCGTTGTCTGCTCTGACGATGAGAATATGAACAAGCTGCGCTCGGCAAGTACGCCAGAAGAGATTATTTCGCTCTTCGAGAGTGAGATGGAGCTATGAAGGCCGTCCATTTTGGTGCCGGTAATATCGGTCGCGGCTTCATTGGCCTGTTGCTGTCCCGGGCAGGCTATGAGGTAATCTTCTCCGACGTCAACGATACGCTTGTCTCGGCGCTTAGCAGTCGTCATGAGTATACGGTGGAGCTGGCTAATGATGCCAAGGATACAGAGCAAGTCACCAACGTAACGGCCATCAGCGGGAAAAATGCCGGTGAAGTAGCTGCAGCGGTAGCCGGAGCAGACATCGTGACGACGGCGGTGGGCGTTAATATCCTCAAAGCGATTGCGCCTGGGATTGCCCAAGGGATTACACAGCGCTTGAATGCAGGGGCACAGCCACTGCACATTATCGCCTGCGAGAATGCGATCGGCGGTAGCCAGCAGCTGAAGGAGCATGTGTATGCCTTGCTCGATGAGGAGACACGCGCCAAGGCTAAGGGTGTAATCTTCTTCCCGAATGCAGCGGTGGACCGGATTGTTCCAATTCAGCATCATGAGGACCCGCTATATGTACAGGTTGAGCCTTTTTATGAATGGGTTGTTGATCGTTCGCAAATGTCGCCTGATCATGCAGAGATCGGCGGCGTGCACTATGTAGACAATCTGGAGCCTTACATTGAACGCAAGCTGTTCACTGTTAATACGGGACATTGCGTAGCTGCCTATCTGGGATATGCGGCTGGATTCTCTACCATTCAGGAAGCAATTGCAGATGAGCAGGTGCTGGCGTCTGTGAAGGGTGCGCTGGAGGAGACTGGTGCTGTGCTGGTGAAGAGATTTGGCTTGGATCAGGAAGAGCATAACAGGTATATCCTTAAAAATCTGGAGCGTTTCCGCAACCCGAATCTGACCGATGAAGTATCACGTGTTGGCCGCTCGCCACTGCGCAAGCTGTCACCCAATGATCGACTGGTGCGCCCTGCGCTTCAGGCTTATGAATATGGTATTCATCCTAAGCACCTCTTGATGGGAATGGCTGCAGCTTGCATTTTCCAGAACGACGAAGACCCGGAAGTAGCAGAGCTGCGGACAGCTATTCAGAACGAGGGAATCGGAGCGGCTATTACGCGCTACACAGGCATTGCTGCAGATCATCCGCTGCATCAGCAGATCGTGGCGGAATACGAGCAATTGAAGCGTACGAATTAATTCATATCCCAAAAACGTCTGGTTAGTCTCAAGCAGTTGTACGGCTTGTGTCTGATTACGATTGCAGCAAGCACTCTGTGCGGCCCAAGCGGCGTACAGGGTGCTTTTTTTATTAGAACAATCAGTACGATCTGAACGATCTGAATGATAAATGCTCTTCTGAATGATAAATACTCTGAGGAAATGGAAATTACGGAAGGGGCTTTGGAAAGTGGAGGGCGAGCAGCAGTGCAATGCGGCGAGAATGACAGTATAGTCACTTCATATTTTGGAATTATGCCATAATGAACGGTATAATATGGAGAATTGTAGGAGGGGTCCTTATTGTTACAACAATGGTATGATAAAATTATACGAAATCTGGCAGCGCCTTACATCGTACTGTATGCACTTTTCCGGTTCCTGAATGTATCATGGATGTGGCCAGTGCTTGATACAGTATCTACTGTACTTTACATAGCTCTGTGTATAGCATGGATATGGTGGGTAAGAAAGAGTACACTGCGACGTGTGCCGCAGTTGTGGCTGGCGTTGATCTACCTGATTCTGCTGCTCGGAGTCATATCCTACACTTGGATGGTGCTACCTTGGATTCTGCTCTACCCACTATTGAGAAAGACCTCTGAGCATCGCTTGAAGAAGCTGGGAGCAGGACTGGTGTATAGTGTATTTGTACTTATGATGGTTCTGGTGCTGCTAATCCATCTCCTGGCCTCGATCATGGTATCCATTAAGGATGTCGCCGAAGCAGTATCCCCGGATGGCGCTCATTTGGTTACGGTTACGGAGGTGGATCAGGGAGCGCTCGGACTTGATTTCAGGACGACACTGGGGACGAGAATATTGTACGTGTTCAGACAATCCAGAGTGATCTCCCATGAGGATTACTATGGAGGCAAGGTGTGGTGGGAGGATCATGACAGCTTCCACGTAGAGGACCGAACCTACCATCTGTCCGAGCTGTAATGGGCCTGTGCGGAGGAGTCCGGCATGGTCTGTGCATACGTTGATGGTAGGGGTAACGTGTAAATGCGGACTTGCAGCTCGTTGGACGAGCGATCGCTTGAAGGGTTATACACGGAATTTGTTGTTTGTAATGCAGACAATTTCATGGTGGTGATACTATGGCAAGCAATTTTTCTCTGGCTACGGCCTACACAGACCGCAAGCTCGGTCTATCCTATACAAGACAGACGAGCCGTTTTAGCCTATGGGCGCCGACGGCAGATCAGGTCCATCTCATCATCTATGCGGATGCAGGAAGCTATGATGAAGAGGGGCAGGTAAGACATGATGAAGGTGGTCGGGAATGGTCCATGCATCGACATGACGATGGTGTGTGGGAGGCTTTCCTGGACGGGGATTGGGCTGGCCATTACTATATGTATAAACTAACCTTCGGCAAGCACGATATACGTTATGCCGCTGATCCATATGGGCGGGCGGTCACTGCGAATGGACAGCGCTCTGCTATATTGGACCTGCGCTCTACTGATCCAGCTGACTGGTATGAGGATCGGCGTCCTGTCTGCCAGCATCCTACAGATGCTGTTATTTATGAGCTGCATGTACGGGATTTCTCAGCTGATCCGGATACGGACTTTGAGGGGGATGCTGGTCGTTTTGCCGCTTTCACAAGGACAGGTCTGTGTAATAAGGATGGACAGTCCATTGGCTTGGATCACTTGAAGGAGCTAGGAATTACTCATGTACATCTGCTTCCGGTAGCCGATTGCCACACCATTGATGAACTGGCAGATCCTGCAAAGTCGCCGCAATATAACTGGGGGTATGATCCTCAGCATTATAATGTGCCAGAGGGCTCCTACGCCAGTGACCCGCGTAATCCAGCCGTGCGGATCAGAGAGTTCAAGGAGCTTGTGCTGGCCCTGCACAGGGCAGGAATCGGTGTCATATTGGATGTAGTCTACAACCATACCTATGCTGTGGAGAAAGGTCCCTTCGAGCCGATCGTACCGGGGTATTATTATCGTCAAGACCAACATGGTGGGTGGTCCAACGGCTCCGGTGTCGGCAACGAGGTGGCCAGTGAGCGTCCAATGGTACGCCGATATATTAAGGATTCGCTTCGCTACTGGGCTGAAGAGTATCATGTTGACGGCTTCCGCTTCGATCTGCTGGGATTGATAGATACTCCGACCGTGACAGAGCTGACGAAAGAGCTGAGAGAGGAAGTCTACGCAGGGATGCTGATCTATGGAGAGCCATGGACAGGCGGAGAATCACCGCTTCAGGAGAAGACCTTGAAGGGGGAGCAGCGAGGCAAAGGCTTCGCGGTATTTAACGATCATTTTCGTGGAGCAATCAAGGGCGATAGTGACGGAGAAGGCTCAGGCTTTGCTACAGGTGCGTGGGATAAAGAAGGCGAGATTGTGGAGGGGATACGGGGAGCGATTTATGATTTTACAAAGGCTCCTTCCGAATCCATTAATTATGTCACAGCCCATGACAATTTGAATCTGTGGGACAAGATTATTACGGTACAACAGCTGCGTGGACGCTGTGCCTTCCCGGATTGGGATCAGGGTGAGCCGAGAGACGGACGTACTGCCGAGGAAGCCGTTCGGGATGCGGAACCCTATGTATTACTGGATCAGGTGCAGTTGCTGGAGGATGAGACAGTGCGTCGCTCCTTGCTCGCGAATGGCATTGTCTTGACCTCACAGGGTATACCTTTCATACATGCAGGGGATGAACTACTGCGCTCCAAGTACGGTGATCATAATAGCTATCGCAGTGGGGATGCGGTTAATTGTATCCGCTGGAGCCATAAGACACGCTTTCGAGAAGTGTTTGACTACTATAGAGGTCTGATTCTGCTTCGGCGCAGTCATCCAGCATTTCGATTGCAGACCGCTGAGCTGGTGGAGCAGCATCTGGAGATTCTGCGGGAGAGCGATCATACGGTGGCCTACCGGTTGCACAGCTACGCTGGTGGTGATCCGTGGCGGAATATTGTGGTCATCTATAACGGGTCAGACCGTGAGCAGACGATGTTCCTGCCGGAGGACTCGGAATGCTGGCATATTGTCGTGAATGAGCGGAAGGCAGGCACCGAGACTCTGGACATCGTATGTGGTGATCGTGTAACCGTGCCGCGCTGGTCGATCATGGTACTGCATGATGCGATGCCTTCTGCTGATCCTGTTACCGTCGAGGAACAGGAAGGTGAGGTGCAGGCGGTGCTTCCGACAGAGGGGCGTGCTGCCGAGCATGTCATAGAATCAGGTGGAACGCAGGACTGTCATTCCATGCTGCACCTATCTGAGAATTCCCTCCTTGGCCTATACCCGTACTCGTTCTCATACCCATACCGTACGATTACCTTGTACTATGAGCGTCCCGATCAGTCCTATGAGGGCTGGAATGTCTGGGTGTGGGGAACTGGGCTGCAGGATGGGGAGATCGCGCTGGAGAGCATAGCGGACGGGCGAGCAGTTGCCTATATCCGTGTAGCTCCCCATGTGCGCAGAATTGGTTATATTCTCAGACTGAAGCAGTGGGAGGCCAAGGATATCGAGATGGACCGATATATTGATATTCGGCCAGATGAGCAGCATATGCAGGTGCTTGTTCGTAGTGGCAGGGTACGCGAGACTGCAGTGTAGTCTAGGTTATAATCGGATTTCTAGAATGCTAGAAACGGCTTGTGAAGGCTGTTATAGAGGAGCGAGGTTAAGGGATGAACGTGTCTTACTCGGCAGTGCAGGCAACCATTCATGATCTGGACGATCTGGTGCCATTATTCGATCATTATCGGAGCTTCTATCACCAGCCTTCGGATGTGAAGGCAGCACGAGAATTTTTGCTGGCAAGATTGGAGCATGCGCAATCGGTGGTCTTCATTGCCAGAGACCTATCTAATAATCAGGCAGTGGGCTTCACACAGCTCTATCCCAGCTTCTCCTCCCTCTCTATGAAGAGAGTATGGGTGCTGAATGATCTGTATGTGCTGGAGGATTGTCGTCGCCAAGGTATCGCAGAGCTGCTACTGGAGCAGGCCAGAGGCCTCGCGGTGAAGACGAACGCCAAAGGGATTGAGCTATCCACTGCTCCAGACAATGCTACAGCCCAAGCGCTGTATCAGAAGCAAGGGTATGTCAGGGACGATGAGTTCATACACTATTTTTTAGACCTGACCTAAAAGTCGCACTAGTGCGGCTTTTTTCTTTGTGTATGGGCAGAAAAAGTATTCCTTTACATAGTCCTCTACATAGAAAAACAATGATTTTAGCCAAAGGAGGGGTCAATATTAGAAAAAAGGGTAAGTATAGTTATAGCTTGTCATGCTTATAATGCTAGCAGGCTTGCTTATAATAGCTACCATGCTGTCCTGTTACAGGACGGCGATGATCCATGTAAGGGATACCTAAGGAGGTTCAATACCATGGCTAATCAAGGAAAGAGCAATCAACTGACAGCAGAGAACAGAACTGAGACTAAAGGAGCAGCACTTCGCCAATTAAGACTGAGTGGTCGCGTTCCGGCAGTGGTGTATGGTTCGGAGCTGGACGGAACACCAGTCAGTGTGGATGCCAAGGATTTCAGCAAGATTTTGCGTACAGGTCGTACGGAGATGTTCGATCTGGAGCTGAGTGGCAAGAAAATTCCCGTATTGATCAAGGATTATCAGGAGCAGGATGGCAGATTCCTGCATGCTGATTTCTTGAAAATATCTAAAAATAAACCGATTCGCGTAAAGGTCGCGATCGACCTCCAAGGTACCGCAGCAGGCACCAAGACCGGAGGAATATTGCAGGTACAGGAGACAGAGCTGGAGATCGAGGCACTGCCAGCGGATCTTCCGTCCGCAATTGAAGTGGATATCTCGGGCCTGGATGTTGGTGACAAGCTGAGCGTCGGTGATATTAAGCTGCCTGACAAGGTTACCTTGATCGCAGATGAAGCCGGGGTAATTGCTTCGGTAATTGTACCGCGCATTGTCGAGACGGAGGAAGAAGCTCCCGAGCCTGAGGCGTCGGCAGAAGGCACTGGAGCTGAAGCGAAGCAGACAGAAGAGTAATTACGTATCATCCGCTAACACTCTATCGTGAAGAGGCAGGCTGTCCAGGGAGATGCTCCTTGGCCGGCCTGTCTTTCTGCTATGAATAAGGATGCTAATGGTTGGAATTTTGCATGAAGTCCGCTTATAATGATGGAGCTGAATGGTACAATTTTGTGTTCAAGCAGGATGACCACCATATCAAGTAGGAACAGAAGGAGATAGATCGTATGATACAAAAGGCAACCTTTGCCGGTGGATGCTTCTGGTGCATGGTAACTCCATTTGATGAGCTGCCAGGCATTCATGGGATTTTATCTGGATATATGGGAGGCACTACCGATAACCCTACATATGAGGAAGTGAAGACAGGAACGACAGGCCATCTTGAGGTCGTGGAGATCACGTATGATGATGAAGTTTTTCCGTATTCGAAGCTGCTGGAGCTGTATTGGGTACAGATTGATCCAACGGACGCAGAGGGACAATTTCACGATCGGGGAAGTCAGTATTGTACAGCCATATTTGTGCATAATGAAGAACAACGCGTGCTTGCCGAGCAATCCAAGCAAGAGCTTGCGGTCAGTGGTCGCTTCGATAAGCCGATTGTGACAGAAATTCGTTCAGCGGAGGTCTTCTACCCTGCCGAGGATTACCACCAGGATTACCACAAGAAAAATCCGAAGCATTACAAGGAAGATCGGGAGAAGTCAGGACGCGATACGTTCATTCAGAATAATTGGTAATCTATAGCCAACATGCTAAACACTAAAACACAGTGCTTCCTAATCAGGATGCATCTGTGTTTTTTTTGCGTGTCAGAACCTAGAGTGTAATGCGAAGTACGACCAAGAAAATAAAACTTTAAAGATTATATAACAAAATTTCCCTTAAATGTCGATATACAATAAGTATTTACATAATGAAGGGAGATTTGAATTACATGGTTCGACTCAAAACAACATTTCGTCTATTGCTGGGGCTGCCGCTGGCCGGCATGCTGCTTCTGCTCTGGAACTCCTCAGTGGCACAAGCCAGCTCGGTTGACAGCCTGCTGCCGGAGCGCAGCAAGCAAGAGATTATCCAGCAGTGGAACCTATGGATGGATACCAACGCAACAGGTCCTCTATACACGGAAGAGCCATCTACACGATATCCTTTCGTTGCTGGTGCCGTTAACGAGCGTTACTTGGAGCAGGCATTAAATGCATCCAACTTCTATCGTTTTCTTGCGGGACTGCCAAGTGATCTTGTGCTTGATCCGGCTCTGAACCGTCAAGCCCAGCATGGGGCCGTTCTTGTCTCTACAGCCGATTACCTGACCCATTTTCCTCCGCAGCCAGCAGGCATGACGAAGGAATTCTTCGATCTGGGTGCCAAGTCGGCTTCCACTTCCAATCTGTACGCTTCTTACAGTTCAAGTAGCAATCTTGCTGTGGAAGGCTTGCAAGCCTATATGGATGATTCCGATTCCAGCAACATCGCTGCTCTTGGACACCGTCGTTGGGTGTTGAATCCGCAACTGAAACGGGTTGGATTCGGGATCGCATCCCTGAATAGAGCAAACAACTCGTACGCAAGCCATTACAGCACCATGCAGGTACTGGATACTAGTCGTTCTGGTAAGGTTAACTACAATTACAGCTTATATCCGAACAAAGGTGCTTTTCCTATTGAAGCCTTCAACAATAATCAAGCCTGGTCTGTACAACTGAACCCGGATGTCTTCGCGAAGCCCTCCAACAACAGCGTACAAGTTGAGATCGTTCGCTCCTCTGATCAACGCACCTGGACATTAGGGGCACAGCATCAGAACGGTACCGCTCAAGGTAAAGCATTCTTCAACGTGAACACAGACGGATATGGCTCTGGTTATGCGGTCATTTTCCGTCCGGATGGGATCAAGTCCTTAAAGGATGGCGATACGTTCAACATCCGCATTACTGGTTTGAAGAAGAAAAACGGTTCGTCCGGGGATATAGCGTATCAGACTCGTTTCTTCTCGGTAGAAAATAGTAGTACTGATCCGGGAGAAGAACAGCCTCCAGGTGAGGAGCAACCCCCGGGTGAGGAGCAGCCTCCAGCTGAAGAACAGCCACCGGGAGAGGAACAACCAGGCGATCGCCTACCGAACCCACTGGTTCAGGTCGAATATACAGCAGATCATACCTTGAAGATTCGGGGCACGATCACTAAGTATGCTAACGAGACATTCACCTTGCGTATTCATGACGCTGCCCCTGAGGAGCAGTTCATCCAGACGACACGCGTCAAGCTGGATCAGCAGGGCAGCTTCAGCCTGACCGTTCCTAATCTGGGTGCTCCCGAGCTCAATGTGTATTTATCGGTTAGCGATCAATTGACGTACCTGCTTAATATGGCAAGCAATTCTGACGTCACGTATTCGTTCGAATAGATATCTGCATAATGTCGTTCGGATGTTATATAGCATCCTTGAATAAATAAAGGCTTAAATAATAGCCATGGGAGCTCTAGGCGCTTCCGTGGCTATTTGTATGTTCATGTGATGATTACCCATTCAATGGATGTCCGCGCTCAACTTGAACGAGACGAGATATCTGTTGACAGATATCCCGAGAAAGGATAAAATCCTTCTAAACAGGTTGGTATTATGAGTATTATGATCATACAGGAGCATTAACTAGCCTGAGAGCTCTAAAGGTTTAAAAAGTTTAAGAAATCTAAGAAAGTTTAAGAGGTCTAAGAAAGTTTAAGATAAAGGAGAGGGATTGGATGAACTGGCTTGTTCATTTTTTTGAATGGTGGGGCTCCACAGTATGGTCCGAGCAGCATGAGGAGCTGGATCATAATGCTTATCTTTGCTATGATCTGCTAGGTCACTCGTTTCATTAATCTCTTTTCTCGTCATTAAATTTCATTCTAATCTTGTAAATTACACAGGCGTCAGACCAGCTATCAAGCTGTAGGTCTGACGCCTGTTTTGTTGTGTGGGACTTTAGGTAAGCCAGACCAGCAACAATGTAATCAGTGCAGGCAATGCCTGTACGAACAGAATGGACCGCTTGGAGGTCAAGCCTCCGAATAGGCCAGCCACAAGCACACAGAGCAAGAAGAAGATCTGGATCTGCTGTCCAGTACCAGCTACCGGATGAACCAGACCCCATATCAGACCTGCCGCCAGAAAAGCATTATATACGCCTTGATTGGCAGCAAGCGTCTTGGTCTGCGCCGCGAATTCTGGAGTCGTTGCAAAGGCCTTGCGTGCTCGCGGTGACGTCCAGAAGAAGGTCTCTAACAGAAATATGTACACATGAAGCGCTGCGACAAGACCTACGAATATAGCTCCCAACATATAAGCATTCCTCCTATTTTATTGAGCTTACTTCTATGAATCTAATAATATGGATTGCTAACAAATGGATTGCTACCAACTCATCTTGTATATATTACTCTCAACTTATATTGAATACAAGCATCGAGCTTCGGAACAAATCCATGCAGCAATGACAAATAACAGAAGGCTGACAAGCTTGGTCTGCAATAAATCGGCATGAAGCCTCATATGCTGTAAGGCATAGGCTTCGCAATCCGGTAATGGGATGACACGAGCTGACAGGATGATGAACAGATTAGGGAGAAGAGGTGATCTGAAGAGCATGCTGCGCAATACGCTGCTGTATTTGTCCAGAAGTGAGAGAGCGAACCGTCTAGCCAGAAGTCACGGACTGCGGCTAGGGGCAGACCGTTTTGTCGCAGGCGAGACATTAGAGGATGCTTTGCAGAAGGTGTGGGAGCTGAATGAACAGGAGATATTGGCCACGCTGGACCATCTGGGAGAGTTCGTGGCGAGTGAGGAAGAAGCAACTGCTGCCACTGCGGAGGCAATAAGGAGCATTCAGGCTATTGCCGGGACGGGAGTGAAGGCGAATCTGTCCGTCAAATTAACACAACTGGGGCTTGATCTGCCTGGAGATGCCTGTATGACGAACATGAAAAGGATTGTGGGCGAGGCACAGCGCTGCGGGGGCTTCGTACGCATTGATATGGAGGACTACGCACACAACGAAGCGACTCTCGCCGTATTCGAGCAGCTGTACGAAGCGTACGGGGGAGCCCATGTCGGTCTGGTGCTACAGGCATACCTTCGCAAAACGGTTGAAGACATGGAACGATTGTCCCCGCTTGCTCCGAATTACAGGCTGGTAAAGGGAGCCTACAAGGAGGCTGTAGAGGTCGCTTACCCTGATAAGCAGGAGGTGGATGATCAATTCAAGCGGATCATTCGCAGGCAACTGGATCAAGGGCATTATGCAGCGATCGCTACTCATGATGAAGGAATTCTGGAGTATGTGCGTACCTATGTCCGCGAGCAAGGGATCTCTAACCAGGCTTTTGAAATACAAATGCTATACGGTATCCGTCCACAGCTACAAAGGCAGCTGGCTGCAGAGGGATATACTGTTCGGGTATATGTACCTTACGGAACGGAATGGTATGGGTATTTTATGCGCCGAATGGCTGAGCGGCCGGAAAATCTGACATTTGTACTCAAATCGATATTCAGGCAATGAAAGGAGTGGGAGCATGGGGCGGGCAAGAAGGATTATGGAGCAGACAGAGCAGCTTGGAGCGCATAATTATCATCCTCTGCCCATCGTCATAGCCAAGGCCGAAGGCGTATGGATCGAGGACCCGGATGGACGTCGCTATATGGATATGCTAAGTGGCTATTCGGCCCTGAATCAGGGGCATCGGCATCCAAGGATCATTGAGGCGCTAAAGCAGCAGGCGGAGCGTGTGACACTCACCTCTCGGGCCTTCTACAACGAGCCGCTCGCAGAGCTGCTTGCCAAGCTGACTGCCTACACTGGGAAGGATATGATCTTACCCATGAACACGGGGGTGGAGGCTGTTGAGACAGCTATCAAGGCAGCCAGACGTTGGGGGTATCGGACGAAGGGTATACCAGATCAACAAGCAGAGATTATTGTCTGTAATGGAAATTTCCATGGTAGGACACTGACGGCAACCTCTTTGTCCACGGAGGCAGCCTATCGCCAGGATTTCGGCCCGTTCACGCCTGGCTTCAGACACATCCCTTACGGAGATGCGCAGGCTCTGGAGCAGGCCATCACACCGCATACGGCTGCTTTTCTGATGGAGCCAATCCAGGGAGAGGCGGGGATCATCATTCCACCGCAGGGATATTTGCAGCAAGTCCGCAAGCTCTGTACCGAGCATGGGATTCTGTGGATGGCGGATGAGATCCAGACGGGCTTCGGACGTACTGGCAAGCGGTTCGCCTGTGATTGGGAGCAGGTCGAGCCTGATGTGTACATGTTAGGAAAAGCGCTGGGAGGAGGCGTCCTCCCTATCTCGGCGGTAGCAGCCAATCGGGACATTCTGCAGGTATTCGAGCCAGGCTCCCATGGTTCTACGTTCGGTGGTAATCCCTTGGCGAGTGCCGTAGCTGTAGCAGCGCTGCAGGTCATCGAAGACGAACAGCTGGCCGAACGCTCGCTACGGTTGGGAGATCTGCTGCTGAAGCGATTAAGACAGATCCAGCATCCCGAGCTGGTTGAGGTACGTGGCCGTGGACTGTTCATCGCAGTGGAGACTAAGGGGCCTGCAAGACCTTACTGTGAGCGACTTCAGCAGACAGGGCTGCTGTGTAAGGAAACGCATGAACGAGTCATTCGTCTGGCGCCTCCGCTAGTGATTACGGAAGCGGAACTGGACTTCGCAGCCAGCCGCGTGGAGCAATTATTTAAGTAGGAGGAAGCTCTGCAGTCACAGGCCGTATAAGCATATACACCCTGCAGGCAAAAGCTGATTGTTCGAGCAGGTATGCAGGTATGCTCTTAGATAACGGGCGACCTGCTGTTGTTTTGCAATCCATTTTCATGGAAAGGTGGTTATCGGCAATGATCCCTTATCGCCCAGAACCCTTCACGGATTTCACGCTACCTGGACAACACACGGCCCTTGAAGAAGCCGTCAGGCTGGCACGAACGGAAATAGGTCAGGTCTATCCGCTGATCGTGGGGGGCAGGCGCATTGTGACAGAGACCTTCGATTCGCTTAATCCCTCCCGCTACACAGAAGTTGTGGGCCGTGTCTCCAAGGCAGATGCAGCATTGGCTGAGGAGGCACTCCAGCATGCGGCTACAGTATTCGAATCTTGGTCACAAGTGTCTGTGGAGCAGCGTGCTCGACTGCTGCTGAAGGCTTCAGCAGCCCTGCGCCGCCGTAAGCATGAGTTCACGGCCAGGTTAATGCTAGAGGCCGGTAAGACCCGTGCCGAAGCTGATGCGGATACTGCGGAAGCCATTGATTTCATGGAATATTATGCACGGCAGGCATTGGACATGGATGCATTGGCTGCTGCGAGATTGATCCCGTATTCCGGTGAGGATAACCAGCTTCAGTATATTCCGCTAGGTGTAGGCGTAGTGATCTCACCGTGGAATTTCCCACTTGCAATCATGGCTGGCATGACGATGGCAGCCGTCGTGACCGGTAATACGGTCGTGCTGAAGCCTGCCAGTTCGACGCCAGTGATCGCCTATAAGTTCGTGGAACTGCTTGAGGAGGCGGGAATGCCCTCAGGGGTGGTGCAATATCTCCCCGGGAGCGGAGCAGAGATTGGTGATCTGCTTGTATCCCATCCGTTGACCCGATTCATATCTTTCACAGGCTCCAGAGAGGTGGGATTACGGATATTCGAGCAGTCTGCCCGGACAGGGCCGGGGCAAAAATGGCTGAAGCGGTTCGTGGGCGAACTCGGTGGCAAGGATGCGATTATTGTTGATGATTCGGCTGACCTGGAGGCGGCTGCACGAGCGATTGTGGCCTCGGCCTTCGGCTTCTCGGGTCAGAAGTGCTCCGCTTGCTCGCGGGCGATCATACACGCTGACGTCTATGACGTGGTGTTGGCGCGCTGTACCGAGCTTACGCAGGCCCTTCAGGTAGGAGATGTCCTGGACGCTGCCAGCTCGCTGGGGCCTGTCATTGATGCTGCGGCATACAAAAGCATACTGAAGTATATTGAGCAGGGACATGCGGAGGGAAGACTTGTTGCAGGTGGAGGGAAGTCCAGGGAGGGTGGCTATTTTATCGAACCTACGATTTTTGCCGATGTACCTCCGACTGCTGCGTTGATGCAGGAGGAAATCTTCGGACCCGTGTTAGCTTTTAGTAAGGTGGATAGCTTCACGCAAGCCCTTGAGGTTGCTAATGGGACGGATTATGGACTGACCGGGGCCGTATTCTCCCGCGATCGGGACCATCTGGAGCAGGCACGCAGGCAGTTCCATGTTGGCAATCTATACTTTAATCGCAAGTGTACAGGGGCGCTGGTCGGCGTACACCCTTTTGGCGGCTTCAACATGTCAGGTACGGACTCCAAAGCGGGTGGACCGGATTATTTGCTGCAATTTACCCAGCTTAAGCTGGTATCCGAGCTACTGTAATCTTCAGCTACGAGAGGCAGATAACAGAAAACGAATTTAGCGCTAGCACAACGCTCCAGGGAGTGTTGATCAAAATGCTCTGGTCCCCATCGTCCTGTTCATGCTATGCTTGAGTACAGAAGAAGAAGCCCGTTCCCGACTCTATTGGTCAGGGACGGGTTATTAATTGTTGATCCGGGAGGCATTCTTGTAGTGAATGATACGTTGGAAATGCTGCTGAAATTGTTCGAGCGGGCCGCACTGCTGCTCATTTGCTTGTTCTTCATGACCCGTATTCCACGATTCAAGGAGACCCTGCAACGGGACAAGCATTCACCTGGGGAGCTTGCGATTCTTACAGCTATCTTTTGCGCATTCGCCCTGTTCGGGACCTATTCAGGCATTGAAGTAGAAGGCTCGCTCGTGAATGTCAGAATTATTGCGATCATGTCGGGTGGTATTTTGTTCGGTCCATGGGTCGGAATTATGACTGGACTTGTCTCCGGGGTGCATCGTTACTTGATTGATATTGGAGGGGTGACCTCGATCCCCTGTCTGATTACGAGCATCATGGCGGGACTGGTGTCCGGTGTCATTAATCGGCGTGTCAAAAAAGAACGGCGCTGGATCGCAGGGATCGCAACAGGGATGGTCTGTGAGGGACTTACCATGCTGCTGATTCTAATGATGGCAGAGCCCTATTCGTTAGGCTTGGACATTGTATCAAAGATTGGTCTGCCGATGATTATCGGCCAGGTCAGTGTAGGCTTCATTGTGCTCCTCGTGCAGAGCGTGGAAGGAGAGAAGGAGATGATCGCAGCGAGACAAGCCAAGCTTGCTCTCGATATCGCGAACAAGACGCTGCCGTATTTCCGGTCCATCAACAGTGAGTCACTGCGTACCATCTGCAGTATCATTAAGCAGGACATCATGGCTGATGCGGTGGCCATCACCGATGCCCATAATGTATTGGCTTATGTAGGCTTCGGAGAAGAGCGCTACCAGAGCGGTCATCAGATCGGCAGTGATGTGACCAAAGCGGTCATTCGCAGTGGTCAGATCGCTATCCATAATCATATTGCCGACGATCAGACCCCGCAAATCCAATCGTTGCTGGTCATTCCGCTGAAGGAACGAGGAGAGGTGACGGGCACACTCAAAATCTACTACAAGAAAGCTTACCGCATCACTTATCCGCTGCAGACGATGGCTGTTGGTCTATCCCAGATTATCTCGACATTGATGGAGGTATCTCGTGTGGAGCAGATCAAGGCGGAAGCGAACAGAGCGGAACTGAAGGCACTGCAGACGAAGATTAATCCTCATTTTCTGTTCAACGCACTCAATGCCATCGCTGCGACGACCCGTACGAGGCCAGACAAGGCCCGCGAGCTCATTATTAATTTGTCCGGATTCCTACGCTATAATCTGGAGCTGACGGATGAGCGCATCGACATTCAGGTTGCACTGCAGCAGGTTAAGGACTATGTAGAGATTGAGAAGGCCCGCTTCAGCAGGCTGGAGGTTGAGTACGACCTGGATGAGGTGCATGCCCAGATCCCCAGTCTACTTATTCAGCCACTTGTGGAGAATGCCATCAATCATGGGATTCTGAAGAGCAGAGGACCGGGGGCTGTGAAAATCTCCGTCAAGGAGCATGAGAATCATGTGCGTATCAGCGTTCAAGATACAGGAATCGGCATCCCTGAAGAGGTCATCGCCAACCTCTATCAGGAGCAGGTACCTGCTCAGCAGATTGGTCTGTACAATGTGCATCAGCGGGTGAAGCTCATGTATGGAGAGGGACTTGCCATTCGGCGTCTGTCGCCTGGTACCGAGATTTATTTTGATATTCCAAAGGAGAATTCATGAGAGCGATTATTGTAGAGGATGAGAGACCAGCCCGCGAGGAGCTGGAATACCTGATCAAGACGCACAGTAGTCTGGAGATAACCGCCTGTCTGGAGGATGGGCTTGATGTGCTGAAATATCTGCAGGATCATGAGATCGACGCCATATTTCTTGACATCAATATCCCCTTCCTCGACGGAATGCTGCTGGCAAGCCATATTAGCAAATTCGCGAAAAAGCCTTACATTATTTTCACTACAGCATATAAGGAGCATGCAGCTCAGGCCTTCGAACTGGAGGCCTTCGACTACATCCTGAAGCCTTATGATGAGAAGCGAATCGCAGCCATGCTGGCGCGACTGGAGAGTACCTATGCACGGGACCGTGCAGTCTTTCCTGAATCAGCAACTGAGATGGCTCCGAGAGGAACTGCTCAACCTGAGAAGGGCGGGATGGCATCTGCCCGCATGAATCTGTGGAAGAATGAGAACATCATTGTGACGGACATTGATGATATCTATTATGCGGTGGCTAACGAGAAGGTCACGCTGGTCTATACCCGGAGTGAAGAATATACAATGCCGATGAGCATTTCCGAGTTTCATGGACGACTGCCGCAGGGAGTCTTTTTTCGTTGCCATCGCTCCTATTCCGTGAATCTATCCAAAATCCGCGAGATCGTGCCTTGGTTCAATCATACCTATCTGCTACGACTGACAGATCTGAAGGCGGAAATTCCAGTGAGCCGCAGCAAGGCGAAGGAATTCCGGCAGTTGATGCAGCTCTGAGTGCATTTCATTCCCGATCTGTGGCATTTCATGCACCAGACAGTCGCGGCTCTTACTTCAGCGCTATACTGCAGAGGTAAGAGGAATTCAGATACGTGATGATGTATCATCCAGAATAAGCGATGATTGACGAGATTTTCACGGGAAATGATACCGCATTCAGTAGTCAGAGAATCAGGCTTGGATGCATTCCTCTTGCGAACCGAATTTTGTCGGAAAAGAGGAGATGGCTATGACATCCAAGCAAGACAAACGCTGGTTGATAATACTCGGGACGATTATTGTGCAGATGGGTCTTGGCACCATTTATACGTGGAGCTTGTTCAATCAACCGCTCGCTGACCAATTCGGCTGGGAGCTTAGCTCTGTGTCCATTACATTTTCCATTACGAGCTTTGCCTTGGCGTTCGCAACACTGTTCGCTGGCAAGCTCCAGGAGCGCTGGGGACTGTCACGTCTGATTCTCACGGCAGGGCTGGTGCTTGGTGCCGGACTCATGCTTAGCTCGCAGGTATCCTCGCTGATCGGCTTGTACCTACTGGCAGGCGTAGTCGTAGGTTATGCGGACGGAACCGCGTATATCACAACCTTGTCGAACCTCATCAAGTGGTTCCCGGATCGCAAGGGACTCATCTCGGGAGTATCGGTGGGGGCATATGGTACAGGAAGTCTGCTGTTCAAATATATTAACGGGGCACTGCTTCAGCATGTGGGACCTTCTCAGGCTTTCTTGTTCTGGGGGCTGATTGTAACCGTGATGATCGCAGGTGGTTCGTTCCTTATTCGGGAGGCCGCTGTGACGCCTGTAGCTGTGCCAGGTCAGGCCACGGCGGGGCGAAATTATACGGTTAAGGAAATGCTGCGGACGAAGCAGGCTTATCTGCTGTTCGTTATCTTCTTCACAGCCTGTATGAGCGGCCTGTACCTCATTGGTGTCGTGAAGGACATCGGCGTCAGTCTGGCTGGACTTGATGTGGCGACTGCTGCAAATGCTGTGGCTATGGTAGCTATTTTCAATACCTCAGGTCGCATCATCCTTGGGGCATTATCTGATAAGGTTGGCCGGATGAAGGTGATAGCAGGGACATTGCTCGTTACCGCAGTTAGTGTTGGGATTCTGAGTACCGCAGATCTGAACTTCGGACTGTTCTTCGGCTGCGTGGCAGCTATCGCCTTCTGCTTCGGCGGGAATATTACGGTCTTTCCAGCCATCGTGGCAGATTTCTTCGGTCTGAAGCATCAGAGCAAGAATTACGGCATCGTGTATCAGGGCTTCGGACTTGGCGCACTGACGGGGTCATTTCTGGCAGCCTGGCTTGGTGGCTTCGTGCCTACCTTCACAGTGATTGCAGTGCTATGCGTGATTTCCTTCGTCATTGCACTGTTTTTACAGCCTCCAGGTCAGCGGATACAGCGTAAGGAGAGTCGGAGAAAGTCTGGTGTTATGCGCCGGATGAGACCCGACACGAAGCTGGGATAAGGACCTAAAACATTCAACATTTTCAGTTCAATCTATACAATAGAGAACATAAAATAGAGAATACAGCAAGTATGTCGAATGAGCGGATGAGTGGAAATTCAGGAGCTGTTCCCGAAGGCTTTGGGCCCGAGGGTGTAGCTTTTTTTTGTATGGCAATAGAGCGTACGAGAAGAGCAGTCATGCTGCTACTGACCCCAATGCTCACTAACAAATCTAGCTTATACTGCCGATTAAGAATAAGGATAAATTGTTCCATTTCGCACCAAATTGTACCATAGCTTCCGCTGTAATTTTTCCTCTTGACTTCCCGGGAGCTGGATGAAAGAATTTGAGATAACATCAACGGAAGTCAACATCAAATCGTCAAGCGGGAGGACGTGGAATGAATCTGGAGTTGGAAGGGAATGCACTTCCCCGAAATACAAAGCTTCGTCATACATATCAAATTCGCTCGGTGCTGTCAGTCAGTGAGTTGTCGATCATCTATACAGCCAGAAGGCTGGAGGATCGGGAGAAGGTCATCGTCAAAGAATTCTATCCAAACGCGTTGGCTATTCGAAGCCAGGATAAGCGTACGGTCGAATGTCCCTCGCTGCTGCTGAAACCGAAATATGCTGAATTTCTGCAGCATTTCCTGCAGGAGCCTGAAATTTTGCACAGCCTGGAGCATCCGGGAGTCGTCCAATACATCGATCATTTTGAGGAGAACGGCACGGCCTACTGTGTCATGGAATATTGCCCGGGCCATACACTGGATGAATTGATTCGCCAGCAAGGCAAGCAGGCAGACGGAACCTTCCTATACAATACCTTGCTGCCGTTAATTGATGCGCTGGACTACATTCACTCTCAGGGCATCATTCACCGTGACATCAAGCCAGGCAATATTATGGTTCGTGAAGACGGGCAGGTGAAGCTGCTGGACTTCGGCTCTGCTGCACGCTATGAACGTAAGGAGCATCCGATCTTCACCTCGGCGGGCTTCTCGCCATTGGAGTTCTATTCGAATCGTTCACGTCAAGGCCCAGTATCGGACATATACAGTCTGGCTGCCACGATGTATTACTGCTGCAATGGCTCGCCGCCGCCAGATGTTCCTGGCCGTCTGTTCGAGGACAAGCTGGAGCCTATGCGAATGGGTGTGTCTCCGCTGCCATTCGTCATCCGGCGTGGCCTGCGTCTGCAAGCGGACAAGCGCTTCCGTTCTCTGGTGTGGTTCAAGGCGGCGTTACGCGCTGAGTATCTGCTACATAGAGGTAGTCCACGGCGTCTCATTCATCGAACCTGATTCGTGACTCGGATTGCCAGCGCACTAACTATTACCGCTGTAATAAATCTCAAAAACAAGGCTGACCCAAAAGCCATGATATGTCTGCTTGAGTCAGCCTTGTTTTTACGTAGGATATACGTGGGCTTTCTGGGTGGACGCTCCGTGAACGGACCGTTGTTACAATCGCTGTTGTCCCCAGATTTTATTTATTCCCCCAAGCGGTGAAAATCCGGGGACAAAGGCGACTGCTGCCGCTTCTCCACAATCAGTCCGTCCTCTCCACAGTGCTGCCAAATGACTAAACGCAGAGCAGCGATTCTCCAATAACGGGAGAATCGCTGCTCTGTTGACGTTTTAAGCTTTTGGGAAGATAAACCCGGGATGCTAGATCGGGCTATCCCGTCTGAATCAGAATTCCATCGGTATACACATTCGTATTGGGCTTGATAGCCTTATAACGCAGCTCAATCTCGGTGGCGCCATCCTCGAAGGTAATATAAATCTTGTCATTGTATAGCAGGACGAGCTTCTTGTTGCGAGCGACTAGAGCCTTGCCATGCTGTACGGCACAGCGGGTGTCGTGCTTAAAGATCAGCGAGCCGTCCTTGCCTGCTGTGAAGGTAATGCGAGCCGCCTCAGGCAGCGGTTCGTGTACATCCAGCAACCGGAACAGCTCCTGCAGGGTCACGGTACGTCCAGGGAAGGAGGTGAGCGGCCAGGATTTGACCGGGATTTCAATTCCGCTGGCCGTCGTCAAAAAGTATCCTTCGAGCCTGCCGGCGAACTGCGGCTTGGGACGCAACAATATATACAGGGCTACAGCAATGGCAACCGCAAGGACTGCAATGATGCTAATTAACTGTATCGTTGCATATTCGGACTTAACATGCAATTGCAGGTCCGCTGTCGTCGTAGCTCCCTCGGTGTCTGTCGCCGTAATCTCGACGCGGTCTCGACCTGTAGCTGCGAGGAGAAGCGCTGTACCAGAGATGGACGGTTTTAGCGATGAGCTCTCACCGGAAGCTGCCAGCGTATAGGTTAAGTCATCCTGATTCGCATCCTGAAAATACTCCGACAGCTCAACACGGGCCAAGCCGTCCTGCGTCGTAACGGAAGCATTCAGTTGATCCGCAGCGACTGGAGCTGTATTAACGGCAGTGACCGCATGGATCGCGCTATGTCTGTACAATTGCGGGCTATCCAGTTGAATCTGCCATGTATATTCGCCTGAACGAGGGAAGGTATAGTCCACCGAGAAGCCCTCGTTCGTAAGTGTCATGGGAATTCGCTCGCTTGTGGCTGTGGCATCAGATGCAGCTGTATTGGTAACGACCAACTCGGCTTTTGCTGCCTTATAGAGCGCTTCATCCTCCAGCTTTTGCCCCTCCTGATTCAATATATCCAGGGCAAAGGTTGTGGGAACCCCTTTTAACAGCTCGCTGTTGCTACTATCACTAGCCCCGGAGGCATCAGTCCCTACACTCTTCACATAGGCATTGGCTTTCAGCAGATAGTTCCCCAGCAGGTTGATCTTGATCAGATCGCCACGCTGACCGCGAACCTTGAGGCTGAGCTGGCCTGGCTTGGGCCGTTCAATCTTCAGAATCGTATAACGGTCAGACAAGTAACGCCGGATGTTATCCGAACTTGCATACAGCTGGGCCTCCCCCACCGGATGCTCAGAGAGCAGGATGAGATTAGCCTCCTCCATGCTGGAATCCGGGATATTGACCGTAATTTCCTGCAATGCTCCTGTTGCTGTAATCCCGGCTATAGGAACGAGCTTGGAGCGAATTTGGTCGGCGAAGATATGATTGAATATCTCCGGGAGATCATCAGCGCTGCTCGTAATGAATGACTTGCCGCCTGTCTCGGTGGCGATGCGCTCCAATTCCTCACGATTGACGGTCCCTGTATGGTTAAGTCCAATCGTGTAGATGGGATATTGGTTCCGCTGCGCCGAATCAATGACGGAGCTAACATCCTTAGACGAGGCCGCCTTGGTTCGTGATCCTGAGCTCGGACCGAAGTCCGTCTCTCCATCAGAGAGGAGAATCAGGAATGGCTGCCGTCCGTTTTGCGTGCCGGATACAAGCATCTCGGCCCCCTTTTTCAAGCCAAGCCCAATATCGGTGTAGCCTGAGCGATTGAGCGTCGCGATCTCCTGCTGCAGCTGATTTTTACGTGAGGTCACGGCAATGGAGGTAAGGGGTCTAGAAGCCACAATCCGGTGATTATAGGCAACGAAGCCTACCCGGGTGCGGTCCGCATCGCTCATGTCCATGAACATGTTGATCACCTCAGAGGCGATCTCGTCATGATCCGTTTCACGCATGGAATAGCTAGTATCCAGCACGAATACAGCATCATAACCGGAGGAGACAGTATCTGCACGAGTCTCTTGTGGCCATAAAATCATGCTGCCTAAAAAAAAATAAAAAAACAGTAAAATAGTCACAAACCTCTTTTTCATATTTGTAAACTCTCCTTCCTGTAGAATAAAATCCCATTTACCCCTAAATTGCCCGAAAACCTTTGCAGACAAAGGAATTGAAAAAAAGTAAGTAATTAATCTCTGTGAGAATTACTATATTTGATTCCATAATAATCCTTTAGTAAGAACAATAGATAACTATCGGCAAATTGTTCCATAAACTGTAGGTGCATCAATAGATTCAGTTCTTATCGACTAGGAAATATTCGTAATTAGGCAGTTAAATGAGTATTTTTACCCTGTTTCAAGAAGGGAACGCTGAAATTGACAAAAAAATAGGTCCTCCGTTATATTACGATTCACACGAGGAAGAAACTGGGATGGAAGGATTAGTAGGTTTTACTTACTAGTTTTAAGGACCTTCGGCCAGCTTTTCTATGAAATCACAGAGAGGGGAGGAGGCATGAAGGCGCAAGACCAGGTCACAGGTCAGGTCCTGCCTATTAGGACTCACGAGTAGGTCTAGCCAGATTGCCGACTGCTTATGGAGATTATCTATCAAACGAACCGAACGATGCTATTCGAGGAGATTAATCCAGAGAAGCTGGATTTGATTACGATTGTCGGGGATGTAAAGGGCATTGACAGCTTAAGTGATGACAAGATTAAAGAAATTAACGAGCACCTCCTGGTCCGTAGCTTTGATGAATTTTTGGACAAGTTCTCACCGACGGTATACTCATTTTTTAATGCTGCCAATCAGAAGGTTGTGTATACGCTTAAAAAGCCGGAGGGCATTGACGAGGATAGCATCTCAGAGATTCGGGTCAACCAGAACAATGATTTCCTGAAGATGCTGTTCACCCTGATTGACACGAAGCGTAGTCAGGGCATTACGAACGTAGACTTCAAGTTCGAGAATCTGCTCGATATGATCTCCCCGAAAAAGGTCATGGACGATATCCGTCAAGTCCGTAAGGAGATCCATTATCTGTACGGACAATATGAGCAACTGGACGATGGCGATCCGAAGAAGCTGGATATGGGCGATAAGCTGAACGGCATGTTCGAGGAAGCTAGCCAGAATTATAACAATGTCATGGCCATGCTACCGCTGGCCATTGAGGATATCAAGACCCGCCTGCTGCTTGGTGGAGCGCAGGAGGACAATAGCGGTGAAGCCATTCAGATTGGTGTCCTGACCATTGGCGAGGGCGGTGAGCTGAAGATCGTGGAGGCGCCGAAGGCAGATAGCACCGAGCTGATGCTGCTGGATGAGAACGGAACAAATGGATTGACTGAAGTATTCGCGGACGACTACAGCTCGATTACCGAGACGCCTTCCGACTATGTGAAGGATCTGGTTGTGCGCACCTTCGTACCGTTGCCAGCTGTGCAGAACAAGGTCGATACCGCCATCGAGGTACAGAATTACAATACGTACCTGGAGTTCTACAAGAACGCCAAGGATGATTTTGTCAAAGCGGTTAAGCCGTTGGTAGAGAAAATTCTCGGTGTGAAGATGTTCTTCGACCAATATGCGACCAAGAACAAAGGGATGCTCCCTGCGATGCTTATTGCCAATAACAAGCCAGATATGCTGGTCAAGAGCAGCAACATCCCGCGTCTGGAGACGTATCTGAATACCGTTAACTCCAAGAATGACTTCTCCGACACGATCTGGTTCGGTATTGTACCTTCGATCGAGATGGAATCCATCGGCAAGGTGAAGGTATCTCGCGAGCGCTTCAAGGGGAATGAGAAGGTCGTTAAGACCGGAGGTTACTCGATGGAGACGCTGTCGATGCTGATGCAGGTCGTTCAGGAGTACAAAATTCAGATGTTCTTCAACTTCGAGTCGGGCGAGGACACCACCTTCAACAGCATGGCGACCTCGGGCATCGAGCGATACATCGATAAGTGTGCTCCGCTCGTGCGTCGGGAGTACAGTGAGTTCGCCATTCCGTGTGTACCGAACTTCACGATCATTCCGAAGGATAAATCGGGCGTCATCATTGACAGCAAAATGATGCAGACCGAGACAGGCGTCAGCCTGTCCAAGGAGAAAGAGGACATTCTGAAGCTATGGATTGAAGGTGTCTATGTCGGTGCTGCTTATGTGGCTGCAGGTCTTGTCGCTGCTTATCAGTGTCCGGAGTATCTGCGAGAATCCTTCAGAACGGTGAACAAGAACTTCCCTGGTGTTCGCTTCGATATCGAAGCAGGAGACAACAGTCTGCGTACCGTAACGACCATGGCGAAGGAGATCACAGGCTTCACGAACAGCATCAAGGATGCGATTAACCGCAAGAACTTTGGCTTCGTCTTCTCCTCGGAGAATGCTCAACTGCAGGATAAGGATATCCGGCGTATTACGGTCTACAAGGCCAGAAGTATGGCGCTGTCCGAGGACGGCTTCGATTCTCTGTACAAAACGCTGGTCAGCACGTATATTGAGCGGATTCTTCGCTATCAGACGGGTGATTTCAAGCATGAGAATATCGTCCGCTTCTTCAGCAACAATCCGAGCAGTCAGAAGAGCAAGTGGCTGGCGAACCGCGGCTCGGTGAACTCAATCATTCAAGACGGAGACGATATGAGCTTCGTGATTGATGAGAAGAGCAACCTGTGCCACATCGATCTGGTCTTCAACGGTAACGTGAAGAACCTTGAGGTCATGATTACGAAGGGGACCAGCGCTGTTAGAGCATGATCCGTACCTTAACCAAGGTGTTAAAGGCAATGCTATCACGGCTTGCCTTTATACATAAATCGAGCGGTCCTTCCGCTCAAATCATTCCTACGAAGAGAATCAAGGAGGCCAAACACATGGGATTCAGATTAAAGGTTGAAGGTCAAGAAACAATTGAGCTGGGCTTGGACAACATCAAGACTGTTGTCTATGACACAGACACACCGGATGATTCCAATGCCCGTTCCACAGATGTCGGCTCTACGCTGCGCATCAGTGGCAAGATCATCACAGCTACAGACGGTGACAGTGCAGACGATACGATGAAGCTGGCTTTGTGGTCGCTCGTTCCTGCCGAGAAGGCGGATTGCTACCGTAAAGCTACGCTGGAAGTCATCGCTGCGGACCAAGTGGTTCGTAAAATCTACTTCCCGAATGCGTTCGTTGTAGATTACAACGAGAGCTTCGGGGATGAAGAGGGTGTAGGTACCTTCTCCCTGTACATCAAACAGAAGAAGGACAAGACCGAGCTGGCAACCATTGACGGCGGTTATCCGGTATAAGCAAGACCAGCCGGAAGGCGATAACATGAGAGGCCGCAAGGCCTCTCATGTTGTATTGCCTAGGAATCAGCATGATGACCAATGACAGAGAGGGAGTAGACAATTCATATGGACAATTACTATGAGCTGCTCGGTGTCAGCCGGGGTGCTTCGGCGGCGGAGATCAAGAAGGCCTACCGCCAGTTGGCCAAGCGCTACCATCCGGATACCAATCAGGGAAGCCCGGAAGCGGCACGCAGGTTCAAGCAGATACACGAAGCCTACGAGGCCCTGCGTGACGAAGCATCGCGGCAGGCATACGATGCCAAGCTCAAGGGTAGCCCACACCAGGAGCGTGAGGAGAAGGCGGGCGCGAGGACAGATAGTCGTGAGAAGGCCCGGGATTTCAACCCTGGAAATATGCAGGCGGATTTTGAACGCTTCTTCGGCTTCAATCCGAAGACAGGCGAGGGTACTCCAGGTAAGAAGGCTCCCAAGAAGGAAGCGAACCCAATGGATGTGTCCGATCTGTTCAACCGCTATTTTGGCAAAAAGTAGAAGGCGGTGCCTAATCCCGATGCAAGGCTAGTTCCATGCAACGGACCTGATGGCATAGCTCAAGTGTAGCAACCTGAAGCGATGTCGTAGCAGCATAGGGAGCCTATGAAAAGCTGCCGATGAGCTCAGTAGAGATGGAGGAAGCAGTCAGTGCAAGCAAGCAAGAGCAGATGGATTATGTGGCTGGATATCGCTGTGTTCGTACTGTTGGCAGCTGTAACGTTTTATACCTTTTTCAGATCAGGCTATGTTGGTCTCAAGATAGGGGTGGCCACAGGTGCCATACTCTGCACGCTAGTCTATCTCGTGGGTAGCATGGTTACAGTTGTGCCTGTCCCCAAGCCGGAGAAGCGGGTTGTCTCCAAGCTCGTACAGCTGGACGATGAGGGGGAGCCAGTCAAGGAGTGGTATATCCAGGGCGAGACTGCATTATTGATCGGGAAGATACACGCCAGCGGCGAAGTGGATATTGATCTGTCAGACAGTGAGTATGCCTCACTGATCAGTAGTGAGCATGCCGTATTGAACCGGGTGGGTGAGAAATGGTTCGTAGAGGATGCCGATTCGGCGAACGGCACGGGACTACGCGAGGCCAGTAGCAGCCTGACAGATAAGCTGGAGAGTGGGGAGCCACGGCCAATTCACCCTGGTGATCTGCTGTTCATCGCGAATACCCGCTTATTGATCAAGTAAACACATATCTAAGATAGACAGGAGCAGGATACGAAGATGAGTTTGACAAGATGCCCAAATGGACACATGTTCAGCACACGCAAGCATGGAACCACGTGCCCTTACTGCAATTCGGTGGTGAATCAGGCCCCACCAGCCGAGCCATTGCGCCAAAATCAGGGTGCCCCTGGTGGAGAAGACAAGACGATGCCGTATCTTGGGGAGACGGTGGGCATTCACCCGGTCACAGGCTGGCTGGTATGCATAGAAGGGGCTCAGATCGGTCAGGATTATCGAATTATGGCTGAGAAGAACTTCATTGGCCGAGCTGAGGAAATGCACATTCGCGTCATTGGTGACAATACCATTTCCCGTAAAAATCATGCCGTGATCGTCTACGATCCGAAGAAACGTAATTTCTACCTGCTGCCGGGAGATTCCTCGGGGCTGGCTTATCACAACAACGAAGCGGTCTACTCTCCGGCTGAGCTAGCCGCCTATGACGTCATTCAGCTTGGGCGAAGCAAATTCATATTCATTCCGCTCTGCGGCCCTCATTTTGAATGGGAGAACAACAATTAGGACGGAAGTGAGATCGTGCAGAAATGGCAGGAATTAAGTCCATATACCGTAGTTCTGATTATAGGCGTGCTGATTCTGATACTGCTGCTGATACGCTGGCGCTTGTCGCGAAGCGGGCCGAAGCAGACGCCCCCGGCCGAGGAAAGTGGCGTACAGATCGGGAATGGCCAGACGATCGGCAGTCGGAGTGAGCAGGACGATTATTTTGCCAGCATGACCACTCCCGTAGGCACCCTGGCGCTTGTCGCTGATGGGATCAGCGGGATGGCGAACGGCCGAATGTCGAGTACGCTCGCGGTGACAACGTTCATGAAGGAATACTCCAAGGTGACGAGACCAGAGGAGATCATAACCTACCTTGACCGGACTGCAGCGGTCGTGAACCGCAATATCTTGCAGCAGCTGAATGGTCAAGGGGGCGGTACGACGCTTGCCGTGGTAGTGCTGGTCGGGAACAGGCTGTATTACGGTGCAGTGGGTGACAGTATGATTACCATCTACCGGAACGGGGAGTTCGTGTCAGTCAATTCCAAGCATACGGCTGAGGTACTGCTGGAAGAGAAGGTACTGGCTGGACAAATGACAGCAGAGGAAGCGAAGGACAGCCCGGTGCGTTATCATCTCATCAATTACTTGGGGTACGAGGGATTCAGCAGCATGGAGATTGCCGATACGCCGCTGGAGCTCCTTCCTGGTGATCAGGTGCTGGTATGCAGCGATGGAATTCACGAAGCGTTAACGGAAATCGAGCTAGAGACGATTATGCGTAAGGGACTGCCACCACAGGAAAGCGCGGAGCAGATGATTGAGGCGGTTCACCGCAAGGGATTGAAGCATCAGGATAATGCTACGGTAATTCTGCTAAGTGGTGGATGAAGAGACAGCTAGGTGAGCATTTTGCATCTATTCGACTGGGGATTCCGATCCATTCCCGTGGATGTGTTCGCTTCAGATGATGCAGTGCTGAGCTGAAAGACGGAGGTATACATGCGCAAGGAGAACAGCGATTTTCAGACCGCCTTCGTATCCGAGGCTGGCTCATATCTGGATAACCGTGATTATTTTGCCTATATCGAGCTGGATGACATGGCTTGCTACGTGCTGGCTGATGGACTTGACTCGGATCAGGAGCTGCGAAGCGCCGAGATGGCAGTCAAGACGATGCTGGAAAATTTTATAGAGAAGCCTTCTATGTCACGAAGACGTATGGCCCGCGCGCTGCGGGAGGCTCAGGAATGGCTACAATTCGAGAGCAGGCGAGTGAGATTGAAGGCGAGCCTGCTGATGATTGTTACCAACTACAACAAAATGGTCTACGTATCCTGTGGTCATGTGCGGCTGTACCATTTTCGTGCAGGTCGCTTGAATTTTCGCAGCAAGGATCATAGCCTGGCCCAATCGATGGCTGATGATGGACGCATCCCGGAGGAATCGACCAGCACGCACGAGGAGCGCGGCAACCTGCTTGAATACGTGGGCAAGCCGGGCCGGATTCACGGTACCTTCTCCAAGAAAACGCAGCTGGCGGACGGGGATGTACTTCTGTTGGCTACTCCGGGGATGTGGGAGGGCGTAGAACTAGCAGAAATGCTGGGGGCGCTTGAGCAATCGAAGGATGCGACCGAAATGACCGACACGCTGGAGGAGGTACTGCTGAGCAAGCAGCAGCGGGTGGTCAATAATTATACGGCGGCAGCCATTTACGTCAATAAAGTGTTTCAGGAAAAACCGCGGGATGTACGCAAGTTGATCAAACGAATTGTCATTGCGCTCTTCGTCCTCTTGCTCCTTGGTGGCGGAGCTACATACATGGCGATCAGACAGGCTGCGCAGAAAGCCCAGGCACTAGAGGATATGGTGGAGTCTGCTCTTCAGGGTGATGAATACGCTCGCAACGGAGATTATATGAAGGCGGTCAAATCCTATAGTGAAGCCCGAAATGCAGCGATCAAGATTAATGACAAGGTACACAGAAATCTATATGGCAAAGAGCAGAAGGTCTCGCAGACCCTGGTGGACGGCGATGAGTATGCGGCAGATGGAGATTTCGAGAAGGCCAAGTCCAGCTATGAGAAAGCACTGAAGGATTCGACCCTGTATCCACCATTCCAGGGCGAGGATATTCAGAAGAAGATTGACCAACTGGACGGCTTCGCCAAGGTAGCGGCGCTGCAGAAGGAAGCGGACCTGAAATTCCAGGGAGGTAGCTATCAGGAAGCGCTTGAGCTATACCAGCAAGCGAATCTCGCAGCCACGGAGACGGAGTACACTGCGGCGCAGAAGGAGCTGCAGACGAAGCTCGCCGATACAGAGGGCAAGCTGAAGGCGATCAATCAGGAGGTCAAGGAGATTCAGGCTGGCAAGCTGGAGGCCAGGGCCGAGCGGCTGCTGAAGTCCGAGGACTATGAAGGAGCTGTGGATGCCTACGCGAAGGCGCAGGAGATCTATCAGGAGATAGGCAAATTGGAAAGTGTGCTGGCGATGGAGCGCAGCATTGCCAAGGCCGAGGACAAAGCCAGTGCCGCAAGTCAGGCCATGCCTATGGACGCAGGAGCAGGGCTCGATGCATCTGCAGGTCAAGGAGCCGGGTCACAAGGCTTGGGAGCACAGGAGGCATCGGCTACCAGTGCTGCATCTACCAATACAGGGCCGGACCAGACAGCCGGCTCACAGAGTAGATCGGGTGGTTCCGGAGCTACGAATGCAGGGGATTCGGGCGGAAAGCAGGCGACTTCGGACAATCAAGCAGCTGCGGATCATCAGCCATCTGCAGAGGCCAGTAAGGAGTAAGAGTCAATTATGAGAGGAGGCCTGTCGGGTGAAGGAGCTGGTACAGGAGCGTCTTGGCAAGATGGAGGATCTGGAGCAGCGTCGTCTGCTCAAGGATATGATGAGCGGTGTGTTCCTGCACCTTGTGGAATATCAGGAGGAGATGATTCGCAAGCTGGAGGAGCGAGTGTTCGAGGAACTGGAGAATACGGAGGAGAAATTCGATATTCATGTATCGCTTAGCTCCCGAGAGGACTACGATCCGATTCATGAATTCCTGTATCCGGTGCTTCCGGCAGATGCAGAGCCGCGGCAGCTAGACATTAGCGGTGTGGCCTCCGTCGTGCGTGAGGGTGGCGAGCTGCGTCTATTCAGTGTATTTCTGGAGCTGGAGACCGAACGGATTCAGAAGCTGCTGGACAGTAATGTGACGTTCAATGGAACACTGATTACGGATGAGGGGCGTTACCCCCTTGCCATCAAGCTGAGGCGCAATTTGGATTATGCAACGGAGATCGAGAACCTGTACCATATTTTCCTGCAAAACGGGATACCCTGGAAGACCGTTCATCATCCCTATGCCTACAAATTTGTGGATTGTATGCTGATTGGCGGAGAAGGAGATCCCTCCCCCCATGAGGAGATTCGGGAGATTCTCGTCTCGCTGGGAGACTATGAACCGTATAAACGGCTTGACCTCATTCCACTGTGGAATATTGAGCGATTGGAGCTGAAGAACACGGGCTTTCCGGTTCCAGCCATGGACCGGGTGAACTTTGAGCATGTGCTGTCTTTGCGCAAGACGGGTACAGAGCATGGCTATCTGATTCATGCGGCGGAGGAGGACATCCGTTATGTGAAAAGGTCGGCAGAGGAGCTGACGATTGTCACTCCTTTTGAGAAGTCTGGTCTGTGGAAGGTGTTGAAGGTCACCAAGCCGATGCCTGCGCGGCTCAGCAGATATACCTACCCAATGGTCTCCAACAAACGGCAGGACAGCTTCATCGGACGTTATGCCAGCAAGCAGGTGGTATCGGTGCGAGCGAAGGCCGAGATTGCACGCATTGTTAACTCATTCGAGGCCGCTCAGGGCTTGAGCTTGACCGGGGTGCGGATACTTCCACCAGAGCGGATAGCTACAGGAAGATTCGTGTCAGAGTCCAGCGAGAATAGCAGGAATTACAGGTCTCTGAGCGATTCAGCAGATCCTGGAAGCTCCGCGAACGACAGTCCAGTGAGCCATAAAAGTGATAGCGTTGGCTTCGGCGGCACCACGTATGATGGCGAGCATCGGGGGTTGACACGTACCTACGCGTTGAATCCGTTCATGAGTGACAATGTGCGTTCCGAGCAAGGCAAGCAGGTAATGATGCTCAGCTTCCAGCGGAGTGAGGCATCGCTCAGTGTACCGGAGTATCTACTGTCGGACCTGATGAGCTTCCTCGTATCTGAGGTACAGATGCATTTTCCCGAATACAAGTGCGAAGGGGAATGGACGTGAATTACATCTGGGATGTGCTGCTCAAGGCACGGAAGGAGCAGATGGACGACAGTCGGCTGCGCTTCGTGCCGGCAGTTAGCTTCTCTCCTTACATGGAGCTTAGTCTGGAGGATCTGAACGCGACCGTACCCGAGCAGATCGTGGAGATCAATCCGTATTACCGATTCTACGCGATATTTCGTGATTTGTTCCCTGCTGACGAAGCAGGGTATGCGGAGCTTCGGGAGACCCTGTTCGATGTCGTGGTGCATTTTCTGGCTGAGGCAGATCTGATGCAGGGCATGAATCGGCGCGAATACCATATCCGGTTCGTGCGCCGTGATCTGTTGAACGGCATCTTCGGCGAGCGGATTCAGCAGCATTATATGCAACTGGATGACCACGAGCAGGATGCTGTAGCCGAGGGCTTGCTGCGATTGTACGAGACGGGCGAGGCTGTCCACTTGCTGAAGCAGACCCTGCGCCGCATTTTCCCGCGCTCTATCATCTATGCTCATTGCCACGACCGGGATGAGCTACTGATCTATATCGGTCAGGAGGAGAATAATTCGAATCGTACCAAGGTGGAGCTGCTGCTGGATTTATTTCTGCCTGCGCGATTTGACCTGCGAATCTACTGGAGCCATCATTTCGGCATTGTCGGTGAGGATGACACGATGAAGCAAGATGCGATTTCTTTGTACTGATTAGCTGGAGAGTAAGGCAAGCAGGAGAGAAAGGACTTGTGACATGATGAACGGACCATATACATATCGTCTCCACCATACAAAGGAACCTGAACAGGTCCGCCCTGCCGTCAAGTATACAAGTGCGGAGCTGGAGCAAATGACAAGCTTCCAGCTACGGAGCATCTGTGAGAAGGAGCGTCTGGTGGAAGGCTTGGCAAAACGTCTGTCTAGAGACGAGCTAATCCGGATGATTCTCAGATTCCGCAATGCGGAGGAGCGTCTCTATATCACTCGCCCCCAATCAGGTGGGTTCGAGCGACTGGAGACGGTCCTGCGCAAATACGGCAATGCCAGTCAACAGCCCAGCGAGGGCATCAGAGTTCCGGCAAAGATTACTCTATTTGAAGGTGTCACGCTGGGACGGCTGGATCAGATTCGAATAGAATCCGAGCTGCCTTGGCTTGGTGAATCCAATGTGCTGCTGACCAATGCGACAGGAGAGCTGTGTGGCATTCTCAATCTGGTAAAGGATCAGCAGCATAATGGTGTCTACTATCTGGAACGGGATAGCGACGCGGAGCTGCGGCGTACAGCGAACCAGAACTATAGCTTATGGTTCCTGCGCAGGCAGGATTCAGAGTATATGTACAAGGCCTATTACGATAACAAGCCGTTGCTACCTCTGAATCTGCACGGTGTACGCGTCTCTGTTGCAGAGCTATCCATCCGTGGCACCGAGGCTACGGATGCGATTCTCGCCATTGACTTCGGCACCAGCAACACGACGGCAGGTGCTTACCTGGATCATTCGTATGTATCCAACCCCTCTACTGCCCGCGTCAAATTGAATGCCATTAATTATGTAGTCTTTCCAGGACGTGGTGGGAAGGACGGCGCATGGATCGAGGTGCTACCAACAGCGGTCCGGGTCGCAGATTGCTCTAATCCGGAGCACATTGTATATGAGTTCGGCGAGGAAGCGCTGCGCTCTGGCGGAGTGTCGGGCAGTAAGGCAACCGTAATGCGAGGCATCAAGCGCTGGGTGAATGATTACCAGAAGATCGAGGAATTGATGGATGCTGAAGGCAATACGGCAACGGCCCCGCGCAGCGAGATTCTGGCAGCATTTGTCCGCTATGTGGTTGCCGCCGCCGAGCAGCAATTCAAATGCCGGTTCAGGCATCTTCATTTCACGACTCCAGTGAAGCTTAAGCCCCAATTCATCACGATGTTCACAGACATCCTGCCGGATTATCACATTGAAGCCGAGGATGCGTTGGATGAAGGGTTGGCAGTGCTGTACAACACACTTGCCGAGCAGATGGACAAGGGCAGCTTTGTCGATGGAGCAGAGTATCAGGCGCTTGTGCTGGATTGCGGCGGTGGAACGACGGATATGTCCTCTTGTCGCTTCCGCATTGAGGATGGCAGAATCGCCTACAAGCTTGATATTCACACGACCTATGAGAACGGGGACACGAATTTTGGCGGCAACAATCTGACCTATCGGATTATGCAGTTCATCAAGATTGTGATCGCAGGCTATTATGCGACCGAGACGAGGTTGCCGGATACGGATATTGATCAGCTCATAGGCATTCCGTCAGGCGATCTATATCGCCATGTAGACGAGTATGGTGTCGAGGCAGTGTATGCGAATCTGGAGGCACGCTACCAGGAGGCAGAAGCGATTGTGCCTACGGCCTTCAAGCATTACGAGCATGCCACGCGTGAGGAATATCAACGTGTGCTTGGGAACTTTCATCTGCTGTGGAGTGCGGCCGAGAATATGAAACGGGAGTTCTTCCTGCGAACCGGCGTGCTGCGCAGTCGCTTTGAATCGGAGCACATTCCTTCCCGGGAGACTGACCTGAACATCTCTGTGATGGAGGGCTGGCTGGTCTCGGTGCTGGAGAATGGACGCTTCCGGGACGAATACGGCCTGCCGGATGTCGTATTCAACATTCGGGAGATTCAGCAGCTGGTGAAGGCAGATATCTATAATGTCGTGCGCAAATTCCTGGAGGACTTCTATATGACGGGACGGCTGCAGCATTATTCGATCATCAAGCTGACAGGCCAATCCTGCCGGATTGACGTATTTCGTGAAGCACTGAAGGAGTTCGTGCCTGGACGCAGTATCGAATTCAGGCAACGGGCCGAGGATTCCAGTCAGGTGCCTGAGCTGAAGATGGCCTGTCTACGCGGAGCTATCCGATATCTGAATGCGAAGAAGATGGGGATGATCGAGCCTCGTATTACGAATCACGTCCCAGTCATTCCCTACACAGTATCCGCTTGGGCCCATACCGGGCAGGAGAAGCAGCTTATTGCAGGTCTTGAGGGTCATCGTGTACGTGGCTCCATCTCCAGGCCATCCCATGTCGGAGAGGTGGAGTTCTTCCTGACCTCCAGCGGCGGAGCGCTGCGACAGCGTCATGTGTACCGGGAGCGTAAGCAGGAATATCGTCCTCTCCCCTATGAGGAGATTGCCCGTCAATACGGAGAGGACATTCCACAGGATGAGACGGATACGATTCGCAACGGAGAGACGAAGTATTTTGTATTCGCAGGCGGCAGTAACTGGGGCTTCTACGTAGTACCCGTGGCTCGTGTTCAGGATCAGCTGCATTTGGGAGTGCAGCAGTTCTGTCCATTCGAGAATGATCTATCTGAGCTGGACTTTTTTGATGGTACGAAGTAAGAGATGATTTTTTTGTGCTCGTAGTTAAATTGAAGGTGGATGGGAGAAAGAGCAATCATGGTTATTCAACGTATTTTTCTACGCAAATTTATGAAATACATGCACACATCATTCCATCAGTCGGCTCCACGCGGTAAGAACGGGGAACTGATTTTGCGCAGGATCTGGCTATGGCGGGCATTTTTGCTGATCGGCTTGATAGTATTTCTGTTCTTGGAGTTTGCAGGCCTACCTTGGTTGTCGGCAGAGATGACCAGTGCTGATGATCTGCAGGTTCTGAAGTATTTCAACTACGTGATATATTACGGCCTTGCGCTACTGTGCTTGCAACTGTTGATTAACCTGACCAGCAAGATTGTCATCACTGAATCTGATGTAACGGTACACCGTCTGTTCCAGAGCAAAACGATAATATTCCAGGAACTGAAAGAGGTAGAGTATGCCCGTGGCTACGGCGGACAGCTTGTATTGAGCGGTGGGGGTTATCGTGTGAAGATTCCCATTGAAATGACAGGCATTATGGAGCTTGTGGACATACTCCGTCAGAAGCTACCTCAGGAGCAGACACAGAAGCTTGATGACATCGTGGAGCAGAAAATGAAGATCTATGAGCAGGTCTTGGCCTCGTAAATCTCAGGAATATATACAGAGATTTAGATGCATGTAAGTCAGCATTTTGGATCATTTTGATCACAACGGGAGGCTCGGCCGCCGGAAAGGAGGAAAAGCATGCTGATGCATAAGTCCCCCCGCTTTGAGAAGGGGCGAATTCTCAAGACCGAGATGCTGGAAAATCTGCGGGATTACCCGCGCCGCTTCCTCGATATTCGCTACGAGGAATATTCAGATGGCATCATAGCGGGCATGAAGGTCTCGGTCCATCGTGACCATTTGCTAATCGGACGCGGTATTGTCAAGCATGACGGTTATTTGTATCTGCTGGAGCAAGCGTACGAGCTGCCTTATGCTGCAGCAACCGGCCTGTCTATCCTCAAGATGCGTTTTCACGCTCAGCAAGCACAGCATGATTTCGTGACTCGTGAGGCTGAGATCGTGCTGACGGATGGCATGGAGGAGGCTGGTGAAGAGACTGGAGCCGGGCTCAGCTATCGAAATATGCCGGGTGCTCCATCCGGTGCCGAGAGGGAGGATCGTAGCTATGCCCCATTCAGCGAAATGGAGCTAGGACGGTTCAAGCTAAAGGAAGGGGCCATACTGCGCTCGGATTATCAGGACTTCGCAGATATGGCGACTGAATTCAACACATGGAGTGCGATCAGCGCTCCTTATTCTGCCTGGGAGCAGCCTACCCTTCGGCCAGAAATAACGAGTTGCTTCGCCACTGAGTTGCTGCGTTGTCGATCAGCCGAAGCGCTAGATACGTCCTTCGCACTGCTCTGTCTGAACAGTGAGCGAGTGCAGCGTGAGGCATTTCTCCAATATCTCGGCAGTCGTAGCGGAGAATACCGGGATTATACGAATGGGGAGCTGCATCGGCAGCTGGTATTGATTCTACAGGAGGTATCCCGGGGTGGGCGAGGTCAGGCGCGGTGGTCGGGGCAAAGTGGGGTCAGTCGGATGATTGTGGATTAGTCTAGGGCCTGTACGCAAACGTCTCAGTCGACTACATGGGCTAAGTCCGCTCCGAGCAAAAGAGTCCTTACGATCGCTGTTAAGTCTGATTTCCGTATTGGAAGAGATGCAAAGGTTGGAAATCAGGCTTAAAGGCGAACGCTTCGCTTCTCTAGGACTTCTTTTGCTCTCCGCTTTCGCCATTTGTACAGGTTTGCATACACACACTAGTTCAAGCAGATAAAGTTAGAGGAGGAGACGACCGTGAAATTCAAGGATGAAGAGATTTTGGCCATGATGCAGGAGTTGGAGAAGCAGACAGAACCAAGAAACATTGAGGAAGGGACCGTACGAATCGGTAATGAGGAGTACAAGTTCGAGGAACGAGCATTCTTCGACGAGGCTTTGTGGGTGCTGGTCCCCGACAGCTTCCAGCCGATGCCGTTATCCATGCAAAAGCTGAAATATCCATACGAGCAACGTCCCGAGATCGTTCTGACGAATCCGACGGGCACTGTCAATCTTACCTTTAATCGTGTGGACCAGCAGCTGCAAAATGAGTGGGTTGAGAAGCTGACGAGCGGGATGAAAAATATGCTGCGGAAAATGAGTCCGTCCAATGTCTTCTACGAGCAGCAGGTGGAAGACGTACGTGGCAAGAAAATCGGCTATTTCGATTTTAAAAGTCCGGGCATGGACGAGGCACTCTATCAGCTAATGTTCTACCTGGAGCTATCCGGGGAGACGCTGATGGGCAGCTTCAATTGTTCATATCGTCAGCATAAGGATTGGCGAGATGTTGCTGTGCAGATCGTACGCTCCATTCGGACACCGGATTCAGAAGCGGCTGAGGACGAGGTAGAAGAAAACAATCAGAAGAATGATGGTACAGGTATTTCTACAAATCAAAATGCAGTGAAGGATGGGATCGACACCAGGAACAATAATCGTGCAAAGGAGGGGAATTATGAGTAAAACGCAGAGCATTTTTACGAGCGCTGATCTTCTGGTACAGCCGTATGCGTTCGAGCATGTGCTGGATATGGAGCTGCACAAGCAGCCAGGTGAGCATGCGAGATTTCGCATTCGCGGCGTTATTTCCGAGAAGAATCTCGATCAGTATGTCGAACGGGCAGATGAGGATGAACAGATTGAGGTGCGCTTGAAGGACGAGGACAACAATATCCCTTTATTCCAGGGGATGGTCACGGATATTTCCGTGCGAGCAGTGAATGGCGTGCGAGAGCTATCTATTGAAGCGATTAGCGCTACCTTCCGCATGGACATCGAGAAGCGCCGTCGATCGTTCCAGAACACAGGCCAGTCGTATAGTCAGCTCTTCACGCAGATCACATCGGCATACGGTGGAGCTGAGGTCGTGGATTCGGCTTCGGGCGGAGCGGCAGTCGGTGAACTGGTCGTGCAGTATTTGGAGACAGACTGGGCGTTTATCAAACGAGTAGCTTCCCGTCTGCATGCGCCCCTGCTGCCCATTTCCATGCAGCCAGGTCTGAAATACGTCATCGGAATTCCCGATCTGGGAGCGCCGGTCCAACTGGATGAGCATAATTATCGGATTCAGAAAAATCTGGAGGAATACAAGGTCCTGTCTAACAACGGAGTGAGCGGGTATCAAGAGAACAACGCCCTTAGCTATGAGGTTACCAGCCATACGGTGCTGGAGCTGGGAAGTGCCGTTGTATTTCGGCAGCGGCAGTTGTATGTGGCTCAGGTGGAGACTCGTCTGGAGGGTCAATTGATAGTCAGCCGCTATGTGCTGCGGGATGCGGAAGGAATGAAATGCCGCACGAGCTATGCCTTTGGCCTATCTGGCGTATCCCTGTTCGGCAAAGTCAAGCAAGTCGCCAAGGATCAGGTACAGATTAGTCTGGATATTGATCGTGGCTCTTCGACTGCAGGAGCCATGTGGTTCCCGTATTCTACTGTCTACTCCTCACCAGACGGAAGTGGCTGGTACGTCATGCCGGAGAATGGTGACCAAGTGCGTCTGTACTTCCCGGATGAAGTAGAGCAGCATGCCTTTGTGGCCAGCTCGGTAGATCTCTCATCCTCTGATCCGGTCAAACGGGGGGATCCTTCCGTAAAGAGCATCAGTACAAAATACGGCAAACAACTAGTTTTCACACCTGGGGCGGTAGAGGTCATTAGCAATGACAAGCTGCTGATGCGTCTGACGGACGAGGGCGGGATTGAGATTATTAGTGATAAGAAGATTGTACTCAAGGCTGAGGAAGACATTGAACTGACGAGTGGCACCAAGATCTACATGGAAGGGATGAGTGGCATCCAGTTCAAGCAGGGCGGCGCAGAGCTGAACATTATGGATGACGTGAAGCTAAGCGGAGGCAAGGTGTATATCGAATGAAGATTATGGATCGGGAGACTGTACTGGAGGCGTTCCTGCAGGAGCATGTGCTGGAGCGCTGGGTGGATGATGTACCACGAATTGAAGAGAACTTTTTTGCACAGCAAGAGGAGATTGAGGCTTCATTGCTGGCTGCTGTGGCAGCGGTCTGTGAGCAGGCAACTGCTTTGCAGCAGGAAGGGCGTAAGGGGAGAATTCGCTATCTTTATATTTCCTGGCTGCGCACCCGTCTGATGGGCGGAGAGGGAGTATACCGTATAGATGCCTATGATGGGCATTGGCTGCTGGATCGGGTAGAGTGCTCGACCTTGTGGTCGGCAGACTTTGTATTTGAGCCACTGCTGCGCCGGATGGAGCGCTGGGAACAGACGATCAAGGGCTATGCCCGCAGGATGACAATCATGGACCTGGAGCAGATTGGTCAGATTGAGGCGGTGAAATATCACCATCTAGCCGTGTCCTTCCTGCACAGCATGGTCCCGCTTCTGGTACATAGCGAGGCTTTGCAAAAGCTGGACAAGGAGCCAGGCTTCACGATCTTTGCCGGAGAATATCGGGACGAGAGCGAGCCGCTGTGCCGCTGGGTACTGGAAGACGAGCTTGACCAGGTAGAAGCAGAAGCTAGAGGAGAACATGCCCGGTCAGAACGAGCTAAGACAGCAGATAGCATGACAAACCATACTCCATCAGCAAATGCGGCCGCGAATCAAGCAATGATCAATAGTTCTGCTATGGATCAGTCTTCAAGAAACAAAGGTGGAGTAGATCCTTTGGAGCTCGGGCAGATGGAGTTAGAGAATGCTGCTGTAGGGAAGGAGGAGCGAGGTACATGGATTATTTCCTCATGAAGCAGGACCCGCGCTACACCGATGTCCCGGTACTGGAGAACATTGCGGACAAAGTGGATTTGTGGAATCTGTCAGAGCTTAAGCCCGCTCACTTGGGAGCAAGGCCGCTCATGCTGAAGATGAAGTCAGGGAAGAACAGTAGTTTTCTTGATCTGCTGGAAAGTGCGCTACCGCTTATGTCTGAGCGTCTGATGCGTATGCTGCAGGCCTATGGTCGAGATACCGTATTCAAGCCCGTGGCGCTAATCGATATGGAGCAGCAAGTGATGAAGAACTACGTCGTACCCTTCCTGCCCTACGTGGATGCTCTGCATCCATCCAGCGAGTGGAATATGGACCAAACGGTGCTGCGGCAGATTGTATTGCAAGAGGAAGTCGTTCGAGACTACCCAATCTTCCGCATCCAGGAAGGGCGGCAGCAGCGGCTTATTGTGCGTCTGGATGTGGCGGAAAGCATGCTGCGCCGGGACTTTACAGGGCTTACTCTAACGCCCTTACAAGTGAAGTCGCTTGAGGCATAGCAGGATGGATGCGGTGAGGATAATGGCTTAAGGCGTGCATAGGAAGCAAAAGACGGATTGGGGACTGCTTTTGCTGAACGTAGATGGCTGGTACTTGACCAGACCAAATGTGAGTATAGAGCCGCTGCAAGCGGGGAGCCCTGTCGACCGCTGTTAAGCTTGCTGTTCTTTTGAACGGGATAACAAGCGGATGAACAGCAAGCTTAAAGGCAGACACTTCGTTTCTCTAGGGCTTCCCCGCTTTCCGCTACGACTACGCTCTTCAGATCATTAGACAGACATCAGATCAAATTCGATCAATGAACTATTAATCGGGAGAATCACGATTACAGCATTTTGAAACGCTCTAGCTAAAGCTGGCCGAGAGGTCTTAGAAAGGAGCATGAATCGGATGGGGGAAAGCCAATATTACATCGTTCGGGGAGCCTGTATGGCGTGTGAGTATGGAAGTCACAAGCGCAAGCTGAATCTGCCTGTAAGTCACGGGGCCTTTGTGAAGGAGCGACCCATGATGAATGAGGATGACTATGGTCCTGAGAATATCTCCTACTTCGGGATCTGTCAGAACCCGGACAATCCAAGCACGGAGACGATCTATCTCGTGTCGGAAGAGGGGCAGCAAATATCCGGCAAGCCGTGCAAGCCGATCTTTCCGGAGAAATGGAACAACACCAAGGAAGCAACGCGAGTGGAGGGGAAGCCGGCGCTGACCAGTGAATCCTATCAGCAGTGCATGTATATGGGCTACGTCGGATTCATGACGACTGGCCAAGAAGATGAGTAGGGGAACGGAGGTGGAGCAGCATGATAGGATATGAGCACATCCGGGTACAGTCGCCGTATCCCCTACAGCATCTAGAGCATGTACATATCCAGTGGAAGACCGGGGAGCATGGGCGTATACGCTTAACAGGGACAAGCCCGGACAGCGAGCAGGTATCCGCAGCACTTCAGGCGGCTGCCGACGATACGTTATATGTCTATGCACAGCAGGGAGAACAGGAGCTGAGCTTGTTCAAAGGCTTGGTGCAACGGGTTGAGGTCACGCATAGTCAGGGGATCTATACGCTGACCATCGAGGGCGTGAGTGCTTCGTATGCGCTGGATGTCGAGAAGCGCAAGCGGACTTTTCCAGAGGAGCAGCAGACGTATAGCGCCCTGATTGGGAAAGTGCTGCAGGCCTATCCGGGTAGTGATATGATCTATCACACCGGAGGCGGTGAGGCTGTCGGGGAGCCGATCTTGCAATATGAGGAGACGGATTGGGAGCTGCTACAGCGTCTGGCGAGCCGCTTACAGGCGGTCGTCGTCTGTGATATATTGGAAGCAGCAAGTCCCAAGCTGCACTTTGGTATGCCAGAGGGAGCATCGCGAGAGCTGCCGCAGGACGTGTCCTACACGGCTCGCAAAAATCTCAAAGCCTATCATCTGGCAGGTGGGTTGTCCTCCGGGCTGCATGATACGGATTTCTTTGAATACGAGCTTACCACCTCGCAGCGATATGCACTGGGAGAGCAGGTGGTGTTCCGGCAGCAGCCGTTCGTCATTCGTGAGCTGCGAGCTGAGCTGGAGCAGGGAGAGCTGCATTTTCATTATGTGCTGGCCCGGCCAGACGGAATCCGCCGAGAGACGCTGCGCAATCCACTCTTGCGGGGCATCTCGCTGGAGGGCGAGGTGCTGGCTGTCCGCGGAGAAGAGGTCCAGCTGCGCCTGGAGATTGATAAGGATGATGGCTTGGCTGAGCCGCATTGGTATCCATTCGCCCCGCCGACGGGGAGTGCCATGTACTGCCTGCCACAGGTCGGAACGAAGGCAAGTCTGTATTACCCAGACGCGACGGGTTCGGGTGCGCTGATTGTGGGGACGGTACGCAACAATGGCGGTGATTGCGCCAAGACCGGAGACACGAATACGCGATACTTTGGAACCGAGCACGGTAGTGAGCTGAAGCTGGCACCGAACCATGTGAATCTGCAAAAGGACCCGGAGGGCGCGATGCTCGTCAGTCTGAACGACGAAACGGGAATTGAGATTACCAGTCCTGGCAAGCTGACGATGACCGCCGAGCTGGAGCTGGAGCTCTATACACCGCAGCAGATCATTCTAGGGAGTGAAAGCCAGATCTTGGTCTACCGCGGAGAGAGCGAAGCAGGGCTGGTGGTGGAGAGCGAGTACCACCTGCTAGGCGAGAAGGTGTGGGCTGACGGCAGCGACCGGACGAGCTATCCGCCGTTCGACGATGAGCCTGAGCTTGGCGAAGAGCCAGAACCGGACCCGCCGTTCAACTGGGGCAAGCTGGTGAAGAATGTGCTGGTTGGCTTGGCGGTCGTTGTGGCCGTCGCTGCTGTAGCGGCTCTGACCGTCGCGACGCTGGGAGCAGGTCCGATTCTGATCGGGGCGGTAGCCAGCGGTGCGTTGATTGGGGGCGCTATGGGTGTCGGGATGATGGCCGTATCGGATATAGCCCGGGGCGAGGTTAGCGATATGAGTGACTATGCGTTGACCGGGCTAAAGGACAGCTTCATTGGAGCAGCGAGTGGTGCAATCTTCGGACCTGGAGCCGCCATCGGAACAGCGTTTGGCCGAAAGGTGGGCATGGCTGGAGCAGAAGGCGCGTTCAGTAGCATTATGGACCAAGTGCTGCGCGGGGAGAAGATTAACTGGAAGACCGTAGCGATGGATGCCGGGATTGGCATGTTCACCTTAGGGGCCCTGGACAATAAGTATGCCAAGCAGTTAGGCGGCTTTATTGGGAAGATTGGCAATAAGATCAGCCCAGCCTCGATTAAGTCCGGGATCTCGAAAGGTATGGATAAAGCAGCAGCAGGGTACCAGAAGGCACTGGAGAAGCTCAGCGAGGCAGGCAGTGCGCTTGGGAAGAAGATGAAGGATCTTGGTCAGAATGTCGCTGATAAAGCGAAGGACTTGAACCAGAAGGCGAAGAAACTTGCGGATTCGATTGAGCAACAGAATAAACTTGCCAATGAAAAGTTAAGACAGCAGGTGCAGAATGCAGCAGAGAATATTTTTGGCCCTAAGAACAACTATGCTTTTGCGGGTAATACTACATCTCCGAATGTTAACAATAACATTCCGAACGTACCAAACACCACTATTAAAAATTCCTCTGTTCCAGCTAATACAGGCAGTAGAATCATAACTGAAGAGGAATTTGCAGACTTGGCGATCTTACTAAAAGGACAAAATTTATCTCGTGTAATGGTAAAAGAACTAAAAGAAGGTATGAAAAATGGACTATACTCTATAGAAAAAATTACGAAAGGGAATGCAAAATACAAAATTGACGTTTTGGACTCAAATGGAAAGCCTTCAACAACAGTTTTGCTGGATGATTCAGGTAAAACCGTTAGTATGAGTTGGACAGTGGGCAGTTCTGGTAAGCGTGGATCAGGATATAGGCGCGCAAAGGTTGGTAAAGGTAATGAAAGAGGTCATATAAAGTCCATAAATGAAGGTTCGCTTGATAATGCAGTTGAAGATAGCCCGCTGAATATTATCCCACAGACACCACAAGTTAACGATCCTAAAGTGAAGGCTTTCGAAAAATTTAGAGTTGATGAATGTCAGGGTGATAAAGTTATAACGGAAATGCTTGATAGCCCCCCTGGATATGTAAGGGTAACAATTCCTGATAGAAATGTAGATGTAATTTATAATCCTTTATCTCAAAAAACAGATGATTGGCCTAAGGAATGGTATAAAGATAGAGGACCTTTTAACTAATAATAAGGTTGTGATACCTATGTATAGAATGAAGGTCGATAATAAATATGGTTTTATTGATAGAATTGGGAGCTACATTATTGAACCTCAATACAAAGATGCGTATGATTTTAGCGATGGGCTTGCTTGGGTACGGACATCCGAAGGCAAGAAGGGATATATAAATAAAGATAACAATATGATAATAGAAGAAGAGGCCGATTTTTATGGAGATTTTCATAACGGTTTAGCTCGGATATCTAAAAATGGAATTGATTATTGTATTGATAAATATGGAGAAGTTGTTACATTGCCATTGTATAACAAGATTCATGGGATTAATGCAGACCAAACTATCGTTGTTGAAGTAGATGGAAAAATGGGGCTGATTAATAATATCAATGAGTATATCATTCGTCCTGAATGGGATTACTTAGGGGAGATATCAGAAGGCTTAGCAACTGTACGTAAAGACGGGAAAGTTGGCTTCATAAATTATATGGGTACTATTGCTATTGAACCTGTGTTTCACTCCGCTAGTCCATTTTCTGAAGGTCTTGCTGTAGCTACTCTCGATGGGGAACATTATGGTTTTATTGATTCAACTGGTGCATTTGTTATTGAACCTAAATACTATCAATTAAAACCTTTTAGTGAGGGACTGGCTGGTTTTAGATTAAAGAGTGGTGGAAAGTGGGGATACTTAGACTTTTTAGGAGAAGTAGCGATAAAACCTAAGTTCCAATCTGTAGAACCATTTAAGGGTGGTTTGGCAGAGGTAGATATTAAGGATAGATCTGGTTTCATTGACCATGGAGGGAAGAATATAATACAGTGTGTTTTCTCAACGGTGAAGTCTTTTCAGGATGGGTTAGCATTTGTGAATTACAACGGGGAATGGGGATACCTTGATAAGAGAGGCCGTTGGATATTTAAGCCGAGGGGATTTGACCTTTGGTAACAGGAGGTGCAGAGTGCAATGTTTAATAGAGTAGAAGCTATAGAAACTATTCTTGAGAGATCACCTTATTTTGAGTACTTATGTAAATATGTCGCTTCAATTGGGTTCATATTTCAAAAAGGTTGCGAATTAGTTATTCTAGCTGGTAAAAATGACGCTCCATTAGCGAATATATTAGGCCTTTCTTCATCTAATGTGGGAATAGTTGATATTGAGTCATTAAATTCATTTGAAGAGGTTACCCCTGAATTATGTGTTAAGGTCAATGAAGAAGAAATAACTAAACTTGCTGAACAGGCAATACCTCTGTCCAAACTGAGCATTTCTACTTTTGAAGGACAAGTCCTGCCTCCGCAAGTAGAGAATATAATTAAAAGAATACTTATGCCGCCAACAGACGCTGGTTTTCCTTTGGCTGATCGAATTGAGTTAATTTATGGTAGTTTGTTTGGGTTTATTGAACCAAAATTGGTTTGGAGAAGCGAGCAAAGTGATTTGTTGGTCTTAAAGTATGAAGCCGCTTTTGAAGGGTTGGACGTATATATTACGTCAGGATTTACGAATCCTGAGCTTTCTGGGAGTCAACTTGAATTGGAAAATGGTTCAATATCTGGTTATGGTTATGAACTATTGGTGATGGCAGAAAGTACAGATACAACACTTATTCGAGAACTAATAAGTTGGACAAAGTTTGTTCAAGAAACAAAAATTCATATTTTTCAGGGCCAATATTTAGAATATCAAGAGGGAAAGATTCCAGGGACAGATCTGGGAGGATTCATTGTTGTACCTCCTATAGATCTGCCGGAAATAATTCCTGTAGTGTCCGGGTATGGGATGTTAAATTTACTTATTGGTGTGACTCTAAAAGAATTAGAGATTGCGAAAAAAGAAGACGATATTTATATCGTGGCAGATAAGTTGTTTGAAGCGGGTTACGTTAATTACAGTCCTTTAAATAGAGATTCTGTACTGTAGGATTTTAAGTACTTTAAGTCAAGTCGGCATTTTAATAATGTCGACTTTTTTCATTCCATAGACCCTAGTGAGCCATGGATAGTAAAAAGACAAAGCTGGAAAAGCCGTTCGTCATTCGTGAGCTGCGAGCTGAGCTGGAGCAGGGAGAGCTGCATTTTCATTATGTGCTGGCCCGGCCAGACGGAATCCGCCGAGAGACGCTGCGCAATCCACTCTTGCGGGGCATCTCGCTGGAGGGCGAGGTGCTGGCTGTCCGCGGAGAAGAGGTCCAGCTGCGCCTGGAGATTGATAAGGATGATGGCTTGGCTGAGCCGCATTGGTATCCATTCGCCCCGCCGACGGGAAGTGCGATGTACTGTCTGCCGCAGGTCGGAACGAAGGCAAGTCTGTATTACCCAGACGCAACGGGTTCGGGCGCGCTAATTGTGGGGACGGCACGCAAGAATGGCGGTGATTGCGCCAAGACCGGAGACACGAATACGCGGTACTTCGGGACCGAGCATGGTAGTGAGCTGAAGCTGGCACCGAACCATGTGAATCTGCAAAAGGACCCCGAGGGTGCGATGCTCGTCAGTCTGAACGACGAGACGGGGATTGAGATTACCAGTCCCGGCAAGCTGACGATGACCGCCGAACTGGAGCTGGAGCTCTATACACCGCAGCAGATCATTCTGGGTAGTGAAAGCCAGATCTTGGCCTATCGCGGAGAGAGCGAAGCAGGGCTGGTGGTGGAGAGCGAGTATCACCTGCTAGGCGAGAAGGTGTGGGCTGACGGCAGCGACCGGACGAGCTATCCGCCGTTCGACGATGAGCCTGAGCTTGGCGAAGAGCCAGAACCGGACCCGCCGTTCAACTGGGGCAAGCTGGTGAAGAATGTGCTGGTTGGCTTGGCGGTCGTTGTGGCCGTCGCTGCTGTAGCGGCTCTGACCGTCGCGACGCTGGGAGCAGGTCCGATTCTGATCGGGGCGGTAGCCAGCGGTGCGTTGATTGGGGGCGCTATGGGTGTCGGGATGATGGCCGTATCGGATATAGCCCGGGGCGAGGTTAGCGATATGAGTGACTATGCGTTGACCGGGCTAAAGGACAGCTTCATTGGAGCAGCGAGTGGTGCAATCTTCGGACCTGGAGCCGCCATCGGAACAGCGTTTGGCCGAAAGGTGGGCATGGCTGGAGCAGAAGGCGCGTTCAGTAGCATTATGGACCAAGTGCTGCGCGGGGAGAAGATTAACTGGAAGACCGTAGCGATGGATGCCGGGATTGGCATGTTCACCTTAGGAGCACTGGACAACAAGTATGCCAAGCAGTTAGGCGGCTTTATTGGGAAGATTGGTAATAAGATCAGCCCAGCTTCGATTAAGTCTGGGATCTCGAAAGGGATGGATAAAGCAGCAGCAGGGTACCAGAAGGCGCTGGAGAAGCTCAGTGATGCGGGCAGTGCGCTTGGGAAGAAGTTGAAGGATCTTGGCAAGCATGTTGTTGATTTTGGCGAAGCCCTGAACAAAGATCTGAATATTTTGGCTAAAAGTGCAAAGGATTTTGCTCAAGAAGTACAGGGTGGCTATCGAAAATTTAAAGAAATGATTACTAACCCACAAGTTGTTACTCCGGAAGGAGTTGTCATAAGGACTGGTGAGACCCCAAACGTATCTAAGATTGATGATATTAATAGTTCTGGAAATTCAAATAATAAAGGGCCTGATGGGACGGGTAACACAGTAGCGTACCCACCTAGAACTCTAGAGACTACTGAAGAAGCACAAAATGTCGTGAGTGAGCTTAATAACATAATTGGAGATGGTAAAAGAGCACCAAATCCAGCCGTTTCTGTAATAACGCACAAAGATGGAACGGTTTCAGTTGGTATTTCAGGTGAAGCAAGTCCTAAAAATATCGAAACAGCTAGACAACTACAAAATGCGTTAAATAAAAAATATGGAAAAAAATACACTGTAAAGGCTGAACCGATGCCAACAGAAAATCTGGGTACAATAAAGGGTGGTAATACAGCAGGTACTTGTGCAGAATCAAAAGTAGTAAATGCTGCACATGATAACCCAAGTGAAATAACAGGTATGGATACTGTTTGGCGCTCATCTAAAAAAGAAAATCCGTATCCACATGCAGAAAACTCAAATCAAATGAACCCATGTTTAACGTGTAGTGATATAAAAAATATAGAGGAGTACATGAGATATGCAAATGCCAATAAAAAGTAATCACATCCCACCCGTAGGAGATTATACAAATCTTTTTGAAAGATTATCAAAATATATATCAAGATTTGATGAGAAATGGGTAAATGAAATAGAACCAGCAAAAAAAGAGAGCATAGATACGCTAAAAAACTTAACGCAAATTAATAATTATAACTATGATTATCCTAAGGAATATGAGATTTATTTAAATTATATGGGGCAGGATGATAAGGGTTTACTTAAAACTCAACTTCCAGGATATGCTTCAATTTCTGAGATAATTGATTCTTACGAAGCGATACATGAGGAAGAACCAGATACTTTAAGTGATAAATATGTACATTTTTTTCAAAAAGAATTATTTGATGGTCAACTATCTTTTGATTTTACCCAAACTGATAATCCTCAGATTGTTATGACGAATGAGGACAGCCAGTTTGTAAGCTATTTTGCAGATAACTTTGAAAAATTGTTATTTCAATGTGCATTTAGTAAATATGAAAGTTCAAATTATGATAAATGTATAATGTTTACTGGATCGCCTAACATGCTTAAAGAAGCAATACAGAGGCACAATGAATCGGATGTTCTTAGCATAATTGATAAATTTTCGAAAACATATGATTTTCAAAGAGCATGGTTTAGTGACTTGACTCATCACATAGGTTTTAAAGATGGCATTAGCTTTTACATCGAAAGTAGGAATAATGCTTTGTGTGGGTTTATTGTAGGTGATTTAGATAAACAAATCGACAATATTAGTGAAACCTTATTAACTGAATTAAATGTTACTCGACAGTGAAAAATTCCCGTATAAAACCGTAGAAAAAAAGAGTTTGTAAAAAAGTTTATGTAGACTCAAGCCTATTAAGTTGGAATCAAGAGAAGGTTTGGAAAACACAGGGGCCTGAACAAAAGAGCAACTGCGGTCTTTTATTAAGGAGAACAAGCATGTCATTGCAAGATGCTCAGAATGTGCATTGAAGGATTTATTGGTCGGGAAGATTCAGGAAACGCTGGGAAGTCAGAATGGACACGCATCTTGACTATGAAAACATGAGAAGTTGAGACAAAACCATTACAAATTTCCCGTAATGGTAAGAGCCGCAAGATCACTACGCGAGAGTATGGTGAAGAGAAAATTGAAGTTCCACGTAACGATCAAGGTGCGAGAACCGATGGTGAAAAACCGAAGAGCAAATCGTTGTGTGTATGCTAAAGGTGTATTTTCTCATTGAAGAACAGAAGAATAGCTCTGGTTATTTCCCCTTTCACTATTGATCTAATAAGCCTATTCAACTCAAACGAGATGAAGTAGGCTTTTGTTTTGCTCTTATGCTGCCCGTTTCTTCTACAAGTTTTTATACCATACATCCAAACAACCATAGGCAAAACTAAAAGATCATGAATTGCTTCTATCCGAGCGTTGTATTGATACTTAAAAAAATATCTCCTGAAGACAAATTGCTAAGTTCTCCAATTAAAAAATCAAGTGCATTTATGTGTCTCAGTTTGAGAATAATTTCTTCTGTGTAGCTTGAGTTAATTTGAGTTAGATCTGTAGCTAGAACAAGTCCCGCGCTGTGTGGATCATCAAAGTATAAATAAGAATGAAAAGAGGCTTTTAGGACTTTACGCAACCACAAGTAGCTATCTGTCACATATACAGCATAATGCTCATGAACAAGGTAGCCAAGTGTTACAGCATATTCTAAATCTTTCTCATCATAGGGACTAAAACAATACAAATACGTTGTATCAAGAGGAAGTCACCCTTTCTATAAAAAAATAGGTATAAACATGCTCACTGTACGCATAAATGGAATGGGGTATTGGAAATGAAACAAGTGAGGATAACCCTTGGTAATCTATTAGAGCAAAGAGGGATGAGCATACATGAACTATCTTTACGAGCAGATGTCCGCCGGGCAACGATATCCGAACTCGTGAATGGCAAACGAGAAAATATAAATTTCAGGCATATTGAACAAATCGCAGATGCTTTACATATTACAGATATCCGTGAAATCATTACTCTGGTTGAAGTGAACGAGTGAGCGTATATTTTTTCTAAATAGATGGTAGAGTTTTTTACGAATGTGACAATCCTGAGAGAACCTCCGTGAACTTTGATTATCCTGTCTCTTTGCCAAACATAAGGATAGGCATAGTGAGAAGTATAAGCAATTTGTAGAGAAGAAGAGAAAAAAGTGAAACAAACATAGTGATGAGTTATTACAAAATGAGTTGAATCATGGAAAGTTTGGAGATCTTCGTGTCTGGGTACGGGATGTTAAATTTACTTATTGGTGGGACTCTAAATGAATTAGAAATTGTGAAAAAAGAAGACGATATTTATATAGTGGCAGATAAGTTGTTTGAAGCGGGTTACGTTAATTACATTCCTTTAAATAGAGATTCTGTACTGTAGGATTTTAAGTGTTTTAAGTTAAGTCGGCATTTTAATAATGTCGACTTTTTTCATTCCAAAGACCCTAATGAGCAGTGGATAGTCAAGAGCCAAGCTGGAAAAGCCGTTCGTCATTCGTGAGCTGCGAGCTGAGCTGGAGCAGGGAGAGCTGCATTTTCATTATGTGCTGGCCCGGCCAGACGGAATCCGCCGAGAGACGCTGCGCAATCCACTCTTGCGGGGCATCTCGCTGGAGGGCGAGGTGCTGGCTGTCCGCGGAGAAGAGGTCAAGCTACGCCTGGAGATTGATAAGGATGATGGCTTGGCCGAGCCGCATTGGTATCCGTTCGCTCCACCGACGGGGAGTGCGATGTACTGTCTGCCGCAGGCCGGAACGAAGGCAAGTCTGTACCACCCGGACGCGACGGGTTCAGGTGCGCTAATTGTGGGGACGGTACGTAATAATGGCGGTGATTGCGCCAAGACCGGAGACACGAATACGCGATACTTCGGGACCGAGCATGGTAGTGAGCTGAAGCTGGCGCCGAGCCATGTGAATCTGCAAAAGGACCCGGAGGGTGCGATGCTCGTCAGTCTGAACGACGAGACGGGGATTGAGATTACCAGTCCCGGCAAGCAATGGGAAACGGATGTCATTTCGGTAGAACAAAGCGTAACCCTCTCCCCTGGCGGTGAAGCACATGTGAAAGAAGCCAAAACCAAAGGCTCAAAGCGTAAAGTTGCTATACCTTCTGCGATGCTTAGGAGACTTCAAGAGTACCGTTCATATAAGATGGACGAGTTTGAGAAGGTTGGAATCGCTGGCAAAGACACTTAAAATGCCGCAATACAAAACGGTTAGGTTAAGTTCTCAATAATGGTCTGGCCGAATATCCTGAAAATCGTTGCATTCTCGTTTGAATAGTGCTAGAATAGCAGAGTAAGTCATGAATTCGCTTTCTTTTTTTACAACTGAATTTATTATTAAGGATTGTTACTGGTGATGCAGGCAAGACCTTAACAGAGGAAACTTTGTTGAGGTCTTTTTTTGTGCATTTTTAGGGAGGTAGTTATGGTGCAAATAAAAAAAGTGATTAACCATAACACGGTCACGGCTGAAGACGAGCAGGGAAACGAACTGATTTTGATGGGCAAAGGTCTTGGCTTTCAGAAAAAGACGGGAGACGAAGTCGAACAAAAAAAGATCGAAAAGCGATTCTTCCTCGAAAACAAAGGCCTCTATGATAAATTCAAAAAGCTGCTGCATGAAATTCCGCCGGATGCCATCAAAATCTCGGACGACCTGATCAGCCATGCAAGGCGACAGCTGAAGCGGGCACTCAGCGAAAATATTTATCTGTCCCTTCCCGATCATGTTAACATGGCCGTGGAACGCTATTCCAAAGGGCATGCGGTAAGCAACGGGCTGTTGCTGGAGATCAAGCGGATCTATCCGGAAGAGTTCAAGCTGGGACAATACGGGGTCGAGCTGATCAATCGGACATTCGATATCGAGCTGAACGAGGATGAAGCCGGATTTATCGCCATGCACTTCGTCAACGCCCAGTTGAATGAGGAAATGCACGATGTCGTGAACATGACGAAGTTCCTGAAGGAAGTTCTGCGAATTGTCGAATATCATTTCAACATCGCGTTAGACGAAAGCTCCATGAATTACTTTCGCTTCGTCACCCATTTGAAATTTTTCGCCCAGCGGGTTTTCAACCATACTGTGCTCGGCGACAAAGATAAAGCTTTGTACGATATCGTCAAGGAAAGTTATCCACACGCTTACCAATGCGTGAATAAAATCGAGCTTTTGATCAAAAACAAATACGATCATACGATTTCGCTCGACGAAAAATTGTATCTCATGATCCATACCCAGCGGATTATCAGCCGGGAATAAAACTGAATCTATAGCTCAGGAAAGTGACTGTTCGGCAGGCTTGACCTGAATCGCTGCGCAATGTTCGAATTGCGCGGCGATTCAGGTCATTTTTTATATATAGCTTTACTACGATAAAGGGGGAATGAACATGAAGTACGATCAACTGGCGCAGCAAATCATTCAAGGCGTCGGCGGAAAAGAAAATGTCAACAATCTGATCCACTGCGCGACCCGTTTACGGTTCACGCTGCATGACGATCAGAAAGCGAACAAAGAAGAATTGCAAAAATTGGACCAGGTGTTGAGCGTCGTCCAAAGCGGCGGGCAGTATCAGGTCGTTATCGGCAACGCGGTATCCGACGTATACGCCGCAATCATCGACCGGATCGGCCTTCAAAGCCAATCCAAATCGGACGATGAGACGCAAAAAAACAGCGTGGGTCTCTTTAGCAAAGCGGTCGACCTCATCTCCAGCATCTTCAGCCCCCTGCTCGGCATTCTGGCCGGAGCAGGACTGCTTAAAGGTCTGCTGAGCGTCACCACTACTTTCAATTGGCTCGATCCGGCAGGCGGCACCTACAAGATGTTGTATTCGGCCGCGGACGGATTCTTCTACTTCCTTCCTTTCTTCCTGGCTTATACGACCGCCCGGAAGTTCAAAACGTCGCCGTTTATCGGCATGGCGATCGCCGCGGCGCTGCTGTATCCGGATATGACCGCGCTTCAAGCGGCGGGAACGAATATCGACTTCTTCGGGATTCCCGTCATTCTTATGAAATATTCAACCACGGTCATACCGATCATCCTGTCCGTATGGATCTTGTCTTATCTGGAGAACTTCCTTAAGAAGCGCCTGCACGAAAGCATTCGGGGATTGTTCACTACCATTATCTGTCTGCTCGTTATGGTTCCCCTTACTTACATGGTGCTGGGACCGATCGGAACTTATGTCAGCGTAGGTCTGGCCAATGCGATCTTCTGGGCTTACAACCTGAGTCCGATTGTGGCCGGCTTCGTCGTCGGTTCGGTGTTCCAGATTCTCGTCATCTTCGGCGTCCACTGGGGACTCGTGCCGATCATGCTCAACAATATCGCGAAAAACGGCAGAGACCCCATCAGTCCGCTGTACGGTCCGGCGATCGTCGCACAGGCTGGAGCCGCGCTCGGCGTATTCTTGAAAACGAAAAACCGCAAACTCAAAACGATCTCGATGTCCGCCTTCATTACGGGTCTCTTCGGGGTTACGGAGCCGGCCATCTACGGCGTTACGCTCAAACTGAAAAAACCGTTTATCGTGGCCTGCTTGAGCGGCGGCGTCGGCGGCGCGATCGCCGGTGCTTACAACTCTTCGGCCGTAGCGCTCGTTCCGAAAAGCATCATCACGTTCCCAGCTTTCTTTGGTCCCGGATTCATCGGCTACGTCATCGGCTTCGTTGTGGCGTTCATTCTTAGCGTCGTTTTGACCTATATCGTCGGCTTCGACGATCCGGTCGAAGAAGCGGAAGAAGCTGCGGTTCCCCCGAAAACAGAAAGCCAGCCGAAACAAACGAGCGCGTCCGCTTCTGCCGCGCCCGCGCCTTATAATAAACAAGAGATCGTCAGCCCGCTGAGCGGCCGGACGCTCCCTCTTACGCAGATGGACGACGAAGCATTCTCTTCCCTGGCCATGGGCAAAGGCATCGCAATCGTGCCCGATGAAGGCAAGCTGTACGCGCCGGCCAGCGGCAAAGTCGCCATGGTCATCCGAACGGGCCATGCTTACAGCATCGTCACGGACGCGGGCGCGGAGCTACTGATCCATATCGGTATCGATACGGTCAAGCTCAAAGGCCAGCATTTCAATCCGCTGGTCAAAGAAGGAGACGAAGTCAAAGCCGGCGACTTGATCGCCGAATTCGATCTTGAGCAGATCAAAGCCGCCGGGTACGACGTCACCACGCCTGTCGTCGTGTCGAACACGGCACAGTTCCTCGACGTCGTCGTAACCCAAGACGGCAGCATGCGCAAAGGCGACGATCTGTTTACTATCATCGGTTAATCGGCATATTCAAATTAAATAACGGAGGTTTTCACCATGAACACACCATTGAAAAAAACGGAATTCCCGAAAGAATTTTTGTGGGGCGGCGCGATCGCGGCCAATCAGGCTGAAGGCGCCTGGAACGTCGACGGCAAAGGCCCTTCCATCGCCGATGTCTGCAGAGGCGGCATCATCTCGGGAGTCGTCGATGACGAGATCGATCCAAACAAATTCTACGCCAGCCACGAAGCGATCGACTTTTTCCATCGTTACAAAGAAGACGTGGCCATGTTTGCGGAAATGGGTTTCACACTGTTCCGCACCTCGATCGCCTGGTCGCGAATTTTCCCCAAAGGCGACGAGACGGAGCCAAACGAAGCGGGCCTGCAATTCTATGATAGGTTGTTCGACGAGCTGCTCAGCCATAACATCCAGCCGATGGTGACCATTTCCCATTACGAGACCCCTCTCCATTTGGCGAACGCCTACGGGGGCTGGGAAAGCGAGAAGCTGATCGAGTTCCATAACCGCTACTGCGAAGTCATTTTCAACCGGTACAAAGACAAAGTGAAATACTGGATGACTTTCAACGAAATCAACAACATGCACAAAATTCCGTTCGCGACGGGCGCATGCCGGATTGAGGAAGGTCCGGACAAGCTTCAACGGATTTACCAGGCCAGCCATAACATGTTCGTCGCCAACGCGCACGCGGTTAGACTGGGCAAAGAAATTATGCCGGATAACCAAGTCGGCTGCATGCTGTCGCTCAGCGCATTCTATCCGAACACCTGCCATCCGGACGACGTATTCGAAGCTTACGAATTCCGCAGAAGATCGCTGTTCTACTCTGACGTGATGCTCAGAGGAACGTACCCGGCTTACAGCCAGCGCATCTGGGAAGAGAACGGCATCGAGTTGGACATTCGTCCGGGCGAGCTGCAACTGCTGCGCGAACATACCTGCGCATTCCTCGCCTTCAGCTACTACATGAGTTCGACGCATAAAGCGGGCATGCCGATCCTCGGCACGACGGGCGGCGTCAAAGGCATCGATAACCCTTATCTGGAGAAAACGAGCTATGGCTGGAGCATCGACGCCAAAGGTCTGCGCTACGTATGCAACGAACTCAGCGACCGCTACGAAAAACCGCTTTTCGTCGTGGAAAACGGATACGGCGGTATCGATGAGATCGCCGAAGACGGAAGTATCCACGACGAATACCGGGTCGATTACGTGAAAAAGCATCTGCTCGAAATCCGCGAAGCCATCTCCGACGGCTGCGAAGTTCTCGGCTACGCCTATTGGGGACCGATTGATATCGTGAGCGCGGGAACTGGCGAAATGCGTAAACGGTATGGATTTGTCTACGTGGACCGCGACAACGAAGGAAACGGCACGCTTGAACGCAAGAAAAAAGACAGCTTCCACTGGTACAAAAAAGTGATCGAATCCAATGGCACCGTACTGTACGAAGTATAAGCGCAATAAGCGCGATGCGAAAAGGTTCCTCCCCTGCGCCGGGAAGGAACCTTTTTGTTCTTTAGTATTATCGAAGCGTCTGACTCGCCCACTCTTCCGCGCTTGTCAATTCCATGTCTTTATTCACGTCCGGAGCCACTTCTTCATAGGTCGGCAAAATGGCTGTATGTCCGCTGATCCATTGATATAATCCTTTTAACCCCGCTGCATTCTGTTCGCCCAACAGTGGCGAAATCGCAGCTTCGAAGTGATCGGACGGAAGCGAGACGAACTTGATTTCCTGCTCGAGCACGCTGCCGAATGTCTGTGCAAGCTCTTCTCCCGTCAAGCTTTCCTTGCCCGGTGCCGCCAGAATATTTCCGGCCAGTTCCGGGTGAGTCAGCGCGTAGGCATGATACTGCGCCGCGTCGTCCAGACTGATCCAGGAAATCGGCTGATCGGTCGGTACAGGATAAGCCAGCACCCCTCGTTCAGCACGCCGGGGATCAGGAAGTTTTCCAGATACACGATCGGCTTCACTGCAATCCAGGCAAGCCCGCTTTGCTTCACGCGCTCAATCAAACCTCGTCTGATTTCGATCGCAAGCGCATCCGTGGGCTGATTAGGCGGAACATAACTGCCTGTATTGACAACAAGCAGCTCCGCATCGGCCTCAACCGCTGCTCGAATCGCATGGTTTATATAAGAATCAATCTTGACGGTATCGAATTCGACAGGAATATTGAGGAATATACGGTCAACGCTTTCATGCGCTTTACGCAGTGTCTCGGCATCCGCCATATCTCCGACGAAGGCCTGAATGCCCCGGTCTTCAAGCTGCTTCGCGTGCTCCTCATTGCGCGTGATACTGCGACATGCAGCCCTTTTTCCAGGAGCCGGGCAGCGACGGCTCCTCCCTGCGCACCGGACGCACCGTATACGAGGTACACGTTGTTTTTTCCATGTGACGGATTGTAATATGAAGTGCGACATCTATCGGGATTATGGGTGAATTATCAAGCTAAGCGTGATATCTTTTTAGGACATGTAATATTGACTTTCCCCATCCCGAAAATGTTTTGTTGAGTTTCTTATCTTTAGTCTTTCTTTTGTTTTGCTCTTACGTTTCCCGTTTCTTCTACAAGTTTGCATACCACACATTCAAGCAACCATAGGCAAACCTAAAATATCATGAATTACTTTTATCCGAGGGTTGTATTGATACTTAAAAAATATCTCCTGAAGACAGATTGCTAATTTCTCCAATTAAAAAATCAAGTGCATTCGTGTGTCTTAGCTTGAGAATAGTTTCTTCTACATAGCTTGAATTGGTTTAAATTAGATCTGTAGCTAGAATAACTCCCGCACTGTGTGGATCGTCAAAGCACACAGATTAGATTTAGCCTTCAACAATTAAACCAATCTGCGGGTCTTTCAAAAGTTTTGTGTAAACCCGTTTGCAAGTCTAATAACAGGATCGTACAATACAATCAACAATGCCACAATGCGTGCTAGCCGCCGCGTTGTGATCTTTTGATATGAACAGCGGGTAGATGAATTTGAGTTAGGAATAAGCTTTTTTGTCATATATTTTAACTTTTTTAGAGCAAGTGAATTTTTATCACGGGGTCTTTTAAGGGCGGAATTCTGCCCTTATTTTGAGTGTTATTTTCATATAACAACACTATAATTGTAATAGAATTGTGTGTCTCACTTAGAGCCTATTACAATGTATCTTGACCAGTTGATCCGCCTGTCGCGTCGTCTCTGGCAACCGATACTTGGGTGCAAGGTCTAGTATCCATTGGCAGGCGGTATCCAAGGATATGCGATGGCCGACGGATACAAAGACAGGATTAACCTTATCCTGTGTCCTCAGTACATTACCTATAACTTCATGATTGTCAATTAATGGTGCGGCGCTTCCTCGCCAAATGTCCGGTTCTGAATATTCACCCAATAACCTGGTTTTTCCACAGCCAATCGTTGGGACATCAAATAGTATACCTAGGTGAGAAGCAAGTCCGCACCTTCTCGGATGGGCAACACCCTGTCCATCGCACACAATCAGTTGCGGCGTATGTTGTATTTTTTCAAATGCCTTGATTATCGGAGGCAGCTCTCGGAAAGAAAATAGTCCCGGGATATATTCGAATTGCGCGGTATCTTCTATAACAGAGGTCTCTATGCATTTTAGAGAATCCTTTTCTAGGATGACAACGGCAGCTACTAATTGATCACTTGATTTGTGGTAGGCAACATCAACGCCAGCTATGTAGTTAATTTCAGACAATTGATCTGCTTGAATGACTTTCTTTGCGAGCTCCTGTTGGATCTCAATGGATTGGGCTTCATTAACATCCCATGGATGATTGAATTTTGGTTCCAGCGTACTCACCTCATTAGTCTTCAACTGCGTTTAAGTATGTATTGATTATCTCTATTGTAACAGATCTGGGGTACTTAAATCTAAAGCTTTAGATGAGCAGATTCATCACCATAAGACTATAAAAGAATTGAGATAAAGCGCACCTGGTTAAGTGCCAGCACGCGTGATAGTGTGGTTTTTATCTGTCACTTAACAGGGGGATTGACCACGTGTTGTGGCTTCTTTTTTATTAGCAGATACATACAAGAAGTCCATTCAGGATATCCCAGCTTAGTTTTAGATTCTTGTCCTTCAAGACCCTCCACATCACAATTCCTCTCCATGCTACAAAATCCAACAAAAAATATTATTCTGTGCACATAACCGGAAAAATTCATCACCCTCCTCTTTAATGATTCTTTAGAACTACAGCAATAACCAAATACCTCCAAATACATAGTTCTGTTGAACTGATTCTGAATACTCTTCCTTTCTGAAATGTAAATGATTTGTATTTTTCTTCTCCCTCCCATATATCAAGCCATATCAGCTATTTTGTTAAGAAAATATGAAGTTATGTCCGGGAAGCTTCACGACTTCACACAAACATTCTTAAAAGTCGAATTGTAAAATGAAGGTAGGCGCCTGCTCAATATGTGCTAAGGGCCTAGATCAAGAGAAGGTAGTCATAGCTACTGTGTAGGTATGAGCTACTAGGAGAGTGGTAGAATTCTGTCTTATCGTGGCAATTCATTTGCCAACGGTATAAGCATGAAAACTACCTTTGACGAACAATCAACAATATAGTAATTCGGAGGAAAAAGGAGAGGTTATGTGTGCAGGGGCCTATAGCCATTTTTAGCGATAACAACAGGGCTATTGATTATCCCAACGTAGTTTATTTCTATGAATATGTAACATGCGGGAGTCCAGATGAAGCTTCTGCGTATGAGAAGGCATCCTGCTGTCTGATCGATTACAGAGAGCCCGAGGAAGCTGTGCAGATCTCGAATCAGATTCGCAGCAGATTTCCGGAAATGCCACTGTTAATCGTAACCGATGTAACGGCTACGTTCAGTGACCAGCACATGGTACAGATTACCGGATTCGGTCGCTTGCGCTTGTTATTCTGGCAATCCAACGACAACGAGAAGATGCTGTCTGAAATACAAAGCCTGCTTTACCCGGAGTATTCGGGAAAGGGACAGCATATTGCCTTTATTCTGTCGGTGTATAACGAGGAGCAGCGTTTTGTGCATGTTAAGACATTTGCTGAGCGTCTACAGACTTTTATTCGAAGTCAGATTGTGGAAGGCTCCATTTATCTCATTGATGATGGCAGTCACGATGAGACCAATACGTTAATCCGTGCGCTAAAGTCATCTACGGACTTGTCTGTCAACCGGATCAATCCGAATCTTAGCCCGCTGCTTCAGACCCGGGAATTGGATCGCAATACGCGCAAGGCAGGTACTTATCTGGAAGGAATGCGCTCTATCGGTGCGGATTACTACGTTTTTGTGGATGCAGATGACTCTTTCTTTATTGAGGACATTGCCAGGATCATCAACGTGGTTAGGCAGGGCTACTACGATGTTGTGATTGGAACCAAGGATATGACAGCCGAGAATCGCTCTCTATTACGCTCCGTAGTCAGCTTTGGCAAACGTACGATTTCCCGACCGTTTCTGCCAGCAGGCGTGATCGATTCACAGACAGGACTCAAAGTCATGAGTTCCGTAGCTGTGAAGCGGATGTTCCCGTATCTGAAGGAGCATCTTGGACTGGCGCTGGATCTGCAAATGATGTATATTGCCAAGCGCCTGCAGCTACGTGTATTGCAATTACCTGTGAAATGTATTGACCGGGACGGATCGCACATCAATGTGCTGAAGGACTCACTTCGTTTCTTGCGCTCCATGATTGATATCTGGCGTCTTGATCGGCGGGTGAGATGACAACGTTACACAAGCGATTGCGTCCATTGATGTTTCCTATTTTCAATGTATTGCTGAACGGCTTCAACTTCTTCTTCCACATTGCTGCGAGCTGGTACCTTACGGGACAAGCTTACGGCCAGGCGAATGCACTGCTAGCCCTATTTGCCCTGCTGTCTGTCTTGGGATTATCGCTTCAACTAATGATTGCCAAGCTGGTATCCAAGGGGGGCCCGGAAGAGTCGCCGCGCAATCTGCCGCTAGGGACTCTGTTACTAAAGGCTCCTTTACTGCTCGCGGTGCTGTCTATGGCTCTACTGTCGCTTATGCATCCACTGCTGCGTTCGCTATTAGGCGTCGAATCCCTTCCGATGTTCATGCTGTATTGCTTGGTTGGGTTTCATATCCTGGTCAGCTCCTGTCGGGGAAGCCTGCAGGGTAGAGAACGTATGCTGTCTCTTAATGTGAACTACTATATCGAGGTATTCGGCAAGCTAAGTCTGTTTTTTGTGCTGATTGCATTAGGGCTGAAGCTGGAAGCGCTGCTGCTGGCAAGCTGTGGAGGGATGCTGCTGTCACTGCTTCACGGGTGGTTCGTTTCATCTAGAGGCGTATCCTTTATCAGCAACAGCGGGGGTCGCATAGCTACGGGGCTGTGGAGATCACTAGGTCAGGATTTTACGAACAGCCTCTTGACCAACCTGTTTATTTTGTTTTGCATTTCCATCGACATGCTGTATGTGCAGCATTTCTTTCCTGAGCATGCCAGCAATTATGCGATTGCGCTTAAGTATAGCCAATTGGTGTATTACGTGTCATACAGTCTGATTGCAGCATTTATTCCGAAGCTCGGGGCGCAAGGTCATGACCGTCGAGCTGTGGCCAAGCTGTTAACCATCTATGCAGGGCTAATGGTTGCAGCAGCTATTTGTGTATTTGTAGGCACGAACTATGTGTTCCCGTGGTCCATCCCGTTATTATTCGGACCTTCATACCAAGCGGCGGAGGTATTTATTCCATGGGGCGGGTGGGTGTACTGGCTGTTCTCCATCGTATTGTTCTTCGTCCACATGCATGTATTGCTGGGTAGACGCAAATTTATGATTGGATTATTAGCAGGAGTAGCCACGCTACTGAGTGCTTTCCACATAATTCACAGGGAGCCTTTGGATTTCTTGCTGTCGCAATTGGTGGTATATGGCGTCATGTCCCTCTACTTCGTGGTGGATGCCTATTTCTACTTATCCAAAATCAAGATCAGGGGGTCGCTTCATGAGTACAATACGTGAGCAGGATGACACAACTGTCGTTCTATTATTATCCTGGCGTGATATTCGTTCACCTAAAAGCGGGGGAGCGGAAATATTCACGCATGAAATGCTCAAACGTTCGCGGCAAGCTCGTGTTCGCTTCATTCATTTTTCGCCTCAATATGAGGGCTTGCCCGAGGAAGAATTGATCGACGGCGTAACCTATATTCGCAAAGGGAATATAGTAAGCGTCATTGTCCATGCCATGCGCTATTATCGTCGTCATCGTACAGAGATTGATTATGTCGTTAATCAGGCGAATACCCACCAGTTCTTTACCCGATTCTGGGTGGAGTCCTCCAAGCGTATCTTCTTTATCCATCAGCTAACCAGAGAAATCTGGTTCGAGAATGCCAAATTCCCGCTAAATGTGATGGGTTATCTCTTGGAGCCTATGATGCTTAAGCTGGCCCGGAGGGATCGTACACTTACAGTCTCTCCCTCTACGCGGTATGACCTGCTGAAGCTGGGGTTCCATCCGGATCAGGTACACCTGTTGCCGGAGGGGATTGAATTTGAGCACTGGGGACGTGATCAATTTCTGGTCAAGGAGCCCAAGCCTACCTTTATGTATGCTGGACGATTTGTGAAGTACAAAGGGATTGATCTGGCTGTTGAAGCCTTCGGAAGACTGAAGAACAAGTATCCGAACGCTGTACTCTGGATCGTTGGGAAAACCAATAAAACCTATGTACAAGAACAGCTAGTACCGATTATGGAGCGGTATGGATTGACTTATGGAGAGCCGGATGAGCAGGGGCAGCCGCAGGTTGATGTTACCTTCTTCGGATTCGTGTCAGCCGAGCTTAAGCTGGAGCTGATGAGTCGTGCCCATGTGCTGGTATTTCCATCCCTGCGTGAGGGATGGGGGCTGACCATTACCGAGGCGGCAGCTGTCGGGACTCCGAGTATTGTGAGTAACTCGCCAGGTCTCGTAGATGCTACGGATTTCGGGAAGAGCGGGTATCTATGCTTCCATGGTGATGTCCGTGGACTGTCCGAGCAAATGGAACGAGCAGCGAAGGGTGGAGAAGAATACTTGGCCATTCGCGAGCGGGCGTACCAGTATGCTTTGAAATTTCATTTTGATCATACGGCAGTCGCATTGGACAAGCTGCTGGAACAATGGATAGAGGAGGCGGAACAGAGTGGACAAAGCGGTCATTCTCTTCTCCACGTACAACAATGAACGGAACATAGAACCATGCTTGCGAAGCTGTATGGGGCAAAATTACAAGGATCTGCATATCGTGATTGCCGATGATGGCTCAGAAGATCGGACAGTGGAGGTTATCCGTACGCTGGCTGCGGGGAGCTCAGTGCCTGTTACGGTATTAGAGCTTCCTCATGGGGAGCGTGGAGTCGCACGAGTGAGGGCAGTTGAGGAGGCCCGGCAATTGGGTGCCGATTACATACTTGTACTCGATTCGGATATGATTTTGGCGGAGCATTTGATTCAGCAGGGCGTTGAGTATTTTGACGATCACCAGGATACCGGAGCGCTGGTCATACCTGAGGAGGCGTACACCGAGGCAGATAACTTCTTTTCGAAGGTAAAGGTCTTTGAGCGCAACGTCATTAACAATGCAGGTGAGACCTTGGGAAAACGCTCCATAGAGGCTGCACGCTTCTGGCGGATGAGCTCCTATGAATCGACAGGTGGGTTCAATGCGGAGCAGATTGCTTTCGAGGAGATTCAACCGACACTGCGTTATCTAGAGGCGGGTGGAGTCATTCGACGTGCGGTATTCACACGAATCTACCATGACGAGAAGCAGGTATATCTAAAGGATGTATTACGTAAAAAAGCCTACTATTTCTCGGTAATGGATCGCACGATGTCATCGGAGGATGGAGGATGGCGTAAAGCACTGGAACGCTGGTACTTCTTCCGTCCAGTGCTGTATACATGGGGGAATGTCAAACGCTATGTTCGTCATCCGTTATTAACAGCAGGCATGCTGTGGATGTACGTCTGTCTGACTGTAATAGGGGGCGCCGCCGTGTTAAGAGGCGGTAGCCGTAGCTCAAGCGATCTCGCTAAGGCGGATAAGGCGTAGGGATAGATGTCCTACATTCAAGGTATCTACGGTGTAAAGGTCTGGATCGGATGATTCCAGTTCGTCATGTGGTATGAAGAGTGAATGAGCGCTTAGCTGTAGACCTTCACGGGCAGGATCATGAAGTGAGATGCCTACAGGATACAGATCTGCGAGGGCCGCGTGCGCAGCCATTACAGTATGCCGATCATTCAGCAGCACATAAGGCCGATAAGGTGCATTAAGGATGCTATCCAGAAATACCGATAAATTGGAAGCGAGGTTCTGATCCGCATACATGTTGCTGCGGTTAAGGCGAGCCTGACTAAGCGCCTCATCCAGTATCTTCTTGAGAGTATCGTCATCCAGCTCGAGCGGCTTGGTCAAAAAACGGAACACTCCAACTTGATTAATCGCTGCCAAAATGGACTGCGTATGTAAGTGACCTGACAAAATAATTCGTACGATATGTGGATAATCCTCCTTAATCATACGAAGAAATTTAAGCCCGTCCAGACCTGGCATAAGCAGATCGGATACTACTACGTCTATCGGTTGTTCCTTCAGCACCTGCAGTGCTTTCTTAGGTGTATTAGCGGTGTGCATGATGAATGCTTCTTGCATCAATGTCCGTTCGAGAAGGGACAGAACCAAGGGGCTGTCGTCCACGAACAGAATGTTTTGGGGTGTCATAAGAAATACGCAACTCCAATCACAAAGCAAGGAATGAGGTACTACATGTATAATATCAGCGTTTTGGCATTTTTGAAAGACGCCAATACAGAACGGGCGCTGCGTCTTTTCTGTGAACGATTCGATTCTGTGGAGCAGAAGCTGTGGGAGAAAGGTATGCTCCTGCTTCACCAATATCACGCTGCCAGGCATGCGAGTATGACACTGACCGTCTCCAGCACCCTTCAGCATATGGATGATCGCCATGAGATCTACATCATTGATCTGCGTGAGTTCAGCGAAGAAGAGCTGGATCGATCTTATATTGGGAAGACCTGTGAATTGATCTTGCTGACGGACGGGGAGACGGAGACGGCTGCACGCTTTGCCGCACTCCAGCGCAGGACTCCCCGCCTACTATGTGCGCGACTGCCACTGGTCAGCTACGAATTGGAATGCTTGATTCAGGCGATTATGATCCGACTTGAACAAAATGGAGAGGACAAGGGAGCATGAAGCAATGGGTCTTATTGAAACCAGGCTGGCAGAAGGCGATTACGTATCTGCTCGTTCTGTGTGTGACTGTCGTCCTGGCTGTCGTGCTCCAATGGATTGTCATGCGGCAATTCAGCAATCACCTGACAGACATGCAAAGCGAGCAGCTTCAGTATGAGGTGCAGGAGCTGTCTGCTAACATAACCGAGCGGTATGCCGTATGGGAAAGTGAATTGAAGGAGCTATCGTCCAGTCTGGGTGTAGATGTGCTGAACCGGGGAGGACGCCAGTATTCCGACGGATGGAAACGTGAGACAGGGGTCTTCTACGTGCTAGACGACCAGTATCGTGTCATTGCCGGACAGAACAATCTGGAGATGACAAGCGCGGTGCGGCAGATTCAGTGGCTGCAGAACGGCTGTGCAGTAAGTCCTTTTGTAACGGAGGATCATCAGCCTGTTCAGTATATGGTCTGCAGGATTCCGGGAGCAGAGACTGGTGGCTTCATGGTGCGCACAGTTGATGCCGACATGCTTAGTGGGATCATTAGAAGCAAGCCGGTTCATCAGCATGAGGTCTTATTTTACAATAATCAATTCAAGGTGGTGGCCTCTCGTGCTGAATCCGAGATCAACCGCACGGATATTACGGACGTCACCCGAAGACTTCTGGAGGGCAATACAGGGGTCATTGAAGTGAACCAGAAGAGTTACGGCATAGGCTTCAGCCGCATTGGAGAAGAGGCGCTGTACATTTCGGTGGAAGATACCAGCCAGGAGCTTCCTGGACGGATCACTTCCTTTCGTACACAGCTAAGGATGGTTCTGGCTGTGCTGCTCCTGTTGCTATGGGTTCTGCTTGTCCAGTTCCGCAACCGGACGGTGAAGGATGCCATCGTAAATAATCAGGTACGCGATCAGCGGCGCGATGAGGATGTTAGACAGCAGCAGGACACTTATTATTTGCCGTTAATGCAGAACATCGAGCAGCGGCTGCAGGTGCTTCAGGAGCAGACGGCTCAGCTGACGGGTGGGGATGACTTGAAGCTGCTGGGCTTCTATCATGATCTGGCCAATCGCTTTGAAGCCTCCTCCAGTCAAGGTAAAGGAGCCACCCATGAGGAGGTGGAGTACTTCCGGGAGATTAATGATACCTTCATTCAGGGCCGACTGCGGCAGGAATCCACCCTGGGAGAGCTGCTCACGGAGGTCCGCACCCTGCGCGAAGACCTGCAGGAGAAGATGCACGATCATAGCGGAATAAGCTTCACAGACCTGAATGAGGTGTTGGCCGAATCTCTGAAATGGGCGAAGCGAACGTTGAACATGGAGGACATCCAGGTGGTCCTGCGACAGGAGCCTGTTCCATCCATTGCAGCCCAGGCACCACTGCTGTATAAGACGATCCAGGGACTGCTGGAAAATGCAGTTCAAGCGATGGAAAAACATAAAGAGCAGACAGAGAGTCAGGAGAAAAGTCGTACGGGTCTGCGAGCGAGGCGCAAGGCACAGATGCTCAAGGTCAGCTCGCGGCTGGAGGAGGGTGAGATCATGGTTATCATCGAGGATACGGGCGGTGGTATTAATGATAAGATGCGCTGGAACTATTTCCAGCCGGATTATTCCCAAAGTCCACAGGAGCATGCGTTCAGTCTGTATCACATGGATGCATACCTGAAGACGATTGGCGCTCGTCTGAAGCTGCGCAATACAGATCAGGGCTTGCAGGCAGTTATCCGCTTGCGACGTTAAATTCGGAAGCTCAAGGCCGACAGTCAGTGAGAATTTCAAGAGAGGGGGCAGAGCATGAGACAATGGATATTTCGCTTCCGCTATGATATGGCGGCTATGGTGCTGATGCTGATAGCCATAGTTGCTTATCTTGCCCCCATCTATGAGTCGGGACAAATTGTATTTAGCGATATTGCTTTTGGAGCCACCTCTCATCGATATCTGGAGGAAATCATGGGTGTATGGAATGAGCGTTGGTCTACCTCCACCTTGTTCAATGCACCTCGTATCCTGTACATTTTGCCGTTTTATGGGCTTTCATTGTTATTTGATGAGAGTGGGCCTGTGCTACTGAAATCCTTTATCACGGGCTTACTTTTTACATCAGCATTTTCAATGTATGCCTTTGCGAAGCGTCTCGTCAGCGTGTATTACTCACCTAGCTTCACGAAGACCCGCATATTTGCCATAATGATCGGCGCGTTGTTTTATGCGCTGAATCCTTGGGTTATTTTCCGCATCCAGCACATCTATCTGCTGTGTGGATATAGCTTGTTTCCCTTAATGCTGCGCTTCTTTTTCAGCGCGTTTGACCCCAAGTTTCAAATTCAGCTCATTACCAACTATAATCCGCACAAGCTGTACCAGCGGAACTGGATCGATCTATTTCTGCTGGCTGCGGTATTCACGGTCAGTGCAGCTGCAATTCACTATTTCTTCTTCGGTATGATCTATCTGGGCTTGTTCGTTATGCTGCTGTTGATCAAGCTGACCTGGACGTACCGCAAATCCGGACGTGCTTACATACAGGCGCTATACGGCAATTTTATACGCAAAGGCCTCATTTTTGGCGTGTTCTTTGGCCTGCTTAGCTTCTATTGGTTGTCCCTGTACGTGGGGAGCATTCTGATGAATGCCCAAGCCTCCCAGCACAATATCAATGTGGTAGATACGTTGTCCTTGTTCAGCCGGAACAGCGGCTTGTCCAATGTAGCTTACTTATTAAGCTATTGGTGGCCCATGTTCTCCTTCTCCTTACTGCCAGCAGCATTTTATATTGGCGGAGGATTGTTGCTACTGCTAATCGGCTACGCAATGATGACAAGATCGCATAAGAATCCGATCATATTGATCTTCTCACTGCTTACGCTCTTGTTCATGATCGCAGCGACCGGAACGACATTCCCATCCATTGCGAAATGGTTTGTTATTCTGGTAACCAAAACACCCGTGATCGGCTCGGTATTCCGTGATCCCAACAAATTCATTGGGCTGCTGGCTCTGAACTTTGGGGTATTGCTTACCTTTGGCGTGATTCAGTTCATGGAGTGGTTCGGCTCATCTCCCTTGCAGCGTACATATAAGAGGTTGGCGGTGGTCATTGTCGTAGTATGTCTCAGTGTGTATGTGGCTCCCCTGCGTACCCAGTTCATTGAGGGCTACTACAAGCCGGTTCAAGTTCCGGAGGAATATAGTCAAATGGCTGAGAAGCTGACGGACCCGGATCGCTTTGACAGCAAGGCTTTGTATTTTCCGATTGCTGACAATATGATCCAGAGCTACAACGGAGTAGCTACACCAAGCTGGAACAAAGGGGAGACTGCGAACGAGAAGGCAACCGGAGACTTCCAGGTGTATTCCTCTCCCAAAAACACGATTTTCCATCATGAAGGGAACGACCCTGGAATCACCTATTATCTGAATTTCCTGCAATATGTTATGGATCATGGCCTAAGCTCCCGCCTTGGCAACCTGTTTTCGGCCTTTGGGATCAACCAGCTGGTCTACCATGACGAATACGTAGGGCAGGAGAAGCGACAGGATTTTCACCTGTCCCAGTTGGACGCTCAGAGCGGATTGAAGAATACCTACAGCAATGAGATTTTCTCTATATTTAATCTGGATCAGGCGCCTCCATACATGAACATCCTTCGAAGCAAAATTGTGACCCCTTACGGGTTCAGTCGACTGGAGAGCTATAGCCACCTGCCAGGCTTTGACTTTAGTCGCTTCGGTGTCTTGTTCAGTGCATTAAAACCGGAGCTAACCACCATTCAGACGGTAGGCAAAGACGACTATGTGGAAGCCATGTCCTTTAATGATCTACTGTTATCCCAGCTTCCTGCGGAATATTACCTGCGGCCTTTTGATGCGATCGAGGATGGTAATGCTTTTTTGAAATGGTCTAAGACCTTTACCTCGACAGGCGAGTGGCTGTGGTACTTATCGTCGCAGAACATTAAGAACTTTCCATTCGATATGGAATTGGACGCGGGGGTAGCCGTCACCTTTGCGACCCAGAAGCTGGATGTGGCCCCTTATCAGATGAGCAGCATTGAAGGGAAAACAGTCCTGGATTTTGATTCGATGCTGCGAACGGAGACCTTCTTCAAGCCAGATAATCCGCAGTTGTTCAGTGTACAGGCTAATCCTCGTGAGGAGTTAAATGATGTACCGACGCTGCAGGGCGAGATTATGAAGGGGGATCCGAGCAATATATGGCAGGTGGCTAGGTCAGGCTTGCTGGAGGCTGAAGAGAACAATCCGTATCAGTTCAATATTACAGTCTCTGGTCGCGGGACGAACAAGATGCACGTAAAAATGAGATTTTATGATAAGGAAATGCGTGAGCTGGGGGTCAGCTATGTGGTTGCACCCTCGGAGGGATATGATTTTGACAGTGTTAAATTCTATGGAGAATATGTATCGCCGCCCGGCAGCTATTGGATGCGCATGGACCTGCTGACGCTTCAACGTCCGCAGCAAAAAAACTACTGGTGGATTCATGACATCCAGTTGCGAGATTTGGGGCAATACAGCAAGCCTAACTCGTTCACCATGCACAAGAAGCTGGATCAGCAGCAGAGCTCACGTGTGTACGCCAGAGTGCTTATGAACCGGGCCGGTGGGAAGTTGCAGGTTACATTGCCGGACGGTGTAGTTGATATTGCTACTCATGATGAGGGCTTGAACCAATTCCAATGGGTAGATCTGGGGGAGCATATCTTCCCCGAAGGGGACTCTTCGATTACGGTATATAATCTGCAAGGCTTTAATGCCGTCAACCAATTTGCCATTGTACCTGTGGACCAGCTGGATATTCTGTCGTTTCCAGTAGAGCAGGCATTGAGGCGTGGCAAGCTCTTCTTCACCCTGGAGGCCGAGAATGATTTTGAGCTGCAGGGGAATGTACAGACACAGCGAGCACTGCCACGGCTCAGTATGGGACGCGGAATCAGCTTTCAGAAGGGAGCACTGAGTAGAGATGTGGAGGTCGTCAAATCAGGTACATACTCCACAGCTATCTTGGCAGATTTGCCCTCAGGCTATCAAGGCACGCTGACGATGGAATGGATGAATAAGGAGACGGGTGAGGTTCTGACCCGAACGATTCGCACAGATGAGTCGTATAGGCGATTGCCGGCCACCTCTTCATCAGAGCTGCAGGTGATGGAGACGGTGCCCTATCAGGATGGTTTCTCGAAGCAGATCATAGAGGTTCCCGGTGTCTTGAGTAATTATGGACGCATTGAATTCAAGGATCTATTTTTCCCTAAGGGGCAGTACCGATTGTCCCTAATGCTGGATAGCCAGGTCCCATCCTTGAGCAGTTTTGCAGATATTCACCGCATGGCGGGGCAGGAAGTGATGCTGATGCCTGGTGGGGATACGGAGGAAGCTGTAGCGACTAATGTAGGCTGTATGCCAGATTTTCGCCCGGGTCAGACGGACCTGTCCTTAACGGATACGGAGCTGACCATCCGCTATGCGTCAAGTTACTCCTGTGACTGGAATATTTACGCATCCCACAAAATGGAGATAAAGCCTCTTCAAGAGTACTCTGTTCAGTTGGATGCGCGGTCGGAGCAGATTGGCAGTCGGCATATGAAGATCATTTTCTTGAATCAGGCGTCTCAGATCATCCAGACCTCATACATCGATGAGGTAGAGGAGAGAGAGAAGGATCAATGGAATCATTATGATCAGATTGTGACGGCCCCGAAGGGAGCCGCCTATATGCAGTTTCAAATACTGGCCAATGCAGACAAGAAGCAAACAGGAATATTCCAAATGAAGAATTATTCTATCATTCCTTATCAATCCATGATTACGGTGGATCAATTCACCCTGTTTGAGGGGAGTGATCTGGACACCTTTCTTGTAGCTCCCAATGCGACCGAGAGCATTCAGACCAGTCGGTTAAGTGCCATGGAATATGGCTTTAGCCTTTACAACCCGGCGCATCAGGAGGTGCTGATCCGTGCCACCCAGTCCCCCAACCCTCTGTGGGAGTTCAGATTGGAGGGGGAGAAGCAGCGAGCCAGGCTATCCGTCAATGGGGTGACGACCGGTTTCCTGACGAATGGGAGCGGCAAAGGTGAGGTGGTCATCATTTTGGCCTCCGCCTACCGATTTGGCTGGATCTTGTTCTGTATTGGGCTATTGGCCGGAGTTGCGTGCGTGCTCCCTTATCGGTATTGGAGAAAGCGCAAGCGACGTTGATTTGGGCCTACATCTCATATTTGTAGCCTCTACCCCAGACCGTACGAATGTGCTGAGGATTTTTCGGGTCACACTCGATTTTTTTGCGGAGGCTGGAAATGTGCACATCAATGGTGCGATCCAGGTAGGCCCTTTCACCACCTTTGATGCGGTCCATTAGCTCACTGCGGGTATACACCTTGCCCGGATTACTGGACATCTCTTTTATGATGTCAAATTCAATCTGAGTCACTCCGATTTCCTGGTCATCGACGATCAGACTATGACGGTAATCATTCACCCAGACCCTTAGCTTTTTGTGCTTGGGGGTTACCGTCTGCGATTCATCTGGACTGCTACCAGAGCGGCGCAGCAAGGCCCTGATCCGGGCATGCAACTCTATCAGACTGAAGGGCTTGCATAGAAAGTCATCTGCTCCGTCATCCAGAGCCTTGATTCTGATATTCAGAAGATTGTTACTAGAGATGATAAGTATAGGAACCATGGAGCACTGGCGAATCTCGCTAATCAACGGGAATTCGGCCTGTCCAGAGAACATCAGATCGCTCACAATGATATCCGGCTTAAAACGCATTAGGGCAGGAAGAGCTAGTGTGCAGTCAAAAATCAGATCGGTAATATATCCTTCCTCCTGAAGATGGAGGGCGATCATATCTGCCAAATTTTTTTGATCTTCTATGATGAGTATTCTAGTAGGCATGACTAACATCTCCTGTGTGGACAAGTTGAAAAACGTTGCACAACCATGTCACTGTTGCGCTCTTTAATACCTATGTATTCGGCAGAAGAGAGAAATATAAATAGTCTCGTATAAGTAAAAATGATCCAATTATGGGAAAGGTGGTTTCGTCTTTGCGAATGATCCTGTTATCTGGAGGCTCAGGCAAGCGGCTGTGGCCTTTATCCAATGCGAACCGTCCGAAGCAGTTTCTATCTATATTGCGTCATCAGGAACGACCGGAGAGCATGCTTCAAAGAATATGGCGCCAATTGGGAGAAGCGAATTTGGCTGCCTCGGCTTATTTCTCAACCAGTGGGACTCAGGCCGAGCTCATTCGAGGGCAAATTGGCGAAGAGGTAGTCGTCATAGAGGAGCCTGCTCAGCGTGATACGTTTCCAGCCATCTCGCTGGCTGCGACCTATTTGCATGATGTGGCGGGTGCTTCGCGGGACGAGATCGTATGCGTCATGCCTGTGGATGGCTATGCGGGAGATGATTTTTTTGAGCATCTGCGCAGACTTCCTTCCGTGCTGAAGCAATCCGGGAGCGATCTTGCGCTGATGGGCGCTGTTCCGACCGAGGCGTCGGATAAATATGGATATATTATGCCTGCAGCTATCCCCGTTCCTGACCGAGCATTTTATAATGTAAGCTCGTTTGTTGAGAAGCCAGAGCTTGTCCGCTCTGAGGCGCTAATTCGTGATGGGGCGCTATGGAATTGTGGTGTATTTTCGTTCCGGCTGGGCTTTTTGCTGGACATACTGCAGCAGAAGGAATTGCCCACGGATTATGAATCTCTTTCGACAAATTATGCAGAAATTCCAAAAATTAGCTTTGATATTGCGGTTGTGGAGCAGACACGCCAGATCGCGGTGCTTCCATTCACGGGAGAGTGGCGGGATTTGGGTACCTGGGATTCGATGGTACGGGAGATGAGCTCCGAGCTAAGCGGACCTGGATTCATTTCCGAGGTTTCATATGATTCGCATATTATTAATGAATTGGACATTCCAGTGAGCATTTGGAACGTTCCTGGGATTATTGTCGTTGCAGGACCGGATGGCGTACTGGTGACGGATCGACAATCTTCTACAGGCATCAAGGATATGGTGGCGGAGATTGAAATCGGTCCTCGATTTGAGGAGCGCTTTTGGGGCAAACAGACGGTATTATCCCATCAGCAGGCGGCAGATGGGTTACAGACGCTTACCAAACGTGTTGTTATAGCAGAGGGAAGAGGGATTAGCTATCATGAACACCAGTTCCGCAAGGAGATCTGGACCATCGTCTCAGGAACAGGCAGCGTCTGTATGAATGATGTAACACAGCGTGTCAGTCCCGGTGAGCTGATCGTTGTAGAGCCTGGTGTGAAGCACTCTATTATAGCGATTGAGGGAGACCTAGAATTCATTGAGTCGCAGATCGGACATATCATATCGGAGACAGATATTTGCCGATATGAATTTACACATCAGGATTAAAGCCAATCGTACAACAATAGGACTCATGGGTTTATTAAAAGGACTGAAAGTGGAAGTAGGCGAGGAGAGAGAACTATTTTTTTGCCGCCTGCTTTTCTTCTAAATTTTAACTGTCCGTGTAATTAGTGAATCGCTATAATGCATTGTATAATGCGTCCTAATTGAATTATGGAAATTGTTACGCAGGAGAAGGAGAAGGAGAAGGTATGATGCTGAAGAAATGGCCATTGCTATTCTTAATGGGGATGATTGTGCTAGCGTCTGCAGGCTGGACCGGTGGTGTAGCTCATGCAGGCTATTATTACGAATACACTTGGGATAAGTATAAGGGGACTGAGCTCAGGACGTTCAAGCTGACACCAGTACCTGGAAGAGAAGGAAGCATGGAGCGGTCAAAGTCTCTGGCCGCAATTGGCAAAAGTGCGAATGTATATGGAGGCTTCAACGGCTACCTGACAGGAAGCACGACTGGAGTTGCAGTTAAGAGCGTAACGGATGGCGTGTATACATATTCGATTACGGATTCTGTGTATAATGCCGAGCCGTTAGTCGTAGATTACGCTAGTTCAGTTGACGAGGATCATACCGGGTGGAACGGAATTGAGCCTATCCAGATTTTTATGAAGGGGTCCGAGGCGGCAGCTCTGGCAGAGCAGTTTTATGAAGGAACTCCAACGGAAGGACGCTACCATTTCCATGCGGACGAGGTCTATCTAATTCACTTCTGGTCCAGCACGGGACAGCCAACCACGATGGGGATGACTGCTGAAGCGCTGGTGGAGGAAGGCCCTGCTACATTTATTAACCGAGAATGGGTCAGCCAAGTAAAAGACAGAGATCCTGCTGCTTTTCCCCAAAATGGGATTTTAGAAGATCACTATTATATCTACAAAGGATCTGAAATTAAAAAAGACTAGAGACCGTGCGGAGATATCCCCACGCCACAATGAAATAACATTTGTATTCTTCGAATGACTTGAGGATACAGGTGTTATTTCTTCTTTTTTAGCTCTTTTCTAAAAAATTGTTGCTAATAGATAGTCTGTGATATTCTGGACCCAGAACATTTGTTTGTAGGGAGTTGGCTCACAATGAACTGGCAATCCGTATACGGCGATTTTAGTGATTTATCAAAATAAATGGCTAAAATACTTTCAAATGATGGTTGAGGGCGTAACGCTACCCAAAATAGCAGAAAAATTAGAAATCCATACTTCTATTGCCTTCTATTGGAGGCACAAGATATTAAACGCTTTGCGTTCTCTGGGTTTTGCGAAGCTTAGGGGTATTATTGAAAGTGATGAAACTTACTTCTTGGAAAGCGATAAGGGAAAGAAAGATTTAACTCATCGTAAGCCCCGAAAACGTGGAGGAAAGGCGAAGAAGCGTGGTATTAGTTCAGAACAAATAAGCATTGTTGTTGCTCATGACCGAAATGGTACGTATTATCGAAAATGGCTGGGCGTGGACGAATCACTGCTGATGAAATCGACAAATCTCTGGATGGATCGGTTTAATGGAGTAGCTACAAAATATATAGACAACTATCTGTTTTGGTTTCGTTTTTTAGAAATGCACAAGCAACTGGACAAGAATCTAAGGAGAAAAACAATGATATTAGATGCTTGCAAGCAAGCCAACTTTACCAATACAGCAAAGCTTCGTGCATAAAAACCAGTTGTCTGAGAGCAACTGGTTCGGTAAAAGTTCTTAACTTGGAAAGTCGTTCAACCAATCGAATGCTTGTTCATAATTATCAAAAAATTTTACGGATTCTTTTGTGCTGGATTGCTGTAAGTAATTCAATATCTCCCCTTCTTCAAGGAGAAACGCAATTGCCTTGCTGTGATTCAAAATGGTTTCATTGAAGAACTTATCTTTCCATGCTTTTTGAACAGAAAAATGATCTGGCGTGTATCCTTTTCTATCCACCAACAATCTGTATTTTCGACCCTCGGAAATGAATTGCTGACACGCCTGCTCAAAGCCATTAAACCATTCATTAACGTCATCTGTTTTTATCTTGCCAATCAGATGGGTAACAATTAAATCTCCTGAAACTGTTGTGCTGATATTCTGTTCACTCAACTTGGAATCATCTCCCTTAGTTTCAATTATGCCTAAAAATCCCATAAAATCAATAAGACTAAAATTATTCCGTAGTAAAGCAACATTATTTACGAAAAGAGCCTCTTTTTTACACTCCATATTCAATTCTGGTGAAAAGATTCCGATAACTCAAGTATATACATTGTGGTGTTTGGAAGTTATGAAAATCCGTTCTAACCAAAGAGAATCATTACTATGGAGACTCATGCAGAGCAGCTTAGTGCGAACTCGTAAGGAGGTGCAATGATTCCCAATAATGAGTAGTGAAAAAAAGTTGAAAGAAATGAAGCATTACATGGCTGGGTTACTGGCTATCTGGCTGCTCTGTATACATAGTGCAACTATTTACGCAGACAGGTCCTTTAACGATATCGAGCATTCCTACGCAGCAGATGCCATTGAGACTATGGCTGCTCAAGGATATGTTACTGGCTATGAGGATGGGAGCTTTCGACCTTTATATTTTATTTCGCGACAGGAATTTGCAAGCATTTTTGCCAAGACCCTGCAGCGAACATCGAATAACAACAACGCAGCTTCTTTTCGCGATGTATCCCTTTGGGCTTTGCCTTATGTGCAGGCACTGCAGGAAGAGCGCATTACGAAAGGAATTAGTGAACAATTATTTGGTGCCAGGCAGAATTTGACTCGTCAGGACATGGTCGTTTGGTATGCCAGGTATTTTGGCGTCTCTGAAGATACCCAAATTACCAGTGTTCCAAGCTTCGTGGATCAATCTGATATATCAGATTATGCACGAACTAGCGTATGGCTGATGGAGCGTATGGAATTAATAGAGGGAGATACGAGTAGCTACTTCCATCCAAAGCAATATGTGACTCGACAGGATGCCACACTGGTTGCTTACCGGATCTGGCTAGGTGGGAACCAGGTGAAGGAACGTGCCCAGCGCTTGCTCGCAGGGGATGAAGCTGGAACGATAGATCAGCCTAACCATCCACCGGAGCCGGACACAGGGTCCACCAGTGTCAAGCCTCTGAATCCAGACACCGGGAGGTCCAAGGATCGTGACTCCAGGCCAGTTACACCAGGGCCGCCGGTCACACCACCGGGTCCCGATCCAGGGCCGCCAGTAACACCGCCGGGTTCTGATCCGAGTCCACCGGTAACACCGCCGGGTCCCGATCCAGGGCCGCCGGTAACACCGCCGGGTTCTGATCCTGGACCGCCGGTAACACCGCCGGGTTCTGATCCTGGACCGCCGGTAACACCGCCGGGTCCAGATCCAGGGCCGCCGGTAACACCACCAGATCCTGGTGGTCCAGAGCCACCGGATGATAATGGGGATTTTGTTGTGGATGAGGTCGTAATTAAGGCACCTGAGCTGGTGAATGACACGAATACGTATCCTTCATATCAGTTATCTTTTGAACTCTACAATAATGGACAATTGGTTAGCATTCCTCCTGACAGTGTCACCAGTGTTACCTACACATTTAGTGATACATTAGGGGTGTTCGATCATCAGGGAAGAATAACGCATGCCAATCATATTCCATCGGCAGGTAGCGTTATTCCTGTAGAGATGAGACTGACCGTTGCACAACCTTATCAGGTGCTGGTAGCACAGACTAATCTGATCGTGAAAGAAAAGGAGCCTCCACCAGAGCCTCCGAATGTTATCAGGTCCGTATATTTAGATACGTATACCATTTCAGAGGCTGCTAATTTAGATCCTGCTGTTTGGGAGATGTCCTTCGTATTTCGTAATGCCCAAGGAGAGGTTATAGCTCCAGGCTTGTTACCGTCCGACTTGAAGATTCGGATAGAGGAATCTGCAGGCGTATTTGACGAGAATGGCAAAATCGCCAATCTACATCTCATTCCCCCAGTGAACTCAGTCATTCCGTTCAAAATCAAGGTGAATTCACCTTCCCAAGGAGTAGATCTCATAGCGGATGGGGAATTGGCGGTAGTATCTGGAGTAAGCCAAAAGCAGTATTTTGCTGTCTCCATCATGCTGCAGGGTAGCGCGACAACGGTAGCGCAAATCGAACAAACTCGTCAATTGCTGGCGGATCGCTTTGGTCCCAACATTAAAGTGACATGGGCTATGGAGAATGGATTTGTTTTTGTAGAGGCCAATCGACCACAACTCAGCAAGGTGTTGGAATATGTAGATCAATACGACGATGAAGTCGGAATTCTGGACGGGTATCCGAACAACCTGTACGAGCTTCCTATTTGGGAAATGCGTATGGGTGAATGGCTGTACATGTATCGGTATAATGCACTCAATAATCTGCATCAGTCCGGGACAATGGGGTCGCCATCCGTGTTCGAAAGCATGGATACGGACCAATATCGCAAGTATCTGCCAAGATCTCTGACCAGCTTCACGGTTAATCCCGAACAGACACAATGGCTTAAGGATAACTACAGGATTACTTCAGCCATGGGATGGTCAGCTACACAATATAATGTGAACGGGATGTATGGTGATGGCTCACCTTTGATGCCGTACTGGTCTCATGAGAATAATCCTATGGTTCCTGCACAAGGACTTGGCGATAATAGCGGTACCGTATTTATGAACTCGATTACGATCGATCCCATTGGTTCAAGGTATACAAGTGATTCCTCACGCTGGACGCTTCATCCAGGTGATCCATACGTGACAGTAACGGATGCAGCACCACAACTGTATATAGCACAGCAATATCTGGATAATCCTTATCAGCGTCTGAATACGTTGAATTACATGTCCATTATTCTTGATATTCATTCGCTGGAAAACAACAACAACATGGCTCAGATTTGGCAAAACTTTGTACAGCATTTCCCAGTTGGCCGCGAGATTGAAATCGTGGGCGTGGATGGGCTCAAACAGGCTTATACTTCATTAGCCGGATCGAATAATAGTCAATCGGAGTTCACTCTTATGTTCAGAGGCTCCGGCATTCAAGCGGCTATGGATTCCAACCATTCACCGGCGAATCTGCGTTACTTGTGGACTGAAAATGCTTCACAGCGGATCATTCTATCCAAGGAGGATGGGGACACGGCGTGGACGATTATTGATTTTACAGATTATACCCGCACTCCGGTTCCTGTCACACCTTATAACCTGGATAAGAATGAGGATATAAGCTATGTCACCGGAAGGAATTTCAAGCTGCAGCCTATAGCACCATTAACAGCAGAAGAAATTCAACGTACCAAGGACCGTTTGAAGGAAATCTACTTTGCTGAAGAAGTGAATTATCAGTGAGCTGACGGGTTGCTATAGACCTGAGTCAGGAAGAACAAGAATCGAGAGCTTACCGCTTTCGGTTCTTGTTTTTTTTGGGGAATAGCTTTGCTAAGCGGTATGCTGCAATAATATACTATAGCCCTGTCTTCGCTCGGAGTAAGATTCAGGTAACATCATAACCGGAGGGCACCATGAATCTTATTTCCTTTATAATCTACTGTGTAGTCGTTACCTTTACCCCTGGACCAAGCAATATTGTTATTTTATCCTCAGCCAGGCACTTCGGGGCAGGGAGAACCATGAATTATGTGTGGGGCGCTACTCTGGCTTTTGGCCTGCTGCTTGCAAGCTCGGCGGGTCTGAGTCATTGGCTCAGCGAGAGTCTTCCGTACATATTGTACGGCATGCGTATTGTTGGAAGTATCTATATGCTGTATCTGGCCTATCTCATCTATAAAATGGGCAATGTTGAAGGGGATACGGGAACTCGTCCCGGCTTTCTCACCGGATTTGTAATGCAATTTGTGAATCCCAAGGTCATTCTGTTCACGTTTACCGTGTTGCCTGGGTATGTCTTGCCTTACTATGATTCGGTCATAGCGTTGAGCTTGTTCGTGCTGCTCGTTACGGTGATCGGCTTCATGGCCTATACCAGTTGGGCTGTATTTGGTGCTCTGCTACGGCGGATGCTTAATCGACATCTCAAGCTTCTGAACGTGGTAATGGCCGCATTTCTGGTCTATTCAGCTATTATGGTATCAGGTCTTATCTAGCAGTGGAGGTATACATCAACATGGATATGTTCAAATACAAGAAATCTGCAGATATTCTCTCCCTGTCTGCCAGCTTTACTGATTTTGCCTATAAAAAGCATGCGCACGAGGAATACGCCGTTGGTGTTACGCTGCGCGGGATACAGCAATATCATCTGGACGGCCATTATCAGGCCTCGCATAAGAGCGGAGTGATGCTATTCAACCGTGAACAGTATCACGATGGCAGCTCCTTCGATCGGGAGGGCATTGATTATGTAATGCTGTATATCCGTCCTGAATTGTGCACTGAAATTCTGGGTGCCAAGGAGCTTCGCTTCAGCACGCCTATCGTCTATGATATCGCTCTGGCACGCCATATTCTCAGTCTGAACCGAGCGATTCATGGTGGTAGAGAAGAATCGCTAGTTAGTGAGCTGACGTATCAGCTATTGCATGCACTGTCTGGAATCGATGGAGAAGCATCAGTGAATCGGGGTAAGGATACCATGTTCGTAGGCCGCGTGAAGGATATGATGCACGCCAATATACATGATGTATTGCAGTTAGAGACTCTTAGCCAGGAATTCGGGATGTCCAAATATCAATTTATCCGCGAGTTCAAGTCTCAGACGGGGATATCCCCCTATCAATTCTTTCTGAACATCAAGGTGGAGCATGCCAGGCAGCTCATTGAGCGATCCCGGGATGTGTATACAGCGGTGGCAGGCTGCGGATTCGTGGATCTCACGCACATGAACAAGCATTTCAAGCGAATGTTCGGCATCACAGCCTATGAATATAGCATGCAGCTACAGTAATACGAAGTACTGAACCAAACTATAGCGAGTGAAAGTAGAATGAATCAAATTCAGGAAACAAATAAAATTAAAAGGGATTAAAGGATTTAAAGGAATTGAAGCGTAGCTAATCGTTATTAGTCTTCTTCATCTTATCGACGCTGTTCCATTCTAACTGTAACGTCACGGGTTAAATGCTGTCCGTCCTCGAACCAGGATTGCACTGCATCATAGGATGAACTTGACAGTGAAGCGATCTCGACTTTGAATTGCTCGTTATTGACCCAGTCATACGATAATATTGGCCAAATATCGTCTTCCATCAGCTCTTCAGCATCTTTGGTCGGCACAGGGTGGATGAACTCCCAGCGCTTAAGATCGACAGCAATAATGCGATGCCGGGTGACAAGCCCGCCTTCATGATAAGCGTAGCGAAGCAGCAAGAGCTCGTGACTGGGGGACAGCCGGGTATCCTGAAAGATACCGCCGTCTGGCATCGGGAGGGTACGAACCCCATCGACACTTGTGCTGATGAGTAGAGTGGAACAGGCCTTATTGCCACAATTATACTTGAGTAGCGCGAAGGTTCCGGTGGACGGAATGCCGAGGTCAAGGTTAACGAGCGCAGAGCGTCTCCATTCGGTCCACGGGTCTTGTTGCTGGGACAGATATTCTTCATAGATAGGCAGATCATGAATGGCAATCGATTGGCTGGCGCCATCCTCTGATTGCAGTTCCAATTCTTGCGGAGTCGAAGCTACAGCCGAAAATGCATTTGATGCTGAAGGTACAGAGGGTAATGGTGTATTTATATACGTGTGGTCTTGTGTCTTACGGTTAGGGTTCGTATCCTGGCCATGAGGCCCTTGAGTAACCTCTCCTGCACAGGCCCCGATCAAGGCTGTAAGCAGCAGGTACAGGCAGGAGAGAATAAACTTTCTCATCTTGTGATTACCTCTTATTCGTGACGGCTCTGACCGGATATCCTTTTTCACTCAGCCGGGTAGCTTTGACGATATAAGCGGCTAGGCTGGGGAAAAGGCGGACAAGGCCTGGATAAAGTCGATTAATGGGGGCAAAAGCTAATTTCTGCATATGGCGTGCTCTTCTCAGCAGCCCAGAGAATTCGAGCTCGGCTTCCTTCGTGTAGCCCTGCTGCCATTCCATACCATTCACAGTACCACGCAGATAAGCTTCAGTCCAGTGTGCACATAACAGGGCAGAACGCAGCGCGATGGACATTCCATCCCCGCTGAGGGGCGGAATCATCATCATTGCATCCCCGACGTGCGGATAGTCTGACCAAGGCTGTGGTTCCACAGAGACGCGGAGCGGGGCCACAGAGACCTGTGTACCGTTGACCGGTGTTCCCTGTGCAAGCCTTGCTGCCAGTGCGGCATTACCTTGTGCAGCAGCCGACAGAATGTCTGGCACAGACGTACCGCTTCCCCGAACAGCTTGTAGTGGCAGCAACGCAGCGACATTGACACGCCCTTCCTCAATCGGAGACATGCCTACATAGCCCCTTTCATTGAAATACAGCTCTACCCGATCAGGAATATCTATTCCACTGTAGTGGGATTTCACGCCTACATAGACGATTGAATCCCGGAAGGATTCGGAGCCAGAGGTGTGCTTCGGCTGCTTGGTCCCATACGCGCCTATGACTGCTTTTGCTTCATATCGAACCTCTTCCGAGCCTTGTCTGACGGTTATCTCGTATCGGTCAGGGCCCAGCCTGCGAATATTCTGAACCGTGCCTGTTGCCATCTCCGCTCCGGCAGCGGACAGCTGCTCGTGCAGGAGACGATCCAGATGGTAGCGGCTGATCCCGATGGCCTTTCCTGGTAAAGGGGCCTCGATCTCTCCGCCGTCCGGCAGGATGATTCTGGCATGACTCATGTGGCTCGGTGCGGGAGCATGCGTATCGATATGTACATCCAGATAATCGAGCATCTCTCGTGCTTCTGGTGACAAGAATTCCCCACACGTCTTATGCCGGGGGAATTGCTCGCGATCCAGGACCAAGGTCTGAAATCCCTGACGTGCAAGCTGAAGCGCACAGCTGCTCCCCGCAATGCCAGCACCTACTACAATCACTTCCCTGAATAACATTCACCTGTCACCTGCCTCTCCATGGTATATGCATTTGCGAACATGAAGGAACGCGAGCCTATAAAATGCGAATGTATGTCATGTCGGAATGTGTGCAGGAATGACGACAGAGTAGCGAAATAGTGGGCGCCATTCATAGCTCATCGTTTCATGCTGCAGCTGTCTTTGCAGCTTTTCCCAATCCTCGGCCCGGAAGCCCTTCGCTACCGACAGGGGACCATCATGGCGAATGAAACGATTCCTTGATAGGATGCGAGTCGTCAGCCAGACTGCTGCGTAGGCTAACGGATGCCGATGAATGTCGTTAATGACAACCCCGTAGCGGGATACCCTCAGCATATGAGCTATCATCGTCACTAGCTGTTCTCCGTCAAAATGATGAACGAACTGGGAGCCTGTCACGATATCTGCAGCCCTGTCCTCAAGCTCGCGTAGATCGGCTTGGCGTACCGTAATGCGCCGTTCCTCCCGAAATAACATCCGTGCTTCCCCGCAGGCTTCTGCTGTAAGATCCACCAGTGTAATTTCCAGCATGACATGGTGACGATCAGCCCACTGCAGCAGCTTGTGATTGACATCGCCAGAGCCAGCTCCCACATCCAGAATACTGAGTCTTGGAGGACGGCCTACGGCATTCCATAGCTTCTGTACACCGACGAGCGTGGGGCCAGGGGCTGCGAAAATACGGTTCAGTCTTCTTAAATGACGCAGAGCCTCGTGCAGCTCTTCGCCCCCTAGTGAGAAATCATCCATCAGCTCCTCTTCCTGAGCTCGTACGGACAAGCTTCTAAAGAACGGCATGATCCGGCTCCCGAATGGATGGCATGCTGCTGGGGACATATGTGAATCGCATCAGCTCAGCCGTTAAGCCCGGGCCGAAGGCCATCGCAACTCCAGCGGTCGAATTCTGCTGCAGAGCCCTCATCTCTTCACGCATGGCCTGCAGCACGAACATAATCGTGACAGAGGACAGATTGCCAGCAGTTCTCAGAATTTCCCGACTGAATTTGGTCTGGGCTGCGGTCAGATGCAGGACGTCCTCTACCGCGTCCACGATCCCTCGCCCTCCCGGATGAATGGCCCACAGCTCAGGTAGGGAATCACCTTGCAGCAGCTCCCGCAGCTCATCCTCCAGATAGGCAGCGAGCAGCCTCGGAATTCGTGGTGACAGATACAAGTCGAAGCCGGTATTCCCCACCTCCCAGGTCATATCTGAGGTTGAATCTGGCAGCAGGACAGCATAACCGCTCCCCAGCTCCAGATAATGCTCATGGCGCTCACCAGGAGGGCCGATGATGCAGGAGGATGCACCGTCACCGAAGAAGGAAGCAGCGAACAGAGCCTCCCGGTTCAGGGCAGGCTGGAAATGAAGGGTGCACAGCTCAACACATACGACCATTACACACGAATCAGGATGCCCCTGCACGACATCCCTTGCCATCTGAATGGCTTTCAGTCCGGCTGCACAGCCCTGGAACATCAAAGGTAGGCGATTGACACGTGCTGACAGCCCCAATTGACGGATCAGCATCACGTCAAGTCCAGGCAGATATTGTCCAGTGCAGCTGACCGTGATGAGGTGTGTGATATCAGCGGCTTGATGCCCAGTTTCTGCAAGAGCCTTCTCGGCTGCTTCTACCGCAAGCGGTAATGCGGACTGCTGATATTTCTGCATGCGCTCTGCGGTAGTCGGGACCTGGGACGACTCCTCAGCAGGAAGATAGCGGCAATGCTCTGCTTCTCCCAGATAGCTGGCATCACAGGTATATCGGGTCTCTACACCACAGCTTCTGAAGATCCGTCTTGCGAATCGGGCCAGATCAGGACGATCGTGCAGACTGGAGGCAATCAATTGTGCAATATCCGGCTGGGACACAAGATGGGCCGGCAGGGCTGTGCCTATTCCAAGAATAGCTGTAGCAGACTTTTCGCCGCTCATAACGGTCATTAGGGACCTCCTCATGGGAAAAAGATGATGAAGAACGTACAGTCATAGACAATGAAGTCATGGATTGCACAGCTCTGAATGAACATGTTCCATATTTACCCTCAAGTGCTCTGCGGGAATCTTATCCGTGATGAGAAAGCGTTGTAAGGAGTCGTAGGCTATGTGGAGTGTGACGTATTCCATATCCATATGTAGTGCGAGTCCGATGGAGTTAGAACAACCGAAGCCCCGAGCTGAGTTACCACACGCCAGAAAGAGGGCTATGCAGGAGCGGCAGAGCTAACGTTATCTGCTGGCGCTCGCTGCAGCAGCGAGGGTTATTCGGCTGGTGCTTCTGGGAGGATGGCGCGGTGGGGCACGGGGGAGGTTAATACAATGGAGGTGTTGACATAGCTATACTTCATGAGACGGTCCACCAGCTGGCGCAGCTCGTCCATTCCATGCACGGCTGCCTTGATGACATAACCGATATGGCCTGTGACCCGATGGCATTCGATAACATCCTTTTCCGTGGCAATCATGCTCTCCCACTCTACTGGGGACACCTTCAGGTCACTGATCTGAATGATGAGCAATATTCCTCGTCCAACGGCAGCAGGGGACACCTTCGCTGTGAAGCCTTCAATGATGCCTCTTTCCTGCAGACGATGCAGCCGCTCCGTGACACTTGGCCGACTTAGTGCCATTTGCTTGGATAGCTCACTGACGGTCATGCGTCCATCCTCCTGAAGTAATCTCAAAAGCTGCATATCGATGTGATCCATGTGTTAGCTCCTTCAATATGAAGATATGTAAAGTGAAAAACGTACATTTTACCAGGTGAATTTTGTGAAATTCATGCTATTTAGCATGTGTTTTGCTTATTTCGTATTATATCATGTAAATATGTAAAATGAACGGTGTGGTAGCTATTAGAAAAAGAAAGCTGCATACGTAACAACGGCCACGGTCAACTGATGGCATGCAGCAATCCGCTGAGGTGGCGGCTGTATTTATAAGAGGAGTGAAGGATCGAAGATGAAGCTGGATGCAAAACGATATCTGTATATGTTATTAGGCTGTGTGCTGGTCAGTGCGGGACTGATTCTGCTAAGGCATGCTCATGTTATGACAGGAGGAACGGCGGGGTTGTCGCTGACGATTAGCTATATCCTGAATGCACCGTTTTCCTTGGTATTCTTCTTGATCAATCTCCCGTTCTACGGGTTCGCTATCGTTAGAATGGGCTGGAACTTTACCTTGCATACGGTGCTTTCGGTCACGTTGGTGACCCTGTTGTCCGGACTCGATAAATTCCTTCCCGTGCTTGAACTGCCTGCGTTCGTCGGCACCGTGGCTGGCAGCATACTTTGTGGGCTAGGGCTCTCCGTGCTGTTCATGAATCGGACCTCACTGGGCGGAGTAAGCATTTTTGCCCTCTATATGCAGCAAAAGCGAAACTGGAATCCGGGTATAATTAATGGAGTGCTGGATACAACCATTGTGCTGCTGGGCCTCTATTCTGTAGGGCTGTTAGAGGGTATCCTGTCCATTCTGTCCGTTGTGATCGTGTCAGGCATTATTAGTTATTTCAAGAAGAATTTCAAGCCGTCCACAGCCCCGAACCATCAGCAGCAGTCGGTATCCTATCGCGGAGGGCGCGAAGCGGAGGCTTGAGGTTAAGAATTTAGGATTAAAGAATAATGATTAGGGATTAAAGATAAAAGATAAAAGATTAAGGGTCAAGGTTAACAGGATTAAAAGATGGGCTCGGCTTCATCACTTTAAGAGGTATAGAGAATCGGTCAGCCGATCCTTTATGCCTCTTCGTGATGGTAGCCTAGTATATTGCTGTATTTGCTTGTTATCTGTTGGCTTCATTTTAAATGTGATTACTTGTTGCATTCACATTTGACATATAATTAGCGTGGAATCAAGCATGTGATTCGACAAGGAGCGTAGGCTTCCCGGTGGCTGGTTATATTATAGAAGCTGCAAGATAGCAGACGGAAAAGGAGAATTAACAATGGAAAGTCTTGTGTTATTTCTGGTCGGCATGCTCGCTGCGATTAGCGGAGCTATTGCCGGTCTCGGTGGTGGATTTATTATCGTGCCTGTAATGGCATTCATGTATACCCTGCCTGTATATAACATATCAGGCACAGCGATGGCAGTGCTGCTCGTAAGTGCAATCTCAAGCACCATCTCCTACGCTAGGCAGAAGCGGATTGATTATCGCAGCGGACTGATCTTCTCCATTGCCATGATCCCTGGCTCGATTCTGGGGGCTTGGACTACGAGTGTGGTAGCCAGTCGCGTGTTTTTCATAGCCTTGGGCCTCTTTTTACTACTCATGGCTGTTATGATTAATTTTAGACCGACCAGTAGTCGAGGAGGCTTCCTGAAGCCTACGACCTCCAGAACATTAGTGGATGCTACCGGACTGGAGCATAGCTATTCCTTCAACATCACCTTTGGCTCTATCGTTGCCTTTTTTGTCGGTTTTCTCTCCAGTCTATTCGGCATCGGGGGAGGCTCCGTCATGGTGCCGACGATGATCTTGTTCTTGGCTTTTCCGGCTCATATTGCCACAGCTACCTCCATGTTCACCATTCTACTGTCTTCTCTGGTCGGTACGGTCTCGCATGCTGTATTGGGACATGTACTGTGGGGGACCTTCGTCTGGCTGGCAATCGGTGCCCTGCTGGGAGGTCAGATTGGCGCACGCATAGCTTCCAGAATTCCGGCGAAGCTGATCATCCGAGTGTTATCCATCTGTCTATTCATCGTAGCGATCCGCTTGATGTTCAAGGGATAGGATGACGAAAAGAAGTTGACAGAGCTCGGCCCATAAAGCTCCCATATGGCAGGGGCAATCTGTGGGCTGAGCTTAACATAGCTTCTAACGAATCGACCCTCTCCGTTGGAGGAGAGCTGTAACTTGTTTGCTAATGTAAGAAGGTTCAATTGTCATAAGATAGTCCTTCATTACTGTCGACGTACCAGAAATGGACGTAGTCAGTCTTGAAGGACTTTTTTTAGCCTAGGCATCAGACAAAGTTAATTACTCTACCCTAAATGTTATGCAGAGTATGTGCGCATACCTATGCAAGAAGGCGCAATGTTTTCTCGCTTTTGACGTTAATCTTGTTGACGTGAAAACAGGGCAGATATATAGTATTTAAAAAGTTGAAATGGTTCAATATTTATACCTTTATGAGCGAAGACTACAGAAATGCAGAAAATGGAGAGATTATAGATGGATAAAAAGTGGAGATTCGACACAGCAGCGGTTCATGTGGGACAACAACCAGATGGCAAGACCAGAGCGGTATCCCAGCCTCTTGTACCAGCTGTAGCGTATGCTTTTCCCGACACGGATACAGCTGCTGCGGTGGTTGCAGGACAAGCAGAAGGTATCTACTACGGGCGGTATGGCAATCCGACTACGCGTACGTTGGAGGAGAAAATAGCGTATCTGGAGAAGGGAGAGGACGCGATTGGGCTCAGTAGCGGGATGGCGGCCATCTCTTCTGCTCTGCTTGCTTTTTTGCAGCAAGGAGATCACGTGGTGGTGACCAAGGACATCTATGGGGGCACCTATAATTTCGTCACACAGATGGGACCACGCTTTGGAATCAGCTATGACTTTGTGGATTGTACCGATCTCGCTCTGATCGAAGCCTCTATCAGACCCAATACGAAAGCAATCTATGTCGAGACGCCCTCCAATCCGCTGCTGACTGTGCTGGATCTGCGCAGGATTACTGACCTTGCTCGTGCAAGGGAAATCCCGGTCATTGTGGATAATACCTTCCTGACGCCATGCCTTCAGCGTCCGCTGGAGCTCGGAGCGGATGTGGTGGTGCACAGTGCGACCAAGTATCTGAATGGTCACGGAGATGTGGTAGCCGGCTTTGTCGTAGGCAGGGCTGAAGTAATTGATTTTATTCGGAAAAGAATTGCAGGCGATCTTGGCCAGAACCTCAATGCCTGGGAATCCTTCCTGATCCTCAGGGGCCTCAAGACCTTGGGACTGCGTGTGCGCACCCATTGCGCGAATGCCCGAATCGTAGCGGAATTTCTGGATTCACATCCCGGGATAACGGCGTTGCATTACCCTGGATTACCAAGCCATCCACAGCATGAGCTTGCTGTGTCCCAGATGGATGACATGGGAGGTATCGTATCCTTTGAAGTCGCGGGAGGGATGAAGGCAGCCAAGTGTCTCATGAACAGTCTGGAGCTAGCTATGATCTCCTTCAGTCTGGGTGACCCGGAGACGCTCGTGCAGCATCCGGCGAGCATGACGCATTGCTCGATTCCGCAGAAGGAACGGCTGAAGTTCGGCATCTCGGATGGTCTAATTCGCTTGTCAGTCGGTCTGGAGGACCCGATGGATATCGTGGCTGATCTGGAGCAGGCACTGGAACAGGTAAAGAACCAGGGGCTGTCACCCAGGGCTGCTGTGAAGGAAGAAGCTTAATAAATGATAGCAAGTTATCCGTATCTGAAAGTGCTATTCAATAAATAATCAAAAAATATATAAAAAAACTATTGCATATAAGTTTAGTCGGAATTATATTATGAATATAAGCCTAATGGTATAAGGTCTAGACATTATACGATCGGAGTGTTTACATGCTTAACCAGCTGCCATTCCAATTTGAGAAAGTATCCTCCATTAAGGTGAGTGAATTCATCCGGGAGCAACTGGAGGAAGCGATCATTCTCAAGGAGATCATGAGTGAGGAGCAGCTTCCATCCGAACGTGAGCTGGCAGAGATATTCAATGCAAGCCGTATCACGGTTCGGGAAGCACTGGCTGTACTGGAGGCGAAGGGACTTATCGAGAAGCGGGTTGGTGCCAAGGGCGGTACCTTCGTCCTGCCAATTACGGGGAATGCCCATAAGCGGACGATCGCTGAGATTAAGAGGGACTGGGAGCATATGCTTCAGGTATTCGAATACAGGACAATCGTGGAGCCAGAGGGCGCTTTTCTGGCCGCTGAGCGGATCACCGCAGGCGAGCTGCAGCAGCTGGAGGACTACATCCAGCAGAGCATCGAACCAGACTGTACCCGCGAGTGGTTCCGGGCACTTGATGTCAAGTTCCATCTTACGATTGCGAAGGCCTCAGGTAATTCCTATCTGGAGTCAGCGGTTCGTCAGATCCGTACCCAGATCAATCCTGCGCTCGACTTGATGCCTTACAATGAGCAGATTCGTTCGATCAATTATGGGGTGCATTCGGAGATACTCGAAGCGCTGAAGGCGCATGACCCAGTCCGGTCACAAGAGCGAATGAAGAACCATATCAAGTTCTCGGCAGAAGCAATCTATGCGAGGTTGATCGCCAAGGAATCTCAGGAAGAGGAGGAACACTAAATGGTACAAACGCAATTATTGGAACTTGCGCAATCGCTCCAGTCACGCCTTACGACATGGCGAAGAGATTTCCACCAGCATCCAGAGATCGGATATGAGGAGCTGCGAACCTCAGCTATCGTTGCTGAGCATCTGCAGCGTCTGGGACTGGAAGTCACCACCAACGTAGGTCGGACCGGAGTTGTCGGACTACTGCGAGGAGAGAGCGACGGGCCGACGATTGCCCTGCGGGCCGATATGGACGCGCTGCCGATCCAGGATCAGAAAGCGGCTGAGTACAGCTCCCAAACGGAGGGCAAAGCGCATTTGTGTGGGCACGATGCCCATACCTCCATGCTTATGGGGGCGGCCGAGCTGCTCACAGGATTGGGGAGACCCAAATCCGGCAACATTAAGTTCATATTCCAGCCCGCAGAGGAAGGTCTGGCTGGTGCGCGTGCGATGATTCAGGATGGAGCTCTGCAGAATCCGCAGGTCGATGCGATCGCAGGTCTGCATGTAACGCCAGGCATGGATACAGGCACCGTTGGTGTAACCAAAGGGGTGGCTTTTGCCTCGGCAGATCCCTTGGTTATCCGGATATTTGGCAAAGGGGGACATGCTGCGCGGCCGCATGAAGGGATCGATGCGATTGCAGTATCGGCTCAGGTCATTACGGCGCTGCAGAATGTCGCCAGTCGTATGGTGGATCCGCTGGAACCTGTCGTTGTTACCATCGGCAAGATTACTGGGGGCTACATGGGCACGGCTATTGCTCCAGAGGTCGAGATGATCGGTACAGTTCGTACCCTGTCACCGGGGCTACGGGCGAAGATGCCTGAGCTGATTGAACAGGTGGTCGGTGGTATATGCCGTTCTTTCGGAGCCGGATATGAGGTTGTCTTCGGGGATGGCTACCCGCCTGTGGTCAATGATGACGGAATGGTGGATTTCCTTACAGACACGATCAACGGTCTGGATTGGGCCAAGGGCTGGAGCAGCATCAAGCCGTCTACTGGCGGCGAGGATTTTGCCTTTTATGGAGAGCAGATTCCGGGGGTGTTCTTCCGTCTCGGCTCTGGCAATGATGAGGAACGGACTCGTTATCCGCTCCATCATCCCATGTTCGATCTCGACGAATCGGTCATGCCTTATGGCGTAGGCCTGTTGTCAGCAGTTGCACTTGAGTTTTTGGCAAGACATACCACACCTCAGAAGGAGCATGCAAAATGAAAAAGAGACAATGGGCAAGCTTGTGGTTAACAGTATTGGCATTAGTGGTCGTCCTGAGCGCTTGTGGCGGTCAAACGACAAGCCCCGCTACAGATTCAGCAGCAACTGATTCGGGCAATAGCGAGGCAAGCAAGACGCTGACGATTGCTACCTCAACGGACATTGAGAGCTTCGACCCGCACAACAATAACAACACAGCTAGTGAAGCAGTGCTGGTTAACGTTTTTGATTATTTGGTGAAGAATGACAGCGAGCAGAAGAAGGTACCTGGGCTTGCTGAATCCTGGGAGCAAGTCGATGATACTACATGGCGCTTCAAACTGCGTCAGGGTGTAACCTTCCACAATGGTGATCCGTTCACTTCCGCAGACGTGAAATTCACAATTGAGCGTGTAGCCAAGGACAGCGCTTTGAAGCAGAACAGCTATTTCAAAAATATCGTTGAGGTCAAGGCCGTAGACGAGTATACAGTAGACATCATCACAGACGGACCGGACCCAATCATGCTGAATCGTCTGTCCAAGATGGGAGCAGGCATTTTGCCAGCTAAATATATTGAAGAAAAAGGTATGGATGAATTCCTGAAGCAGCCAGTTGGTACAGGCCCATACAAGTTCAGCAAATGGAACAAGGATGATCGTGTCGAGCTGGTGAAGAATGAGAATTACTTTGGTGATGCGCCAAAATGGGATAGCGTAGTATTCCGTGTCATTCCTGAGGCATCCACTCGTGTATCCGAGTTGCTGGCAGGTGGCGTAGACGTAGCGTCAGGAATTCCGTCTACTGACGTGGCTCGCATTGAAGCCGAAGCAGACAAGAAGATTGTCAAAGCGCCAATCCAGCGTGTGCTGCAGCTGATCTTCCGCCAGACGGAAGGAAGCATTACAGCAGATCCTAAAGTACGTGAAGCCATTGAACTGGCGATCGATAAGCAAGGATTGGTAGACAGCATTGCTGGCGGAGCAGGTATTGTGACCCGTACTTCCGTGACACCAGGTAACTTCGGAGCGGATCCTTCGCTCTACAAGACAACTCAGTATGATCAGGACAAAGCACGTGCGTTGCTGAAGGAAGCAGGCTATGCCGAGGGACAAGCTGAGATGACCATCTCTGTATCTACGGTATACAAGGAGCAAGCTGAGGTCGTAGCAGCCATGCTGGAGCAGGTTGGCTTCAAGATTAATCTGGATGTACTGGAGCCAAGTGCCTTCAGTGAGCGATACAGCTCCAAGTCCTTCAAGGAAATCTTCATGATCGGGATCGGTAACTCCCTGTTCGATGCTTCCAATAACTACAACCGTTATATGCTTGAGGAAGCGAAGGGTGAGTCGGATTACAACAACCCTGAGGTAGAGAAGCTGCTGCAATCGGCACTGGTGAATATGGACCCTGCTGCACGTGAGAAAGAATACCAGCAAGTACAGCAGATTTTCTCCGAAGAGCGTCCAGCAGTCTACTTGTACCAAATGGAAGGTGTGTACGGTACGAACTCCAAAGTGAACTATCAGCCGCGTGTGGATGAGATGTTCTATGCGGACGAGATTACACCTGCACAATAATTGTTGATATTACAATTGCATGAATGGCTGGAACCGGGACATTCCTGTTCCGGCCGTTCCTTTTTCTTATAAGGATAGGAGGTGAACCGGTCTTTGGGGAGATATATTGTAAAATCACTGCTGCAGGTTATTCCAGTTCTGCTGATTGTATCCCTGATCGTCTTCGTTCTAGTGCGGGTGACGGGTGATCCAGTGGCCTTAATGCTGCCGGAGACAGCTACGGCTGAGGATCGGGCGGTGCTCACTCAGGCACTGGGGCTGGATCAGCCCCTGCATGTGCAGTATGTCAAATTTCTGGGAGATGCCCTGCAGGGGGACTTCGGACAATCCTTCCGTTATGGTGAGCCTGCTCTTCGCCTGGTGCTGGAGCGTCTTCCAGCCAGCTTTGAGCTTGCCGCGGCGGCGATGGTGTTGGCGGTAATCATGGCAATCCCGCTAGGTATTATCTCAGCCGTGAAGCGTAACACCTATACGGATTTATTGATCTCCATGCTGTCGGTCATTGGCAAGGCGATGCCGAATTTCTGGGTGGGGATTATGCTGATTTTACTGCTTTCCGTCATGTGGGGCGTTTTGCCTGTATCCGGCAGAGGTGGCGTATCTCATCTGATCTTGCCCGCGTTCACGCTTGGATTCGGATTGGCTGCTCAGATGACCCGACTTCTACGGTCCAGCATGCTCGAAATTCTGAATCAGGATTATATCCGCATGGCTCGCAGCAAGGGGCTGTCGAACTTCGTGATCATTATGAGACATGCCTTTCGCAACGGACTGGTTCCGCTGATTACCATTATCAGTCTGCAGTTCACGAGTCTGATTGGCGGGACGCTGATTACGGAGACGGTATTCTCTTGGCCCGGTCTCGGGCAGCTGCTGGTCGTCGCAGTGAACACGCATGATATGGCGATCGTACAGGCAGCGGTCTTTGTTATTGCCCTGATTGTTGTTCTGACGAATATTTTGACCGATGTGATCTATCGTTTGCTGGATCCACGGATCAAATTCAACTAGAGAGAGGTGGAGTACGATGGCAGCTAATGAATTTACCCGCCTAACCTCGCTGCCGGAAGCTCCTGCAGCCCGCCAGCCTGTAAGGGGATATAGTGTATGGAAGCAACTGTGGTCGAGCAAGACCGGGATGCTGGGAGCATGTCTGGTATTCCTGGTCACGCTGCTGGCTCTGTTCGCTCCGCTGCTGACCCAGTACGACCCGGCTGCAGTAGATCCCCTGAATCGGCTCAAGCCTCCAGCCTGGCTGGACGGCGGCTCAGCAGAGCATTGGTTGGGAACGGATAATCTGGGACGGGATATGTGGAGCCGCATTGTGTATGGAGCCAGAGTATCGCTGATCGTCGGTGTTGGGGCTGTGCTTGTCTCCGGTGCAATCGGGGCTGTGCTTGGGCTGCTATCCGGGTTTTATGGCAAATGGCTGGATGCATTGATTATGCGTGTCGGCGACGCTTTTCTGGCTATTCCGACGATTCTGTTCATGCTGGTAGTCATGGCGATCGTCGGACCGGGCATTACGACACTCATCTTCGTCATCGGCGTAACGAACTGGGTGTCGTATACACGGATCGTACGCAGTGAAGTGCTTGGTGTTAAGGAGCTGGATTACGTTCTCGCGGCAAAGGCCATGGGAGCGAATAACTTTCGACTGATCTTGCGGCATATTATGCCGAACATCCTGTCGTCCTTCATTGTCATCTCTGGGATGAATGTGGCGACGACCATCATTATGGAAGCCTCGCTCAGCTTTCTCGGACTTGGAATCAAGCCACCGGATGTATCCTGGGGTGGCATGCTTAGTGATGGTCGGCAATACGTGGCTACAAGCTGGTGGGTAGCGACCTTTCCAGGTATCGCTATTACCGTAACGGTACTGGGGGTTATTTTCCTGGGCGATTGGCTGCGTGATATGCTTGACCCGCGTATGGTAAAAGAATAGAAGCTGCGATAACAGGAAGGAGTGGCAGGAATGAAGAAGCGCCCCATCATGCCGGAGGATCTCTACGGCTATCGTTGGCCAAGTCAGCCGGCGGTTGCTGCAGACGGCAGCATTGCCTATGTCGAACAGACGGTGGACAGAGATAACAATGCCTACGCTACGAATATTCGGCTCATTGATGCGAATGGTCATGATCAACCGTTGACTGAAGGAGGTAAGGATTCTTCTCCTGCCTGGTCGCCTGACGGCACAAGGCTAGCTTTTCTACGGGCGGAAGCAGGTAGGAAGGGGCTATGGACCCTAACAGTAGATGCATCGGGGGGACTCAGCACCGCTGAACCGAAGTTACTCATTACGCCAGACCATAACATTCAACAGTTCATATGGTCTCCTGATGGGAAGTATCTGGCTTTCACCCGTAAGGTCGGCCCAAGTCTGGTCTCGTCTGCTGAGACACTCGCTGCGCAAGTCGAATCTGCCCAGAGTCAATCCGATCAGCACTCATCCAATCAGCACTCATCCAATCAGAGCCCATCCGACCAGCAAGAGTCTGCTCATAACGAAGCCGCACAGGCTGATCCGTCAAAAACCGGCACAGCTCAGCTGCTTGGCAAAGTATATGATCGTACTACACCAAGAGCAGAGGGAAGTGGCTGGTGGGACGGCAAATACAGTCATTTGTTCATCTTTGAGCTTGAGAGTGGTGAGGGAAAACAGCTTACCCATGGAGCTTGGAATGCAACCGCTCCGACCTGGTCACCCGACAGCTCTAAGCTCGCTTTTGTATCGAAGCAAGTGGAAGATACCACACTGGATGCTGATCTGCAGTATTTTACAGATATTTATGAAATTACCCTCGAGGGGGAGCTGCCTCGCAAGGTAACCGTATCCGAGCTGCTTATTGAGCAGATTGCTTATGCAGCCGACGGAATGCAACTTACGCTTCTCGCGAGTGACCGACTCTATGGCAGCGGCAGTCATCTGCGTCTGTATAGTGTACCCGTCGCTGGCGGCAGGCCGGAGCTGCTGGCACCAGGATTGGATATGCAGCTTGGTAATGCGGCATTAAGTGATATGAAGTCTGCTGCGCCTTCCCGCGCACCACAGATTGATCCTGCAAGCAAGGACCTAGCCGTCTATGTACCGGGGACCCATGAAGGGACTGTCGACATTTATCGTATGGATACGAATGGAGCTGTTCGTTCTGTAACCGGAGCCGGGGAAAAGGATATCTACCAATATGTAGTATCACCGGATGGCACACAATTGATCACAGCTGCGCTGACGGACAAGCTGCCTGCAGAGCTCTACCGGACAGATCTGCGTTCAGGTGAAGTAGAGCGAGTGACACGGCTGAATGATGATTATTTTGCCGATTTGGAAGTCATTATTCCTGAACGTTTCAGCTTCACAGCCTTAGATGGCTTGACCATTCAGGGATGGATCATGTGGCCGGATCAGCCAACTGAGACAGTAGCGATATCCGAAGTTGCCGAGGCTCATGGGAAGCTTCCATTAGTCTTGCAGATTCATGGCGGTCCGCACGCGATGTATACGGGAACGTTCAGCCATGAATTACAGACACTGGCGGCACAAGGCTATGCCGTACTGTGGGTGAATCCGCGTGGCAGTATGGGCTATGGGCAGGAATTTGCACGAGCCTGTCGTGGAGATGTATGCGGGGGCGATTATAGGGATTTAATGGAAGCCGTCGATGCTGCTCTGGAACGCTATGACTTCCTGGATGCTGATCGGCTGGGAGTTGGAGGCGGTAGCTATGGTGGAGTCATGACCAATTGGATTGTGTCCCAGACGGATCGCTTCCGGGCGGCCGTAAGCCATCGGTCCATATCGAACTGGATTACGTTGTACGGTACGAGTGACATTGGTATTTCTTATGTCGAAGGAGTCGTTGGGGGCAATCCTATCGATGACATGGAGATGCTCTGGTCCAGATCCCCACTGGCACATGTCCGAAATATCCGAACTCCACTACTCCTGCTGCACGGTGAAGCTGACCTGCGCACACCGATTGCTCAGGCCGATGAGCTGTATACTGCGCTCAAGCGCCATGGCCGGACAACAAGACTCGTACGCTTTCCAGGCTCCAATCATTCGATGCTCAAGAGCGGCAAACCCTCGCTGCGCGTGGATAATTTCAAGCATGTCAATGCATGGTTCGCACGCTATCTGAATGACGATCCGAATAGTGCAGCTAGTAATAGTGATAACATAAGTAAAGCTGGAATGAATGACGCTACTAAAAAACACATAAGTACTGGTGGAGATCATTCATCCGATCTCGGACGTGTGCGCCTTTCTATACCGGTAGGACTGCTGATGGAGAATATGCTGTCTAGCGGTGAACCTGTGGAGGAGATCGTTGCTGCCCTTCGCAGCCGTAATCTGGATTCCTTGCTGTCCAAGGTGAAGGAGCCAGGAATGGATGTGCTTGAACGTCTTCAGACAGCTGAGGAGCTGAATGAAGATTGGGAGCGTGCTTTGCGTGAGGGCTACGAGTTCAAGTTCCTTCATATCAATGGTGTCAAACGGCTGCTTGATTTTCGCTTTGGGCGGAAGGCAGAACGGGACTATATTCAGGATGAGAACTCCCTGCGGCAGCTGTGGCTTCATCCGCAAGAGCTGGACACGCTTCAGGCCATGCTTCAGCGGCAATGGCAAGTGGTTGAGGAAGAGCGTGAAGCATCGGCACAGAATGGAACGCTTGATGATGAGCCTCGGGTATGTGTAACCATCAAGCTGAAAGTCTCAAGCTAATGATGCAATAGCAGTACCAGTAACTGTTTCAAGTGGCTTCGTCCGTGACATGGGCGAGGCCATTTGTCGTAGCAGGGCAGTGGCATGTATGTAGAAGCCTTGCCCCATGCGTCTTATCGAATATTCCGAATGGATGATAGATTTATTGAATGAGAAATGTTACAACCCTTATGATATAATTTTTATAATTTCCATAGGTGAACTTGGTATAAGTAGAGAGGAGGAATTGGGATGACAACCACCTTAGTCATTGAGCCTGCCCTGAAAGAGGATTATCCGGCTGTTGTCGATGTACTTGTTGCTGGTTATATGCAGTATCAGGAGACGTATGAGCAGAAAGAGGTATGGGAGCAATATCTTAAGGAAATCAGGGAATCCGTCCATAATCCGGAGATCAAGGAGCTGTGGGTGGCCAGAATCGAGGATCGCATTATCGGGACCGTTCAGCTATTCGAGACGGCAGCGAAGGCGTACGAGGGATTCGAGTCACCGATACCTTATCCATTCATTCGCCTGCTTGCCGTGCATCCCGACTGGAGGGGGCATGGCGTGGCTCGTGCCTTGCTTCAGCAGTGCGTACAATCCTCCCACGTGTGGAAGCAGCCTTACGTATATCTATATACAGGTGAGCGGATGGTTCAGGCCATCGGTCTATATGAGAAGTTTGGGTTTGTGAAGGATGAGTTCTACAGCTTCCTTAACAATGGGCATCAGGTGCTATGCTACCGTTACGAGATTGAAGAGGAGCACGCTGTAGCTTCCGTCCAGCAGGTATGATGATCAGGATTGCCGAGTATGAACATTTAGCTGAGTATGAATCATAGCTCCGACCATGACCAATGTTAGCCCTGAGCTGCATAGTAAAAAAATAACCAAAACAATATGATTCTCTGCTTAGCACATGCAACGCAATTGTATGCAGATGGATCTACAGGTAAAGGCACCATTAATTCCGATATTATGGAAAATGGTGCCTGTTCTTTTTGTAACAAATACAATATAGTTTATTTGGAATATTGCACCAGTTAATTTTCGCAGACATAATGACAATTGCAAGACACACGGTGTGATAAGTAATAGCCGGACGCGGGAGGAAGAATGGGATGTATGCAGGCTTTTGGAAACGATTGGGTGCATCTTGTATTGATGCCATGATCGTTGCTATTGGTTTTTATGTTGTAATGATACCTATAATTTTGGTAACATACGGAATGGCAGCCATCACGAACAACAAACAGACGCTTCATGATCGGATCTCCCATACATACGTAGTGGACAGAAAGTAATGATGAAGCAATGGGAGCTTAGGACGCAGAGATAGGTTTTGCAAGAATGTGACTAATTTCACGTATAAGGAACATGAGAATTGATCTATAGGCAAAGGTAGCTTGATTCCAATGATTGGATAAAGGTACCTTTTCTTTTTGTGCTATATCCACTATATTAGTCACTGTGACAGATTTCGCCAATAGGTCAGTATGACCTTGTCACCGAGGTGTTTGGAATCATGTTGCAGGTCGTTCGTATAGAATGGTTACACCTAGTGAATGCAGGAGGTATTTGAAATGTACGCAGGATTTTGGAAGCGACTAGGAGCCTATGTGATAGACTTCATTATCATCTATTTTGGGGGCTCTGTAGCGGTGTTGGGATTCATGCTTGTCCTGAGCCCATTATTTCTGGGGCTGGTAGGTATTAGCACTGTATTGATAGATACGTTAGGACAATCAGAGTCCGATATGATTCTCGCCTTTTTGATGATCATGTTTATCTTGCTATCCTCTGTGGCGAACGTCGCCTCGGTATGGCTCTATTATGCCTTGATGGAGTCGTCCAAAGTTCAAGGAACTGTAGGGAAAATGGCGTTGGGAATCGTGGTTGTGGATGAAGGGATGAATCCATTGAGCTTCGGGCAAGCCAGTGTCCGCTTTTGGAGTCAGATTGTGTCGGGCCTTACTTTAGGGATCGGATACATCATGGCAGGCTTCACCAAGCACAAGCAGGCGCTTCATGATATGATCGCCCATACGTATGTAGTGAATAAGAATGTACTGAAGTATGCCAAGCAGATGGAGACATCTTCACCACTGGAAGCATCTGCAGGAGATACAGGACACATAGACTGATGGAATTCTACAATGGCGCTATAGTTAAATAACACGATTACATCATAGAATGCTGGAGGTACGAGAAATGCACGCAGGATTTTGGAAACGGCTTGGAGCTTATGCTATTGATTCTATCATTATTGGTTTTGCAAGTTCTATAATTCTAGGAATAATATCAATGGTGCTTAGTCCGCTAATAATTGTACCTCTAAGCATTCTATTTGCTACTGAGGGTGAAGATCCAGGCGTTGCAGAGGCGATCTTTATTGTTTTTTCTCTGCTCCTGCCTTTTCTTACGCTTATCCCGTATACCCTCGCTGTCTGGCTCTATTTTGTCTTGATGGAGTCGTCTAAGGTTCAAGGAACTGTAGGGAAAATGGCGTTGGGTATCGTGGTTGTGGATGAAGAGATGAATCAACTAAGCTTTGGGCAAGCCAGTGTCCGCTTTTGGAGTCGGCTGATTACAGGGGTAACTCTTGGAGTCGGGTATATTATGGCGGGGTTCACACAGCACAAGCAGACGATTCATGATATGATCGCTCGTACCTATGTGGTTAACAAGAATGTATTGGAGTATGCGAAGAAAATGCAACAAATGGAGGCCACTCAGGCAGGGGAGCCGAATATGGCATTGTCTCCACAGCCAACTTACCCAGATCCCGGTTCCTTCCGTTAATGCCAAGCTAGGATGAATTGTTCAGAACGGTTATTTTCCGAAGAGCCCTCGCATCAGCATGTGCTGAAATGCGGGGCTTTTTTGCGTTGATTGGAAAGCTGTCGTCATGTGGATTGCTGATTCATACAGGACCTATAGATGCAGGTCTCTTACATATTTATGTAGAGCTTCAACAATAGAATCCGAACTTTATACTCTAGAGTAGTCTTATCCCAATGCTGTAAAATTATATAATTCAACTAGAGAAAAGGTGATATGTATGACAATGATAGGTATTGATCTGGGAACCACGAATAGTCTTGTGGCCTATTGGACCGAGGAAGGTCCGAAGATCATCCCGAATGCCTTGGGTGAACAGCTGACCCCTTCGGTGGTGAGCGTGGATAATAATGGAGAGATTCTGGTCGGCACCATTGCCAAGGAGCGATTGATTACTCATCCGCATGTGACCGTCTCTACCTTTAAGCGCTATATGGGGACTGAGAAACGTTACAAGCTGGGAAGTTATTCTTTCTCGCCTGAGGAACTGTCCTCATTCATACTTCAATCCCTCAAAGCGGATGCCGAAGCCTTTCTCGGACAGGAAGTACATGAAGCGGTGATAAGTGTCCCCGCTTATTTTAATGATAGCCAGCGCAAAGCGACCATGCGGGCTGCCGAATTTGCAGGTCTGAAGGTAGAAAGACTGATAAGCGAGCCAACCGCTGCAGCGATCTCATATGGGTTGCATATGAGAGATTCCGATACCACCTTCCTCGTATTTGATCTCGGGGGAGGGACTTTTGATGTCTCCATTCTGGAGTTCTTCGATGGCGTCATGGAAGTAAAGTCCATCGCAGGTGATAACTATCTGGGTGGGGAGGACTTTACACAGCTGCTGGTGTCTTATTTTGTAGAGAAGGTCGGCATTGATTATCAGGAGATGGATGAGAAAGGACGAACAGCCCTCTTCAAGCAGGCGGAGCTATGCAAGCGGGGGATAAGCAGCGGAACAGCCGGGGAAATGAGCTTCCTGCACGCCGGTCAAGAGCATCAGATTAGTGTCAGCCGTGCAGATTTCGACAAGATCGTGTCTCAATTGATCCTGCGCCTGCGACATCCACTGGAACGTGCGCTTCGCGATGCATCCCTCACGCCGGATGATCTGGATGCGGTCATCATGATCGGTGGAGCGACACGGATGCCGACTGTGCGTTCGGTTGTAAGCAAGATGTTCGGCAAGCTTCCTTATACTCAGATCAATCCTGATGAAGCGGTAGCCATGGGGGCTGCCATACAGGTGGCACTTAAGGAACGTAATGAGATGCTGAAGGAAGTAATCCTGACAGATGTATGCCCGTTCACGCTTGGCATTGAGACGACGAAGCGAATGAAGGGGGATCACCTGGATGACGGACATTTCTCCCCGATCATTGAGCGTAATACGCCTATTCCAGTCAGTCGTGTGGAGAGCTATGTCACGATGCATGACCAGCAGAAGGAAATCGAGATTAGTATCTACCAAGGTGAGAGCCGCCGGATCGAAAATAACATCCGAATTGGCGAGATGACTGTCGGAGTACCCGTAGACAAGGCAGGCAAGCAATCGATTGACGTACGCTTCACTTATGATATCAACGGTATTCTGGAGGTCGAGGTCACTACGGTCAGTACTGGCAAGGTGAAGAAGCTTATTATCGAGAAAAATCCTGGACATATGACGCCCGAGGAGATTGAGGAGCGTCTCAAGCAGCTTAAGGATATCAAGATTCATCCGCGGGATCGGGCGGAGAATCGTCTGCTGCTGGCGCGTGGAGAGCGATTGTATGAGGAAGCTCTGGGAGATAAGCGGGCCGAGATTGCTTTCCTGATGGAGCAATTCGAAGCGTTGATTCATACGCAAAATGATGCAGAGATCAAAAAGGCTGCAGAGACGCTAAAAAAGCAACTGGATCATCTTGAGCGCTGGATGGATTTCTAATGTATATTCTCGTATATATTTGGAAGCTGTTAGGCATAGAGCCGACCTCGGATATCCGGGCAGTCAAGCGGGCATATGCCGGCAAGTTGAAGCAGACACATCCCGAGGATGACCCGGAAGGGTATCAGCGATTACGTGAGGCCTATGATCGTGCTATGAAGGAAGCAAAAGGAAGCATGCAGCATGATGAAGCAGTGAGCGCCTCTAGAACGGTAAGTATGGACGCAGCCAGCTCGGATTCTGAACATAAATCTACTGCTACCCTGGATACAGGGAGGAGCGTTGACGGTGGTAATGTACCTGTGGTCAGTGCTGTGGAGGGGGAATCAGACCAATGGATCGAAGCAGTACAGACCCTGCAGGAAGACCCGTTCGAGCAGACTTACAGCAGATGGCTTTTCCTGCGGGGACAAGAGGGAGAGCATGTGCTGGGGAGCAGCTCGGCAGAGGATTTCTTGCAGCGAATGCAGGACATCTATACAGTTTTTGCCGACCGCATTAACCCAGAAGTATGGGCTGAATGGCTGAACACCGATATCATGTGGAATGCTGCCCAATATGCTGATTTGTCAGAGCAGGTGATGGATTATGTTAATGAGCATTATTTTTTGCCTATGTCCGTCTGGCGTCTACTTGATCAGGCTTTTGGCTGGAAGGATGTCATGCTGGCTTCACCGGATGATTTCCATGCGAGATATTCCGAGATTAGCAGGTATGGCTTCCAGCAGACGTATGGCACGGAGAGTAGCTATTCTCTGTTGCTTCCCCTTTCGGACGAGGAGCGGGACACGTATCTTAGACTTCGAGAAACTGCATATATTGCGCTGGAGCAGCTAACGCAAGTTCGTGAAACGCAAGTAAAAAGGTACTTATACATCAAGGAAAGCGAATATATAGCACAGTTCAACAAGCTGAGCATAGAGCTTGAGCGACTGCTTCAGCAGGCCGAGCAGGATTGCATCGACGATCCGGATTTGCAACGGATGCAGATCCGGTTCTATCTTTTGAAAGACCAACAGGATACTGTCTTGCTCTATTGCGAGCGGTATCTCAAGGGCTGTCCCCATGATGTGGAGATCTTGTTAACCCAAGCACACAGTCTGCTGAAGCTTAAGCGGGTCTCGGAGGCTGAGTGTGTATTGGAGCAGCTACTCTCTGAAGATGTAGTATCAAATACCACTGGTATTCAATATACGGAACAAGGATTACAGCTACAGGTCAAACTGGAAGAAGCGCGAGATCTGTATACGAGGGTAGTTCCACAGCTTCGCCTGAAGGTGTTCTTACAGCGGATGGAGGACATCTATCATGTCTATTCGGATCGTATACGTACAGAGGCATGGTCCGAGTGGCTGCAGGACGACATCATATGGGACGCATCTCATCAGCAAGAGTTGACGAAGCGGGTGCTTGCTTTTTTCAACAAGCATTATTTTTTGCCTCAGTCTGTGTGGAAGCAACTAGATCAGGCCTTCGGTTTGTCTAGTAAGCTGGAGCTGGCTCCCGACTATTTCAAGGAATGTTACCCGAATCTTGTTGAGTCTGCCTTTCATTCAGCCTATGAAACTGAGCTTGGATATAGTCAATTGGTCCGTATTCCTGCAGATCAGATAGATAAGTATTTGTTTATTCGGAAAAGTGCGTATCTTGCTTGGCTCGGTGGACAATCTGCCCAGACGGAGCGGAAATTGAAGCAGGCAGAGCGAATTTTTGCCGATGACCCGGATCTATTGCGTATACAGATGCAGTTCCAATGGATGAATGGGAAAGAGGAGTCCGTGCTTGCCTACAGCATCCGGTACCTGCAGCTTTGTCCCGATGATGTGGATGTTGTGCTTATTCGTGCACGTATGCTGTTGAAGCTGGAACGAATAGGTGAAGCAGAGCAAGTGCTGAACGAATTACTTGCCGAGCTTCCAGATCAGCGTGATGGGATCTACCTGCTTGGCCAGTGCAAGCTGCTCCAACATAGCTTCGATGAAGCTCGTCAGGCATTCGAACAGATCTACGGCCAGGATCAAAAGGATGTAGACGCATTGATGTCCGTTCAGGAAGCGAAGAAGGGATTGGTGGAACAGGCTGATTGGCTGCATAGAGGTGCCTTGAAGAGGAGGCTGTACGGCAAGCAAAAACACCAGTTTTTAATGTTCCTGATCAGTCTGGTATACAAGACACTGCCAATCTTAGCGGGTGTGCTAATGCTGGGATTCATGATCTATTGGCTGAGAGAGTACACGGTAGTCACCCGAGTGCTCATGTTGATCTGGCTCTTCATGTGCGTTAGATGGTTGAAGCAATGCTACGGCTGCTGGAAGGGCTTCAGGTACAGTCTATAGAGGCGGGGTGAATTCATTGATTGTAGATATTAAGCGTGGCTCCAGATCACTGGCGGCATGCAGTATGGCTCTCTTCGGCATGTTTGATTTTAGTATTATGGGCTATTATCATCAGCAGAATCCACAGCAGCTAATATCGAATAAACGGGAGCTTCGTCGGGAATTTGGATCAATGGGAATTGTGGACACGGTCAGCGCACAACGTCATATAGAGGAATATTTTCAGTCGGGGATGCGACAAGAGTATCAGCAGATGTATATTCGACTCGCCTGTATGCCTCAACGGCAGCTAGAGGAATATATCAAGCGGGTTCCTCCGACCTCAACAGAGTTCTACAGACTGGAACTGGTGCGCAAAATGCTGCATCGTATGCCCAGCGGAGGCATATCCGCCCTTGATTATATTAGAGGTATATATGTAGCCTACGGAGGGCACAGACTAGGCTGGCTAACACAGGAGCAAAGGGAGACCTGTTGTATCGAAGCTGTGACCGGGATTCGTACCAATTATACCAATTGGCGCGATGTGATTTTGGCTTTTACAATTGGATATGCATTTGATAAGGCACAGGAAAAGAGGGTATTGGGGTTTTATCCACCACATATTCACTTGCTCACCTCCCGGTATAGCCTAATTCACAACATGAGCTTGTGGGCATAAGCCTACAAATAATCATCTGGAGAGGTGGATAGATCTAGGATGTACATATGGGAGTTGCTAGGCATAGAGCCGACCTCGGATATTCGGGCAGTCAAGCGGGCATATGCAAGTAAGTTGAAGCAGACGCACCCCGAGGATGATCCGGAAGGGTACCAGCGATTGCGTGAGGCCTACGATCGTGCAGTCAAGGAAGCCAAATGGCGTCAGCAATATGAAGTCGAGATTGACGATGATAACGATGAGGTCGAAGATGATTATGATGACATAAAAGGTGAAGGGAAGAAGGAAGAAGAGGATCATACAAATGAATCTTCGACAGATGAAACTACTGAAGATGCTGAACAATCAGCAGCACCCGAGCAGAATCACCTGCAGGATATTTCATCTAGCCATGTGCTTGCTGACGAAGGATCGGGGCCGGAACCAGATGCACAGTCAGAGCCGGAGCCTCAGACTCGGACTGTGCCGCGATTCTCAGGGCCACACGAGGGGACCGAAGAGGTATCACAGACGGAGTCGGGTGCCGAGGAGAATGTCGAAGACTACACGGTTCCTCGGCTTGTGGAGTCTGCTCCGCATACCTATGCGAGTGAAGATGCGGACTCTGAATTGGTCGTTCCCCGCTTGATCCGCCACGTCTACGTTTCTCCAGAGCAGTATGAGGATGCAGAGAATACTGCTCAAGCTGACGATGGCTATGACGGACATCAGGAGAGCCTCCCGGATGCTTCAGTTGCGGATGCGTACATGCATCAAGAACTGATTCAGGATGAAGAGGATCGAGATGAGGACGGCAGACGGGAGCGCGCTGACGATCCTTGGAATTATAGCCCGATTGCCCATACCCTGGAAGCAGACGTCGATGAGGGCACAGAGTCAGACGATGTGAACACTGTAGAGGCCTTCATGGAGCATCTGGAGGACATATATTACGTGATGGCAGAGCGTGTGCGCGTAGAAAATTGGGCAGTACTGCTTAGCACCGATGTCATGTGGAATGCCAGTCTGCAGGAGGAGTTATCCGAAGAGGTACTTGATTTTATGGAGGAGCATTATTTTGTTCCGCCTTCGGTGTGGGGAATGCTGGAGCAGGCATTCGGCTGGAAGGAAAGAATGCTGACTGACCCGGATGAATTTGGCGAGCAGTACACGAATGTGCAGCTCTACGCCTTCCATCCCATGTATGAGACTGACCTCGGATATTCCTGTGTAGCTACACTAGAAGATGAGCTGGCGGAGCAGTATCTGGAGCTGAGAGAGGAGGCGTACCATGCTCTTCGTTTCGGCCGCAGGGCGCAAGCTGGTATCAAGCTGGAGGAGGCTGAAGCCATCTTCAGTGCTGACCCCGATCTGATGCGTCTGCGCATCCGATTCGCTCAGATGTCAGGTCAGGAGGAAGAGGTGCTGGAATACTGCACTAGATATTTACAGCTCGATCCTGGTGATGAGGAGATTACGCTTATCCGTGCACGTATATGGATTAAGCTAGGACAAGCAGCAGAAGCAGAGGTAGTTGTATCCGATCTAGTCAAGCAGAGTCCTGAGCATAGGGAAGCGCTGAACCTGCTAGGCCAATGTCAGTGGCATACGGGACGGTATCATGAAGCTCGCGAGACGTATCAGAGGCTAATGGAGCTCGATCCAGAGGATATGGAGGCTTGCTTCTCATTTCATGAAGTGAACAAGGCCATTGCCCAGCAAGCTCCATGGTGGACAAGAAGGTCTGTCCGTCGCAGTCTGGGCTATACAGACTCCATTCCACGGCTTCTGTTTTTCCTGTTCGCATCCATTCGAAGTAACGTTACCCGATTGATTGGTATCGGAATCCTGACCTTTCTGTTCTCCATCTCCTTCCATGCGGACACGGGGGGATCTGTCTTGAAATACCTCTCTTCTATACAGAATCCTCAAGCTACGGAGAAGGAGTATAGAGAAGTGATCAGTACCGTAGAGCTGGAACATTCGTCTGGTGACCCATTCGTTCGAGCGACGCTTGAGGATGCCCGAAAGCTGGATGCTCTGTATGTCGTAACTACAGACAATGGATCTACACAATTTATGGATCAGACAGATTGGCAGAAGCAGGGACGATCTAAGGCGGACGCAGACCGGATTGTTATTGGGGTTCTAGGACAGCACGCGATTCCCGTTCGGATGAGCGCTCAGCATGCGGAGTCGATTGTGTCTGGTACCAGCTTCACAATGGAAGGACAAGTCGTCCCGCTGACGATCGGTGCCCTCAGGTTCGAGCTGGATAAGTGGAGCTATCATCCAGAGAATAACGATTATTTCAAGAGTCATCCACTGGCTGATATGTACCTAGAGGGCGATGCCCTTGCCGAGGCACAGGCAGTAGAACGTGGACATCCAAGTGCGGTAAGCTGGCTGTTCGGTACCCTTCTGTTCTTGTTCATCAGTTCCTTGCTGATGGAGGTCTATCGGCGCTGGAAGCAATACAGATATAAGACTATTTAAAAGGCGAAGCCTACAAAGGGGCGAATGTGCGATGAATGTAAAGCTCCAGTCCGGTTCCCGACTAGCCGAAGCTTGTAGTCGGGCTCTTGTGGGAATGTGTGCAGTCCATCCCGACGGAGATTATTATCACCATAGTCCAGAGCGGATGTTCGCAAATAAAAGCGAGCTTAAGGAGCACATGGAGGAGCGATGGGAAGTTACAAATGCGGAGCAGTTGAAGGAGCATATTGAATGGCGTCTGCGAGAGGGATTCCGTCACCAATTCGAAGAGAATTATTTGAGGCTCGCCTGTGTGCCCGAAGCTGCTAGAGAAGATTACATTCGTGATCTGCACGAGGGGTCCCTGGAGCGCTACAGATGTGAGATAATCAGGCGATTTCTGAACCGAATGCCGTCAGCAGGTATTGCTGCCCATGATTATATTTATTCGTTATATTATGTATATGCAGGCCATAGGCTGAAGTGGCTGACGGATGAGGAAAAGAAACAGTACTCGCTGCGTATTCTGCAAGCTGTACAAGCGGTATATACCAATTGGCGTGATGTGGTTACTGGCTTTTTTGTGGGGGTTGCATTCATGAATGTAGGGGTCTACAGCAAAATGTTCGAGAAAGACAGTCTGATTGTCGTGAAGCTGTTGACATCCCGCCGCAGTCCTTTTCGAAAAATTAGTCTTTGGTCATAACCGTCTAGCAAGTACGATGCAAATTGGAAAACCCGGGTCTGCTGCATAGTCTGCATCAGGCCCGGTCTTCGTAGTTCAATTCAAGCAGCTTAAGGACTTGATAGGAGCAGTCTGCCATAGCTCTTAATGGGACAGCTCACCTGGAGACGTTAGTTGCTCCGCTTGGCTTCATCCTTGACCTCAGCTCTGAAGCTGCGAATGCTGGCTTCCCGACGTTGGTTCTTCTCATTAATTTGTGCGTATTCCGTAGCATTCATTTCGTCAGCGTGCTCATCCAGATATTGCTCAGCCTCATGCAGATTCTGAATCGTATGCTGGATGTGTTGCTGGAGATGCTCGACATTATCGGCGCGATTATCCGGTTTGGCCATTGTGGTTCCCCTCCTTTGCGGCAATTTGGTGCATCAAGGCACCTTACTCAGTGTCTCAAACGGGGCAACGGTCTATGCATTCATGAACAATAAGGAAAATGCATGCAGGACGGTGGGTGCTCCAGGCTTAAGTTGCCAAGGACTAACCAAAATATATATACTAATAAAGTAAGAAAGTCTGGAGGAGGATGATTCATGATCAACAATCTGCAGGGTACAACTACTTTACATAACGGCGTGGAGATGCCCCGTCTGGGTCTTGGGGTATGGAAGGTACAGGATGGCAACGAGGTCGTGCATGCTGTGAAATCAGCCATTAAGGCGGGTTATAAGAGCATTGATACCGCTGCTGTCTACAAGAATGAAGAGGGTGTTGGGCAGGCTATTCGAGAGTCGGGTGCTCCGCGTGACAGCCTATTTATTACAACCAAGGTATGGAACTCGGATCAAGGCTATGAGACGACGCTGGCTGCCTTTGATGCAAGTCTAAGCAAGCTTCAGCTGGATTATGCGGATCTTTATCTCATACACTGGCCTGTAGGCGGTAAGTACAAGGAGACATGGAGAGCAATCGAGAAGCTGTATAAGGACGGTCGTGTGCGTGCGATTGGGGTGAGTAATTTCCATCAGCATCACTTGGAGGATCTACTGGCTGATGCCAAGATTGCCCCGATGGTGAACCAGATCGAGCTTCATCCTCTGTTGTCGCAGGAGCCTTTAAGAGCGTACTGTGCTTCCAAGAATATCAAGGTAGAGGCCTGGTCCCCGCTGGGCAACGGAAGACTGCTGACCCACGAGCTGGTTCAGGAGATTGCTGCCAAATACAACAAGAGCGTCGCGCAGGTTATTTTGCGTTGGGATCTTCAGCATGATATCATCACCATTCCAAAATCCATTAACGAGTCACGGATTATCGAGAATGCGGATATTTTTGATTTTGAACTGTCAGCCGAGGATGTACAGAAGATTGATAGCCTGAACCGTAACGAGCGGTTCGGCTCTGACCCGGACAATTTTAATTTCTGATCAGGAAATAGCACCATTCTAACAAGAAAGTGTCTCTGCCAGCCGATAAGGTGGTGAGACACTTTTTTTAGTGCTGCCGAACATTATGGCTCAGGCTATGCTTCTTGGTACGTGACTGTGGACAGCCTCGGTTGAATGCTAAGGGAGATTGCTGTACATTATTGTACGATGAAGAAGATCGCGGCGCCCAAGAAGATAAGGCCGTAGATCAATTGCCTTTTTCCGGTTGATTTATAGCGGGCACGCATACGTTCCAGGAATTCTTCAACCGATTCATCTTCCTTCTTCTGTTTATGTACGACGTCCATATTGATTTTGTTCGAATCAAATGGCTTGCGGGAGCTATAGATGGCAATTCCTCCGATCAGGAAGGACAGGGCCGATACGATTAGCAGAACAATACTGACAGCTGGCATGGAAGCAACTCTCCTCTCTGATGAACTCATACTATTATGTCACAGTCCTGGCGGTCAGGCTATAACTGGCTGCGATAAGGATGAAATTTTCCGATATGCGTATCCTTTCAGGCTACTCATACGTCTACCCAATGTATATACGCAATAACAATAAAGGACTTAGCAAAGGGGGGCCCCGATTCATGGCCTTTGTGACATCCGAGCCTGTAATTTCATACCAAACGCCAATACCAATTGCATGGGAAGAGCTAATTCCCGTACTTCGCAAATATTGCTTGTCGCTGACTGGCTCTATATGGGATGCCGAAGATCTGGTGCAGTCTGCCTGTCTCCAGCTCCTGAGGCAGAATGATGATCAGGCTGCAAGGGTTCGAAATCCCGAAGCGTATTTGATTCGGACCGCACGCAACCTGTGGATGGATCAGCTGCGCAGCAGTGAGACTACTAGAAAGCTGCTGGATAAGCTCAAGGGAATAACGTCGGAATTTGGGGAAGGACAGCCGTCAGGGATTGAGATCGAGCACGCGATGCAGTGCCTTCTTCGCTGGCTGTCACCGCTTCAGCGGACGGTATTTCTGCTTCGTGAGGTATGGAGCTACAGGACACAGGAGACCGCCGAGCTATTGAATATGACGGAGGGAGCAATCAAGGCTGCATTGAGCCGGGCGAGATACGCACTGGAGCAGCATAAGCAGTCGAATCCCTATGGTGCCGAGATTAGGGAGAGTGCGCAGGATGCTATACTGCTGAAGCAATATTTGGCTGCCTTTCGGACAGGGGATACGCGCCTGTTGGTAGAGCTTGGACTGCAGGATGGAATGGATCCGATGGCTGTGGCTGGCCGGGTGCTGGAGCAGCGTGCTGCAAGATCAACGGTCCGATATGCAAGACAGGCAAGTGTGCAGGCAAGAGGAGTAAACGGGACTCATAATGCAAGGTGTGCGGCGTAGAACAGGAGTCTATTATGAATGCAATTCCATATGTTGTTGAGCAGACTAGCCGTGGCGAACGCAGCTATGACATCTATTCCCGGCTGTTGAAGGACAGAATCATTATGGTGTCCGGTGAGATTGAGGATCATATGGCGAATGTGATCGTGGCACAGCTGCTGCACTTGGCGGCTGAGGATGGGGAGAAGGATATTCATATGTATATCAACTGCCCCGGTGGCTCGGTCTCGGCTGGCTTCGCCATCTATGATACGATGCAGTTCATCAAGCCTGATGTATCTACGATCTGCACGGGGATGGCTGCCAGCTTTGGAGCGATTCTGCTGATTGGTGGGACCAAAGGCAAGCGCATGGCGTTACCGAACAGCGAGGTCATGATTCACCAGCCGTTAGGCGGAGCGAAGGGCCAGGCATCCGATATTCGTATTTATGCGGATCGTCTGTTAAAGAGCAGAATCAAGCTGAATGGGATTCTGGCAGAGCTTACGGGTCAGTCTATTGAACGGGTAGAGAAGGACACAGACCGTGATCATTTCATGTCGGCTGAGGAAGCGCTGGAGTATGGGCTTATCGACCAAATCATTAGCCGTAGGTAACTGTCACAAATATGTAAAAATGTGCAACTTGCCCGTGAGACAGGGTCTCGCGGGCCATTCACTTGTTACGAGCGAAATAAAGCGGATGATTCGTATTGTAAATCAGCTGCAACGGGAGTATAATTCGTATCGGTTCAGGTCGTGTGTACTAGCACATGAAGACCTGAAATATAAACAAGTGAGGTTATTACAAATGAAAACATGCTGCAAGATCGAAGTACAAGACGACAGTCTGGTCATTGATCTCTCAGAGAACACGAATTCGTCCATGGAAGCGCTGCTTGGCGATATTGAAAGCTGCGGAGGGGACGTTAATCCCTGGATTACGTTGATGGACAAAGTCACTGCTCATGAAGAGGAAGAAGATCGGGAAGAAGCGGTTGTACGCTGATATTCCAGCAGACCTTATACACATTGCGGTTATTGATCCAGTTATGAACCTTGTAATTATTTTCGTATAATACGCTCTATTCAATTCTTTTCATATGCTAAAAATCACAAAGAAAGCCGACCATTCAAGAGGGGAATCTCTCCTGACGGGTCGGCTTTCTTTGATATATTTTGATCTATAAAGTTGTCAGGTGAGTACTGTGGGCTCAGATATCAGACATTTAGCTCAAAAGCCTCTGCAAGTAAACGATAGGAACGGATACGGCTCTCGAAATCGTGAACGGAGGTCACAATCAGCAGCTCATCAGTCTGATATTGATCGGCAATGCGAATGAGTCGCTCTTTGACTTGTTCAGGAGTACCCACTACCCGCCAGCCACGTGATTGGCGAATCCTCTCGTGATCCCAATCGGTATAGGGATAGGCTGCTGCTGTATCTACTGATGGAAGCGAGCCCAGTTCTCTGCCGTTCTGAAGACCGAGGAAGAACAGATCGGAGCTTGAGGCCAAACGCTCTGCTTCTTCTTCCGTGTCGGCACAGACTACTGCCACGGCTGCCATGGAATGAGGACGTTCCTCAAGCACAGATGGCTCATAGTGTTCATGATAATAGGCTGTACTCTCGACACCGCCAGGAGTCCCGAAGAATTGAGCAAATGCAAAGGATACACCCATGCGGGCTGCGAGCCTTGCACTATCTCCACTGGAGCCGAGTAGCCACATCTGCGGCATAGATGGTACGGAAGGCGAAGCGAGAAGACCAGGGAATCGATGTTCCGAGCCATGTGACTCCTGGAAATATCCGATCAGATCCAGAATCTGCTCAGGATAGCGATCAATGCGCTGCATACTGCTACCTTCCTGCAGGGCACGGGTTGCCAGTGGAAGACCACCAGGAGCACGGCCCAGGCCCAGGTCGATCCGACCCGGATGTAATGCTTCAAGTAGCCTAAAGTTCTCCGCTACCTTATAGGCACTATAATGGGGCAGCATGATGCCGCCCGAGCCCACTCGAATTCGGCTGGTCTGCGCAGCGAGATGTGCGATCAGGACCTCGGGACTGGAGTGGGCCAGGGCTCTCATGGAATGATGCTCAGATACCCAGTAGCGACTATAGCCGAGACGATCTGCCTCTTGAGCCAAGGCTGTGGTCTGGGCGAGTGCTTCTGGAGCTGTGCCTCCCTCCAATATATGGGATTGGTCTAGAATACCAAGCTTAGTAAGCATATGATTAATCACCTCTATAGCAAATATATCACACACAATTTATTTGGTCAAAATGATAACTTTAGATGCGCGATAATGTACTCTGCACTTTTTCGCTGCTGATAAGCCTCAACAGCATGTCCTGTAAAGGGATAGATTTCGAGACGTTTGGCAGATGAAATCCGGTTATACACGGGAAATATCGTCTCGGGCATACAGACGGTATCCTTCAGTCCAACAGATAGCATGGTTGGAATGCGAATCCGCTCTGCCAAGTGAAGGAGATCAAAGTAGCTCAGTGTCCGCAGCACCTGTTCATAATGCTGGGGAAAGCGATGTATGAACTCCGCAGCCTCTGCCAGTGAGCTGGTCGAATGCAGAATGCCGAAGTCCATATGGCACATGTTCGGAATATTGGCCACACATACTTGCACACGGTCACTTAACGCACTGGTGATTAGAGCCAAGCCACCGCCTTGACTTACTCCGCAGACAGCTATGCTTCCGACATCAATATCAGATTGACTTGCGGCCCAATGAATTGCTGCCAGTGCATCCAGTGTAATCGCGTGATAGTAGCAACGCTTCGGGTCTAGTATACCTTGGGTTAGCCAGCCTTTGACGGTCCCGTAGCCAATATTCATATGACTGCCCGTCTCGCCACCTTGCCCCCGTACATCCACAGCCAGTACAGCCATCCCCAGCATGAGCCAGGAAGCATATTGCTCAGGATATCCTTTGCCACCGGTATAGCCGTGAAAGAGAACGACGCAAGGAAGCTTGTGTCCTTCCATGGCGGCTGGACGAATATACCAAGCGTGCAAGGGAGTGTCGTCCGAGCCTGTGTAGGTGACCTGCTGTACTTTCATACCTGCAAAAGGAGTGCCTACCTCAACCACACTCGCCGCTTTTTGCTGAGGGCCAACCTGTGTAAGGGAATCGTTCCAGAATTCCTCCAGATCCGGGGGGGCTGCAGTATTAGGGGCGTAGCTGTACAGTTCCTGTATTCTTTTCTCAATCGCGTTCATGCTTCTGATTCCTCCCTTGGTTTCATGATAGCAGAAGACCGGCAATTCTATCCTGGTTAGCATGCAACATATTCATTCTCTCGTGCGTCGATAGGATTAGAAAATGAAAATTCTTCTTGTTATATACCCAATATGATACTAGGAGTGGAAAGTATGAAAAAGAACAAACCTCAGCGCAAAAACCATTTTCTCCCGTTTAGTGCGGCAGTCTCTGCCTTGTCTGTAGCAGTAGCTCTTGTAGCCCCATCTTTGGCATCTGCCGCTTCGTTTACCGACATTGATACGACACCAGGGAAGGAGAAAATCGTGGCATTGCATGATCAAGGTCTCATCCATGGCTTCTCGGCTGCGGAATTCCGTCCTGATGCCGAATTGAATAGCGCTCAAGGCATTCAGATGCTGACAAGTGGGCTGGGCCTTAGCTTGGCGGCAATCAGCTTTGAGAAGGGTCCATTCGCCGAAGAAGTATTTGACCATGTCAAGGATGGCGTGTGGTACACAGATGCATATCTGTCAGCGCATTATAATGGTGTGGAGCTGCCTAAGGACGTTCAGCCTTCCAGCGTGCTGACACGTGAGGAATTTACTTTCTACCTGATTCAAGCCATTGAGAGCACAGGACAAGTACCATTGATTAATATTATACCGAAGCCGATCAAGGACGAGGCGGATATGGACATAATACATCAAGGAGCGATTCAGCGTTCATTGATATGGAATATTACTTCCCTGGATGACACAGGGGCCTTCCATCCACAGCGTGCCATTACAAGAGCTGAGGCGGCTGTGATGGTATACAATGCAGCTGAGGTTCTGAAGCGTTATTCGGAAGCTCCGGCTGTACCGACAGATACGCCTGCTGAGCCCGTCGATGCTCCTGCACTAGAGAAGGTTCAGGAATAAATTCCCGCATCAGTATTGTCATCAGTAATTTCAGTAGCCTCAGTAACACTAGTAACAAGAGTAACCTCGTAATAAGAGCAGCAGCAGTGATCTTATTGAGTAACCGACAATATTAATGTTAGCAACAGATAAGGCCAGCCAGCAGTGCTTCTCCGGACGTGGGAGAGGACATCAATAGCCTTGCTGGTCATGTCACTCAGGCTTGGTTGCTTCGCAGGATCGCGATCCAGCTCGTAGGACAGAGCTTTGCCTCCGAACATGCACCAGATTTTATCTGAGGATGTAGCCTTGAGCTGCTCTGGTGTCGTGATGTATTCGTAGCCGCGTTCTTTGATCGTGCTGAGCAGATCATTGCCGTCTTTGCGGCCGTCAGGAGTCAGAAAATTGCTGCCACTGCCCAGGACGACATCCATGTCGTTATAGACCTGCTGCATGCTCAGCGCATCATAATTGGAGCGGTCGGGATAATGGGCAGAGAAGTCTGCCGGTGTAGCGTGCATGAACTCGGACGTGGCGATAATGCCAGTGGATTTACCTGCCAGTCTAGCTGCCTCCAGTACCGATGCTACAGGCTTGCGTTTGTCATTCTCCGCGATAGCTGTCTGACCTGGCATTGTGGCTTCATCAGGAAGCACACCTACAAATCCGGTATGAGATTTGTGGCCAGTGGCAAAGGCCGTACCAGCAGGAGCGGAATCCGCGATCGGAGCATCGGCGGAGTAGGTGCGAACCAATCCGCTAGCGAGCTCATCGCGAGCAAGATCGGAGCCTTTGTACCAACGAGCAAGTGCTGTTGCATCGTTGGCATAGTTGTATCAAAATTTTACCAATATGGAAATGTTGACAAAGTGAATGTGATCCAAGCCGGGAGTGCACACTTAGACTGTAGCTAACAATTTTTTGAGGTCAGCATGACAGCAAATAAAAATGAAGTGACAACAGGTTGTCTGGAGTAAGGTAGAGGCTAGCAACAGAGTTGTGAAGCCTCGGCTCAAAATGGACTTTGCAGCTTGTTATAATTTCAAGTGTTCAAAACCGAGAGGGTTGGTTAATAATACAACACAGCGATATAACAAATCCAAAACGAGGTGAGAAATCATGAGTTGGTTATGGGCATTAATCGTAGGCGGTATTATTGGATGGTTGGCAGGCTTGATTGTAGGACGAGATATTCCGGGTGGTGTCATCGGGAATATTATCGCGGGCTTCATCGGCGGATGGCTCGGAAGTGTGCTTCTTGGAGAATGGGGACCGGCCATGGGAGGATTCTATATCGTTCCAGCATTGATCGGGGCCATCGTTCTGGTAGCTCTTGCAAGTCTTGTGTTCCGTTCTATGGGACGAAGTCGCGGCTAGATCGCTGTAATGCATACGTGAATGTATAAGTTAGTGCATAATGAAGTCGAATCGTATATCTAGTACGATTACACATCACAACATATTATCGGATTGCGGCATCGCTTAGTTTCTGGTTACTTTAGGAAGGCTCGGCGATACCGAAAATCTTGATTAGCAAAAATGTCCTGAGCTCATTGCTCAGGACATTTTTTGCTATACTCACAGTTGATCACAGTTGATCTAAGTTGATCTAAGTTGAGGTATTAGTCAAAACGTCGAATTTGCGGGATACACAGCACCAGTATGATGAGCAGCATGCCTATGGAGGCAAAGATCTGCATAGCAGCGATACCGCCAATATGGTCCGCCAAGGCACCTACGGCAAGATAACCGACAGGAAGCAAAGCAAATGATCCGAGCATGTCCAGACTGGCTACGCGACCGAAGGCTTCAGGAGGTACCAGCTCCTGCAGGCTGATCTCCCATATGATCATAAACATCATGAGCCCGAATCCTTCCAGCATCATTATGAAGATCATGCCGGGAATCCATGAGACATAGGCCAGCAGCAGCAATGCAATTCCAGCCAGCAACGCGCCACAATAAGCGATAATGCCCCGATGTCTCCATTCTTTTCTGGCTCCATACAGAATGGCTCCGATAATTGCTCCTGCTCCGGAACCGGCCATGGCAAGACCATACATTGAGGGACTGTATCCATGATGGATCTTGAACAACCACGGAATAAGCACGGTAATTATGCCTGTATAACAGATGTTCAGAAATGAAAAGGTCAGAATGGTAATCCACAGCCAGGGAATCCGCTTCAGGACAGCAACCCCTTCGAGAAATTCTTGAAGGAACGAGGCTCCAGTATGAGCTGAAGGTGGTGCTATGGGACCTTCCTGCGGAGTCACGATTCGCTTACTCAAGACCTGTGCCAGAAGCCAAAAGCAAATGAACGACACAAGATACATCAAGGAATCAAGCGCGAAGCCGACGCCGGGTGAGCTTACAGAGACGATGAACCCTCCAAGCGGAGGACCCAGCAGGCGTACGGCCTGAATGCTAATCTGCGTCAAGGCATTGGCGGCATTACGAATGTCAGGTGTAAATACCTGTGCCCGCAAGGCGGAGAAGGCTGGGTTAAATATACCGTCCAACAGGCCATATACAGCTAGTCCAGCAAATAAAATATAGAGATTCATTTGTCCGGTAAGCACCGTCACGGCTGCTCCCAGCATTAGCAGGAATCGCGATCCATTCGTGAATAGAATTAGCCGAGTACGATCCATACGGTCAACGATCCAGCCGGAGAAGGGAAGAACCAGTACATTGGGCAGCATATACGTTGTCATCGCCAGCCCCATAATGGTAGAGGAGCCTGTGATGGAGTAGACGACAAATGGCAGAATGATCAGTGTAATGGTACTGCCGAGGACCGCAATCCATTGTCCGAGCCACAGCAGAGTGAAAGCCCGGCTATGCCGTATAGGCTGAAAAAAACGCATCCACGGCGAGTGCTCGACCGAGCCTCCCATCGTGGACGCCTGAATATCTGACTGCATGCTGAAGACTCCTTTGTGCATTGAACTACTCATTTTGGAAAAAAATGAGTTGGTAAAAGCTGTGATCTATGTATAACATTTGATTATAAGCGAGCAAGCCTATGCTGTAAATGAGTAAATCTATGGTACACGCCTACACGATTGGCCCAGAAAAGGATATACTGTAGTTATATGAAGAGGGTAAATACCTTCATCAAAAGATAGGAGCCGTTGATATGAGCACATTCAAAAGAATACATCTAGTCGTTATGGACTCTGTTGGTATCGGAGAAGCACCGGATGCTGCAGATTTTGGGGATTTCGGGGTAGATACCCTCGGACATATTGCAAGGGAGAGCGGTGGTTTGCACATGCCTAATATGGCAGCTCTTGGCCTGTCCAATATTCGTGAGATTGAGGGCGTGCCTGTAGCAGAGAAGCCGCTGGCCTATTATGGCAAAATGCAGGAGGCATCGCTGGGAAAGGATACGATGACAGGCCACTGGGAGATCATGGGGCTGTATATTGATACGCCGTTCCGGGTATTCGAGAATGGGTTTCCGCAGGAGCTAATCTCACAGATCGAGCAAAAAACAGGTCGTAAGGTCATCGGAAACAAGCCTGCCAGCGGTACGGAGATTATCGACGAGTTAGGCGAGGAACACGTAAAGACAGGAGCACTCATCGTCTATACATCCGCTGACTCAGTGCTGCAAATTGCCGCTCATGAGGATGTCGTGCCACTGAAGGAGCTATACGAGATCTGCGAATACTGTCGTGAGATTACACTGGATGATCCTTACATGCTGGGACGCATTATCGCAAGACCGTTCGTGGGCGAGCCAGGCAGCTTCAAGCGTACGCCGAATCGCCATGACTATGCACTGAAGCCATTCGGTCGCACGGTCATGAACGAATTGAAGGATGAAGGTCTGGAGGTCATCGCAATCGGAAAGATCAACGATATCTATGATGGCGAGGGCGTGACCCGTTCAATTCGTACAGAGTCCAATATGGACGGTATGGACAAGCTGGTTCAGGTGCTGGAGGAATCATTTACAGGCATCAGCTTCTTGAATCTGGTTGATTTCGATGCGCTGTATGGACACCGTCGCGATCCTCAAGGCTATGGAGATGCGCTGGAGCAATATGATGGGCGCTTACCTGAGGTGTTCGAGCGTATGACAGATGACGACCTGCTGATCATTACAGCAGATCACGGGAACGATCCTACCTATAAAGGAACCGATCATACGCGTGAATATGTACCTTTGCTCGTATACTCTCCACGCTTTACGGATGGTGAGGGGGCCTTGCCACTGCGCCAGACCTTTGCCGATGTCGGAGCCACAATTGCGGATAATTTCGGTGTGAAGCTGCCTGAGCATGGCTCCAGCTTTTTGGGCGCCTTGAAATAGTAGTCTAGATCGAGAACAACAAGCTTAACAGTGGTCGGCAGGTCTCCCGGCTTGCAGCGGCTCTATGCTCACATGTAATCTGGTCAAGTCACTAGTACCACCTATATAGATTGAACCTGTAAAATTGAGAAAGGGGAGTAAGCAATGGAGGGGAAGTTTGGAACTGGAGGAGCGACAGCGACCGCCTTTGTCTCTGGATTTCTACGGCTACAAGCCGTTTACATGAAAGAAATCTGGAGACAACAGCGGCCGGAGGTTCAAACGTTCACCGCAGTTGCACGGACCCGAACTCTTAATATCTTCAGTTCAATCTATATAGTATCACATTCAATAATTACGCTACAGCTATTTTGAGGAGGATTAATATCATGAGTGTTCATATTGCAGCTAAGCCAGGAGATATTGCGGAGACGATTCTCTTGCCAGGAGATCCACTTCGTGCTAAATATATCGCAGAGACCTATTTGCAGGATGTGACCTGCTATAACGAGGTACGCGGAATGCTGGGCTTCACAGGTACATATCAAGGCAAGCGGATTTCTGTCCAGGGCTCTGGCATGGGGATTCCGTCAATCAGTATTTATGCCAATGAGCTGATCACCGAGTATGGTGTGAAGAATCTGATCCGTGTCGGCACGTGTGGCGGGATGCAGGAGCATGTTCGGGTCCGTGATGTCATTCTGGCACAGGCCTCCTGTACGGATTCCAGCATGAATCGTCATGTGTTCGGTGGTTATGATTATTCACCTATCGCCAGCTTCCCGTTGCTGAAGGCAGCTTATGATCGCGGCACAGCCAAGGGCCTGAAGCTGCATGTGGGCAATATCTTCAGCTCGGACATGTTCTACCGCGATGACAAATCGGTAGTGGAGAAGCTGATGCAATACGGCATTCTTGGTGTAGAGATGGAGACAACAGCGCTATACACGTTGGCTGCAAGACATGGTGTGCAGGCGTTGACCATTCTGACGGTCAGCGATCATCTGATCACAGGTGAAGAGACGACATCAGAGGAGCGTCAGACTACTTTCAACGAAATGATGGAAGTGGCGCTGGATACGGCGATCTCTTTGTAAGGAATATAGAGCAGGCCTAAGTAGGCTTACTTCAATCACGACTAGGAGAATCAGACAATGAGAATGGTCGATATTATAGCAAAAAAGCGGGACGGCAAGGAGCTGACTGCTGAGGAAATTCAATTTTTCATTCAAGGCTACACAAATGGGGACATCCCGGATTATCAAGCAAGTAGCCTCGCTATGGCGATCTTCTTCCAGGATATGAATGGACGCGAGCGTGCAGAGTTGACGATGGCGATGGTACACTCCGGCGAGACCATTGATTTGTCTGCTATTGATGGAATCAAGGTCGATAAGCACTCCACAGGTGGTGTCGGTGATACTACCACTCTGGTGCTTGCTCCCCTGGTAGCTGCACTGGGTATACCTGTCGCTAAGATGTCTGGACGAGGACTCGGGCATACGGGAGGAACTATTGACAAGCTGGAGGCGATCGAGGGCTTCCATGTCGAGATCTCCAAGGAGGAGTTCGTCAAGCTGGTCAACGAGCACAAAATTGCAGTAATCGGTCAGAGCGGCAATCTGACACCAGCGGACAAGAAGCTGTATGCACTCCGTGATGTCACAGGAACCGTCAACTCCATTCCGCTGATTGCCAGCTCCATCATGAGCAAGAAGATTGCGGCAGGCTCGGACGCGATCGTGCTGGATGTCAAGACAGGCGCAGGTGCCTTCATGAAGACAGTCGAGGAGGCCAAGGAGCTGGCTCAAGCTATGGTAAGCATTGGGAATAGTGTAGGCCGCAAGACGATGGCTGTGATTTCGGATATGAGTCAGCCGCTCGGCTATGCCATTGGCAATGCGCTGGAGGTTCGCGAGGCGATTGACACCCTGCAGGGCAAGGGTCCTGCCGATCTGGAGGAGCTGTGTCTGGCTCTGGGAAGCCAGATGGTCTATTTGGCAGGCAAGGCAGCTTCGCTGGAAGAAGCCGAGGAGAAGCTGCGTGAGGTTATGCAGAGTGGCAAGGCTTTGGATAAATTCAAGGAATTCATCCGTAATCAGGGTGGCAATGAACAAGTGGTGGATCGTCCTGACCTGCTGCCACAAGCAGCCTACCAGATCGAAGTGCCAGCTGATCAGGATGGCGTCGTCGCTGCTATAACTGCGGATGAGATTGGTACTGCAGCTATGATGCTTGGAGCCGGACGGGCGACCAAGGAATCAGATATTGATCTTGCTGTAGGTCTCATGCTGAACAAGAAGATTGGAGATACTGTGCGTAAGGGCGAATCGCTTGTCACGATCCACGCTAACCGCGAAGAGGTCGATGAGGTCATTCGTATGATTCGCGAGCACATCCAGATTGCTGATCAGGCCGTAGCGCCGCAGCTTGTGTACGATGTAGTAACAGGCTAAATGAATGAGGTATCTCATCGTAGTCGGATAACGAGTAACCAAAGATAACGAGTAAACAAAACTTCTATAATCAAGAAAGCGTTCCGAGTCCCATCTGGGCTTAGGAACGCTTTTTTGCGCTGGTGCATGCACTACCATGAAAGCGAATAATCTATTTCTCTCAGGAAAACTATTATAGCTTAGGGATTTTTCAAGGTTTCTGACAGAATAAGCAGTAGAAAATACATAGAATTTTTAAAGGTTAACTAAATTCATCGGAATTATCATATTTTTTGATTGACGCTTTACCGCAACATGGTGTAGTATTCAATTGCTGCCTCGTTAATCGACACTATCGGTTGATTAATGCAAGGGGTCACAGCGGTACATTTTACAGAGAAAAGAGTGAAGTAGATATGAAAAAGGTACATTTATTAGCTGTAACATGGGTTGTTCTCTTGCTGGTGTTGGCAGCATGCGGAAATAGCACAGGTCAGACTACGGATACAGCAGGCAGCAATAATGGAGCTACTGGCACTCAGGAGACAGCCCAGTCAGCACTGGAAGCCGTCAAGGCAAGCGGCAAGCTGCGAATTGGTACGGAGGGGACCTATGCTCCCTTTACATTCCGCGATGGGTCCGGTCAACTGACAGGCTTCGATGTGGAGCTGGCCCGTGAAGTCAGCAAGCGTCTGGGCGTAGAGCCGGAATTCGTCGAGACTCAATGGGATGGAATGTTCGCAGGCCTGGATGCCAAGCGATTTGATGTGGTGTTCAATCAGGTGTCCATCAATGATGATCGCAAAGCCAAGTATGATTTCTCCGATCCTTATATTGTCTCCAAAGCGGTGCTGATTGTGAGCACGGATAATAACGAGATTAAGCAATTCGCTGATCTGAAAGGCAAGAAGGCTGCCCAATCTCTGACGAGCAATCTGACTGAGATTGCTAAGAGCAATGGTGCGGAGATCGTAGCAACAGAGGGCTTCAATCAGGCGATCGACCTGTTGACCTCCAAGCGAGTGGATGCGACAGTGAATGATGGTCTATCCTTCCTCGATCTGAAGGTACAGCGTCCAGATGTGCCATTGAAGGCTGTAGATGAGGTAGAGGAAGCTTCCGAGAGTGCAGCTTTGTTCAATAAAGGTAACGATGATCTGATAGAAGCAGTGAACAAAGCCTTGGCCGATATGAAGAGTGACGGCACCTACCTAAGCATCTCCGAGAAGTACTTCGGTACAGATGTATCCAAATAAAGTGAATACTGAAAATAATGTAGTACTATCAATATGCCGTGACAATGCGTGACAACGTTAAGCATCGCAACCTACAGACAAAGATGAATATTATTCAAAGGATGTCATGAAAGATGGACAATCGCGATATTCAAATTCTAATGGATTCCTTCTGGCCCCTGCTAAAAGCAGGGGTTGCTTTTACACTGCCACTCGCTGTACTATCTTTTGCATTTGGCTTGGCACTAGCGCTGATGACGGCACTTGCTCGTCTGTCGGGCGTAAGGATTCTCATAGCAATCGCTCGATTCTACGTATGGATCATTCGCGGTACACCGCTCCTGGTGCAGCTCTATATTATATTCTATGGTTTGCCAACGGTGGGTATCGTGCTGGACCCATTCATTGCGGCACTGATCGGCTTCAGTCTAAGTGTGGGAGCATACAATTCGGAGGTCATCCGTTCGGCGATCCAATCTGTGCATCATGGTCAATGGGAAGCAGCAGAGTCACTCGGGATGACCCGGACACAGGCGCTGCGACGCATTATTTTGCCGCAGGCCGCACGAGTGTCGGTCCCTCCACTTGGGAACTCATTCATCAGCCTGGTGAAGGATACATCGCTGGCAGCTGGTATTGCTTATCTGGAGATGTTCCGCGTATCCCAGCAGATCGCTGCGACCACCTATGAGGCGTTACTGGTCTATTCAGAGGCGGCACTCATTTACTTACTGTTCAGTACGATACTGTCGGCACTTCAGAACTATGTTGAGAAGCGTGTCGGTCGCCATGCCATTCGAGTGGGAGGGACTTCATGATTACCATTCATAATTTGCACAAGTCCTTCGGATCACTGGAGGTCCTCAAGGGAGTCGATCTCTCGCTGGGGAAAGGCAAGGTACTTGTTATCATTGGCCCCTCGGGTTCCGGCAAGACGACGCTGCTGCGCTGCTTCAATCTGCTGGAAATGCCTAACCAGGGAACATTGGAGCTAGGCGGATTATCTCTGCATTTTGAACAAGGCTCGAAGATAAGCAAGAAAGATATGCTCGAGCTTCGCAAGAAATCCGGCATGGTATTCCAATCCTATAACTTGTTCCCTCATATGACGGTGCTGCAAAATGTAATGGAGGCGCAGGTTACGGTACAGAAGAAGAGCAAAGAGGAGGCGCGAAAGCGTGCTCTGGGGCTACTGGAGAAGGTAGGACTCTCGGACAAGGCTGATGTGTACCCGCACCAACTCTCCGGTGGACAGCAGCAGCGGATCGGTATTGCCCGGGCAATGGCCGTAGATCCCGAGGTACTCCTGTTCGATGAGCCAACCTCCGCGCTTGATCCAGAATTGGTAGGCGAGGTGCTCAAAGTCATGAAGGAGCTCGCTGCTGAGGGACGGACGATGGTTATCGTAACGCATGAGATGAATTTCGCTGCGGATGTGGCTGATCATGTAATCTTCATGGATGGTGGTGTCATCGTGGAGCAGGGTCCGCCTGCTCAAGTGCTGAGGAACCCTGTCAGTCCAAGAGCTGTTCAGTTCCTGGGCAGGCTGCGTGGAGAAGAAGCTGTTGAGATCGCTTTGTCAGGAGGAAAGTAACAGTTATCCTGGGCCGTGATCATGTATTGATTGGATAACCTGTAATTAGATGACGATAGACTAACTCTTCGGTTAGCTTCTTCATTCTAATAACAGGTTTTTTTTGTTATCTTACGATTCTGCAGGGGATGAACATTTGAGCACAATAAATCAAAACCGACAACCTTACACCTAGTAGAATGGAATTGAATAGAGGGAATAGAGGTAGTGAAGGTAAATAAGAAACAGTAGGGACAAGTAGGAATAGGCAATAACAGGTAATCACAGGTGTAGTAACAGGTAAGAGCAAGTGAAAAAATGTTATTTACCAGAAAGGAGTCAGAAATGGAGTATTATCGTCTTATGCAAAAGGCTGTGGTATTCATGGAGGAGCACTTGAAGGAGGAATTGAAGGTGAAGGAGATTGCCGCAACGACAGGCTTTTCTCCCTTTCATTTTCAACGATTATTTCAGGCCATCACGGGATTCTCTATCCAGGAATACATACGGAAGCGTCGGATGACAGTGGCGGCTGGGGAGCTGCTACATACCGAGCGTGGCATATTAAGCATTGCGCTTGAGGTGCAGTATCACTCCCAGGAGGCTTTTACCCGTACATTTGAGCAGTACTGGGGGATTACTCCAGGACAATTCCGCAGACAACAGGACCCATGGAACGGACGAGGGCAGCAGCCCATTGATTTCCTGAATTATCGAACACATACGAAGGAGGAAATAGCTATGAACAAACCCGTCATACGCGAGCTGGATGCGATTTCGATCATGGGCGTCGAATACCGGACAACATTGCTGGAGGAGCAATACTATCGGGACATCCCTGAGTTTTATCGGCAATTCGGCGAGGAAGGCCACTTTATGCGCATACCAGAGAAAGCAGCCCCTGATTTCAGCTACGGCATTGCGTGTCATTTTGAAGATGAAGGGGGCTTTTCCTTCGTAGTTGGAGAACAGACTCGGCAGCTGCTGCCTGCGCCGGACGATGGGAATTGGATCAGCATGGAGCTACCAGCGGGCTTGTATGCGGAATTTACGGTAGATGGGCCGGCAGCCATGGCTCAAGACATTCGAAGATATATTTATGGAGTATGGCTACCGAATTCGAACTATTCCAGACGGGAGGGACCGGACTTCGAGATTACGGATGTGCGGCAATCGCGTTACCCGGATCGTATGCGAATGAAGATCTGTCTTCCTGTGCAGGCAAACGATTAACATACAGGTACAGGTACATATCGACGCTCTGCTTAGTATTCAGTGATGACTGTGTAGTTAGGAGGACTGCTTCAGCAGCTGGATGAGCTCGTCCCCAAGCCGGATGCCTAGCTCCGTCAGCTGCGTGATCTCTTCCTTCGTAATATGCTCCAGATGGGCACCACAGCAGATAGCAAAATTCCCGGGGAACTGCCTTCGCAGACGCACGGCAATCTCCTCCGTAATATAAAACTCCTTGTGCGTCTGCAGCTGAATGGTACGGATCGGCTCCAGACGTGCACCTGCTGTAATGGTGCCCAGATGGGGGCGATCCCCGCCACTGATGCATACCACGATATCCTCTCCCATGTGGATGGCATCCAGAATCAGATGGATTCTTCCCATGGTGCGCTCTAGGTGTATCATGTGCACTCTCCTTTATCCTATTTCGTTAGTATTATACCTTATTGCATTCATCAGTAGTGTGCTGCGATAAATATGTCGTATTATGCGAGATACGCGGCTGGGATGGAATAGAATAAGTTGCGCGGCATGTGGTAATGACTTACCATAGGAGACGGAGAATTCACTGATTCATAAAGAATTTTTCGAGAGGAAGTGAAAAATGCAGCAGGCCGCACAGAAGGAAAAGTGGAAAAGGGACATCACTCTTTTTTTAAGCAGTCAGACCATTTCATTGTTCGGCTCCGCATTGGTCCAGTATGCCATTATGTGGTACGTTACATTGACGACAAAATCGGGCCTTATGATGACGTTGTTTATCATTTGCGGATTTATCCCGACTTTTCTGTTATCACCCTTTGCGGGAGTGTGGGCGGATCGCTATAATCGGAAGCGTCTGATCATGATTGCGGATGGTATGATTGCTTCTGTAACACTGGTGCTTGCTGTCACGTTTTTGCTAGGATACAAAGAGCCTTGGCTGTTGTTTGTGATTGCCGCTGTTCGCGCACTGGGAGCAGGTATTCAAACGCCGGCGGTTGCTGCGATTTTGCCGCAGATCGTACCGGAAGACAAGCTGACGAGAGTTAATGGCATTAACGGTTCGCTTCAGGCGCTTATGATGTTTGTAGCGCCCATTGTTAGCGCAGGCTTGCTGTCGTGGGCAAGCATCGAGTTTATTTTCTTTATCGACGTTGTGACTGCAGCCATGGCGATAAGCACCTTGTTTTTCTTTCTCAAATTGCCGCTGCATGAAAAAGCTTTGGATCAGCAATCGACAAGTTACTTTGACGACTTCAGGCAGGGGCTCAGTTATACTAAAAATCATAGCTTTTTGAAGCCGTTTTTTATCTTCTTCGCTTTTTTCTTTGTACTGATGGCACCAGCCGCATTTTTGACGCCGCTCCAGGTGGCCCGCACCTTTGGAGATAGTTATTGGGGGCTGACGGCTATTGAAATCGCCTTTTCCATCGGGATGATGGCGGGCGGTGCGCTTATTGCTTCATGGGGAGGCTTCCGCAATAGGGTATATACGATGGCTTTGGCCAATGTGGTCATGGGCGTATGTACGCTGTTGCTGGGCGTTGTTCCAATCTTCTGGGTTTACCTGATCTTCATGGGGATTTTTGGCGTTGCGATGCCGATGGCGAACACTCCAACGATGGTTATGCTGCAGGAGAGGCTGGACCCTAACTACATGGGCCGCGTTTTTGGCGTATTCGGTATGATTTCAACCTCAATGATGCCACTAGGGATGATGATATTTGGTCCGCTCGCGGATGTAGTCCCGATTGAATGGCTGCTCGTTGGAACCGGAGTGCTCATTATTGCCCTAGCCTTGCTTTTCGCCAGCAACAAAGCATTGGTCGAGGCGGGCAAGCCCTTGGTAAAGAAAGCGACATAGAACATTTGATGCAACCGGGAATGGAATTCCCGCTAAGATGTGTATAGCCCATGGTGGATTCTCCTTGTGTTAAATGGAGTGTGAGAACACTCATTCTACACGAATCCGACCATGGGCTATTCGTAATTTACTTGGCAAGGGTCTGCCAGTGCCAGACTATCTGCTTAAAAGAAGCCCATACGATGGTCATCCGGGCGAGCCATCCAGTCTTGCTTGCGCTCCTTGTCGAGCTCTCCCTTAATGCCTTGTATGATGCGTAGCAGATCCGTCTGTCCTTGCTCATGCCATTCCAGCGCAGCAGTGACATACAGCTCGCCAAGCTGAGCGAGCGAGAGACCATCCGCCATCCTGGCTGCCTTCTGGACTTCCTCCGTCGTCACGAAGACTCCGATGCCGCGCAATTCCATGAACTTCCTGCGCAGGTCTTCATCCGGTAGGGCCACCTCATAGGCACGATCGAAACGGCCTGCCCGGTTCATCAGTCCCGGATCAATCTTCTCGGGATAGTTCGTCGTCCCGATCAGGAAGATGCCTTCCTTGGACGTCGCTCCATCGAGCGTGTTCAGGAAGAAGGAGCGAGAATGCTGCGGCATGGAATCAATATCCTCAATGACGAGCACCATGGGCGCCAGACGTGAGGCTGCTTCAAATACCTCCTTGATGGAGCCACTGTCAGTATGCTCAGTGATCTGCCAGTAGGCCACCGGACCGTCCACAGTGCCAGCGATGGATTTGACGAGCGTGGTCTTACCATTACCTGGCCGTCCGTAGAGCAGAATTCCCCGTTTGTATGGAATATTGTAGGTCCGGTAGAAGGTTCGATCCGCGTCGAAGAACTGATCCAGCGAACGGAAGATCTCCTGCTTGATGGCAGGGTCCATGATGACCTCCTCGCGGCTGACCGCTCTTGTGACAGGCTCGCTCTTACGATTGATTCCATGAGTCGTGTCTGTAAAGACCGTGACTCGATTCATATTCTGGCGGCGTTCCCGTGCACGGACATTACTCAGAAAATCAAGCAGCTGCTGATCTCCGATGGAGAACACGAAATCCTCCTTATAGATTCCATGCTCCCGGAAAAATGGAACCCTTGCCAGTGCCACTCCCCACTCGGGGTATGCGAACACATTGTTATGGATGGAGAGATGAACGCCATAATCCGGCACCTCTCCCTCATCATCATATTTGAGGGTTCGTTCCTCAAGGCGATCGTAGATGCGTGCCACATGCTCAACCTGTGGATTGCCTTTACACACATCCTCCTCCAGCAGATTCCAGTATTCCATATTCGGATCGTTACTGGCGTACAGCTCGTAGGCGACTCCATATTTCTGGAATAGAGTTGTGCTGATTCCGTCAATCAGGCGTGCATAGTCTGCGTAGCCAGTGATACGGCCGTCCGTGTCACCATCGAATCGGTAGACCACCGGAGTAGGAGATTGCTGCCCCGAAAGGGAGGAAGCTCTGGGGCCTTCCTTCATAACGTCTTCCCGATGCTCGGCGGCAGTCTGGTGTTCACTGTGAGGTACTCTTGTATCTATAATTGTAGTCTGTTGCTTCATATATTCTTATTTGGCTCCTTTCACTGCGACCAATGGCTTACATTTGGCGACGACACGGGCGAGTCCCGCCCCGGTCACACTGTCAATAATGTCATCTACATTTTTGTAGGCTTGCGGTGATTCGTCAATGATCGATTCCAGCGAGCGCTGGTTCACGACCACTTCATTCTCGGTCCCCACTCCAAGTGCTGCGGCAAAATCCTCGACACGTACGAGTCGCTTGGTAGCATTCCGTGATCGAATTCGGCCAGCTCCATGACAGATGGAGTGATAATTGTCCGCGCCCTCAGGCTGTCCAACCATAATGTAGGAGGACGTACCCATTGAGCCTGGGATAAGCGCAGGGTGTCCAGTCTCCAGATATGGCTTGGGATTGGCGGGGTGTCCTGCTGGGAGGGCGCGTGTCGCACCTTTACGATGGACAAAGACATCACCATGCTGCTCGTGCCGCTCGTTCCAGGCGTAGTTATGCATCAGGTCATACAGCGTCCTGAATTCACATTTTGGCCCGAATACGTCCCGAAATGCCTCGCGAATAGAGTAGGCAATCAGATGACGGTTGACTACCGCATAGTTCAACGCAGAATACAGCATGTCGACATAATGCTGCCCTTCCGGGTGCTCCAGCGGGATGAACTTGAGATTCGGGTCAGCTGTACCGAGTCCAAGACGCTGCATGGCCTTGGCAATCGCTGCTGAGCTTGTCTGGCTGACAGCACCGCCCCAGGCGCGTGAGCCAGAATGAACCATAACGACGATCTGTCCGTCGAACATGCCCCAGGCTTCAGCAACATGGCGCTGCTCCTCGGTGATCTCCAACGCTTGCACCTCAGCAAAATGATTGCCTCCGCCAAGAGTTCCCAGCTGACGATGTGCCCGGTGCCAGGTCATATCCTGAACCGTGTTCAGCACCTCTTCATCAAAATGGAATTTGCTGGATTCCACATGCGTCAAGGATGTGGATTTCTTGGGTGTATAGCTATCTGGAATGTACTTGTTCGGCAGGCCGTGAAGACCCTTGCGCACGATATGCTCCAGTCGTATATCCGAATAGTGCCCCCGTTGATTGGCTTCCATTGGCAGGTACTTCTCGATCGACTTCACCAGCTTGCGCCGTAGCTTGACGTCCTTGAGATCATCCCGATGTAACGGTGTCAGATGGACACGCATGCCACAGCCGATGTCACTGCCGACGATAGAGGGAGAGACATATCCGTCCATCATATTCCATACCGCCGTTGTACCAATGCAAGTACCGACACCCACATGAACATCCGGGGTATAGCTCATATGCGCGATGTTCGGAATTTGCAGATTATTGTTCGCCATCTCGAACACTTTATAGTCCAGGGAAGAGAAGAGCTGCTGGCTTGCATAGACAGTCAAATCACCAGAAGGCAGCTTGACTTGATGTCTGTAGGCCTCATCCTCAGCTTGAAATAAATTCGGTTCATTCGTGGTAATGCCAGGGTTCGCTGCTTGATTGCTTTGATTACTTTGATTGCTATGTTTTGATGCTTGTTCGTTGGTATTCATATAGGTTAAAAATCCTCTCTATGCTTCCAGCCTCCGGCCGCAGGGCCCAGAGGCCTGCTCGTTAGAATAAATAGACGCAAAAAAACCATAGACATATTGTCTATGGCTTCTGCGCAAGTCGATGCTTCAACAGGACGCCATTCTAGCAGAAGGCGCGTCGAGGCAATGTCACAGATACTCGAAGTCAGCCATTCCGAATCAGGTCCGGCTACCATCGATTATGTCGTCCGTAAGAGGCCGACTAGACAATGATGTTCAATCATTTGCATGTATTGTACGTCTGTTAGCAAGTGTCTTGTATGCAAGTTATAGACTGCGGTCATCTCCATCGGCCTCCCTTTTCAAAAGTTAAGTCTTATGTTAATGGCAATCTGTGGAAGATGTCAACCCTTTTTTGAAAAAGCCTGAAAGTGTAGCATTATAATCCCGTAATTTGGATGCTGATAGAGTTGGGAGTATAATAAAGTAGTGTTGATAGGCTAGTCATTGAGAATAAATCTCTAACTTGAAGGAGTGAAGTTCAGATGACAGAGAATAAGCATCAGCTTGGAAAAAGTGGACTGCAGGTGCTGCCGATCGGGCTTGGCGCCAACGCTGTAGGCGGTCACAATCTGTTCGAGGGCTTGCAGGACGAGACGGGCAGAGACATTGTGCGGACAGCGCTCTCGCAAGGCATCGATTTCCTGGATACGGCCTATATTTATGGACCCGAGCGCTCGGAGGAGCTGATCGGAGAGGTATTGAAGGAGCAAGGAGGACGTGATCGTGTCGTCATCGCCACCAAGGGTGCCCATAAGCCTGTGGAAGAGGACATGGCAATCGACAATTCCCCGGCGTTCCTGAGACAGTCCGTGGAGGAGAGCCTACGACGACTACAGACGGATTATATTGATCTCTATTACATTCATTTTCCAGATGAACATACACCGAAGGACGAAGCGGTGGGTGAGCTGAAGCGTCTGAAGGATGAGGGCAAGATTCGGGCGATTGGCGTGTCGAATTTCTCCATCGAGCAGCTGCGGGAAGCGAACAAGGATGGCCATGTGGATGTGCTCCAGTCCCACTACAATCTGCTGCATCGAGATGCAGAGCAAGATGTGCTGCCTTACACCCGCGAGCATGGAATCTCATTCGTGCCTTATTTCCCGCTTGCGGCGGGTCTGCTGGGAGGTAAGTATAGGCCTGAGGATACATTCACGGATATCCGCAAGAATAACCCGTTATTCCAGGGTGAGGCTTTTGTGCGCAATCTGGCCAAGGTGGATCAGGTTCGTGCCATTGCTGATGCCAAAGACGCAGAGGTAGCTCATGTCATATTGGCTTGGTATTTGACAGTTGAGGGTATCGATGCTCTGATTCCTGGAGCTAAGCGTCCAGACCAGGTGCTGTCGAATCTGAAGACGTTGAAGGTGGAGCTGACCCCTGATGAGATTCAGCGGATTGATTCTATTTTTGCGTCCTAAAGCGACCTAAAGCGTCTGAAGTGTCCCCTAAAAGTCTATTCAAATTAGTCCAATACAAGCCAGACGACGAATCAAGTATTCGTTGCCTGGCTTTTTTTGCTGCTCGCTGTCACGCCGCAGATGAGATGATTATTCGTTTTTTACGCAAATATGCAATAGGTCTCGAATTCTAGGCCTGTTCTTATCTTAAAATGCAAACGAAATGAATATAAAGGATTATTTTGAAATTATTTCAATAAAACTCTTGTGCACTTCCTCATTCGACATTATAATACTTGTAAAATTGTTAATCTATCCCAAGATATAGAAGAATTAGAACACCCACTCGCCTATCTACTAGGGTTCGCAGTGTAAGATAAGATCAACCCGCATATCTTCTACATATTCCTACCCATCTGTTCCATTTCAATCATCTTTCACCCTCATCTCTGCTTCAGCATCCCAGAATGGTTCTAGTCCTATTCCTCCAACGACTGTGTCAGTCATTTCAGATAAGGGCTACTGGTGATCACCAGCCCAGCTATTCTGCACGACATTAAACCTAGTAGACCTATCACAACAGTGTTATATTTCGCGATTTACTTACTTTTCTCCAGTTCTATTGCGTCTCTATCACGTCTCTATTTCAGCTCTTTTTTGGTAGTGCTGCCAAGAGACTTTGCTTTCATTCTTGTGGGGAGCGTTCTGTAATCAATTACTGTAGGGAGGTGATGCTTTAACGATAGGCAGAGGCTTGGAGCAAGAAGTTCGACCCGGTGATACGCGAGTTCAGCGTGAATTACAGGTACATATTACCCCAGCGTACATCCGGCGTAGCCGACGGAAGGGACGCCCTTTGAAGCAGCATTAGAATTAGCTTGGAATCCATGTGGAATCTATGAGGATTACAGTAATTATTAAGTATAAGGGAGTGGAGAGATTGAACAAGTCAGCCGCCGCTTTGCGAAAGCATGTAGCACTACTAATGGTTGTCCTTCTTACCGTGACATTGTATCAGCCTGCCTATGCCGGAGCATCCGACAAGATTGAGCTGAAATCCAGCTCGGCGCCCGCCGCGTCCAGTCGCATTGATGCCAAGCTAAGCAAGCAATTCGATCAGGAGGAGTACGTCACCTATCTGGTCAAAATGAAGGAACAGGTAGATACACAGTCGGTTGCCCGGAGTAGCCTGCAACAGGCCTCCTTACAGAAATTGACGCCATCTGCGGTCAAGATGTCAGTCCGCAGTAATGTCATCAGCTCACTGCGGAATACAGCTTCGCAGACGCAGTATGAGCTGGAGCAATATCTGGAGCAGGAGCTTGAGAAGGGAGAAGTAAAGGAGTATAAGAGCTATTTCATCGTCAATGCTCTTGCGATCACAAGCACCAAGGAAGTGATGGAGAATGTCGCACAGCTTCCCGAGGTAGAGAAGCTGCTTCCTAATGAGACGCGCTATCTCGATCGGGCTCCGCAAGCTACAGCAGCCAAGCCAGTGCAGGCAGTGGAGCACGATATTCCGGCTGCAACGAAGGCAGCTACGGATACAGCTACGGATACAGCCGAAGCAGCTTCAGCTACAACCAAGGCAGAGGCTGTGAAGGACAAGGCTTCCCCGAGTGCAGCTTCAGCTGTTGAGCAGAAGCCAGCGAAGGAACAAGACAGAGCAGGAGCGCTTGCTCCCGCGAAAGAGCCAGAGACAGATCCAGCCGTCCAGGACGGAGACAAAAGCACTGTTACAGACAAGCTGCCTGGCAATACGGTCAAGCATGCGGTGGATCCCTCAACGCTGTGGTGGAACATTAAGTATGTCAATGCTCCAGAGGTATGGGAGCGCGGAATTGACGGTACAGGAATCGTCGTTGCCAACCTGGACTCCGGGGTGGATTATACACATCCTGCCCTTCGCAGCAAATGGCGGGGGATCGATGCCCAGGGCAATGTCGTCAATCCTGAGCTGAGCTGGTATGACCCTCATAGCGGTTCCAGATTGCCGCAGGATACGGATGGTCATGGTACACACACAATGGGGACAATGGTTGGCTCGGAACCAAACGGTACCAATTACATCGGGGTTGCCCCGGGAGCCAAATGGATGGCTGTGCGAATCTTTAACCCGGAGACGACCGATGCAATCATTCTGGATGGCGGTCAGTGGCTGCTAGCTCCAGTAGATGCTGAAGGAAATCTGCATCCTGAGCTGGCCCCGGATGTCGTGAACAACTCCTGGGGAGGCGGCGCAGGTATGGATGAGTGGTTCAGACCTGTCGTCCAGGCATGGCGCGATGCCCAGATTTTCCCTGAGTTCTCGGCTGGAAATACTCGCCCTACCAACCCGGGCGGACCTGGATCGGTAGCGAATCCTGCGAACTACCCTGAATCATTCGCTACAGGCGCGACTGATATCAACGGTAATCTAGCGAGCTTCTCACTGCTCGGTCCATCTCCATACGGAGAGATCAAGCCTGAGGTATCAGCTCCAGGTGTGAATATCCGTTCCTCTGTGCCTGGAGGCGGCTATGAGAATGAAGATTGGGATGGCACGTCAATGGCTGGACCGCATACGACTGCGATCGCAGCTCTTCTGCTGCAAGCCAATCATTCGCTTACTGTAGATGAATTGGAAGAGATCATCATAGATACAGCCGTACCAAGAACCGATAGTCGATATCCGCAGGTACCGAATAACGGCTATGGACATGGGATTGTCAATGCCAGAGATGCTGTCGGCTCAGTTCTGGAGGGAATGGGCAGTGTATCCGGTAGAGTAGTTACCGGGGGTGATGACCTGGAGGAGCCTGTGCTAGAGCATACACCACTGGAGGTTGTCTTCAAGGGGACCGATGCTCTGCTGGCGGCAAAGGTGACAGATAACGTCTCGGTGCTGTCTGTTGAAGGCTTTGTAAGAGAAGCCGGCTCATCGCACTGGCTGTACCTTCCTTTTGAACGGATTTCGGGCAATAGTGCAGATGGGGTCTACACAGCGTCCGTACCTTCGTTCATTCTGAATGAAGGAGAGATTGAGTACTATCTCCGTGTGAATGATTACGGCAATAACAGCGTAACCAGCGATGTATACACTGTGACGGTCTCCAGTGGCGTGAAGCCTGGATATACGCAGGATTTTGAGAAGGATCGCATCGGCTTCACTAGTGGTGGGACAGGAAATACCTGGGCTTGGGGTGAGCCGGTAAGCGGACCTGGATCAGCCTATTCGGGCAGCAAGGTATTCGCCAGCAACCTGAGCGGTACTTATGCTGCTGGAGCTAATTCCTTCCTGCTTGCACCGCCGATTGATCTGCGTGACAGTGCCAAGGGAGCTCTCGTGTCATTCCAGCACTGGTACGATTTTGAGAACAACTTTGACTTCGGCAAAGTGCTTGTAGCAGCGGAGGAGAATGACTTCGCCTTCGAGCCTGTGCTGACCTTTACGGGCGCCAGTGGTGATTGGAGCAAGCAGTATGTAGATTTGACGCCTTATGCCGGACAGCAGGTACAGCTGATGTTCACCTTAACCAGTGATAATACGACCCAGAAGGCTGGTTGGTACATTGACGACTTCGCTGTAGAAAGACTGGACGACATAGCACCGGGCGCACCTCAGGACCTACGTGCATCGGTTAATTTTACCGGTCAGGTAAGTCTGAATTGGACTGCTCCTCAGGATGAGGATGTGAAGGAATACACGGTATTCCGGGCGACTTATGAAGCTACCGACTACGCGGCGATCGGAACGACCTCTGGGCTGACATTTAATGATGTCATTACGGTCACAGGCTCCACGTATTATACGGTTGAAGCCAAGGATTACAGTGGAAATGTCGGGGAACGGTCCAACGTTGCAGTAGTTGAGTATCGTTTGCCTGAAGTGATCTATAGTGACAATTTTGATTCCGGTTCCGACAATGGCTGGACACATGCTGGAACAAAGGATGAATGGGAGCGTGGTGTTCCTGTAGCACCAGGTCCATTAGAAGCAGTATCACCGCCTAATGTATGGGGTACGGATCTAGATGGTACCTACGAGAGCAGTGCCAACTTCTGGTTAGCTTCTCCAGCCATTGATTTGTCTGGTCGCGAGCATGCTACGTTGTCCTTCTCACATTGGTTCGAGATTGAGGGCGGATATGATTACGGGTATGTCGAGATTTCTCGCAATGGAGGAGATACCTGGTCTGAGCTGGGCAAATTCTCGCACAATACGCTCGGCAAAAAATGGACACCTGTCGATTATAGCCTGGACGCATACACCGGAGATGAAGTTATCGTTCGTTTCCGTCTGCAGTCAGACGGCAGTGTGGTGAAGACGGGCTGGTATATTGATAATTTCCGGGTCGTGGATACGGCTCTGCCAAGTGCTGCGAAGACGCGTGACATTCTGCTGGAGCTGAGCTCTGACAAGGAGAAGCAGGAGAAGGATGAGGTTCCTTACAAAATCACCATCACGGGCAAGGAGGATTTCTCCACAAAAACGCCTGTGAGCACAGAAGGAGAGATTGGACTGGAGAGCCTTCCGGCCAGTGCAACGGTCACAGTAGTCGAGACCGGACGCTCTGTGAAGACAGATCCGGCTACGGGCCGCTATACGCTCCATCATACGGCCGGAGAATATACGCTGAAGGCAGAAGCCTACGGTTATTATCCACAGACTCGTAAGGTCAACATTACAGATGGTACAGAGACAAGAGCTACCTTCAACCTGGAGGCCATTCCTCAAGGTACCCTTGAAGGTGTGATTACAGATGAGCGCAGCGGTCAGCCGATCGTCGGTGCCAGAGTTGTGGTGTTGGAGGATGCGGCTGCACCCGTGGTGACCACGGATCAAGCAGGACGCTTTACACTGCAATTGCTTGAGGGTACCTATACGCTGTCCTTGGCGGCACAGGATTATTATGCGGATACCGTCTCGGTTACAGTCTCGGGTAATGATACCGAAGAGGTAACTATTGCATTGAAGCCGTTTATCGGCTTCCCAGGTGAGATTGCGTATGATGACGGTACTCCGGAGAATGCACGTGCCTTCAATGCCGGAGGTAATGCCTGGGCTGTACGCATGACTCCAGCATCTGAGCATGCTCAGGTGACGGGCGCTGCCATTCGGTTCTGGAATACACAATGGCCGCAGCCAGGCGGCACTGCCTTCCAGTATGCGGTATATGACGCTTCTGGTGGAGGTGGAGCACCAGGACGGCTGCTGGCAGGGCCATTTGATGCAACGGCCTTGCGGAATAACGAATGGACACACTTGGAGCTTGAAGAGCCAGTGACGGTAGAGGGTGACTTCTACATTGTCTACATCCAGACACCGGCAGGAACGGCGGCTCCGGGTCTGGCGACAGACGAGAGCAGCCCGAATGCACTCCGCAGCTGGCAGCGTGCCAGTGGAACCTGGAGTCTCTCGCCTGTGGAGGAAGGCAACTATATGATTCGTGCGCTCGTGCGCTATCCGGTCAATGCGCCGGTCATCGTAACTCCAGCTACAGACACTTATACAGCTGAGGCGGAGCAGACGGTCACGGGTACATCTCCGGCTGATGGAGCCGAGCTGCAGCTCTTCAACGGTGAGGAATTGGTCGGTACTACGACGGTTGAGAACCAGCAATTCAGTCTGCCGATTACCTTGCAAACGGGTGATAATGCTCTAAGTGTGCAGGCTCTGGTAGATGGCAAGCTTACGGATCGTTCCGCACCAGTGCATGTCATCCTGGATCAAGCAGCACCAGTGCTGGAGGTTACGGCACCTCTGGATGGAACACGTACGAATGCCGGGGATCTGCGGGTGACAGGTACAGTCCATGACGACTATCTGCACACTTTGACGATTAACGGCGCGGAGGTACAGGTGGAAGAGGACGGAAGCTTCAGCCATCGCTTGCTGATTGAAGAGGGGCTGAATCAGATTATCGTTACAGCACGGGATCTGGCTGGCAATGAGACTAGCGTTACCCGTACAGTCCATCTGGAGCAAGCCCTGCCAGAGATTCGCAATGTGACGCCGACAGAGGATGTGCGAATTACACCAGGGGAAGCCCTGCGAGTGACCTTTGATAGTGAGCCGGGACTGCAGGCCTCCTTCCGTATTGAGGTACCGCTGGTCTCCAGCAGCGCACGGAACGAAATCTCGTTCTTCGAGGCTGCTCCAGGACGGTATGAAGCCTATTATAATACGCCGAATACACTCCGTCTCTCAGGCGGTATTATCGTCATTCGCATACGTGACGCAGCCGGAAATGAAGTTGAGATTGAGACGCAAGGTAAGTTGTATGTTAATCCGATCTGAACTAGGATACTGTCAATGATCCAGTCTTCGCATGGTAAATGAAGAGTGATATGCAGGATGATGCCTGATGCACGTGCTTGTGTGAAGGACAACTTTTGAACCAAATAACATATCAATGCTGTAGACTATGATATCTGTATTGCCGTTGAGCCTGCTTGACGTTGTTGGCTATCGGGCCAATTGCAAGACTAAAAGGGATGCCCCGAAGTAATACAAGCGGGGCATCCCTTTTGTGATAATTACGATGTCAGTCGGCATGGCCAAGAGCCTGCTTGAACCTAGTATTATCGGATTTATTCGTTATTTATTGATAACATTTGCAACGGTGACTTCAGGATCAACCTCGGCCTCATAGTCTATACCATCGATCTCGAAGCCGAACAGCCGGAAGAATTCACGGCGGTAGCCCTCCAGATCAGTCTTGTCATAGATGTTATCTGTATCCACTGCGGCCCAGAGCTGTGCTACCTCCTCCTGGACATCCGCGCGCATCTCCAGTTCATCAATCCGGATACGTCCTTGCTCGTCGACCGGAGTTCCGTCTGCGGCATATAGACGTTCCGCGAATAGACGATACATTTGCTCAATGCACCCCTCGTGAATGCCCTTTTCCTTCATCACCCGATACAGCACGGACATGTAGAGAGGAACGACTGGAATGGCTGAGCTGGATTGGGTAACCAGTGCCTTACAGACAGCAACATAAGCGCGTCCGCCAATAGAAGAGAGCTTGTTGGTCATTGTATGAGCTGTGGCTTCCAGATGGTCCTTGGCTCTGCCGATGGTTCCGTCACGGTAGATCGGCTTCGTAATCTCCGAGCCAATATATGAATAGGCAATGGTAGTGGCATGGTCTGCGAGCACTCCAGCCTCCAGCAAGCGATGAACCCAGTCCTGCCAGTCCTCGCCGCCCATGACAAATACGGTATCCTCAACCTCTTGCTCAGAGGCAGGCTCCAGAGTAACCTGGCTTACTTCACCAGTGTGGAAATTAACTGTTTTGTTAGTGTAGGTCCCATTGAGTGTCTTCAATACGGAAGTCTTGGTCTCGCCTGTAGCTGGATGGGTACGGCGAGCTGTAGCTACACTGTATACCACTAGATCAACTTGGCCCAGCTCACGACGAATCAGCTCAATTGTCTCAGCCTTCAGCTCCGATGAGAAGGCATCACCTGTAATACTGTAGGATTTGAGACCAGCTTCCTTAGCTGCCTCTTCAAAGGCAGCCGAATTATACCAGCCTGCAGATGCTGTGCGTCCCTTACCTGGGGAGCTTTCACGATAGACGCCAATTGTATTAGCATTAGCTCCAAAGGCTGCTACAATACGTGAGGACAGTCCATAGCCTGCAGATGCTCCGATAACCAATACATTCTTCGGTCCGCTAATGGCGGGTTGGGATTGCACGTATTCTACCTGCTCGCGTACTTGCTGAGCACACCCGACTGGATGTGCTGTTGTGCAGATAAAACCTCTGGTTCTTGGTTTAATAATCATGTGTATTCATTACCTCTCTTCAGTTCCGAAAATTGTAAGCGAAAGCGTGAAGTCTGATCCGCAATCTCTTTTTCACATAGGTTGTATTTTGATGTACTATTCTATTTTAACGATTTTTTTGAAAAACGAAAACCTTGCGTCTCAAATCAACTTGCAGGAAGCCTAGGAAGCTAATAATCAAGGCCTGATCAAACGTAGTGATTCTGGCCAGTATGTCCCTTTGGTGTCACAAATAAGTGGGTTCTGTAATGATAGACTAAGGTGCCAGTCGCGGGATACAGAAGATAGGCTTAATCTTGGATGGGGTTATTACTTTTTGGCGAGAATACGATGGAATATGTCTTTCTAAAGTATGTTTTTTTGGTGTCAATAAACATTACGTGATAATGTTATATGTCAAAGATTGTTTTGACGTACATAGGCATTATTGTATAGAATGTAAGAGATAGTGCAATGTATCAGATAGGTATCATAACCTAATATTTGGATGTTTTGCAGCTATGTGACTGTCAATAAGCTGTTTCTATTATTTTTTTATCCACTGTTTAATTCTTGACGTCAGGTCACAGAGTAGGTAAAATAAATTAAATAATTGTGCATAGCTGTGTCTATGTAACATAAGCTTCAGCGGAGCTGAGTCATTTTTATAATCGCAAGAAAAACATCTGCTTAAGGCGCTATTTTCTACGAAAGTACGTCGCTTGATGTTTTTCATTATTAAATAATGAATGTGAGTGATATAACATATGAGTCGTCTTTTGGAAGTTAAGGATTTGGCTATATCATTTAAGACTCGTGGCGGCGAGCTGCAGGCAATCCGCGGAGTCAGCTTTTACGTGAACAAAGGGGAGACGCTTGCGATCGTAGGTGAATCCGGTTCAGGCAAGAGTGTTACCTCACAAGCCATCATGAAGCTAATCCCTGAGCCACAAGGAATGTACAAGCGTGGACAGATTATGTTTGACGGTCAGGAGATCATTAAGAAGACCGACAAGCAGATGCAGAGCATTCGTGGTAACGAGATCGGTATGATCTTCCAGGATCCGATGACCTCTCTGAACCCGACAATCAAGGTAGGTAAGCAGATTACAGAAGTGCTGTTCAAGCACAAGAAAATGAATAAAGAAGCAGCTCACAAGCGTGCCATTGAACTGTTGGACCTGGTAGGTATTCCATTGCCAGAACAGCGCTTCAATCAATATCCGCATGAATTCAGTGGCGGTATGCGTCAGCGCGTCGTAATTGCAATGGCGCTGGCTGCTGATCCTAAGCTGCTGATTGCGGATGAGCCAACAACGGCTCTTGACGTTACGATCCAAGCACAGATTCTGGAATTGATGAAGGATCTGCAGAAGAAGATTGGTACAGCAATTATTTTCATTACCCATGACCTTGGCGTCGTAGCCAAAATGGCAGACCGCGTAGCCGTTATGTATGCGGGTCAGATTGTGGAAACTGGAACGGTACAAGAGATCTTCTACGATCCGCGTCATCCATACACCTGGGGATTGCTTGCATCCATGCCGCATCTGGACAGCAGAGGCACTAAGCTGACTGCAATTCCAGGTACGCCACCGGATTTGCTGCATCCGCCAAAAGGTGATGCATTTGCTCTGAGAAGCTCCTACGCTATGAATATTGACTTTGAGAAGGAGCCACCTTTGTTCAAGGTATCGGATACACATTATGTGAAGTCCTGGCTGCTTCATCCGATGTCTCCAGCGGTAGAGCCACCAGAAGTCGTGAAGACTAAGCGTCGCGATCTGGAGCAGAACTACGCTGAGCCTGTCATGGTAGATGCCTACGAGCTGTAAGACAGGATATGATGCAGATCAGACTGCTGGATAAACAAAAAATAATAACCAACAGCAACTTACGAACTCATAAGTTACTGTGTCTGGGGTGGTGTACCGTCATAACGACGGTGCACCATCTTTTTTTTTGTGCGTGCCCAGAAGCACGCATTCTCTAACCGGTGAAAGTCCGGTCGCGGGAGGGGC
>RCUF01000018.1_pt1 | contig 184650 bp, 181 predicted proteins | sample 2166311 | NCBI WGS metagenome assembly RCUF01 (sample SAMN09932608, study PRJNA488358) | compost metagenome | feature: garden; material: soil; isolation source: compost soil in 4-hydroxybenzonitrile-enriched culture | place: Germany: Experimental Botanical Garden Goettingen | collected 2016-01-27 | reverse complement strand
GTGGCGGGGAGAGGATTTGAACCTCTGACCTCCGGGTTATGAGCCCGGCGAGCTACCGAACTGCTCCACCCCGCGTCGGTAAATACAACATTACCAACTGGTGAACTCAATAGCGAATCGAAAAGAGTGTCCTTAATCGCACTACGCCTAAATGTCCGACCTGATCCGAATTATCCTTTGGTTATATCCAGATGCCTTGGCCCGGCGTTACCCGGGTTTCAAAGACCCCAGGGGTCTTCCGCCGCATGATTGCACACTCCGGCGGGTAGCCCGTCGCCACAAGGTGCCTGAGAGTCTGCTGCGATCACCCTAGCCCGCTCAGGGGAAGATTCTCGGGCCTTCCAGCGCCCGGGGCCCTGCGGTAGGCCTGGAACTGCGTCAGCCTTCGGCCCCAACTTACACATATGCCGGCGACCGCCCCCTTCCCGTACATGGGTTGACGGCAGTTCCCGCATCAATTCACGGGTACTGATCCGGCAACGGGCAACTTGCAGATTAACGCAAAATGGAGATCCGTTAGGATCTCCATTTTGCCATTCGTGGCGGGGGCAAGATTTGAACTTGCGACCTCCGGGTTATGAGCCCGGCGAGCTACCGAACTGCTCCACCCCGCGATGACTAGACAATTCTTGCATCATCGCGGAGTGAAAGCAAATCGGTCAGCTGATGCTAGTGCTTAGCCTTCAGCACCGTCCTGGGGTGCTGGCGATTGGGCTGCGTCCTGATTTTGTCCGTCGTCCAGTTTCACATCCCCGTCAACCTCGGTGCCGTTGATGGCCGCATCTGCGTCCATCGCGCGGGTCAAGGCATCCTCCAACTGCTTCTGCGATTCGCCGTAGGCTCCGAAGTCACTCTTGGCCAGCGCTTCCTGGCCATTCTTGATGGCTTCATTCGCATCAGCCAGAGCTTCGGAGAGCTTCTGGGTATCAGTCTTGGTTGGTTCCTTCTCGCCCTTTGGATCATCCTCTGGCGTAACGCCTTCGGTCTCACCAGTCACTGCACCGGACTCACCGCCGAAGACCTCATCCAGTGCTTCAGCCAAGGTATCGGCGAAGCCAACCTTGTCGCCGAAGGAAACCAGGACCTTACGCAAGGTCGGGTAGCTGGTCTGTCCCGAGGACTGAACGTAGACCGGCTGAACGTAGAGGATACCGCCGCCAACTGGCAGCGACAGCAGGTTGCCGTTCTTGACCTCCGAAGCACCCTGACGCAGCAGGTTCAATTCAGTGGTCACGCGTGTGTTGGTATCGAAGTTCTGCTGTGCTTGGCCTGGGCCAGGAACCGCAGTATCTCGTGGCAGCTCGAGCAGGCGCAGCTTGCCGTAGTCTTCGGCCTTCGCCCCAGGTTCGGAGCCGGCATCGGCGTTGGCCGAAAGGAAGCCGAAGAGCACGTTGCGCTGCTGGCCGTTGGCCGCGGCAGCAGGGATAAACGTCGAGGTCAGCGAGAACGACGCTTCATCCTGGGTCGGCATCTTCAAGGACATGAAGTATGGCGGCTGCTTCACGCCAGCGGCGGATGAGGTCGGATCATCCGGCACAGCCCACGCGTCGTTGGACTCGTAGAACGCGTCCGGGTTGTCCACGTGGTAGGTGGTTAGCACTTCGCGCTGCACCTTGAACATGTCTTCAGGGTAACGTACGTGCTCCATCAACTCAGCCGACATGTCATCCAACGGGTTCAATGCCGTAGGGAAGACCTTCTGCCAGGACTGCAGGATCGGGTCTTCGGTGTCCCAGGCGTAAAGCTTGACCGTTCCGTCATAGGCGTCGACGGTGGCCTTCACCGAGTTGCGCAGGTAGTTCACGCGGCCGGTCAAAGACAGGTCCTGCGCATTAGTCAGCGAGTCGGTCACTGCCGAGTCCAATTGCTGCTGCTGCGAATACGGGAAGTCGTTGGAGGTGGTGTAGCCATCGATGATCCACTGCACGCGGCCATCAATGATGGCAGGGTACGCCTGGGAATCCAGCGTCAGGTACGGAGCAACCTTGCTCACGCGATCGCGAGGATCACGATCGTAGAGGATCTGCGATTCGCTATTGACGTTCTGTGAGAGCAAGAGGTCAGTGGAGGCGAACTTCAGTGCGTAGACCAAGCGGTTGAACATGTTGCCAACGTTCGGACCGCCATCGCCCTGGAAGGTATAGCGGGTGTCTTGGTTCTCGCCACCGGTACCTGGACGGTCAAGTTCCTGGTCGGTCCATCCCTCATCCGGCCCGCCGACAATGGAGTAGGACGGAGAATTCTCACCGAAGTAGATCCGCGGCTCGTAATCCTCGTCGGTAATCAAATCACCGGAGGTCGGGATGCCACCGAGCATGAAGTCCGGACGACCACCGGCAGCCACGCGGTTACCATAGGCAGCCACCAGGCCGTAGCCATGGGTGTAGTTGATGTGCTGGTTCACCCACGTGTCGGTTGGGTCCACGTTCACTTCACGGGCGGCAATAACGGTATCTTCCACCTTGCCGTCGATCTCGTAACGGTCGACGTTAAGGGTCTCGGCGAAGGTGTAGTAGCCGCGGAACTGCTGCAGCTGCGCGAAAGCAGCCGAAACCAGGTTTGGATCCAGCAGGCGGATATTCGCGGTGGTTGAGGTTTCCTCGGCCAGCGCATTCTTCTCAGTCGAGATCTTCGCATCGTAGTCAGTAACTTCGACATCGTCGAGACCGAAAGCCAAGCGCGTCATTTCGATGTTGCGCTCAATATAGTCGCTCTCCAACGCCCTTTGGGAAGGGACCACCTTGTACTGCTGGATCAGGAACGGGTAGACGCCGCTGGCAACGATCATCGTTGCTACCAGCATGGCGGTGCCGATCAATGGCAAACGCCAGCGACCGTTGATTGCCGCAATCACGAAGGTGATGGCGATAAGGACTGCCACAATGGCCAGAATCATCTGTGCAGGGATGACAGCGTGGACATCCTTGTACAGTGCACCGGCGACACGGCCGGACTGGTCGGTGAGGGTCTCGTACTGGCCGATCCAGAAGTTCACAGCCTGGAAGATCAAGAAGACTCCGACAACAACTGCGGTGTGCACCCGAGCGGCCTTGCCAACGGTTATGCCGCCACGCTCTTCAACGCGGATTCCGCCGTAGAGGTAGTGGGTCAGCAGACCAGCCACGCCGCTGAGCAGCACGACCGAGATCAGGAAGCCGTTGACCAGTGCGATGAATGGAAGGGAGAAAACGAAGAAGCCCAGATCCATGTTGAACTGGGGGTCAGTGCTACCGAAACCGACCTGGTTGAAGAACAGCAAGATGGTCTGCCACTGTCCGGCCACGGCAACGGCAGCGAAAATGCCGATCACCAATGGAATGCCAACCATCAGGAATCGGCGGACTGGTTCCAGCTGGGCCTGGTAGCGCGACATGGAATCAGGTCGGGTCGAGTTTGGCGCATAGACAGGGCGGTGCTTGTAGGCACTGCGCATCGAGAACCACATTGGAACCGCCATCAGCACCAAAGCGATCAGGAAGATCACTAATTTGGAGATCCGCTCAGTCCAGTAGACCTCGGAGAAACCCAGCTGGTTGAACCAGAGGATATCAGCGTAGAAATTCGACAAGAAAACGAAGACTGCGACGAGAATGACCACCGCGAAGATGGTCAGGGTCAGCGGCGAGGCTTTCTTGCCCGAAGGGTTGGAAGGTCGTTGTGGTTCTTGGGGCCGCGGCGGACCCCCGAACGGACTATCCGATCCGAAAGACACTATCTATTCCTTACTTTGGGTTCTTCCCGTTGTTCCCAACAAGAGAACTCGTGTACCTAATTCTTGTACGGGCGTTGTGTACGAGACTGGTTTCCTTGCATCACATTCTTCCCTTGATGCCCGGCTAAATCTATTCGCATGTCGTGAAAGTCGCCGGGTCTTCACCTGCGGCGATCTTCTCCAATGCCTGGCGAGCTTCTGACAGGGTTGCAACCTTGATGACATCCAGTCCGGCAGGAATACGCCCTATGGCTTCAGCGCAGTTGTCTGATGGGGCCAAGAAGACGGTTGCTCCGGCATTCTTCGCCGCCACCATCTTCTGGGCGATTCCACCGATTGGACCGACCTTGCCATCGGCTGAAATCTCACCGGTACCTGCGATGTGGTGGTCTCCCGCCAATGAGCCTTCCGTCAGGCGGTCAATGATCGCCAAGGCAAACATCATGCCGGCGCTGGGACCGCCAACATTTTCCAACCCGAAGCTCACATCGATAGGGAACTCGTATTCGTTGCCCAGGAAGACACCCAACTGGCGTTCGCCATTCTCGGCTTCCTTGGTGTTCACAGTGACATCTACGTCGCTGTAGACGCCATGCTTATCCGGTCTGCCAACGGTCAAGATTGCTGGTTCTGCACCGCGGGAATTCAGTTCTTCCTTCAGCTGTTCCAGCGAAGTGATCTTCTCTCCTTCGAATTTCAGAAGGCGATCCTTGGGCTCAAGCACTTTTTCATTCGTGCCGGTGGAGAACTCAGCGACCGTAAGCCACTCGGTAAAGCCCTGATCCAGCTCGGCCAAAGCCGCTGCCACAGCCGAGTCCTGCGATGAAGTCATCATGAAATCATTTTGTTCATTCTTCTCTTCTGAAGAGACACCACGAGAAATGATGGTTTCTTCAGGAACTAGATCCTTGGCCGGATTGACCAATGCTTCAAGTACGACAGGTATGGTGATTCGGTTCTGCCCGCCACCCTGGACGTAAATGGTCAACAGATCCAAGACGCTCTCCGAAGGGTATGACTGGGCTCCCTTGATGGAGACCACATCGTGCCCGTTGTCCTCGCCAAGAGTGTTAAACACTGGGCCAGGAGACCGGATCATGAAATTCGTCGGGAGAAACATCATGACGCCGATCAGGAGGAGCGCAACGACGCCGGAGCTGGTGCGTTTCATGGTTTTGGAACCTCGCGGAGTGCGGCTGGAATCGCCTGGCTCCAAAGTCGAGTCTTGTGGTTCCTGTACGTGCACTGATCCTGCTCCCGCCAACTGTCAAAAAATACGCGGATCCGTCCTTGCAGACATCCCCACCCTTAGCCTACTGAAGCCCTGGGTTTAAAAGCATCAGCATCAAGGCGTATTCGATGTGCCGAAAGCGAACTGAAGCCCAGATTCATGGGAACTATCAGCTACTCGCGGTAGTTTTAAAGGCATGGCACAGAACCCCCCGAATAACCGCCCTAACGGCGATGACGACGAAAACAATCCGCAGGACCCATTTTCTGCAATGTTTGGTCAGCTCTTCGGTGGCGGATTCGACCCGAATGACCTCCCGCCGCAGCTTCGTGATGCCCTTGGTGCTCAAGGCGATCCGGCTGCGATGCAGAAAATGATGCAGCAGGCCCAGGCCATGATGTCCGCGATGATGAGCAATAACGCGTCTTCCGGTCCGGTGAACTGGAAGCTTGCATCCGACACCGCTTTGCAGGCATATGCCAGCGATGATCCGGCGGTATCGGACGCGCGCAACAACGCCATCAGCGATGCGTCAAACCTTTCTGAACTGTGGCTGAACAACGCTACGGTGTTCGAGTCGAACGGCCGCTCGACCGAGGCATGGACTCGTAAACGATGGTATGACAAGACCCTGGCCACCTGGAAGCAGGTCACCGAGCCTGTTGCCGAGTCGGTAGCTAACGCAATCACCACCGCGATGAAGGATCAGATCCCCGAAGAGATGAAGGGCATGCTCGGCAATTCCGATGGCATGTTCCGCAATCTCGGAGCCAGCATGTTCGGCATGCAGCTGGGCACTGCACTGGGCGGCTTGGCAACCGATGTGCTTGGCGGCACCGATATCGGCCTGCCTTTGGCAGGAACCACTCCAGGCATTATCGCGGCCAACGTCAGCAAGTTCGGCGATGGCCTTGAAATCCCAGAGCAGGAAGTCCTGCTGTATGTGATTCTGCGGGAGAACGCACACGCACGATTGTTCAACCGGGTCCCTTGGCTAAGCTCCAAGTTGATTGGTGCCGTGGAATCCTATGCTCGGGGCATCCATATCGACATGTCGCGCATTGAAGAAGCAGTACGCGGTATCGATCCGTCCAACCCTGAAGCGCTGCAGTCGATGCTGGGTGAAGGATTGTTCACCCCGCAGCGCACCCCCGCTCAGGAGAAGGCTCTAGAAAACCTAGAACTGACGTTGGCATTGATCGAGGGCTGGGTTGATCATGTGGTCTCCTTGGCCGCCCAGAACCTTCCATTTGCTGGTCACCTGCGCGAGACGATGCGTCGCCGCCGTGCTTCGGGTGGCCCAGCTGAGACTGCCTTCGCATCTCTGGTTGGCCTTGAATTGCGCCCACGCAAGCTGCGCGAAGCGGCTGCCCTGTGGGAGCACTTGTACGACGAACGTGGAATCGAGGGCCGTGATGCCGTATGGGATCACCCAGATCTGATGCCTACCGCGGAAGACCTCACCGATCCCAAGGGCTTCACGCATCGCCGTGAAGTTGCCGCGACCGAGTTCGACGACTTTGACGCAGCACTGGGTAAACTTCTGGACGGCGGCTTCGACAACGCTGAACCCGAAGCCGAAGGCGAAGACGGTTCAGGGAATCCAGAGGATCCGAAGAACTGATTAGATCGAAACCTCGAAGGAGGGATGTGCACGAGTGCACATCCCTCCTTCGTGCATTGAGCTACTGTTCCTCGTCATGGCCGAAACCCGAAAGTTCATCCTGGGCCCGGCCCAATTCCTTGGCGTGAGCGTTGTAGCCTGCGTGGAATGCCTCCAAGAAAATATCCGCCTGCGCTCGGCGTTCGAACCGGTTCAGCAAAGCCTGGAACCTAGGTCCGTGGCCGGCCCGCGGGACCACCAGATGCGCAAGCTCGTGGACTAGAACATAGTCCTGCACCCAGCTGGGCATATGCTGCAACGTGACCGATAAGCGGATGCTGCGCTGCCGATATGAAGCCGAACCCCAACGCTTATTTTGGTTGGCTACCCAACGCACGGATTGCGGCGCGGCTTCGCCGGCGAAGTACTGCTGGTCAAGAGATGCCGCTCGGCGCTCCAGCGCATCATCGGTATGACCCGCGGTACGCGCTTGGCGTCCCTTGCGATACTTCGAGATCATCTCATCAACGAAAGCGCGTTCCGTTTTTTCGTCCAGCGCTGCAGGGACTTGGATAATCAGCCGGTTATCGCGCCACTGGGAGGAAATGGTCTTCTTGCGCTTGGCCGAGCGGAGAACCCGCACTGGAATCTCATCCGGCGCTACGAAGTCGACGGAGTTTGGAAAAGCTGGCATTGCATTGCGCCTCTTTCCTCATCTATGGCAGCGGCCGGGGACCTTCCTGTCCGCTCACTACGTGATCTCTAAGCTACGTCCTAGCCTGAACAGCTTCGGACCAATTCGCCAACTTGTGGAGAACCCTATGCGCGGCGCTCGCCAACGACCGCAAGCACCGCCTCGCCATATCGTTCAAGCTTGCTACGTCCCACCCCGGGAATCTTCGACAATCCCTGGATTGAATCCGGCTGGTGCTCCGCGATGGACATGAGGGTTGCATCGGTGAATATGACGAATGCCGGGACTGCGTTGGATTGGGCAACCTCCGATCGCCATTCACGCAAAGTCTCAAACAACGCTTCATCATAGGCAGCAGGGCACGAGGCGCAACGTTTGAGCTTTCGCTCTTTTGCACTGGTCAAGAAGGATCCACAGGTCATGCAGACTGCGGGCGTGATTTTCTGTTCGCGTTTGCGGTAGGTGGTCTGCTGCCTGCTGCTGGCTTGGCGTACCGATTTAATTCCATCGAGGAATCGTGATGGGTATCGGTGCGCGCGTCCGCCCGGGGTCCTTGCCAGCGACCAGGACAGGTACAGGTGCTTCCGTGCGCGGGTAATACCCACGTACAGCAGCCGCCGTTCTTCATCGAAGCCCGCTTGGTCCTTGGCATAGGAGATCGGGACCAGGCCTTCGTTCAATCCAACCAGGAATACAGCATCCCATTCCAGCCCCTTGGCTGCGTGGAATGATGCCAAGGTGACGCCATCCAGAGTTGGCGCGTGCTGGATCGCTGCGCGGTCTTCCAATTCCTTGACCACATCGTGCAATGTGGCATCAATGCCTTGTTCTTTTTTAAGCGCAACGACTTCGTCGGCCAGGCGAACCAGTGCCGACATCGATTCCCAACGCTGGCGCACCGCACCAGTGCCGCCGCTTGGGGCATTCGCCGAGTAGCCGTGCGAGGAGAGCACATCGCGCACCATCTGCGCAACCGGAGTATCTGCGGCGACGCTCAAGCCGGCCCGCAAGGCCAGCATCCCTTCCTTGACTTCGCGACGGGAGAAGAACCGCTCGGCACCACGCATTACGTAGGGGATGGAATACGCCGTCAGTGCTTGCTCAAAAGCCTGGGACTGCCCGTTAGTGCGGTACAAGATGGCAATCTCGGAGATGTCCTGGCCGTTTTTGAGCAGCTGCTTGATGCGCTGGGCGACTTCCTCGGCTTCATTTTCGTCATCCGTCGCTTCAAAGAATTCAGGGGCCGGACCGTGATCGCGTTGCGCGATGAGTTCCAGTGGTTCGGGCCAGGTCACGTTACGGTCAGGGACTTGGGATTCAATGCGCCGATTAGCAAGCACCTTATTCGCCAGGTTCACGACTTCAGGAGTGGAGCGGTAATCGCGTACCAGCTTCACGACCTTTGCTTCCGGAAACCGTGTGCCGAAGTTCAGCAAGAAGTCTGGGCGTGCACCGGTGAAAGAATAGATGGTCTGGGAGGCATCGCCCACCACGCACAGTTCGTTGCGCTGGCCAAGCCAGAGATCCAGGAGCCGTTGCTGCAACGGCGAAACGTCCTGGTACTCGTCGACGACGAAGTGGCGGTACTGCTGGCGTACACTGGCTGCGACTTTTTCATTGTCTTCAAGAATTGCAATGGTCAGCAGCAGTACGTCTTCAAAGTCGATAACTCCGCGGTCATCTTTGAGCTCTTCGTAGGTTTGGAAGATGCGGGCCATGCTCACTGCTTCGAGACCGTTGGGCAGTTCTCGGGAAGACGCAATCTTGGCGTAGCTTTCCGGGGTATGCATGGAGACCTTGGCCCATTCGATTTCCGCAGCCAGATCACGGACCATGGCGCGGTCGCTGGAAATGCGCAGGCGACGCGCCGCCTCCGCAATGAGCGGGGCCTTGTGTTCTACCAAGTTCGGCAGGGTACCGCCAACGGCCTGCGGCCAGAAGTACTGCAGCTGGCGCAAGGCAGCTGCGTGGAAGGTACGCGTCTGCACGCCGGGTGCGCCGAGTTGACGCAAGCGGGTACGCATCTCCGCAGCTGCACGCGTGGTGAAAGTCAGCGCGAGAACACTGGTCGGGTTGTAGATGCCAGTATGCACGCCGTGGGCGATCCGGTGGGTAATTGCTCTGGTCTTGCCGGTTCCTGCGCCCGCCAGAATACACAGTGGACCGCTGAGGGTTTCAGCTGCTTGCCGCTGTTCAGCATCCAGTCCCGCTAGCAAATTGTCTGCTGGCGGATTGTCGTATTCGGTCACTTGCTCAGGGCCTCCGGAAGGGGTTCGCCGTACCAGGTACGGATCAATGCGTGGGCTATCGAGACTCCGCGCGGTATATCTATTGTTCCTGATTCCAGAGCTTCACGCAGTTCGGCTCGTGTGAACCAGCGAAGGTCCATGATTTCTGCACCATCCGGAACCAGCTCTTCGCTCAAGGCTTCAGCAGCGAAACCGAGCATCAGCGATCGCGGCATTGGCCAGGGCTGGGAACCGCGGTAGGCGACCTCTCCAATACGCACACCGGATTCTTCAAAGATCTCGCGGCGCACAGCAGACTCCAGGGACTCCCCTGCTTCGACGAATCCTGCAAGCACCGAGTACATCCGGTGCTTGAAGGTGGCGTTGGATCCGAGCAGCAATCGATCTTGGCTGTCGATCACCGAGGCAATGATTGCCGGGTCGGTACGTGGAAAAAGCTCGTGGTCATTGTTCACGCAACGCTGGCCCCACCCGAAGGTGGCAGCCCTAACGGGTGAACCGCAGCGTGGGCAGAATTTCTCTGAACGGATCCAATTGGCGATCGCCTGCGCTTCAACGAAGAGTTCTGCATGCAGTTCATTGAGCAGGTTGAAGCCTTCACGTAGCGTCGTCCAGCGCTCGATGCCGCTGGAGGCATAGTCCTCGGCATCAACGAGAGCCAGAACGTATTCCGTGCCTGATGCACGCCCCAGGTACACCTGGCGCTCGGAGTCTTTTGCGAGGTAGTCCGTGCCGTTGAGAAAGAAGAGATCAGAGCCGATAGTTGCCGCGCCACCACCACTGATCAGCAGCACCTTGGTGCTGCGCTGCTTAAATAGGCCAGGCAAAAGCATCGGGTCTTGCTTTTCGGTCAGTGGGCGCTCAATCAGAGACTGTCCGAAGTGAAGTCCGGTAAGAGGGGTTCGATAAGTTTCTGCCAGAGCCATACCTCTAACCTAATGCACGTAGCGCTCCAGAATCTTGATGCTTGCTCAATGTGGATAGCTGTTGATCAATGAGATTCGTCGCAACTCTGAATGTTGCCGGTGAATCCCGCCATATTCCGTGCGTCATTCAACGATAGAAAAGGGAATCTCGCATACGGTGGAACTTGTGAAACGCACTGCCATGGAACTCGCCGCAATTGCCACCGCCGCCGTCCCCGGATTGACTCCGGTAGGCTTCGCGGCGCTGTCCGACGATGCAGAAGATTTTGACTCAGCATTGATCGTCGACGCACTCAAGCATCGCTGGCGCGTTCGTTCACCTCGGCATGACGAGGCAAGCATGCGTCTGGAAGCAGAGCTTTCGGCCTTGCGCGCTTTCTCCGCCAAGGTCCGCGCTTCACTGCCGTTTTCCTTGCCTGCCGTAGCCGGCACCGTGCGCCAGGGCCCACTGCGCACCTTTGTCTACAAGGATATGCCCGGACACGTTCCGACCCTCGATGAATTGGTTGATGTCGGCAGCAACCTGGCCAAGTCGCTGGGCCAGTGCATGGCTGCCATCCACCAGATCCCAGATGAAGCTGTTGAAGTGGCAGGCCTGCCGACCTACACTGCCGACGAGATTCGCCAGCGCAAACTCAACGAACTGGATACGGCCGCGGCTACGGGCAAGGTGCCAAGCGGTTTGCTGCGCCGTTGGGAACACGCCATGGAGGACGTGGCGCTGTGGCGTTTCAACGCTGCCGTAGTTCACGGCGACTTCGATGAAGAGCAGCTGCAGATTTCCCATTCCAGCATCACTGCAGTCAAGGGCTGGACAGATTTGCACGTCGGTGATCCCGCTGATGACTTCGCTTGGCTTTCGGCCATAGAAGACCAGAGCTTCAGCGAGCGCGTTTTCACCGCCTATGTCGAAGCCCGCGGCAAGGCTGCGGATCCGCACATCATGCGTCGCGCCGCGCTGGCCGCCGAATTCGCGCTGGCGCAGTGGCTGGTGAAGTCTTTGGATTCCAAGGACTACGAGCGCATCGCCGAGGCCGAAGAGATGCTACGCGAATTGGACCAGAACATCGCGGAGTACGGTGGCCAGCCATTGTCGGTCGTGGAAGCTCCGCGCCCTTTGGCTCCCCAGCCAGAAGCACCGGCCCAGAAGGCTCCGGAAAAGCCGGCCGCCGTCGCCGCGCCAAGCATTAACACCGACAAGGTCACTCCCCTGGCAGCGGAATCGCCGAACTCCGCAACACCCCGAAGCACAGGGTCCAATGTCCAGGCCGCGCCAGAGGAGTCTGGTGACCAGCCAAAATCTGATGCTGTTCAGGCTGATGCCAAGAACAGTTCGCCTGCGAAGGATGAACCCGCCTCCAAGGCCGCCGAACACGATAGTGATGCAGCGGAGGCCGAGTCAGCTGCCGCACGGCCAATGAGCACGGCTGAGCCTGCTGAAAAGAACAACAAGCCTGTTGAGGACGCCGAGAAGTAAAGACTTCCCAGCGTCCTGAGCGGCTAGCCTTCGAGCTGTTCAAACGCGCTGCTGATCATCTGTTCCAGTTCTTGCTCATCGGAGAGATACTCCGCGTGGATCGTAATGCCCGCCGCCACATAGTAGAAGGCGGCCTTGATCTCCTCTAGCGGGATTCCGTGCAGGCGTGACCAGCCCAGACGATACACCGCGAGCTGGACCAGCTTGCTCTTCAGATCCTTGCCGCTAGGAACTCGACCGGTTTTCCAGTCCAGCATCAGCCACGTACCGTCGTCCATCCGGAAGACGGCATCAATGCGGCCACGCACAGCCACCGGACCCACACGGGTCTCCAATGGAACCTCGACATAGGCCGGCTGCAGCTTGGACCATTCGCTGCATAGGAACGCTTCCTTCATGGATTCAAGGTCCAGCGCCTCATCAAGATAGCCATCTGCCGGATCCTGCAGGTCTCCCAGATCAAGCATTGACGTCTTCTCGTAGAACTCTTCAATCCAGGCATGGAACGCGGTACCGCGCCGTGCAGCGAGCCCCGGTCGACGCGGCACCGGGCGTCGAAGGTTTTCCAGTACCCCAACCGGGTCCTCGGCCAGCTCGACAAACAATGAAGCACGCACATGCTCTGGTGCCTCGATGCTGCGCTCACGGCCAGCCAAGAACTCGCGCTGGCCTAGAAGTTTCTCGGCTTCTTCAGCCCACTGCCTCCCGAAGCTGGTCAGCGGCTCATGATCTGTTGGAACGGATTCGAGATCCTTCGCCACTTCCGCAATGACATTGCGCCGTGAATACGGGTATGGAGTCTTTTGCACTCCCCCCGTGACGACGGGGCCTTCCAATGGATCGTACGGCCACAGCGCTTCAAGGGGCGTCAAAGTGCTCGGGTTTTGTTCCGGCGCTTCTTCGTCCTTCACCCAGACCCCGATCTCCGCCTGGGGTTCCTCGCCTTCGGCCAGCGGAAGCAAACAGGTGAAGAATTCTGATGGCTCGGTTGGCTTGGTACGGGTGCTCGTCCAGACGCTGCTACTGCAAATCAGCAATGACTTGGCGCGGGTCACCGCAACATAGGCCAGGCGACGCTCTTCGGCAATGTGGTGGTCCTCTACCTGGTCCTTGAAGACCGATTCGGCTTCCAGCAGTTCCTTCAAGGCCGGCTGTTCGGTGTCCCATTGGGGCAGGTCGCGGGCGTCGCCACGGATTTCCCAGGGCAGCGCTTTGTCGCCGCTGGTCCACCGGTCAGACTTCGAACCCGGGAACACCCCGTCGTTCAAGGTCATCACCGCCACGATGTCCCATTCCAATCCCTTGGACGCGTGAACCGTCAGCAATTGGACTGCCGCGGGGTCAGCATCTTCGCTTGGCAGCGGTAGTCCCTTTTCCTTTTCGGCGGCCTGTTCCAGCCACATCAAGAAGCCGGACAGTTCAACGCGTGGCGCATTGCGGCAGTATTCGCGCACCACATCGGCGAAGGCATCGAGGTTGGCTCGCGCCTTGTCTCGAGATATCCACGGACGGGCAGCCACCTCGATGTCCAGGTTCATGGCGCGTTCGGTCTCGCGAATCAGCGTTTCAAGGTCGTCATTGGCCAGCAGCCGCAGGCCGGCGAGTTCATCGCGCAGAGCCGCCAAGCGCTCGTAGCCCGCTGCGCTAATGGTCCTGCCGTCATTGCTGGTCCACCCTTCCCTGGGCAGGAAGTCCAGTGCTTCGACGAGGCTGGCCGCATCATTGAGTTCGGCGCGGGCCGCCTCGGTCACTGCTTCTTCGGGGCTCTGCGCCTCTTCGCTTTCTGCCGGGTCTGGCTGCAGCCCGCGGGCTCGCCGCCGTTCCAGCTGGCGGGACCAATCGGCGAAGGCCATCAGGTCTGCGGCACCCAGCCGCCAGCGCGCTCCAGCCAATAAGCGCATGAGCTTGTCGGAGCGCAGCGGGTCAACCAGCACGTGCAGGTACGAGACCAGGTCGGTGAGCTCAGGGGTGCTCAGCAATCCGGATAGTCCCACGAGCTGGTATTTGATGCCCCGCTCAGCGAGCACCTCGCCCATGATGCTCAACTGGGTACGATTTCGCGAGAGCACCGCACTGGTCTTCGGCTCGGAAGATGCCCTATTCTCGGCAACAATCATGTCGGCTATGGCGTCTGCCTCGTCGCGAACCGTTGCGCAACGGTTGAGCACCACACGACCTGGCTTGGCATGCGCCGAGGAATCCAAGGGCTTGACCGAGACCGGGCCTTGATGCTGCGGCCCGCCGGCAGTGATGCTATTCGCTGCCGCGAGCACGTTGACGGTATTGCGCCATGCGATGGTCAGGTGCTTCACGTGGGCGACGTCCCGGCCTGTGTCCCGAACAATCGGGAAGACTTCTGGGAATCGGAACAGCTGACCGGCACTAGCCCCGCGGAATCCGTAGATGGATTGGTTAGGGTCACCCACCGCGGTGACCGGATGGCCTTCGCCATAGAGTTGAGAGAAGAGCACCATCTGCGCGTGCGAGGTGTCCTGGAATTCATCCAGCAGCACCACCTTGTGGCTAGCCCGTTCGGCGAGCGCAGCTGCCGGCACCTCCTGGGCGATACGCGCTGCGTGGGCCACCAAGTCGCCGTAGTCCATCACCCCGAGGCGCTTCTTTTCCCGGGCGTACTCTTCAGCCAACTCAGCGATGGTGGCACGTGAAGCCAGCTTGTCGATGAGCTTGAGGGCTGCTTGGGTAGTTTTCTTGGGCTTCTCTGCGTCCATCGGCAAGGTGCGCAGGCGTGCCACCAGGTCATCAATCCACTGATGGGCCTCAGGTGCGGTGACCAAGTGCTCGGATGCTTCCGAACTGAAGGAAACGATGGCATCAATCAGTGTGCTGGTGGCACTGTTCAGGTGCTCGTAGTTGCCGGTGTATCTTTCCAGCACCGAGTGGGCCACCTGCCATGATTGGGCCGCGCCCAACAAGGCACTGTCTTCTTCAAGGCCAAGCCGCAGCCCATGGTCTTGGACCAGGGTGTAGGCGTAGGAGTGGTAGGTGGATACCGCAGGGTCAAGGAAGTCCCGGGTTTCTTCTGGGCTGAGCAGACCGGTGGCCACAAGCTGCGCGATCTTGGCACGGATACGCACGGAAAGCTCTCCCGCTGCCTTGCGGGTAAAGGTCACCCCGAGAATCTCTTCCGGCCGGACCAGCTGGTTGGCTACCAGCCAGACGACTTTATCCGCCATGGTTTTGGTCTTGCCCGAGCCGGCGCCGGCGATGACCAGCATCGGTTCCAATGACGCAGCGACTATCTCAGCCTGCTGCGCGGTGGGCGGAAACTGCTCGCCCAGGGCTGCGGAGAGTTCTTCTGGAGTGAATCTGATATTGCTCATGGTTCGGTGACCTGTCGTCCTTGGGCGCACAAAGGGCAGATTTCAGGCAGCGTGCAGTTGCCGAGGATCCCTGCGGCTCCCGAAACGTGCCGGGTGATGAATTCACTGTTTCCCATCAGCGAGGCAGCTTCGAAGATGAGCGCGCGGGCCCAGTCCCCTTCACCAATTGATGGTTGTTCACGGACCGAGGCGCCCTTGGTGCTGGTACCGACGTAGACCAAGGATGCGCCGGCTGGCTCATCCGGGAGTCCTGCAGTTTCCTCGTGATCTTGCAACGCGCCGAGCTGGATTGCGGTTTGGTAGACGCCTAGCTGCGGGTGTTCCAAGGTTGCGTCCTTGGATGGCGCAGTGGAACCGGTTTTCAGGTCAACGACCCTCACCTTGCCGTTGGCGTCAGCTTCGACGCGGTCGATAATTCCGCGAAGCTGGATATGCGTGCCGTCAGGGGCCGGGACCTCGATCTGGAACGGCATCTCGCGAGCCACCAGTTCGCGTCCTTCTTGGCGCATGGTGACGCAGTAGGCGGCGAACTTCTTGAGCATGCTATTGGCACGGTCGAAGTCCCTTTGACCTTCCCAGTTCTCCAGTTTTTCCAGCTCTGGCCAGCGTTGCTCCAGGATCTGCTGGTATTCGCTTCCGCTTGCATCGGGATGCTCTTCGGCGATGGAGTGGATCAGCGTACCCAAGGAGGCCGCGAAATCGCGGGCAGCGGTTCCACCAGCGCTTTGCACAAACCAGTTCAGCGGCGATTTCACCAGGGTTTCCACCTTCGACGGTGACACCCGCCGAGGCTGGTCTTCCGGGATAACCGGTTCATGGGTAGTCAGTTCGCGCAACCCCCACCAGGAACTTGGATGCGCTCCTCGCACCGGGCGCTCTGCCTGAGCCAGGCGTCCAAGCACGTGGGTGGCGTCCTGGTACAGGTTAGCTGCTTCCACATCGTCCGGCGCTGGCGCTGCCCCAAGGCCGGCGGCCCTGGCTCTCTCGGCGGTGCTGCGCAGCTCTGCCACCAAGGTTGGAAGCGAACGGATGCGCGGAACCGCGGTTGGTTCCCTGCCTTCTGGCCCCGGTGGCTCGACCAGATCCAGGAAAGAGGAAGGCTGGCTGTCTTCGTTATCGACCGCCGTGCAAATCAGCTGGTCTCCAGCACGGGAGACGGCATTGCTGAAGCTGCGCAATTCGTCGTTGCGGATTTGGCGTACCAGATGCGTTGGCGTTCGGGTGGCCAGGAATTCAATGCCATGCTCCGCGGCGTCGGCGAGCGCATTGGAACCGAGCAGCTCGCCACGGAGCCGGAGGTTGGGCCAGGAGCCTTCTTGCAGCCCGGGGATAAAGACCACTGGCCATTGCTTTCCGGCAGCGGCAGCGGTAGTGAGAACCGTGACGGTTTGCCCACCGGCAGCACGGGTTGCCAAGGAGTCCATGGGCAATTCCTGCTGCAAGATGTGCTCGATGAACTGCTGGACGCTGGCGCCGGGAAGCTGATCCACAAAACGTTCTGCGGCTTGGAAAAGCGACAGGACAGCATCCAGGTCATGATCTGCGCGGCGGGCGGCAGTGCCGGTGCCCAGGGCCTCTTCGCGCCAGGCCTTTGCCCGGCCCGAGGCCTCCCACATCACCCAGAGCGCTGTTTCCGGTGTAGCGGTTCCGCTGGCCAGTTCGTCTTGCAGCGCGGAGTACATCTTCAGCAGCCGGTTCAATCCGTAACCCGGCTTGCCCAATTTCTCGGCCATTGCCGGTTCACGCAGGCAGGATTCAAGCAACTCCTGGCTGGAGCGGCGTCCGCCGGCTGCGGCTTCCTGCTGGCGCAAGAGCTGGCGGATCCGGCGAATTTCCAAGGCAGTGCTCATCCCATAACGCGACAGCAGCAGGTTCTGCATCAGGAGCGGGTCATCGGTGACAGAATCGCTGAACGCCAAGTTCAACAGGTCAAGCAGCGGACGGACCGCACCTTCATCCTTCAATGGAATTTCGGCCGGCGGCACCTGCACGCCGATTCCCTGGCCTTCAAGAAAACGGCTGAAGGAGCGCACCTGTGAACCGTTGCGCACCACAATCGCAATTTCAGCGAGGCTGCGGTTCTCGTAGAGGTTCAGATGCACTATCCGCTGGGCAATGAAACGTTCTTCCAAGGTGGAATTCTCGAATACCAGTGCCTGGCACAGTTCGTGTTCCGGCACGTTCAACGGCTCAATAGCTCGTCCGCGCAAGCCTGCAGCCAGCGGCACGCGGCTGACGATCCGTTTCCATGCCTCGGTGATCTGTCCAGACATTCGATAGCCGTGGGTCAGTTCGAGGCACGTCGCTTCGCCAGCACTCGCGTAATTCTGTGCGAAACGATGCAATTCATCGGTGCGGGCACCGCGGAATCCCTGAACTACGCTGTCGGGTGCAGCGAAAGCGACCATGGCGCGGTCCTTGCCGAGCAGAGCCAGGAGGCGGTGCTGCGACAGGGTGGCTTCTTGCAGGTCATCCACGAGGATCAGGGCCAACCGGTCCTGTTCTGCGTGCAGGAACGCTTCATTGTCTTCCAGAATTTGTGCCGCCCGGGTAATCAGCCCTGCCGGGTCGAAGGCTTCGGCGCTGCCCAAGTCCAGCAGGTCGCGGTATTCCTGGTAGAACAGCGCAGCAGCGTGCCATTCGGGGCGGTTGGCTTGCTGGCCGAGGTCAGCGATGTCTGCAGGTTCCAATCCCAGCTCTGAAACACGGTCGAAGAACTCGCGGATTTCCTTGCGGAAGCCGCGAGTCCCTACTGCCAGCGCCAGTTCGCTTGGCCACTGCGGTCCTTCGGTGAGGCCTTCGGCATGGCCTTCCAGCAGGTGGCCGATGAGGGTGTCCTGTTCCGGACCGGAGAGCAAGCGGGGAATGCGTTCGAGCTGGGGCAAGAGTCCTTCAACGCGGGCACGGCGGATCAAGTCAAAGGCATAAGCCGACCAGGTGCGAACCACCGGTTCGGTGAAAGTCCGTTCTGCTCGGCGGCTGAGCTCATCACGGATCGAGGCAGCGGTCAGTCGAGTTGGCCCGATGATCAAGAGGGCCTGCGGATCGAGCCCGGCGTCAAGGTGCGCCACCGCGGTGTCGATGAGCAGATGGGTCTTGCCGGTACCCGGAGCCCCAGTGACCAGGACCGGGCTTTCCACCGAATGCAAGTGGCCAAGGACCGAGGTGGCTTCTTCGCGGGGCTGGCTTCGGGTCTCTTCCATACTCATAGTTGATCATCCATCTCGGACATTTTGGGGTTGCCCAGCGCCGTACGCAGCGCGTCAATTTTTTCCCACGCCCAGTCGTTGGGGTTCCAGCGGTATCTATTCATGTTCACGTGACGGCCAGGTGCTGCCAGTTCTTCTGCGATCCAGTGCCGTTCTGCTGCTTCGGCAAGCGCATCGGCCATGGAACCGTTGGAGCGGATAATCCGCCACCATGGTGTCCCTTCCGGCGCGCTTGCCATCGCCTTGCCCGTTTGGCGTGCTCCCCCGCTTCCGAGAAGTTCTGCCACGTCCTTGTAGCTGAGCACCGCCCCTGCCGGGACGAGTGCTGCGAGGCGATGCACCGCCTCTGAATAGTCCAGGGGCTTTTCGGCTGCGTCAGATGTCATAGCCCTATTCTGCCAATTAGCTTGCAGGACTCCACAACACGCAATTCGCAGGGCCGTCCTGTCCCGCCTTGGCTGTAGCGTTATATCCATGACTGAATGGCACAAGGGCCTGGCAATTGGCTTTGATTTGGAAACCACTGGTGTTGATACCAATACTGCACGCATCGTTACGGCATCGGTTGTCTTGCTGGATGCCGATGGCAAAGTGGTGAACAACCGCGAGTGGCTGGTAAACCCCGGGGTCGAGATTCCAGAGGCCGCGGCCGCAGTTCACGGAATCTCCACCGAGAAAGCCCGCGCCGACGGTGCCCCGGCGAAACAGTCCGTTCAGGAGATCTTGAATTTGCTGAAGTTCGCCTCGGAGCAAGCGCCAATCGTTGCTTTTAATGCTTCGTACGATTTCTCAGTGCTCTACAGCGAAGCCGTTCGCTACGACCTTGAGCCGTTTTTCCCGGGCAATGTGATCGATCCGTTCATCATCGACAAGCAGGTTGACAAGTTCCGCAAGGGGAAGCGCACCCTTGCGGCGGCTTGCGAGTTCTACGGTGTAGTCCTCGAAAATGCGCACACCTCGTTGGCCGATGCAGTTGCCTGCGTCGAGGTCGCTCGCCAGCTGGGCGAACGCTATCCGCAGTTGCAAGTAGATCCGATGGTGCTGCACGGCTGGCAGATCGGTTGGGCGAAAGAACAGGCAGAAAGTTTCCAGAAATACTTGCGCAAGACGAAGCCTGAAGCTGTTGTCGACGGCGCTTGGCCTATCACCGAGTCGTAAAGATTGAAATAATCAGCTTCTTGTGCCCCGTTTCACATGGGGTCAACAGGCCTCGCGACCACCATGCGGAAGCCAATCGTTCATTTTCTGTCACAAATCAACAAATTATATTCGAAGGCTCCCCCATTAAGGCCTCATACTAAGAATCTTGACTGTAATTTCCCCTTGATTCGGGCGATTTTGTTCGATGATGATTCAATGGAGGGTACTCTCTACACCCTTTGAGAATCTGAAGGAACACGCCTAGTGATCACAGTCAGTGACCTGCGCAAGGTCTACCAGCAAGACGGCAAGGATGTTGTTGCCCTTGATGGTGTCAGCCTTGAAGTCCCTACCGGGAAAATTCATGGCATCGTCGGACATTCCGGAGCGGGTAAATCCACTCTCGTCCGTTGCTTGACCTTGCTCGACCAGCCCACATCCGGAACCGTTGCCGTTAACGGCAAGGAGCTGACCAACGTCAGCACCGACGAGTTACGGAATGCGCGACGTCGAATTGGCATGGTTTTCCAGCACGCGAACCTCTTCGACTCGCGCACCACCGAGCAGAATGTGGCATACCCGCTGGAGCTTGGTGGCATGCCCAAAGCCGAAATTGATGCCAAGGTCGCTGAACTCCTGGAGCTCGTGGGCCTGACCAGGTTCGCCAAAGGGTACCCATCCCAGCTTTCCGGTGGCCAGCGCCAGCGCGTTGGTATCGCCCGGGCGCTGGCCACCGATCCGGATGTCCTGCTCTGTGATGAGCCGACCAGTGCCTTGGATCCGAAGACCACCGATGAAATCCTCGATTTGGTCAAGAAGCTGCGCGATCGGTTGAACATCACCGTGCTGATCATTACCCACGAAATGCACGTCGTGAAGCAAGCCTGCGATTCCGTTTCGCTGCTGGAAGGCGGCAAGATCGTGGAGCACGGCAATATCGAACAGGTCATCACCAACGCCGAAGGCACTTTGGCTTCCACGTTGCTCCCGCTTCCGGGCGACGCACCACGCATCGAGGGCGAAGGACCGATCCTGGACCTGCTCTACACCGGCGGCCAGGCGACCCAGCCTGTCATCTCTTCCATTGCCCGCTTGTTCAATACCGATGTCAATGTCTTGGCTGGTTCGGTCGAGCAGCTTGGCAACCAGCAGTACGCGCACTTGCGCCTGCAGCTGGCTCCCGACGCGGATCTGGATGCAATCGTGAACCACCTGAAGTCCACCGGCATCGCCGTAACCGTGAAGGGAGCCAAGTAAGCAATGGATTTCTTCACCCCCACCGTACTCAAGGCCGTAGGCCAAGCGACCGTCGAAACCCTGCAGATGGTCTTGATCTCAGGTGTGATCACCGTGATCATCGGACTGTTGCTGGGTATCTTGCTGCATGTCACTGGCAAAGGCGGACTGGCGCCGGTCCGCTGGCTAAACGCGATTCTCTCCACGGTGATCGTGAACATCACCCGTTCCGTCCCGTTCGCCATCTTAATGGTCGCCCTGATTCCGTTCGCCGCGATGCTCATCGGCACCGCGCTGGGCCCGATCGCTGCCTCGGTCTCTTTGACCATCGGCACGGTCCCATTTTTCGCCCGCCTGGTGGAAACCGCCTTGCGCGATGTTTCCGCTGGCAAGGTCGATGCCGCGCTGGTGATGGGTTCCACCAAGCTGCAAACCATTCGCAAGGTCCTGGTGCCTGAAGCCATGCCCGGCATCATTTCGGCCGTCACCACCACTCTGGTGACCTTGATCGGCTACTCCGCGATGGCTGGCTTGGTAGGCGGTGGCGGTTTGGGTCGTCTGGCCTACAACTACGGCTACGTCCGCTACAACATGCCCATCATGCTTGCGACCATCGTGATTATCGTGATCATGGTCCAGCTGGTGCAGGTCATCGGTGATGCGATCGCCCGCAAGGTCGATCACCGCTAGTCAAAACTTCCGCCGGTCTATCCGGCGGAGCCGTGGAACCGCTGAGGACACGGCAAATCCACTCGCATCGTGCCTCACGGCTCTACCTAAGGAAAGACAAGTTATGCGCAAGAAACTCGCACTCGCCATCACCGGTGTTGCCACCGCATTCGCCCTGACTGCTTGCGGCAGCAGCGAACCAACTGCTGATGCTGCAGCGACCCTGGATCCGGCAAACCCTGCGGTTATCAAGGTAGGCGCCAGCCCGGTCCCACAGGCAGACATCCTGAACTTCATCGATGAGAACTTGGCGAAGGAAGCCGGCATCGACTTGGAAGTCATGGAGATCGATGACTACGTCACCCCGAACACCGGACTTGCCGACGGCTCGCTGGATGCCAACTACTTCCAGACCGAGGCCTACCTGGCTACCGAGATGAAGGAAAAGGGCTACGAGTTCGCGCACGGCGCTGGCGTTCATGTGGAGCCAATGACCGTCTTCTCGAAGAAGTTCAAGGACGCCAAGGACGTCGCAGAAGGCACCAAGGTACTGCTGAACAACGACCCGGTGAATCAGATCCGCGGCATGCGCGTCCTGGAAGAAGCAGGGCTGCTGCAGAACCTCAGCGATGATGATTCCCTGCTGACCGTCAACGGCAACGCGGACAAGAACCCGCTGAACCTCGAAATCACTGACGCCAACGCCGAGCAGGTCGTCCAGTACTACAAGTCCGATGATTCCATCGGCTTGGCGGTCATCAACGGCAACTACATCGTCCAGGCCAAGCTGGACAAAGCAGAGATGCTTGCCCAGGAGTCGGGCGCGAACAACCCCAACGCCAACTTCCTGACCTGGCGCGACGGCGAAGAGACCCCGGCTGTTGCGAAGCTTGAAGAGCTGTTGCACTCCGATGAGGTCCGCGATTACATCGAGAAGACCTGGACCGACGGCAGCGTTATCGCCGCTTTCTAATCCGGTTTCCAGCCACGGGGCATTCCCGAACGCTTGAACCTTGACTGCCCGAGTTCCGTATACGGAACTCGGGCAGTTCCGTTTCCCACCGTCTTTCCAGGCTTAAATGAGCCAGGGCCAGGCAAGCACCTCACGGTGCCTGCCTGGCCCTGGCTGTTGCCCTCGGGAGCCTGCAATTAGGCCGTGGCGGCCGCAGCGGCCCGGGCAGCTGCTGGGAGGGCCGCGAAGATCTTCTCCATTGCGGCATCATCATGGGCCGCCGAGACGAACCATGCTTCGAAGACGCTTGGCGGCAGGTACACCCCGGAGTCCAGCATCGAGTGGAAGAACGGTGCATAGCGGAAGGCTTCCTGCCCCTGCGCGTCAGCGTAGTTGCGCACTCCCCTTTCGGAGGTGCCGAAAGCTACCGAGAACAAGGTACCGGCGCGCTGGATCGAGTGGTCCAGGCCAGCAGCATTGAAGGATTCGGTGATGGCACCCTGCAGCGCCTCGGACTGCTTGGCCAGGTGCGCGTAGACGTCCTCGGTCGCGTGGGTCAGCTGGGCGATGCCGGCAGCCATCGCTACCGGGTTGCCCGACAGCGTGCCTGCCTGGTAGACCGGACCCAATGGTGCCAGGTAGTCCATGACCTCAGCGCGTCCGCCCAGGGCCGCGGTGGGCAAACCGCCGCCGATGACCTTGCCGAAGGTGTAGAGGTCTGCGTTCCAGCCCTCTTCCTTGCCGGTCAGGCCCCAGTAGCCCGATGAGGAAGCGCGGAAGCCGGTGAGGACCTCGTCGAGGATCAGCAGCGCGCCGTGCTTGGCGGTAGTTTCCTTCAGGAACTTGTTGAATCCGTCCTCTGGAACTACGACACCCATGTTGCACGGAGCAGATTCGGTAATCACCGCAGCGATATTCGCACCGTGCTCGGCGAAGGCCGCCTCGATGGCGGCGCGGTCGTTATAGGGCAGCACCAAGGTCTCTGCTGCCGTGGCAGCGGTCACGCCGGCGGAACCTGGCAAGGCCAGGGTGGCAACACCCGAGCCGGCGTCGGCCAGCAGGCCATCGAGGTGGCCGTGGTAGCAGCCGGAGAACTTGATGACAAGGTCACGGCCGGTGTAGCCGCGGGCCAGGCGGACGGCGGTCATGGTGGCTTCGGTGCCGGTGGAGACCATGCGCACGCGTTCCACCCCGCCCATGCGGGACTTGATCAGCGCGCCGAGCTTGGCCTCATCCGGAGTGGATGCGCCGAAGGACAAACCGCGGTCCACGGCCGCGTGCACGGCAGCCTGGATCTCCGGGTGGGCGTGGCCCAGCAGTGCCGGACCCCATGAGCACACCAGGTCGACATACTCCTTGCCGTCGGCGTCGGTCAGGTATGCGCCCTTGGCGCCGACCATGAATGGAGGAACACCGCCGACCGAACCGAAGGCGCGCACCGGGGAGTTCACGCCACCTGGCATGACTTCGCGGGCTTCGGCGAAAAGCTTTTCAGAGTTCGACATGTTATTACTTGCCTTCCTTGAGCCAGCCGGCAACTTCGGCTGCATAGTAGGTGAGGATCTGCTGGGCACCGGAGCGCTTGATCGACAGCAGCGATTCAAGCACGGACGCCTTGCGGTCAATCCAGCCGTTGGCGGCGGCGGCCTCGATCATCGAGTACTCGCCGGAAATCTGGTAGGCGGAGACTGGAACTGGGGAAATATCGGCAATATCGCGCACGATATCCAGGTAGCTCATGGCCGGCTTGACCATGATCATGTCCGCGCCTTCGGCAATATCCAGTTCAGCTTCCAGCACCGCTTCGCTGCGGTTGGCCGAATCCATCTGGTAGGTGCGGCGGTCCCCCACCAGCTGGGAGTCCACTGCCTCGCGGAACGGGCCGTAGAAGGCGCTGGCGTACTTGGCGCTGTAGGCGAGGATGGAGACATCCTGGCGCCCGGCAGCATCCAGTGCCTGGCGGATGACGCCGATCTGGCCGTCCATCATGCCCGACGGGCCCAGCATGTGGGCGCCGGCCTCGGCCTGGGCCACTGCCATCTGGCCGTAGATTTCCAAGGTGGCATCGTTATCCACGTTGCCCTGGGCATCGAGCACGCCGCAATGGCCGTGCGAGGTGAATTCATCCAGGCAGACATCGGACATGACCACCAGTTCATCGCCTACCTCGGCGCGCACCGCGGCAATGCCGCGGTTCAAGATGCCCTGCGGGTCCAGACCGGCCGAGCCGTTCTCGTCGCGTACTTCCGGGATGCCAAAGAGCATGATGCCACCCAGCCCCAGCTCGGCCGCGTACGCCGCGGCAGCCTTCAGCGAGTCCATGGTGTGCTGGTAGACCCCCGGCATGGAGGTGATCTCGTTGGGTTCGACCAGTCCCTCGCGCACGAAGGCAGGCAAGATCAGTTGGCGTGCCGAAAGCTCATTTTCTGCCACCAGGCGGCGGATGGCAGGATTCTGCCGCAACCGGCGCGGGCGATGCTGAGGGAAACCCATGGCTCCTCTTTCTCCAGTTCTCATAACTTCTTATTCCGTTGTGCACACTTCCGGTCCCGGAGTTACCGGTGCCGGAGCAAATCTTGGGCCGCACGGGCCAAGCCCTGCGGGGTGGGAGCGGAGGCCACGGCATGCACCGGCAGCCCGGCACGCTCCATAGCCCGGGCCGTTGGATGGCCAATCGCGATGGTCTGCAGCTTCCCGGGCAGCTGCGTCCCTGCCAGCTGCACGAAGCGGCGGACCACGCTGGGCGCCGAGAAGACCACCAAATCCTGTTCTTCCAGTCTGTCACCGATCCGGTTCGCCGGTAGGACGTTGAGTCCGGCTGCCGCTTCCGGCTCAGAGACCGGGGTGCCGGGCGCCGGGGCATCCACGGTTTCATAGGCAATGAATTCGTTGACCTGCACCGGGTATTTGCTCAGCCCATCAGCCAGCGTGGAGCTGGCCAGATCGCCGTGCGGATAGCAGATCCTGGCACCCGGCTCAGGGATCCATGCCGCAAGCATGCCGGCAGCCGATTGCTCTTCAGCTTCGAAGTCCACGCTGCGGCCCAAGTGCCGCTTGATGGCCTCGGTGGTCTTCTCTCCAACCGAGGCCAGACGCAGCTGCTCCGGCAGGAGCGCTCCAGCCAGCACCTGCTGCACCACCTTGACGGTATTCACCGAGGTGAAGACCAGCCAGGAGTAGTCTCCGGCGACCAGATCGCTGGCCATGCGCTGCAATGCGCTGCGGTCGGCGGGCCAAACAGTTTCGATCAGCTGGGCGCACCACGAGGTGACGCCCAGCCGATCGAATTCCTGCACGGTGGCCGCGGCACGTGCCGGGTTGCGCAGGATCAGTGCTTGATAAGCCATGGTCCGGAACTAGGCCAGCCCGGCAACTACGGCAGCGCCATCAGCGATCATCGACTGCGCCAGCGAACGGCCCAGCTGCTGTGCTGCATCCGCCGTGCTGCAGGAGATTCGCGCACTGCGGCGCATGGTCTGCGAGCCATCGGGGTTGCAGGCCACCGCTTCGAGGACCAGCTCATCGCCCTCGATATGGGCCAAGGCGCCAATCGGGGCAGCACAGCCTGCTTCCAATTCGGAGAGCAGCGCACGTTCGGCCTCCACCTGCATGCGGGTAGCGGCATCATCGAACTGCGCCAGAGCCGCATCCAATGCGCCGTGGCCGGTGCCCGCGGTACGGGTTTCCAGCGCCAAGGCGCCCTGGCCCGGGGCGGGCAGCATGATGGAGGGATCCAGGTACTCGGTGATGTGCTTGTCCAAGCCCAGGCGGCGCATCCCGGCAGCTGCCAGGATCACCGCGTCCAGGTCACCCTGGGTGCCGCGGCCCACGCTGCCATCATCCAGCGTCTTCCCGACACCCTTGACCCGGCCTAAGCGGGTGGGGACGTTGCCGCGGATATCGACAATCTCGAAGTCGCTGCGGTAGGCCAGCAGCTGGGCTGCACGGCGCGGCGAACCGGTACCGATCTTCGCACCCTGGGGCAGCTGGTCCAAGCCCAGCGAGTCGCGCGAGCACAGGGCATCGCGGACATCCTCGCGCGGCGGGATCGAGGCCAGGACCAGGCCCTCGGGCTGCGCAGTGGGCAGGTCCTTGAGCGAGTGCACGGCCAGGTCGCAGCCGGAATCGAGCAGGTGCTGGCGCAGCGCGGCGGCGAAGACGCCGGTGCCTCCGAGGGTGGCCAGCGAGCCGGTCACCACATCGCCTTCGGTCTTGACCAGCACGGTCTGCGCGGCCAACCCGGAAATCCCGGCCAGCTTCTGCGCGGCCCATCCGGTCTGGGTGGTCGCCAGCGCGCTGCCGCGCGTTCCTACGCGAAATGCTTCGGTCATGGCTGGGGTACACCAACTTCTGAATCGACTGCGCCGATGGTCGGGCGCAAGGTTCCGTCCAGGGCGCGCTTCTCGCAGCAGCCCGGACGGCAGACATCAAACCATGGGCCGCATTCGAGAACCGAGGTGCGGCCGGCGCGCAGGGCCTTGCCATCGGGGCCGGCCAGGCGTTCTTCGACCAAGTCCACCAGTCCGGAGATGAACGCCTGGTGGGTGCCCGGGGTGGCGACGCGGTCAAAGGCCAGGCCCAGTTGGGCGCAGCTGTCCTTGGCTTCGGTATCCAGATCCCACGTGACTTCCATGTGGTCCGAGATGAAGCCGATGGGCACGACCACGACGCCGGCGACACCGGCTGCGGCATCCTCTTCCAGCGCGTCGTTGATATCCGGTTCCAGCCATGGCACATGCGGTGCCCCGGAGCGGGACTGGTAGACCAGGCTGTGCTCCAGGCCCTTGGCCTCCTCCACCTGGGACAGGATGTAGTTGGCCACCGCCTGGTGCTGGCTGGTGTAGAGATTCCCGTAGCCTGCGGCCCGGATACCTTCGGGTCCTGCGGCCTCGGCGTCGGCCATCGGAATGGAGTGGGTGACGAAGACGATCTTGATCGCCCCGTCTTCCTTGCCCGCTTCGGCCAGCTGCGCACGCACATTGGCCAGCGAGGAACGCAAGGACTGCGCAAAGGGCGTCACGAAGGCAGGAGTGTCGAAGAACTGGCGCAGCTTGTCCACTTCCACCACACCGTCCAGCCCGGTGTTGACTAGGCCCATGCCCGCATCCTCGCGGTACTGGCGGCAGGCCGAGTAGCCGGAGTAGGCGCCGGTGCCCATAAGCAGCACCTTGCGGTGGCCGTCGGCAGCCAGCTGCTTGAGGGTGTCGTCGATAAACGGGTGCCAGTTGCGGTTGCCCCAGTAAATGGGCAGGTCGATGCCGCGGGTAGCCAGTTCGGCCTCCAGCGCGGCCTTCAGTGCACGGTTCTGCGCGTTGATTGGCGAGACGCCGCCGTTCTTGCGGTAGTGCACCGCAACTTCTTCCAGGCGCTCGTCAGGGATGCCGCGGCCCTCGGTGACCTTGCGCAGGAACGGGATGACATCATCCTGCCCTTCCGGTCCGCCGAAGGATGCCAGCAAGATGGCATCGTAGGACTTGGGAATCATCTGGCCGTTGCGGTCATATCCCTCGCGGGGGTCAAAGGCTTGGCTCACTTCAGTACCTCTAGCGCTTCGGCTGCCGAGATGCGGCGGCCGGTGTAGAACGGAGTCTCCTCACGCACATGGTGGCGGGCTTCGGTGTAGCGCAGGTGGCGCATCATGTCGACGAGATCGATCATGTCGTCGGCTTCGAGGCAGATCTGCCATTCGTAGTCGCCGAAGGAGAAGGCCGCTACGGTGTTGGCCAGCACGTTCGGGAATTCGCGGCCCAGGATGCCGTGGTCGCGCAGCATCTTGCCGCGGGCCGCTGGATCCAGGGTGTACCACTCGGTGGAGCGGACGAATGGGTAAACGGTCATCCATTCCTTCGGATCCAGGCCGCGCGCGAACGCTGGCGAGTGGTCCTTGGCGAATTCCGCTTCACGGTGCACGGCCATGGTGGAGTAAACGATTTCGGTGCCGGCCAGCAGGGCCGAACGGCGGATCTTGCGCATCGATGCCTGCAGCAGCTGGGCCGATGGCCCGTGCACCCAGAACATCACGTCAGCGTCCTCGCGCATGGCCGAAACGTCGTAGATGCCGCGCACGGTGGCGCCTTCGGCGGCCAGCTCGGCGACCAGCGCATCGAATTCAGCGGCAGCAGCCTCGGAACGCTCGACAATTTCCGAACGCTTGAAAATGGTCCAGAGAGTGTAGAAGAACGTCGGGTTTTCTCCTGCATTTTCGCGTTCACGAATTACTGGGGAATTATGCTCCGGTGCGTTGCTCACTTGATATTCTCCTTGATCTGGTTTCGGACAAAAGTCCAGGATAGTTGGCCCGGGTGCGGTTAGCGGGCGCTGATCGCGACGGCACTGCGGGCTTGGGCGATAACTCGCGCCAGTCCGGTGCCGGCAATCCATGCGCCAACCACATCGAGCCCTTCGAAGCCCGACAGGCTGCGCTGCAGTTGCGCGCGGCGCGCGGTAGCGGCCTGGCCCTGCAGCGGAACCATGTCGCTGAAGCGTGAAACGGTGCTGCCCAAGACATCATCAAGATGCAATTGAACACCGAGAATCTTTGAAGCATCTTTGATTGCCTGGTCGATGAGAGCTGAATCATCTCCGGATTCGACAAGTTGCTCATGTTCGCCGATTCGTCCAAAGGACAGGCGCAGTACGTGGGTGCCAGGGCCGGCCTCTGCGGCGAGCCAGGGCCACTTGGCCGTGGAATGGGTCAGCGCCTTGGCCGTCAGCGGGGCGTTCCTGGAGACCAGCACACCCGATCCGCGCGGGGCATCATCGAGTTCCGGCTTATCGACCACCAAGATCGCCAAGGCAATGGCATTGGCACCGCTTTCGCCGGCGATCCGCTCTTCTGGTGCCAGCAGGGGGTTCAGCAGGTCCAGTGCCGGCTCGGCCGGCGTCGCGAGAACTACCCGGTCAGCGAGCAGTTCATGGCCCAAGGTCGTGACTGCATACGGAGTTGGCGACTGCGCATCGTGGCGCAAGGAGGTCACCGGCGAATTGCGCACCAGCGCAACGCCAGCCTGCTCCAGCTGGGACACCAGGGCTTCGACCATGGTGTACATGCCGCCGTTGAGGCCAGCCACACGGGAACCAGCCGGAGCCGAAGCCTGCAGCCGGGTGACGGCGCGGGCCAGCGAACCGGTCTCCTGCATGGCTTGGCGCAGGCCAGGCGCGGCGGCGTCAATGGAAATCTTGGCAGGGTCGGTGGAATAGACGCCGTTGATGACCGGGGCCACCAGCTGGTCCAGTACCGTCTGTCCCATGCGGGAACGGACCACTTCAGCGATGGTCAGGTTCTCCGTGGCCCACTTCTTGTTCATTGGCGTGATCAGATCCGCTGCGGCACGCACGGTGGCCGGTCGGCCAATGATGCCGCGCACCTCGTCGGTGCGCACATTGCCCGGGATGCCCAGCATTGCGGTGGCAGGCATCTGGTGAGCATGAATTTCCTGCTCTTCCCCCTGGATCAGCCAGGCCCGCTCTCCGGAGGTCCTGGCGATCTGCCCGCCCAGATCCAGCTCGTCGAGGTAGGAGGAAACAATGCCGCCACGCAGGGCGAAGGATTCCGCGCCAGCATCAATCTCCATGCCGGCAACTTCGGTGGTACGCACGCAGCCACCGAAGTTCGCGGTTGCTTCCAGCACGGTCACTTCGTGTCCGGTCTGGCGAAGTTCACGGGCAGCGACCAGGCCGGCGATGCCGCCACCGATCACCACCGCATGCGGGGCCAATGGCTTCTGGGCCTGATCGGCCGATTCGCTCTTCGCTAGGCGTGCTTCGCTGGCGCTGCGCACCTTTTCCAGCAGGCGCAAGGCATGCGCTGCGGCATCGTTGGCAATATCGCGTCGCGGTTTGGACGCGCCGGTGGCTTCAGCTGAATCCCCTGCGCGCAGATTGCGCTGTTCCTTGCTCACGTGCCTAGCACCTTCTACCTTCACAATATGCCGATGCCCTGTTCCCTGCCCATGGCCTCGAGGGCCAGTTGGAACACAGCGTTAAACCTAGCTTAGACCTGTTGAATTACAGCGAGTGAATGAGCTCCACCACACGGGTCAACACGGTTGGGTCGGTGGTTGGCGGAACGCCATGGCCCAGGTTCACCACATGTCCGCGGGCCTTCTTGCCTGCTGCAACCACTTCGCGCACGTGCGCCTCGAGAACTTCCCACGGGGCATCGAGCAACGCCGGGTCGATGTTGCCCTGGACCGAAACGTCCTGGCCCAAGCGTTCAATCGCGGTTTCCAGCGGGATGCGGTAATCCACGCCCACGGTATCCACGCCAGCATCGCGCATGGCGGTGAGCAGTTCGCCGGTGCCGGTGCCGAAGTGGATCAACGGCACGCCCAGGTCGCGGACGTAGTCCAGGGACTTCACCGAGTACGGGGCGACGTGCTTCTGGTAGTCCGGAAGCGAGAGCGAACCAGCCCAGGAGTCGAAGAGCTGCGCGGCCGAGGCGCCGGCTTCAACCTGCGCCCGCAGGAACTTGCCCGAGGCGTCGGCAGCCCAGGTCATCAGTCCGTCCCAGACATCCGGGTCGGTGTGCATCATGGTGCGCGGGCCCAGGTGGTCTCGGCTTGGCTTGCCCTCGACCATGTAGGCGGCCACGGTGAATGGCGCGCCGGCGAAACCGATCAGCGGGGTCTTGCCCAGCTCGGCCACGGTCAAGCGCACGGCTTCGCGGATGGGTTCCAGCGACTCGTCCGTCAGCTCCGGAAGGGCAGCTACCTGCTCCCTGGTGCGAATCGGGGTGTCCAGCACCGGGCCAACGCCTGGCACGATGTCCACGCCAATGCCTGCAAGGCGCAGCGGGATGACGATGTCCGAGAAGAAGATGCCGGCGTCCACCTTGTGGCGGCGCACCGGCTGCAAGGTGATCTCGCTGGCCATGGCAGGGTCAAGGCAGGATTCGAGCATGCTCACCCCTTCACGCAGCTTCAGGTATTCAGGCAGCGAGCGGCCAGCCTGGCGCATGAACCACACCGGGTGATGCGACGGCTTCTTGCCGGTCAAAGCGTGGATCAAAGCGGAATCTTGGGTACGTCCATCAATCAACGGATGGTTCTGCGACAGGGTCATGCCCCAATTCTGCCAACTCTTCAGATTAAAAGCCCATTTACTGCGTTCGCCCGCAGGGGAAGGTGAGCAAACTAACCCCTTGGAACCATGCGGATTTAGGCACACCTGCGTTGTCTGCCGGTATTTTCCGGCCTATTCTGGGGTCACTGTGGTTTTCTTATCTCTTGTCGCATCGCATTCCCAGCTCGATCTGGAGACCGTCGCACAAATCAGTGCTTCGGCCGACGGGCTGGCAGCTGCCTCCGTTAACGGTTCGGCGGCTATCAATGGCGCCGTCGTGCTGGCCACCTGCAACCGCTTCGAAGTCTACGCAGACGTGGACCACGTGGAGGACGCAGCAGAACATCTGGTCAACGAGCTGGCAGCAAGCACCGACCTCTCCCCCGAATTCCTGGCCCGCCGCCTCACCACGCTGGAAGGCGACCCGGTAGTTGAGCACCTCTTCTCCGTAGGCGCCGGACTGGACTCGGCCGTTGTCGGCGAACGCGAAATCGCTGGCCAGGTGCGTCGAGCACTGACCCAGGCGCAGCAAGAGAAGACCACAACCAGCAACCTCACCCGCCTGTTCCAGAACGCCACCCGCGCGGCCAAGGATGTCGGTTCGAATACCGACCTTGGCACCCAGGGCAAGTCCGTGGTTTCGGTGGCCCTCGATCTGGCCGAAGAACTGGCCACTGAAGGCCGCGACTGGTCCGAGCAGGATGTTGTGCTCTTTGGCACCGGTTCCTACGCTGGCGCCACCATGGCATTGCTCAAGGAACGCGGCGTCCAGCGCATTTCGGTTTACTCCCATTCCGGGCGCGCCGCAGATTTCACCGCGAAGCGCGGCGGCTTCCCGCTCAGCGACGAATTGCTGCCGCAGGCCCTGCGCGAAGCTGACATCATCGTCGGCTGCTCCGGCGGCGGTCACCAGTTGGCCCGTGCAGAGCTCGAAGCGCTGCGCGTGAAGAAGCACCCGCTGATCGCCATCGACATGGCGCTCACCCACGACTTCGATCCGACCATGGTCGAACTGCCCGATGTTGAACTGATTACCTTGGAATCGGTGCGCATGGCCGCCCCGACCGAGCAGGCCATGGCCGTTCACGCGGCTAGCCGCATCGTCAAGAACGCCACCGCAGAATTTGCCGCCGCTCAGCGTGAACGCGAGGCCGACTTCGCGATTGTCGCGCTGCGCCAGCACACCAAAGCCGTTCTGGATGCCGAGATCGCGAAGGTCCGTGCCCAGCACGGCTGCAGCGCCGCGGCCGAAGAAGTCGAGCTGGCCATGCGCCGCATGGTGCGCCAGCTTTTGCATGTGCCTACCGTGCGTGCCCGCGAACTGGCAGGCGAAGGCCGCACCGGCGAATATGTCTCGGCCCTGGAAACCCTCTACGGCTTGGAGCTCTCGCAGCCGGAGCCCGGGAAATCGGAGACTACGCAGGCCCTGGGCAACTGCCCGGCCGCCCCGGAAGCCAAATCAGCGTAGAAAACCTGATTTCCCCCAGCATATTTCCACTTTCCGCACAGAAGCATGGAATACTACTTCCAAGTAGATTATCCCACCCGAGAATTCCTTTGATGACTTGGGAGCTGATCACTCTGCAGCTGGAAAGGCCCCATTCGACATGACGGAACTCGAAAATATCAAAGGCACCCGCCCGCAACGGATGCCCCGTGAAGCGCGTCGTCGCCAGCTGCTGCAGGCAGCGCACCAGGTTTTCGTGGCCCATGGGTACCATGGTGCGTCCATGGACGAAATCGCTGAAGTCGCCCTGGTTTCCAAACCGGTGCTCTACCAGCATTTCCCCGGCAAACGCGAACTCTACCTCGCCTTGCTGGATTCGCACCTGGCCGACTTCAGCCGTCAGCTGGATGAAGCGATCCGCTCCACCAGCGACAATCGCGAGCGCGTCTTCGCCACCATCAACACCTACTACAGCTACATCAAGGGCGAATCCCAGGCGTACCGCCTGATCTTCGAATCCGATGTGCTCTCGGACCCGCTGATCGCCCATCGCATCGAGCAGTTCAACAGTTCGCTGGCTTCCTCCATCGCCCGCGTCGTGGTCGAAGATACCGACATGAGCGAGGAGGAAGGCCTGCTGGCAGGCCGTGCCCTGGCAGGCCTCTCCCAGGTTTCGGCGCGTTACTGGGCCACCAGCAGCTCCTCGGTGGACCAGAATGCCGCCGTGGATCTCATCTCCCGTTTAGCTTGGCGCGGAATTTCGCAGTTCCCGAAAGAAAACTAGCTAAATTAGTGTTCAGAGGCCCCATACGGGACACCTATTTCGTTCGAGAGGATCTGCGACAATCATGGAAATCCGCATTGGCATTCAGAATGTAGCCCGCGAAGTTGTACTTGAATCCGAGCTCAGCAACGCCGAAGTCAATGAGCTGGTCTCGAAGGCGATCGCCGACGGCACCGTTCTGGCACTGAAGGATCCAAAGGGCCGCGAGGTCCTGGTGCCTGCTGCTGGCATCGCTTACGTTGAGGTTGGCCCGGAAGAAGTCCGCCGCGTCGGCTTCGCACAGTAGAGCTTGTTGCGCGCCGAGGCATCGCTTCGGCAGCTGGTGGCCGGTTTCGCTTAGAAGCGAAACCGGCTATTTCTTCGCCCAAATGGTGATTTGACTCACCGAGTCATGGTATTGCTAAGGGGTGACTGAACGAAGAATCCGCAGCCCCCGCCCGGTTCCCGCCAACTCGCTGGCCCAGCTACTGCTCGGCCTTGAAGCAGAGTTCGAGGTACCGGCACCCTTCGACGAGCAAACCCTGAAAGCCGCGGAACTGGCGGTAGCCCAGGTCCAGCACCCCGAAGAAGACGCCACCGGCATCCCGTTCTTCACCATTGACCCGCTCGGCGCCACCGATCTCGACCAGGCGATGTTCCTTGAACGAAACGGCCAGGGCTATACCGTGCACTATGCGATCGCGGACGTTCCCGCGTTCGTGACCTTGGGCAGCCAGCTGGACCAGGTGGCCCGCCAACGCGGTCAGACCTATTACCTGCCGCACCGCAAGATCACCTTGCACCCGCCCCTGATTTCCGAAGACCAGGGCTCGCTGCTGCCAGACCAGGACCGGCCGGCCTTCCACTGGAAAATTTCCCTGGATGCCGATGGCGCCCTGGGCGAGGTCCAGCTGAACCGCGCGCGCATCCGTTCCCGCGCCCAGCTCGACTACGCCTCCGCCCAGGCCCGGCTGGATTCGGGGGAACCCGATGAGCAGCTGGAATTGCTCGCCGAAATCGGTGCTGCGCGCCTGCTGCAGGAGCAACTGCGCGGCGGCGCCTCATTGAACCTGCCGGACCAGGAAATTGAAGAAGCAGGCGACGGCTACAAGCTGGTCAGCCGCACCCCGCTGCCCCTGGAAGGGCACAACGCGCAGATTTCCCTGCTCACCGGCATAGCCGCGGCCCGCATCATGCTCGAGGCCGGTGTGGGCATCCTGCGCACCATGCCCGCACCGGATGAAGCGGACCAGCAGGAATTCCGCACCCAGACCCAGTTGCTGGGCACGCCGTGGGACGCAACGCAAAGCTATGGGCAGTACCTGCATGCATTGGATGTCAGCGACCCGAAGCAACTGGTGATCATGCATCGTGCCGCCGCGCTGTTCCGCGGTGCGGACTACCGGGTCATAGCCGGGCAGCCCGAAGAGGAACTGATCCAAGCGGCACTGGCGGCACCCTACGCGCACACCACCGCGCCGCTGCGCCGGCTCGTGGACCGCTTCGTGCTGCTCACCTGCCACCTGCTTTCCACCGGCCAACCGATCCCCGAGCAGCTCGCCTCGGCCCTGGAAGAGCTGCCCGGGCTGATGCGTACCAGCAGCATTGCCGCCAACCGGGTGAACAATGCGGCCGTCGACCTGCTCGAAGCCTATGTGCTCAAAACACGTGTCGGGGAAGAATTCCAAGCCATCGTGCTGAAGTCAGCCGAGCAAAAGGAAGATGGAAAGATTCGTCCCGGAGTGCTGCAGCTGGCCGATGAACCGGTCACCGGAGAGTTTTCCGGTTCCGCCCAGCCGGGCACCTTGGTGCGCGTAAAGCTGGTCCAAGCTGATCCCGTGGCCCGCAAGATCAGCTTCGAAATCGTGGCCTGAGACTCCTAAACCCGGGTTTCCGGGCAAAACCGGCTATGCTTGGCCTATTAGTAAATAGGATGCCCGATCGCAATGGGCTGATAGATGAAACAGTTTTATGGCGACTTCCCAGCGGCCGCCATCCCGCAGGTGCTTGACCAAGCCACCTAACGTGAAAGTAGCGATCGGCTCCGCTGGATTCGTGCGGTATCCGCATGCTCCTGGCTTGTTGCAAGCCGGAATGGAGCAGGTACCGTGCCCACATGAAACGAGAACAAAGACATCGTGACTGACACGACGCTTTCGGCCCCAGTGGCCGAACCACAAGACAATGAGCCAACCATCGCAGAGCCGATCAAGCAGAGCTTTGCCGATTTGAAGGTTCGCGAAGACATCGTTGCTTCGCTTTCGGAAGCCGGGATCGAGTACCCGTTCCCCATCCAGGCCCTGACCCTGCCAGTTGCCCTGGGCGGCAACGACATCATCGGCCAGGCCAAGACCGGCACCGGCAAGACCCTGGGCTTTGGCATCCCTGCCCTGCAGCGCGTGATCCGCGAAGGCGACAAGGGCTACGGGGATCTTGAATTCCCCGGTGCCCCGCAGGCACTGATCGTGGCCCCGACCCGCGAGCTGGCCATCCAGGTCGGCGCCGACCTGGCCCAGGCGTCGAAGCACTCGAACATCTCGATCACCACCATCTACGGTGGCCGCCCCTACGAAGAGCAGATCAATGCCCTGAAGGCCGGCACCGACGTGATTGTCGGCACCCCGGGCCGCTTGATCGACCTGAACCGCCAGCGCGTGCTGAACCTCAAGCAGGTTCGCACCGTGGTACTGGATGAGGCCGACGAGATGCTGGACCTGGGCTTCCTGCCCGATGTCGAGCGCATTCTGGCCGCCTTGCCGCCGGTACGCCAGGCGATGCTGTTCTCCGCCACCATGCCCGGCGCCGTGATCACCATGGCCCGCCGCTACATGACCCGTCCCACCCACATCCGCGCCCAGGATCCCGGCGATGATGACTCGCTGACCAAGCGCAACATCCGCCAGCTGGTCTACCGCGCGCACAACATGGACAAGGACGAGATGGTGGCCCGCCTGCTGCAGGCCGAGGGCCGCGGCAAGACCATCATCTTCACCCAGACCAAGCGCTCGGCTGCCAAGCTGTCCGATGAGCTGGTGGACCGCGGCTTCAACGCCGGTTCGCTGCACGGCGATCTGGGCCAGGGCGCCCGCGAGCAGGCCTTGAAGGCCTTCCGCGCCGGCAAGGTCGACATCCTGGTAGCTACCGATGTCGCGGCCCGCGGCATCGACGTGGATGACGTCACCCACGTGGTCAACCTGCAGTGCCCGGATGATGAGAACACCTATCTGCACCGCGTAGGCCGTACCGGTCGTGCCGGCAACACCGGTATTGCGGTCACCTTCGTGGATTGGGATTCGGTGCCCCGCTGGTCGCTGATCAACAAGGCGCTGGGCCTGAACGTTCCCGAGCCGGTAGAGACCTACTCGTCCTCGCCGCATTTCTTCGCCGACTTGGGAATCCCCAAGGGCACCAAGGGCCGCTTGCAGCGTGCCAAGAAGACCGCGGCAGCTGAGGGCGATGGCTCGCCACGCCGCGAGGATTCGGCGCGCACCCCGCGCCGCCGCAGCAATTCGCGTACCCGCACCCGCACCGTGAACGGCGAGCAGACCCAGCAGCGCGGTGCGCAGGACTCCGGCGCCGAGCAGGAGGGCGCACGCCACGGCCACTCCAAGGGCAAGCAGGACCGTCCGGCACGCGAAAACGAGCGCCACCGCGAAACCCATGCTTCCGGCGGGGAGCAGGAGGCGACCGAGGGCGCATCCGCTGCCCGCCGACGCCGTCCGCGCCGCCGCACCCGCAGCACCGAAGCAGGCGGCCAGGACTAATCCCCAGTCCAACCGGTCAGCCAACTTTTCCGAAAGGAACCTACACCAGCGGTGCTCGCTCTACCCGAAGAACCAGCTTTGCCCGACGCTGGAACGCAGGATGCTCCGGCATCCGTCGTTCCAGCTTCGGGTAATACCGTGTATCACGGTGATAACCTCTCCATCCTTGGCACCCTGCCCGATCAAAGCTTCACCTTGATCTATGTGGACCCGCCGTTCAACACCGGGCGCAAGCAGACCCGTGCCCAGCGCACCATGGTTCGCGCTGCCGAAGGCGAAGGCGACCGCACCGGATTCAAGGGACGCGAGTACAACACCGAGCTGGGGATCGCCCGTTCGTATCACGATACCTTCGACGACTACCTCAGCTTCATCGAGCCGCGGCTACGCGAGGCCCACCGCCTGCTGGCCGAGGACGGCACGCTCTATGTGCACCTCGACTACCGCGAGGTGCACTACGTGAAGGTGCTGCTCGATGGGATTTTCGGCCGGGACTGCTTCCTGAACGAACTGATCTGGGCCTACGACTATGGTGCCCGCGCCAAGAGCCGCTGGCCGGCCAAGCACGACACCATCCTGGTCTACGTGAAGGATCCGAAGAAGTACCACTTCGATTCGGCTGAGGTGGACCGCGAGCCGTATATGGCTCCCGGCCTGGTCACCCCGGAGAAGCGCGCCCTGGGCAAGTTGCCGACCGATGTCTGGTGGCACACCATCGTCTCGCCGACCGGCAAGGAAAAGACCGGCTACCCGACGCAGAAGCCCGAAGGCGTGCTGCGCCGGATTGTGGCCGCGTCGTCGCGCCCCGGCGATTGGGTGCTGGACTTCTTTGCCGGCTCAGGCACCACCGGTGCGGTGTCCGCGAAGCTGGGACGCCAGTATGTGCTGATTGACCAGAACCCCGAGGCCATCGAGGTGATGAAGGCTCGTTTGCCTGGAAGCACCAGCTATATCGAGGCTTGAGTTCCGGTCCCCTGGGCAATAATCCTATGCAGCATTTCCGGCTCGGTGAGATTCTCGCCGAGCCGGTTCAGCTTTCCGGTGCCGTGGTAGTCGGAAGATCCGGTGACAATCAGATCGCGATCGGCGGCCAGCTTGAGCAACCAGGCCTTTCCCTCGGCGGTATTGTCCCGGTGGTGCGCTTCGACCCCCGCTAGCCCGGCATCGATCATCTCGTAGAAGGTGGAATCGGGAACTACCCGTCCGCGTGCAGAGGCCTTGGGATGCGCGAACACCGGAACGCCACCGGCTTCCCGCACCAATTGCACCGCAGTGGCAGGATTCACCGCTGGATGCGAAACGTAGTAGCGCGAACGCGAGGAGAGGATGTTGGCGAACGCTTCATTGCGGTTATCCACCACCCCCGCAGTCACCAGCGCATCGGCAATATGCGGGCGGCCCACGGTTGAACCCGGCAGGCAATGCTCCCCCACCAGATCCCAGCTGATCGGATAGTCCTCGGCCAGCAGGTCGACAATGCGGCGGGCACGAACGATCCGCGAGTTCAGCGCAATATCCAGCTCATCGAGCAGCGGCTGGTAGGTGGGGTCATGCAGGTAGCTGAGCAGATGCACGCTGATGCCGTGGGTATCCTGGCAGGTGATTTCCATGCCCGGTATGAATCCCAGTCCCAGCTTCCCGGCTTGCGCCGCGGCTTCGGCCCAACCGGTGGTCTGGTCATGATCTGTCAACGCCACGACATCCAGGCCCGCAACCGAAGCGGCGCGCATGAGCTCGGCCGGAGTTTCAGTTCCGTCGGACACATTGGAGTGGGTGTGCAGGTCGATTCGCATATGCCTAGGTTATCCCCTGCGCTGATTCTTTGCTGGGATACAGCTGATGGTGACACACTTGGAACATGACCAATCAAGATTCATCTGCACCAAGCACTGATCAGCCGTTGGAAGACCGCGTGAACAACCGTTCCCAGCGTCCAACGTCCAAGGCATTCCAGGACTTCATGGCCTCCTCGTGGGCGCAAGACACTTCTGATCTGCCAGAACAAGATGCCGCTGCCAGCTACGCAGCCGCTCGCCGTGCCAAGCTCTCGGAGAATTTCCCCGGTGAGCGCATCGTCATTCCGGCAGGCCCGCTCAAGGTCCGCTCCAACGATACGGACTACCGTTTCCGCCCGCATTCGGCGTTCGCCCACCTGACCGGCCTGGGCGTCGACCACGAGCCCGACGCCGTACTGGTCATGGAACCGACCGATGACGGCGTGGGCGAGCACGGCTCCAACCACGTTTCCACCCTGTATTTCGCGCCGATGGCCGGCCGCGACACCACCGATTTCTATTTGAATTCGCGTTCCGGCGAATTCTGGGTGGGCCCGCGCCCAACCCTGTCCTCGCTGTCGGCGCGCACCGGGATGCCCACCGATTCGTTGGAACAGCTGGAAATCGCGATCACCAAGAATTCCGGCCCGCAGGCCCTGGGCGGCATCCGCATCCGTCTGGTGCGCGAGGTGGATCTGAACATCGAGGCGCTGGTGGATACCTCGCGCATCAACACCGGCCAGGACCTGGAAGCCAGCGATGCCCTGGATACCGAGCTGGCCGAGTTCGTTTCCGAGCTTCGCCTGGTCAAGGACGCGTACGAAATCGCCGAACTGCGCAAGTCGGTTGCCGCGACCATCAACGGCTTCGAAGACGTGGTGCGCAACCTGGACAAGGCCGTCGCGCACGAACGCGGCGAACGCGTTGTCGAAGGCGCGTTCTTCGCCCGCGCCCGGCTTGAAGGCAACGAGCTGGGCTACGACACCATCGCCGCCTCGGGCAACAACGCCACCATCTTGCACTGGATCCGCAACACCGGAACCGTCAAGCAGGGCGAGGTGCTGCTGCTGGATGCAGGTGTCGAGGCCGAATCCCTGTACACCGCAGACATCACCCGCTCGCTGCCGGTGTCCGGCAAGTACACCGAGGTGCAGCGCAAGGTCTACCAGGCCGTGCTGGATGCCGCCGATGCCGCCTTCGCTGCGGCCAAGCCGGGCCTGAAGTTCCGCGACCTGCATCTGGTGGCTACCCGCGTTTTGGCTGAGCGGCTCTCCGAGTGGGGCATCTTGCCGGTATCTGTGGAAGAAGCCATGGATCCAGAGGGGCAGCATCACCGCCGCTGGATGCCGCATGGCACCAGCCACCATCTCGGTCTGGACGTGCACGACTGCGCCCAGGCACGCGCCGAGCTGTACCTGGATGCCGAGCTGGAGGAGGGCATGGTCTTCACCATCGAGCCCGGACTCTACTTCAAGGACGAGGATCTGGCGATCCCCGAGGAGTACCGCGGCCTGGGCGTGCGCATCGAGGATGACATCCTGGTCACCGCCGATGGCGCCGAGAACTTGAGCGTTGCCCTGCCACGCAAGCCTGAGGAAGTTGAAGCGTGGATGGCTAGGTTGCGCGGCTAATTCGTCCCGCAGCGTTAACCAGCGAAAGGCATGGGCGCAGTTACCGAGGTAACTGCGCCCATGCCTTTCTTTGGCCTAGCTGGTCCCTATGCTTCAGGATCCTTGCGAGGCGCTGGTTCCTGGACCGGGGCCTGAGGCTGCTGCGAAGTATCCACTCGCGGCTCTACCTGCGACAGGTCCTGCGTGTCCTTGGCCTCGGCGGCCGGTGCTTGCGCTTCGTCCTTGGCTGGCTGCTCGACCGGCTCAACTGGCGCAGCTGGCTTGGCTTCGTTGACGCGCACGCCATAGCGGGGACGCCCATCGGGCAGGTCGGGGAACTGCGAGCTGCGCTCTTCCTCGGCGGCCGGCTGCGCAGGCGTGGCCGGCACTGCGGCGGCTGCCTGGGCCGACGGTGCGGCAGCTGCGGCAGGCTGCTGCTGCGGGGCTTGGGCAACTGGTTGCGCAGGTGCCTGCTGCGGACGCATGGGCAGCTTGGAGGCCAGGATGCGGGCCGACTGCGCATGCTCGAAATCCACCACCACGTCAAAGCTGGTGGCCACGAACTGGCTGGAGGACGCGAAATCGCGCTTGCCGCGACGGGTCGAATAGCTGATCACGCCGGCGATCATCCAAATAGCCATGCCCAGGCCGATGGCGGAGAGAATCTGGTACAGCCCGTTGCCGCCACCGCCGAAGAGGGTCAGGAGCAGGCCGACAAACAGGCCCATCATGCCGCCCTGGGCCGCGCCAGCCAGCGCCACGCGCGGGTAGGAAAGTTTCGCGGTGACTCGCTCCACGGTGCGTACGTCATTGCCGACGATGCTTACCGCGGCGACCGGGAAATCATTATCGGCCAGGTAATCCACGAGCTTCTGCGCGTCGAGATAGCTGGTGTAACGTCCAAGCAGTTCTCCGCGCGGCAGGCCGCTGGTGCTAATCGAATTTACTCCATGAGGCGAGGTCATAACTATATTGTGCACAGGTTTACTGTGAGCCTGCCTAGTTGTGAAGCAACTATCGCTGAGGGTGAAAGAAACAGCACTGGCCCTGTGGCTTTGCACACCGGGAACGGGGCTGAAACGCGATAGTCTAGGAGGGTGAGCGCACAAGTGTCTAAAATCTTCGTCGCCCGGCTGCTCGGGCTTGATGTCTTTGACCCCTTGGGCGACCGCTTAGGCCGCTTGCGCGATGTCGTGGTGGTCTCCCGCGGCCCCAAGAAACCCGCCGCCTGCGTGGGCTTGGTCGTCGAGGTCCCCGGCAAACGGCGGGTGTTCGTTCCGATGACCCGCATCCAGTCCATGGAAGCCAACCAGGTGATCTGCAACGGCCTGGTGAACATGCGCCGCTTCCAGCAGCGCGGCCAGGAAATTCTGGTTGTCGCCGAAATGTTCGACCGCACCATCACCTTCGTTGATGGTTCCGGTCGCGGTGTCATCGAGGACATCGGTTTGGCGCAGACCCGTCGCGGGGACTGGGAAATCAACGAATACTATGTCCAGCGTGGAGAACCGACGGCCAATTTGCTGGGACTGCGTTCGCGCCGCCGCAACAAGGTGCTGGTCTCCTGGGACGAGGTCAGCCACGGTTCGAAGAATGAACCGCAGTCCGCTGACACCTTCGTGGCCGCCCACGATGAGATGAAGCCTGCCGACTTTGCTGACGCCCTGCATGAAATGAATGAGAAGCGCCGCCTGGAAATCGCGGCCCATCTGCAAGATGAGCGCCTGGCCGACGTGCTCCAGGAACTTCCGGACCGCGAGCAGGTGGAGATCCTCTCCGCCCTGGGCCTGGAACGTGCCGCGGACGTGCTTGAGGAAATGGACCCGGATGACGCGGCCGACCTTCTGGCTGAAGTCAGCGAAGAGACCAAGCACCAGCTGCTGGATCTGATGAACGAGGAAGAGGCCAAGGATGTCCGCCGCTTGCTCGCCTACCCGGAAGGTACCGCCGGGTCGATCATGACCCCGGTTCCGGTGATTCTCACCCCTGAATCCACGGTCGCTGAAGCCCTGGCCTCGGTGCGCCTGGAGGAATTGAGCCCGGCGCTTGCTTCGACCGTATATGTGGTGCGCCCGCCGCTGGAGACGCCCACGGGACGCTACCTGGGCCAAGTCCACATCCAGGCGCTGCTGCGTGCCGCTCCCCCGGAGCCGCTGGGCGATATCCTTGATACGGAGCTGGAGCCCATGTCGGATCTGGCCAACATCACCGAAGTGGTTCGCCATTTGGCCACCTACAACCTCACCAGCGTAGGCGTGACCAACAAGGAAGGCCGGCTTGTAGGGGCCATCACCGTGGATGACGTGCTGGACCACATCCTCCCGGATGACTGGCGTTCCCAAGACTAGCCAACGCCCCACCCACCCATCAGCAGCAAAGGAGTTCCAGCTATGGCTGAGCAGCGCAAGAGTAACGGCCTGGATACCCCGCTTGCAGCACGACAACGCTTCTGGCCCCGGTTCTCCCCGAACCCCGACCTCTTTGGTTCGGCCACGGAGAAGTTCGCCCGCTTCATGGGCACCCCTACCTTCCTGCTGTACATGACGGTGTTCTGCGCCTTCTGGCTGATCTGGAACTCGGTCGCCCCGATCAATTGGCGTTTTGACGATGCCACCATCGGCTTCACCGCGCTGACCTTGATGCTCTCCTTGCAGGCCTCCTACGCGGCTCCGCTGCTCCTGCTGGCGCAGAACCGCCAGGATGACCGCGACCGCGTCTCGCTGACCGAGGACCGCGCCCGTGCTGAACGCAATCTGTACGACACCGAGTACCTGACCCGCGAGCTGGCTTCCCTGCGCTTGGCACTGCGCGATGTTGCCACCCGCGACTACGTGCGTTCCGAACTGCGCAATGTGCTTGAAGAGCTGCTGGAAACCTCTGATGGCGAAGAGCTGCACCTGCGCGCGAAGAAAAAGGGCGGCAATAAGAATTCGCACCCGCAAACCGGGATGATCGAAACCGTCAAGCCCCAGCAGGGCCAGCACCGGAAGAGCAAATAAGCATTGAGCACCACGCCAGAACTCCTAGCCGCCCTCGCAAAGGTCAACGACCCGGAGCTTCGCCGGCCGATCACCGAATTGGGCATGGTGGAATCAGCTGTCCTGGCCGATGGCACCGCCAAGGTCAAGATCTTGCTGACCATCGCCGGTTGCCCTATGCGCTCCACCATCGAGGAAGAGGCCACCGCGGCCCTGCTGACCGTAGCAGCGGTGCAGCGCGTTGAGGTGAGCCTGGGCGTCATGGATCCGCAGCAGCGCGCGGAGCTGCGCGAGTCACTGGCCAGCCGCCGCACCCCGTTCTCCGATCCTGCTTCCCTGACCCGGGTGATCGCTGTGGCCAGCGGCAAGGGCGGCGTGGGCAAGTCGTCGATTACCGCGAATCTGGCCTGCCAGCTAGCCTCCCAGGGTTTGAAGGTCGGCCTGATCGACGCCGATGTCCATGGTTTCTCCATTCCCTCGCTGATGGGTATTTCGCAGAACCCCACCCGGGTTGATGACATGATCCTGCCGCCGGTGGCGCACGGAGTGAAGGTCATTTCCATTGGCATGTTCCTGGATTCCAACCAGCCGGTGATCTGGCGCGGCCCAATGCTGCACCGGGCCCTGGAGCAGTTCCTCTCGGATGTCTACTTCGGGGACCTGGACTACTTGTTGCTGGACCTGCCGCCAGGCACCGGGGACATGGCCATCTCCGTGTCCCAGCTGCTGCCCAATAGCGAGCTGCTGGTGGTCACGACTCCGCAGTCCACGGCTACCGAGGTTGCCGAACGCGCCGGCACCATCGCCTTGCAGACCCATCAGAAGGTGATCGGGGTGGTTGAGAACATGAGCTTCCTGCAGCTGCCCGACGGGTCGCGCATGGAGGTCTTCGGTTCCGGTGGCGGTGCCAAGCTCAGCGAATCGCTGAGCCAGCAGCTGGGCTACCCTGTTGGGATGCTGGCCCAGATTCCGCTGGAAGAGTCCGTACGCGTGGGTTCGGATCATGGCCAGCCGGTAGTGCTCAGCACCCCGGGGGCACCGGCCGCGGCAGCGATGCGTGAATTGGCCGGGAAATTGGAACAGCGACCGCGCGGGCTTGCCGGGCGATCGCTGCCGATGTCTTTCTGAGGACTTCTGGGCCTAGGTGGCTTCTGAGTCGAAGGGTGCCGGTTCGTTGGCGCCCAGCTGCAGCTGCTGCGCGGTAGCCGAAGGGACCGCGGTGCGCACCGGTGCTGGGGCCACGGTCTTGGCTGGAGAACCCTTTGTGGCATTCACGGCGTCGTCGAATTCATCGACAAGCGCCTCCTTGATGATTCGACGTGGATCATACTGGCGCGGGTCCAGCTTCTTCCAGTCGATGTCGGCAACCTCGTCGCCTACTTCCTCGCGCAGCTGCTCCTTGGCGCCATTGGCCATGCGCCGCACTTCCTTGACCAGGTTCGCTAGCTTTTTGGCGTACTCAGGAAGCTTTTCGGGGCCCAGAATAACGACCGCCAGCACGGCGAGAACGATAAACTCGCCACCATTAATACCAAAAAGATCCACGTAAGAAGATTACCTTGTTCCAGTGCCACTAACGAAGTCACCGCGCCACGCCAACGGTGAACACGCGATGAACGGGGTTAGCTGGCGGCGCGCAAGCCTCGCGGGATGCGCGGCAACGACATGGTCTTTGCAGGGCGGTTGGCTGGATTGCGGTGAGCGAGCGCATCACGAAGCATGGCGCGGCCACGGTGGATGCGAGAACGCACGGTCCCGAGCTTGACATCCAGGATGCGTGAGACTTCCTCGTAGGAGAAGCCTTCCATATCGCACAGGACAATAGCGGCACGGAACTCCGGCGACAACGCACGCAGGGCTTCTTGCACGTCGACATCCAAGTTGTTGAATTCGAAATAGCGTTCCGGGGTTACCGCGGTACCGGGCATCCGGTCTTCGGATCCCTCGGCGAAACGGTCGAAGCGGATCTTGCTCTTGCGCCGAGCCTGGTCCAGGAACAGGTTGGTGGTAATGCGGTGCAGCCATCCGCCCATGGTTCCGGGGGTGTAATTTTCCAAGGCTTTGAATGCGCGAACGAATGCCTCCTGCGAGAGGTCCTCGGCATCTTGGCGGTTACCAGTCAAACGGTAGGACAAACGGAAGACCCGTTGCCCATGTTCTTGGACCATCTGATCCCATGTCGGAGTCGTGGTTTCGGCAGTCACCGTAGAAGAAACTGTTTCACTTCGTGCATTGTTCACACTCCAAGTATGAAATGGGAAGCTGAGCTGAAGCTAAGAATACCCTGCGCGAGAACCTCCAAGTTCAACAACTTCAGGTAACGACGTAGGTACGATGGGAACTGGCCCCGCCAATTCAACCCTTGAGGACCTCCGCCGATGCCATCGATGAATCCAGAACTCTTCGCGAGCTGGACCTACACCCAGAACCACGTCAACGAACCAGAGCATGTCGCCCCGGTTCGCGAACGTGCGGAAGACCTGGGCGTGCGCTGCATCGATCAGGCCGGCCGCTCGATGCTGCAGATGCTCTGCACCCTGCGCCAGCCGCGCAATATCGTGGAGATCGGATCCGGTGTGGGTGTCGCATCGCTGGCGATGCTCGAGGTCATGGGCAACGCCATGACGTTGACCGCGATTGAATCGGATCTGGAGCACGCCAACGCGATGCGCCAGGGCCTGCGCGATTCAGGCATCCCCACGGCCCGCGCCCGCATTATCAATGAGCGCGCAGAGAACGTGCTCTCGCGCTTGGCCGACCACGCCTACGACCTGGTACTCATCGACGCCGGCGCTGAGCTGCTGCTCGAGTACGTGGCCGAGGCCAAGCGGCTGGTCGGAACCGGCGGAGTGATCATAGTGAACAACGCCTACGACGAGCACCGCCTGGCCAAGCCCGCGGTTCGCCGCCCCTCCACCGTCACGACCCGAGATGCGCTGCGCATGCTGCGCGAGGACCCGCGCTTGCAGACCCACCTGTTCCCTACCGAGCAGGGCCTGTTTGTGGCCACTGTCCTTCCTGCCAAGGCCGCGACCCGCCTCTAGCCGCTGATTTCAGGAAAGACAAAGGACCGACATTTCTGTCGGTCCTCGATTGCCGCACCAGCAACCCGTGCGGCCAAAGCTAGAACTTGGGCAAGCTTACTCAGTTACCTTGAGCAGGCACTCACGCAATTCGGTTGCCTCGTCGTTGTTCAACTCGACTACCAGTCGTCCGCCTCCGTCGATTGGCAGGCGCAAGATGAGGCTGCGGCCTTCCTTAGCGACTTCCATTGGTCCATCACCGGTGCGTGGCTTCATAGCAGCCATTAAGCTGTTCCCTTCGTCTGTGGCTAACGCATGCACTGGCGCTTGCCGTGCATACAACCGAATGCCTAGTCCATCCTCAGCAAGGATTCCCTGCTGAGTTGGGACACTTATCTTTTATTATTACTAATTTTCGCCCGTGTCGCTAATCACACGCCGTGACTCAAGGTCACGAACCGTATTCTCCAGCTCGGTAATTTCTGCCGCGAGGACATCGAGCACCTCATCCACCTGGTCGCAGCGGTAACCGCGCAAGCCCAAGGAGAAGCGAACTTTCTCCACATCTTCAGCGCGCGGATTCTTGGCCAGCAGCACCGGCGGCAACGAAGCCTGGTGCTCTACCAATCCCGTGATGGGCTCCCCAGTGGATTCGAAGTGGCGACCTGCCGGTACATTCTTCCGCTGGCTGGACAGCAGCAGCGCAACAGCACCCACCAGCAATACTGCGATGGCAACAAGGAGGAACGGCATCGCCTACTGCCCCTTCGCCAGGTCGCCGACCTTCAGGTTTTCTTTATGCGCACGCAGCACCAGATCCACCGCTTCATCAGGATCATCGGTGATAGTGAACAAGTCCAGATCACCGGGCGAAATGGTGCCTTCAGCAACGAGCGTCTTGGTCATCCAGTCCACCAGGCCGCCCCAGTATTCGGTGCCCACAAGCACAATCGGGAAGCTGGTGATCTTCTTGGTCTGGACCAAGGTCAATGCTTCGAACAGTTCGTCCAGGGTGCCAAAACCCCCGGGGAGCACGATGAAGCCCTGCGAGTACTTCACGAACATCGTCTTGCGCACGAAGAAGTAGCGGAAGTTCAGGCCCTTGTTGACCCAGGCATTCAGTCCGGTTTCAAAAGGCAGCTCAATGCCCAGGCCTACGGAAACGCCGTCCTTGTCAGCAGCTCCCTTGTTGGCCGCTTCCATGGCGCCGGGGCCGCCACCGGTGATGGTAGTGATGCCTTCCTCGGCCAAGCGGCTGCCGACACGCTGGGCCATCGCATAGTACGGGCTGCCTGGATCCGTGCGCGCGGAACCGAAAACCGCGATGGCAGGACCGGTGCCGGCCATATTTCCAAAGCCGGAGACGAATTCCGATTGGATTCGCAACACGCGCCACACGTCGCTATGCGTGACATCGACCTGCGGGCTTTCCAGAAGATGGTGGTCAAGCTGATCTTCCGGTTGCTTTCCTGGCCAGCTCGCTTCGATGTGGCGCTTTTGCCCGACCCGGGCATTTTCTTCACTCTTACGCTGATGAACCATAGCTTCACTCTATCGGTTACTCCTGCGCATCTTCGGATGTGACCTACCGCGGATTGGAGAACAGTTTGATAACAACTAGGTGTGACATGGTCGACGGGTCGCGTAGTCGCCGTCACATCAAGTAATGTCTACAACATGAAAAGCGATCATCAGGCTCAAGCTTCTTCTGAAGGCCCTATCGTCCAGCTGACTGGGGTCAATAAGCACTACGGTGCGCTGCATGTGCTCAACGGCATCAATCTCGAAGTGACCAAGGGCGAGGTCGTTGTGATCCTCGGCCCGTCGGGCTCGGGCAAGTCCACGCTGTGCCGCGCCATCAACCGACTGGAAACCATCGACGAAGGCACCATCAAGATTGATGGCAAGACCCTTCCCGAAGAGGGCAAGGCACTGGCCAATCTCCGGGCCGATGTCGGCATGGTCTTCCAGTCCTTCAACCTCTTTGCCCACAAGTCGATCTTGGAGAACGTGACCCTCGGTCCGATGAAGGTCAAGGGCATGAAGAAGGATGAGGCCAAGAAATTGGCGATGCAGCTGCTGGAGCGTGTGGGCGTGGCCAATCAGGCCGGCAAACTGCCCGCACAGCTTTCTGGCGGCCAGCAGCAGCGTGTGGCGATCGCCCGCGCACTGGCCATGAAGCCGAAGGTGATGCTTTTCGACGAGCCAACCAGTGCCCTGGACCCGGAAATGATCAACGAGGTCCTGGACACCATGGTGGGTCTTGCCAAGGAAGGCATGACCATGCTCGTGGTCACCCACGAGATGGGCTTCGCCCGCAAGGCGGCGGACCGCGTGATCTTCATGGCCGACGGCCAGATCGTCGAGCAGGCCACTCCTGAGGAATTCTTCACCAATCCCAAATCCGACCGTGCCAAGGATTTCCTTGGCAAGTTGATCACCAACCACTAATTTCATCATCACGCATCCAATAGGAGGAACAATGCGCAAGACTCGTTTCGGCACTGTAGCCGCAATGGCCGCCGTCGCAGCCCTGGCCCTGACTTCATGTGGCGGCTCCGGCGACAGCGAAGCCGACGGCGACAAGATCCGCATCGGCATCAAGTACGACCAGCCGGGACTCGGCTTCAAGGACGGCGATAACTACACCGGTTTCGACGTTGACGTCGCCAAGTACGTAGCCAGCGAACTGGGCTACACCGAGGACAAGATCGAATTCATTTCGGCACCGTCGGCCAACCGCGAGACCATGCTGCAGAACAACCAGGTTGACATGATCTTCGCAACCTACTCGATCACCGATGAGCGCAACAAGGTTGTCGACTTCGCTGGTCCATACTTTGTCGCCGGCCAGGACCTGCTGGTTCCATCCGACTCGGATATCGCCGGCCCAGAAGACCTCGATGGCAAGAACCTGTGCTCGGTCACCGGTTCCACCTCGGCCCAGAAGGTCAAGGACAACTACGCCCAGAACACCAACCTGCAGGAACTTCCGGGCTATGCAGAGTGCACCACCCAGATGAGTGGCGGCACCATTGACGCGGTTACCACCGATGACATCATCCTTGCCGGCCTGGCTGCGCAGCCTGCCTACAAGGGCAAGTTCAAGGTTGTCGGCGCGCCATTCACCGAAGAGAACTACGGCGTGGGCCTGCCTGATGGCACCGACAAGTGCGGCGACATCAATGCGGCAATCACCAAGATGATCGAGTCCGGCGAGTGGCAGAAGGCCCTGGACAAGAACACCGAAGGCACCGGTTACAAGCCGAACGCTGAAACCAACCCGCCAACCCTTTCGGATTCCTGCGCCTAGCAGCATCTGATGCGATGGGGGCCAAACGCAGCGTGTTTGGCCCCCATCTGCAATCTGCGTTTCCCAGGTACCAGCTAATGCAGGTACCGGACCCATAGCCGCTTGGCCGGTTTTCCGGCCATCGAGACAGAGGCTTGCAGTGGAGAATTACTTATCCATATTCACTGAGTACGACATTCCCGGAGCTTTCTGGGTCAATATCCAACTAACTTTCTGGGCTGCCATTGGCGCCCTCGTGCTGGGCACCATCTTGGCCTTGCTGCGCATCTCCCCCGTGGGGAGCTTCCAGGCCCTGGGCACCAGCTACGTTAACCTGATTCGCAATACCCCGCTGACCATCATCATCCTGTTCTGCGTGCTGGCCCTCTACGGCCAGCTCGGATTCGTGCTCAGCAGCGATTTCCAGGGAAACTTCTTCCGCCTCGCCGTCCTTGGCCTTGCGGTTTACCACGCGGCGTTCGTGTGCGAAGCGATCCGCTCGGGCGTGAACACGGTTCCCCTGGGACAGGCAGAAGCTGCTCGTGCCATCGGCCTGAGCTTCTTGCCCGCAGCGCGCTTGGTGATTCTGCCGCAGGCCTTCCGCGGCGCGATTGTCCCCTTGGGCAACACCTTGATCGCCTTGATCAAGAACTCCACCGTCGCAGCGGTCGGTTCGGTTGCCACGGAATCCTCCTCGGTCATGAAGACCATGATTGAGTTCCGCGCAGATATCGTGATCCCGATCTTCTTGACCTTCGCAGTGGGCTTCGTGATCATCGTCATTCCGGTGGGCCTGTTGACTACTTGGGCTTCTAAGAAACTGGCGGTGGCACGATGAGCGCGTCGATTCTTTTTGATACTCCCGGGCCAAAGGCCCGCCGCCGCATCTTGGCGGTAAACATAGTCGGCGCCTTGATTGCCTTGGGCATCGTGGCGTGGATCGTCCTCGGCCTGGCCGCCAAGGACCAGATGCAGCCTTCGCAATGGGATGACTTCATCGAAGGCAGCACCTGGAAGAACTACCTGCTTCCGGGCTTGTGGAACACCACCAAGGCAGCAGTCCTGGGCATCATCGGCTCGGTGATCTTCGGCCTGATCTTCGGTGTCGGCCGCTTGGCGCAGAATAAGCTGATCAACGGAATCTCCACCGTGATTGTCGAATTCTTCCGCGCGGTACCAGTGCTGCTGATGATCGTGTTCTTCAACGTCTTCTTCTCCCGTTCCCTGCAGCTGTCAGGTGATACGGCGATGTGGGCCGTGGTCGCGGCGCTGATCTTCTACAACGGCTCGGTCGTTGCGGAGCTGGTCCGTTCCGGCGTTCACAATCTGCCCAAGGGACAGCGCGAGGCAGGCATAGCGATCGGCCTGACCCGTGGCATGTCGCTGCGCCACATCGAGATTCCGCAGGCGCTGGTCGCCATGCTGCCGGCGTTGATCGGCCAGTTCGTTGTGATCTTGAAGGACTCGGCTTTGGGCTACATCATCAGCTTCAACGAGTTGCTGTTCTTCGCCCGCACCTACTCCTCGCCTAACGGCAACGTCCTGCAGGCGCTGATTGTGGCGGCAGCCATCTTCATCATCATCAACTTCACCTTGAGCAAGATTGCCGTGATTGTCTCGCGCCGGCTGAGCAGCCGGGTGAAGAAGGAGAAGAATGCCCCGGCCGGCCCGGCCGCAGCCATAGTCGGCGCCCCAGCCGGCCTCGACGTGCCAGCGCCACAGGATCCTTCCGATCCCAAGGCCTAGCAGCTGAAACAAAAAAATCTCCGTACCGCATGATTCGCGCGGTACGGAGATTTTTTGTCTCTTCAAAGGCTGATCATCCCAGCCTCGCTAGCCCAACCAAGTACGCAGGGTCTGCAGGCAATCGCGGATGGCCTGCTGCGGCACATGCTCATCATCGCTGTGCGCCAGCAGCGCATCGCCCGGGCCGAAGTTCACGGCAGAGATGCCCAGGGCGGAGAAGCGGGAAACATCGGTCCATCCGTACTTCGGCTTCGGTTCCTGGCCCAGTACCTTGATCAGGTCTGCGGCGATCTCCTGGTCCAAACCGGGTTTGGCGCCATCAGCGCCATCGGTGCGTTCAATGTCGAAGCCGTCGAAAAGCTCAAGGACCACGGCTTCAGCTTGGGCCAGTGTCTTGTCCGGAGCGAAGCGGTAGTTCACTTCCACCTCGCAGTAATCGGGAATCACGTTGCCGGCAATGCCGCCGGCAACACGGACCGCGTTCATGCCTTCACGGTAGTCCAAGCCCTCAACGGTGATGGTCCGGGGCTGGTAGGCAGCCAAGCGCTGCAGGATCTCCCCCGCATCGTGGATCGCGTTATGCCCCATCCATGCACGTCCCGAGTGGGCTGCCTTGCCGCGGGTGCGGATGACGAAGCGGCTGGTTCCGTTGCAGCCGCCTTCGACGGTGCCGTCGGTCGGTTCCAGCAGGATCGCGAAGTCGGCCTCCAAGAGTTCCGGGCTGTTCTTGGCCAGGCGGCCCAGACCGGATTTGGCTGCTTCTACTTCCTCGTGGTCGTAGAAGACGTAGGTGATATCGTATTTGGCCTCGGTCAGTTCTGCAGCCAGCGCAAGCTGCACGGCGACCCCGCCTTTCATGTCCGTGGCACCACGGCCATAGAGCACCCCGTCGATGACTTCTGCGGGCACGGTGCCCTTGGCGCCCTCGGTGCGCGGCAAAGGCACGGTATCGAGGTGCCCGGCCAGCACGACGCGGCGTTCGCGGCCGAAGTTGGTGCGCGCTACGATGGCGTCCTGGTCCCGGTGCACATCAAGGTGCGCCTGCTTCCGCAGCGCCTGGTGCACCTTGTCGGCCAGCTCTTGCTCGTTGCCGGAAACGGATTCAATGTTCATGATCTGCTCGGTAAGCAGGGCAACGTCTTGCTGCAGGTCCAATTCGTTCACGGCTGGCTACGTCCTGAGTCTCTAGCTTCACTTTTTTGTCATTTATCAACGTTACTCCGGGCAACAAAGATACGATCAGTGTATGACTTCAGAATCTGTGACATCCAGCGAATCATCTGTCCGTTTAGCCTCAGCCCATGGCCTGGCAACGGTCGCATCCGATGGAACGATCCTTGATGTTTGGTACCCGGCTCCAGTCTTGGGCGAACTCGCCAAGGCTGAAGGGCTCTCCGGTGAACTCGCTGCCGCCGCGCAGGACGATGCAGCCCGCGGCACCACCCAGAAGGTCGTTTCACTGACCATTAATCTTGATGTAGCACCAGCTGACACCGCCGATGTGTGGCTGCGCCTGCACCTGCTCTCGCACCGTCTGGTCCAGCCGAACAGCATCAACCTCGACGGCATCTTCGGCCACCTCGCCAATGTCGTGTGGACCAACTTCGGGCCTTGCCAGGTAGAGGGCTTCGAGGTGACGCGCTTGAAGCTGCGCGCCCGTGGAGCGGTCACCGTGTACGGCGTGGACAAGTTCCCGCGCATGGTCGACTACGTGGTCCCAGCCGGCGTACGCATTGCCGACGCTGGCCGCGTGCGCCTCGGCGCACACCTGGCCGAAGGCACCACCGTCATGCATGAAGGATTCGTCAATTTCAACGCCGGCACCTTGGGCACTTCGATGGTGGAAGGCCGCGTGTCCGCTTCGGTCGTTGTCGGCGATGGTTCGGATGTCGGTGGCGGCGCCTCGATCATGGGCACCCTCTCCGGTGGCGGCAAGGAGCGCATTGTCATTGGCGAACGCGTACTGCTGGGCGCCAACGCCGGTGTAGGCATTTCCATCGGTGACGACTCGGTAGTGGAAGCTGGCCTGTACGTGACTGCCGGCACCCGAGTGGTTCTGGGCGAGAAGCAGGTCAAGGCGCTGGAGCTTTCCGGCGTGCCGAACCTGCTCTTCCGCCGCAATTCGATCACCGGCGCCGTTGAGGCGTTGCCGCGCGCCGGCCAGACCGTAGAGCTGAACAGCGCACTGCACGCCAACTAGTTCTTGCCCTGCAATCCAACTGGCAGATCACGGAAGTGATCTGCCAGTTTTTTATTGCTCGGCTATCCGCCGGGGAAGATGATGGTCACCATCGGCTGGATGAAGCCGTGGAAGGCCTTGGAGTCGCGTAGCAGCGACGTACTGGCAACGATGGTAGCCGTGCCGGTCAGCCATGCCCTGGGCTCGTCCAGGGGCACGTCAATGAGCTGGATTTCCTGGCGGGTGGATTGCATGCCGTGCTCCACCCCGTGGTCGATGAGGATTCTTTCCAGCTCATCCATGCGGTGCGGCACGTACTTGCCACTGTTTTCTGCAAAGTCCTGGGCATGCTGCTGGGCAAAAACCGTGGCCTGGCCGTAGTGCGCGCGGGCCAGCCGGGCCAGGGCCGGGTAGCCGTCGTCTTGAAGCCGTTCAATCAGTGCATCGCTGGCCGCCGGCTCCTTGGCCGGCGCTATTGCGGTCAGCGAATCCCACCAGGAGCTCCATTCCTGCTTGAGCTGTCCATGCGAGTCGTCGATCTTGTTGCGGTTCTTGATATTGGAAGCCAGCCGGCTATTGGGTCCGGCCTCCGCGGGGTGGACGCCTGACAGTTCGCGCAGGTACAACGCCATCAGCATATTCTGATTGGTATTTATGGCTAGCGACCAATTATTTCCACGACGTTGGTACATGCATACCACCTGACTCTTCGGCACACTTGTCGTTCCCTCTGCCTCATAGGATACTCCCGAAGTACCGCTTAAAACAGGGAAGGACCTGTCGCCCCACTTGTGTGGGAAGACAGGTCCTGCCGCCGGGATCCGGAAACTCGCCCTAGGCCTGGTAGCCGGGATAGTCGCGAGCGGTTTCACCCATGTACAGCTGGCGTGGGCGGCCGATCTTCAGCTCTGGGTCCTTGATCATTTCGCGCCACTGTGCGATCCAGCCTGGCAGACGGCCGATGGCGAACAGCACGGTGAACATCTTCTCCGGGAAGCCCATTGCGGTGTAGATCAAGCCGGTGTAGAAGTCCACGTTCGGGTAGAGCTTGCGCGAGATGAAGTACTCATCATTCAGCGCAGTTTCTTCCAGCTTCATCGCGATCTCAAGCAGCTCGTTCTTGCCCTGCTTTGCCAGCAGGTCGTGAGCGGTCTTCTTGATGATCTTGGCGCGTGGATCGTAGTTCTTGTACACACGGTGGCCGAAGCCCATCAGGCGTACGCCGTCTTCCTTGTTCTTGACCTTCTGCATGAAGTCTTCTGGGGAGATGCCGGAGGACTGGATCTCGCGCAGCATCTTCAGCACGGCTTCGTTGGCGCCGCCGTGGGCTGGGCCGGACAGTGCATGGATACCTGCAGAAACCGAAGCGAACATGTTGGCTTCGGAGGAACCGACCAGGCGCACGGTGGAGGTGGAGCAGTTCTGCTCGTGGTCAGCGTGCAGGATCAGCAGCAAGTCGAGGGCCTTGACCACATCCGGATCCGCAAGGTAAGGCTCGGCAGCGGTGCCGAAGCACAGGCGCAGGAAGTTCTCGACCATGTTCATCGAGTTGTCCGGGTACAGCAATGCCTGGCCGATGGACTTCTTGTGCGCGTACGCAGCCAATACCGGCAGCTTTGCCAGCAGGCGCAGGGTCGAACGCTCAACCTGTGCGTCATCCTTCGGATCCAGCGAATCCTGGTACCAGGTCGACAGGGCCGAAACAGCCGAGGACAAGACCGGCATCGGGTGCGCGTCGCGCGGGAAGCCGCCGAAGAAGCCCTTGAGCTCTTCGTGCAGCAGGGTATGGCGGCGCAGCGAATTGTCGAACTCGGCCAGCTGATCAGCAGTCGGCAGTTCGCCGTAGATCAGCAGGTAGGTTACCTCGATGAAGCTGGACTTCTCGGCCAGCTGCTCGATTGGGTAACCGCGGTAGCGCAGGATGCCCGCGTCGCCGTCGATGTAGGTAATCGCGGACTTGGTAGCCGCGGTGTTCATGAAGCCGGGATCGTAGGTCACGTTCCCGGTAGTCTTCAAAAGTGGGGCTACGCCAAATCCGTCATTGCCCTCTGCTGCCTGAATTACTGGCAGCTCGAGGTTGGATTCTCCAAAGTGTAGCTGTGCAGATGTGGTATCTGTCATTGCATCTCCTAACCGGAAAGCGTGTAGTTCCGAAAGGTCAGTCGTCACCGTAGAACATACCGCGATTTGACCCATTCAAGCTAATTAGGGTGTCATCTTCACCGGTTGGCGGAAGAATTCAACCGTTCAACGGCAGCCGCGATCCGCTCATCGGAGGCGGTCAAGGCCACGCGTACATGGCGTTCCCCCGCGGTGCCGTAGAAGACGCCAGGACCGGCAACGATGCCCAGTTCCGCCAGCGCCCCGATGGTTTCGAAGCTTGGCCGCCCAGCGGTGCACCACAGGTACAGTCCTGCCACCGAATCATCGATGGCCAAGCCGAAGTTCTCCAGCGCTGGCCGCAGCATGGCCCGGCGTGCCCGGTACAGCTCGCGCTGCGCCGCAACATGCTCGTCGTCATTCAATGCCACCACCATGGCGTGCTGGATTGGACCGGGCACGATCATGCCCGCATGCTTTCGACTGTTGACCAGAGTTGGCATCAGGTTCGGGGCGCCGGCAACGAAAGCGGCGCGGTATCCGGCGAGGTTCGACTGCTTGGACAGCGAGTACAGGGCGAACAGGTCATCGAGGTTTCCTCCGTTGACCGCCGGGTCCAGGATGCTTGGCACCTGGCCCTCGTATTCATCCCATCCCAGTTCGGCGTAGCACTCATCGGAGGCCACGACGGCACCCATCTCACGCGCCTGGGCCACGATGCTTGCCAGCTCGGCAGTAGCACGGACCTTGCCGGTCGGGTTGCCTGGCGAGTTGACCCAGATGAGCTTCACGCGTTCACGCTGCTCAGCAGTCAAATCCGAAAGGTCGTCGGTGGCGATGGGGGTCGCGCCAACCAGCTGGGCGCCGATGTCATAGGTGGGGTAGGCGATCTCTGGACGTACCACTATGTCGCCGGCACCCAGGCCCAGGAACAGCGGCAGCCATGCCACCATTTCCTTGGAACCGACCGTTGGCATGACATCATCGGTGCTCAAACCGGTGACATTGCGGCGACGGGCGAACCAGTCGACGATGGCCTCGCGAACTTCAATGGTGCCGTGCGTGGTCGGGTATCCGTGCGAGTTCGCCGCCTCGGCCAGCGCCTGCTGGATCAGTTGCGGCGTGCCATCGATCGGCGTGCCGATCGACAGGTCCACGACTCCCCCCGGATGCGTGGATGCTTGCTCGCGGTATGGGGCGAGCTGGTTCCAGGGGTAATCGGGGAGCTCAAGCATAAAAGTGAAAACCTAGCCTTGGTTCTGTGGTGGCAAGGCGCTGATCAGTGGGTGGTCAGTGCCGGTGTTACCAATTTTAGCGGCGCCGCCCGGGGATCCAAGTTCGTCGAAAAAGTCGACGTTTGCCTTGTAATAGTCGGCCCATTCATCCGGCACGTCATCTTCGTAGTAGATGGCTTCAACGGGGCAGACAGGTTCGCAGGCGCCGCAGTCAACGCATTCATCCGGGTGAATGTAGAGCGAGCGCTCACCTTCATAGATACAATCTACCGGGCACTCTTCGACGCACGCCTTGTCTTTAACGTCGACGCACGGCTGAGCGATGATGTAAGTCACGAGGGCCGAGACCTTTCCTTGCACTGGGTGGTTTCAACAGGAGCTAGTGGTTTCCTCAGATGCTCTTTGAATCCTTTACCAGCTCAAACTACAGTCTAGTCCTGATACCCATGCATCGGACCGCCCATTGGCTCGCTGTGACGTAATCGACCATTCACATTTCAGCTTCCCGGGGTCCAGATGAATTCTTCTTACGAAAAGATGACGCTTCCAAATGCTTAATTTCAGTGATGTGACGCCCGGTGAACGGCTTGTTGTCCGCTACCGCTTGGCCGACGGCCGGGCCGGTGAGCATTTTTCCGATGCACTGGGCGAGCTGCAGGAAGTGACGGAGGAATCGGTGAGCATCCAAACCCGGGCTGAACTGGTATGCATCCCCCGCGCGGCGATCACTCACGCCAAGCGGGTACCGCCGGCTCCGGCGCGCCGCAGGCCCCGTGCCCCTCGCACCGAGTAGCAGCCTGCAAGCCGTGCAATTTTCCTGCTTCCAGGTGTTGCTGCCGCGGGCACACCCATACCGCTTGGGACGACATGTGATTTGAAACTGCCAATCACTCAGCGCTTTTCGCGTATGCTGTTTCCATGCCCTCCGATAAACTTGTCCAATCGCGAGCACGAGCCCTCAGCTCCCCGCTGAGGCTTCGCATCTTGCGCTTGTGCCTGCATGAGTCACGAACGAACAAGGAAATTGCGGACATTCTCGATTTGAATCCCGCCACCTCCTTGCATCACGTGCGAACCCTGGTCAGCAACGGTTACCTCGCGGCAGAAGAATCACGCCGAGGCAACCGTGGCGCCAAAGAAGTGCCCTACCGCAGCACCAAGCAGTCCTGGGGCACGCGCATTCCCGACGCGGCCCCCATGCTGGTGGACACCTTCCTGCAGGAAATCGCGGGACTTGATCCCCAGGAGATACAGGTAATCCGCTTGGGCCTGAAGCTCAATGAAGAAAGCCAGAAGGATCTCATGAGCCGGCTGCGCGCTGTGATTGAGGACTACGCGATGCGAGATCCGGATCCAGATGGCGTTGCCACCTCGTTGTTCTTGGCCCACCACCTGGATATCACCGGCAATGCGCGCAAAGACCAGTAGCCTGCGTTTCGCCTAGTTAAACACAGAAGGAGCTCTTCCCGTTGGGAAGAGCTCCTTCTGTTTTCAGTTCTGGCGTTGTTGCTTGCGTAGCACTCGCAAGGAGCACAGCAGGGCAATCACCGATGGAATAACCATTCCATACATCCACAAGGCCGAGGCCAGCGTTGGCCCGGGCAGGTACTTGTAGTACTCCATGCCCAAGATCAGCTGGTCATCGCCCACATAGGAAATCAGGCCAACGGTCACATAGCAACCGATGAACCCCAGCGCACCGGCCCACAGCTTCGATGAAGAAACCGCAGCCCAGTACACCAGAACTCCGAGCAGGAGCCAGGCCAGACCCACACCCCAAACCAGCGGGATGTCGTTTCCGACATAGCTGATGGAGGCGTGGATTGCGGTCCCGAATAATCCTGCTGCCACGGCGGCAACAACACCGCGCCAGAGCGCGGAGAAGTTGCTGCCGAGGGATTTGCGCTTATTAGGAGCGAGCGCGTGCACGGGTAGCCTTGGCACGGTCGTTGGCGTTCAGCAGAACCTTGCGGATGCGGATGGCTTCCGGGGTAACCTCAACGCACTCGTCTTCGCGAGCGAATTCGAGCGACTCTTCCAGGGTCAAGTTACGTGGTGGGGTCAGGTTCTCGAACGAGTCCGAGGAAGCAGCACGCATGTTGGTGAGCTTCTTTTCCTTGGTGATGTTCACGTCCATGTCGTCGGCGCGGGAGTTCTCGCCGACGATCATGCCCTCGTAAACCTCTTCGGTTGGCTTCACGAAGAAGTTCATGCGCTCCTGCAGGTTGATCATCGCGAATGGAGTCACAACGCCTGAACGGTCGGCAACGATCGAACCGTTGATGCGGTATTCGATTGGGCCTGCCCATGGCTCGTAGCCTTCAGCCAGCGAGGCAGCAATGCCGGCGCCGCGGGTTTCGGTCATGAAGCGGGTACGGAAGCCGATCAGGCCACGTGCTGGAACCATGAATTCCATGCGAACCCAGCCGGTGCCGTGGTTAGCCATGTCGGTCATGCGGCCCTTGCGCGATGCCATCAGCTGGGTGATAGCACCCAGGTACTCTTCAGGTACGTCGATGGTCATGCGTTCCATTGGCTCGTGAACCTTGCCGTCAACCATCTTGGTAACAACCTGTGGCTTGCCAACGGTCAGCTCGAAGCCTTCACGGCGCATCTGCTCAACGAGGATGGCCAGTGCCAATTCGCCACGGCCCTGGACTTCCCAAGCATCTGGACGCTCGGTAGGCAGGATGTTCAGCGAAACGTTGCCGATCAGTTCCTTGTCCAGGCGATCCTTGACCTGTCGTGCGGTGACCTTGGCGCCCTTGACCTTGCCAGCCAGTGGCGAGGTGTTGATACCGATGGTCATCGAGATCGCAGGTGGATCAACGGTGATCAGTGGCAGCGGCTTAGGGTTCTCAAGGTCGGTGAGGGTCTCGCCGATCATGATGTCTTCGATACCGGCAACTGCAACGATCTCGCCTGGACCAGCTTCGTCAGCTGGAACGCGGGTCAGGCCCTGGGTGGCCAGCAGTTCGGTGATCTTGACCTGCTTCATGGTGCCATCCTGGCGGGCCCAGTTAACCTGCTGGCCCTTGCGCAAGGTGCCGTTGATCATGCGCAGCAGCGCCAGGCGGCCAAGGAATGGCGAAGCGTCAAGGTTGGTGACGTGGGCCTGCAGGACTTCACCTTCGGTGTAGGTCGGTGCAGGAACGTGCTTGATGATGGTCTCGAACAGTGGCTCAAGATCTTCGTTATCCGGCAAGGTGCCATCGCCAGGCTGGTTCATCGAAGCGTAGCCGGCCTTGCCCGAGGCGAAGACGACAGGAACGTTCAAGATTGCGTCCAGGTCCAGATCCGGAGCTTCGTCAGCCAAGTCCGAAGCCAAGCCCAGCAGCAGGTCCATGGAGTCGGAGATGACGCCATCGATGCGGGAGTCGGGACGGTCGGTCTTGTTGACCACGATGATCACTGGCAGGTTGGCGCTCAATGCCTTGCGCAGCACGAAGCGGGTCTGCGGGAGCGGGCCCTCGGATGCGTCAACGAGCAGAACCACGCCGTCAACCATGGACAGGCCGCGTTCCACCTCGCCACCGAAGTCGGCGTGGCCTGGGGTGTCAATGACGTTGATGGTCATCTTCTTGCCCTCGGCTGCTGGGCCGTTGTAGAACACGGTGGTGTTCTTAGCAAGAATGGTGATGCCCTTCTCGCGTTCCAGCTCACCTGAGTCCATCACGCGATCTTCGGTTTCACCATGGCTGTCGAATGCGCCAGTCTGCTGGAGCATGGCGTTGACGAGGGTGGTCTTGCCGTGGTCAACGTGCGCAACGATGGCTACATTGCGAAGTTCATCGCGAGTAATGGTGTTTGCTGACATGCGTGAAGGCTCACTTCCGCTCGAAAATTTGGGTCTGTGGAGTCGGGGCCAAAGTCGACCCAACAATCCAGTTTACGCGCTCGAGACTCATAGTCTGTTGATCTGTGTCAGAACATACAGGAATTTCATGTATCTGTCGCAAAGAATTCAGCGGATTAACCGCGTTGGCATCCAAAAACGCAGCTTGCTAGGCCCAAAGTTGACTTCAATTTCCGGGAGTTCAGCGTCAAGCAAGCCGCCGCATTTTTCTATGGTGGATTTTGAACCGATGTTATCGGAATCACAGGTAACCAGCGCATGTTCAATTCCTGATTCGCGAAGTTCCTGCAACCCGAATTTGCACAGTTCCTGTGCCGCACCACGGCGACGATACTCGGGAACTACACCATAGCCGATATGTCCGCCGACCTGAAACAGGCTCTCGTTGATTTCATATCTGACGGAAACCCGGCCAACCAGGTCCCCCTCGTCAAAGGCGGCGAACAGCGCCGAGCGAACCCAGCCTTCTGGAATGTGCTCGCCTCGGCGCCCTGCCTTCATCCGGTAGATATAGTCCTCCCAGTCCTCGGCTGCAGACCAAGTCGGCAAGAACTCGAAGTCTTCGCGAAGCATCAAGTGGTGGGCGTCGATTGCCTGCTGTTCGTCCTGGCTTTCCAATTCACGGATCTCCAGCGTCTTTCCCAACGTCATAGCGCCAGTATGCCAGAGCGCCTCCACTTCCCACCGGTGAATTGCGCGCCAAAGATGCGCCTGAGCCCTAGTAGGCCACCTGCTGGCCCCGCACTTGCCTGGCCCATTCCACGGTTCCGCCGCTGAGGCTGTAGACGGCAATGCCTGCATCCCGACCGGACATGGTGATCCGCGCTGCCTGCTGCGAACGGGCACCGGTTTTGCACACGAATACGACCGCCGAAGCGCTGTGCGCGAGCTTTCCCAGTCCCCGTTCTTTGAGCTGCGCGAGCGGAAGGTGCTGGCTGTGCGGGATCGCTATGATGTCGCGTTCCCAGGATTCGCGCACATCCACCAGCAATACCGGTTCTTCCGTTTCCAGCTCCGCTAGCTGCTGAACCGTGAGCTCCGGGACATGCCCTTCGGCAGCGCAGGAAACCGGCTGGTACTCCCCCAGCCCGGTCACCGGCTCACGTTGCGGATCCCTGGCGAATTCGAGGGTCCGCACAGTGGCTTCCAGCGCATCATAGAGCCAGAGCTTGCCGCTCAGGGTGGTCCCGATTCCGGTAATGAACTTCAGGGCTTCGGCGCACATCACCGAACCGATAACGCCGCACAGTGCGCCGAAGACTCCTCCTTCGGCGCAGCTGGGCACGGAGTCCGCGTCGGGGATTTCCGGAAAAAGATCACGCAGCATCGGGCCGGTGCGCGGATCGAAGACGGACACCTGCCCGGAGAACTGGAAGAGGGTTCCCCACACCAGCGGGGTGCCGGTGATTTCCGCGGCATCATTGGACAGGTACCGCGTGGCAAAGTTGTCGCTGCCGTCGATGACCAAGTCATATTCACTGAAAAGTGCCACGGCGTTGGATTCATCCAGCTTTTCATCCACGGTGATGATCTGGACGTTCCGGTTCTGCTCGTGGGCCATCCGCCGCACCGAATCCACTTTCAAGCGCCCTGCATCCTGTTGCCGGTGCATGGTTTGTCGTTGCAGATTGGACAGCTCGACGGTGTCATCGTCGATGACCCCGAGGGTGCCGATTCCCGCAGCGACCAGGTAGCTGGCAATGGGACTGCCCAGGCCCCCGGCTCCGATAACCAGCACCTTGGCGTTGGCGATGCGGCGTTGCCCTTCTTCTCCCACCCCGGGCAGGGACAAGTGCCGGGAGTAGCGCGCCAGCTCTTCCGGTTCCAGCTCCGCGCCGGGTGCGACCAGGGCTTCCCGGCTCACGAGAAGTCACCGACCAGGGTTTGCATCATGCCTTCGGCCGGCGATGAGGCCAGTGCGGTATCGCGGCGCGGGATCCGGCCAGCGAGCCGCGCGGCGCGCCCGGCACGCACAGCATCCTTCATGGCCCTGGCCATGAGCGGCGCGTTGTGCGCCCGGGTCACCGCACTGGCCAGCAGCACCGCGTCGCAGCCGAGCTCCATGGCCAGGGCCGCATCCGAGGCGGTGCCCACCCCGGCGTCAAGGATCACCGGTACCTGCGCGCGGGAGACGATGGTGGAAATATTGTGCGGATTCAGGATCCCCAGGCCCGAGCCGATCGGCGCTCCGGCCGGCATGATTGCCGCAACCCCGGCGTCTTGCAGGCGTTGGGCAAGTGCCGGATCATCATTGGTGTAGGCGAAGACCTGGAACCCGTCGGCCACTAGTTGCTCGGTGGCCGCATGCAGTTCCAGCGGGTCCGGCAGCAGCGTGTGCTCATCGGCAATTACTTCGAGCTTGATCCAATTGGTTTCCAGAGCTTCACGGGCCAGGTGCGCGGTGAGGATCGCATCGCGGGCGGTGAAGCATCCAGCAGTGTTGGGCAGCGCAATCACGTTGTTGCGCTGCAGCAGTTCATACACGTTGCCTGCGCCGGCCGCCGAAAAGTGGCGGATGGCCACGGTGGTCAGTTCCGTTCCGGAGGCCCGCAGGGCGCTTTCCAGGGTGGTCAGCGAACTCGCTCCCCCGGTGCCGAGGATCAAGCGCGAGGACAAGGTGCGTCCGGCGATTTGGAATGGGTCGCTGTGGATGTCCAGCTCGGTGATGTTGCGCGTTTCCATGCCTAGCCTCCCTGGGCCGCGGTAACGAGTTCAATGCTGTGCCCTTCGGCCAGCAGGTAGCTATTCCAGGCGCTGCGTGGAACGACAGCGCCATTGACGGCGGCGGCAACTCCGAGCTTGCTGCCGTCAGCGGCCACCGAGTTGGCGTCCAGTTCCTTGCCGATTTGCGTGCTGATGAATTCGCGAAGGGTGGTTCCTTCGTCCAGGTTCAGTTGCCGTGAATTGAAATTGATGCCGATGCTTGTCATGGTTGCTGCTCCGTTCGGTGAGCGGTCTAGGTTGCGTTGGCAAAGCGGTGGGGATCCACAGCCTGGTGCAAGGGGTGGGATTGGTGGCCGTGGGCGAGATCCGCAGTGAGCGTTGCGCCCAGCGGAGCCAGCAGCACGCCGTGCCGGGAGTACCCGGTGCAGAGCAGCAGCCCTGGATCAAGGCGTCCAAGCAGCGGCCGGTCATCTGGCGTGGCGGGACGTGCCCGGGCCGTTGCCTCGTTCAGCGTGCAGTCGCTGATGCCGGGGACCAGCTTTCTCGCGTTGTCCAGCAGCAGGTGCATCGCGCCAATGTTCACCGCTTGTTGCCGGTCTTCACGGACGCTGGCGCCAAGGACGAGGCTGCCGTCCCTTCTCGGCACCAGATACACCTGTTCCCGGTGCACGATGCCGCGGATGGTGCGGGTGATGAGCGGCGGGCCTGCTGGTCCCTGGATCCGGAGGATGTCCCCGTAGACCGGGCGCAGCGGAAGTTCGTTCAAGCCATCGAGGGTGCCAAGACCGGTGGCCACGATGGTCTGCTCCGCTTCGAGGATTCGGCCCGATGCGGTCCGCACAGCGGTGGTCCGCTTCCCGTCGGTCACCAGTGCCTGCGCCCGTTCCTCGACCAGGTGCGGACGCAGATGCTCCAACAGGATCTTGACGATGGATCGAGGGTCGACCTGGTGGTCATCTTGGCACAGGACCGTGCCGGCAATATTGGCGGCCAAGGCTGGTTCGAGCTTGCGGGCTTGGCTGGGCAGCAGCTTTTGCGCTGACAGGCCGAGGGATATCTGCAGTTCGGCCAGCTCGTGCAGGGCTTCGCGGTCCGCAGGCTCTGCGGCGACAACGAGCGTGGAGTTCTGCAAGTAGTCCGGGCGTTGCCCGGTGGCCGATTCGATGCGCTCGATGAACTGCGGATAGGCGGCATTCGAGGCGGCAAGCAGCTGGTGCAGCGGGCCATTGCCCCAGACCGTTTCAGCTGCCGGGGCCAGCATTCCTGCTGCCGCGTAGCTTGCACCTTGGCCGGGTGCCGGATCGATGAGGGTGACGGTGTGTGCGCGTGATTCCAGCTCGAACGCGACGGCCAGGCCGATTATCCCGGCGCCAACAATGTTGACATGCACAAGGGCACGCTTCCTTCCTACGGCGGCATGACCCGCATCAGGTGTAGCGGTCGGCTCGGTGCCCTCTCAGCCTGGTCGATTCAGGCTCCCGCGGATTACAGCGATTATAAGCATGATGCAGCTCATAAAGTCGAACTTCATTGAACGCAGTTCCGTCATCTTCTGTGATGTACTTGCTGACATGGCATTCCATGACTTCCCTATCGTGCTTCCCCAAGGTTCTGCGCTATCCAGCACCATCATCTCGTTGGAGCAAGAACTCTTGGAATCCAGCCAACGCCATAGCCAGGAGCAATTGCAGCGGCGCTTGCATCCTCGGTTCGCCGAGGTGGGAGCCAGCGGGCGAGTCTATGATCGCGAGGCCATCATTGCCCAGCTGGCCCGGGAGCCGGCACGGGATGCCGGGGCGTTGAAAGTCGAAAGCCCGGTGGCTCTCCAGCTTTCAGACCAGCTGGTGCTGCTGCGCTGGAAGCTGCTCGCCGGTTCCCCCAGCGAACGCAGTTCACTGTGGATCCATGAGCAGGGCCGCTGGCAGCTGCTCTTCCACCAGGGCACGGCCGCCGCTCATCCGCAGCCATCTGCAGGACCGGAGGAAGCCGTGCATGCCGACGGTGAATTCTCGGTGCGCCGGCTGCGCCTTTCGGATGCCGAAGCGGTCTACGAGGCATTTTCCTCGAACCCCGACATGTTGCGCCAAGGCGACGCCGATTCCCCGCAAAAGGCTGAGTCGTATGTGCGCGCACTGCTGGAGGCCGGGGAACGCCAGCAGGCGTTGGCCGTCGCATATCGGGATCGGCTGGTGGGACTGGTGTGCGGTACGGTAGACCCGGCCAATCGGAACGCGTGGATTTGGTATTGGATGAACCAGAATTACCGGGGCCGGTCGCTGGCCACCCGCGCCGTGGCAACCTTAGTGGATTACCTGTTCGACGAGCTGGGACTGTACCGCTTGGAGCTGGGCTTGCGGGCAAATAATCCCGGGTCGAAGCATGTGGCAGAAAGCAACGCCTTCCTGCACGAAGGTGTCGAACGGGGCAAGTTCCTGGTTGCCGGAGAACGCATCGATGTGCACACCTACGCACGGTTGCGTACCGATGGCGGCTCTGCGGTCATGCCCTTGCCGTGGGGCACGCAGCAGTAGCTTGGCGGGCATCAAAAAAGTCGCGGAATCCGGTCTTGGATTCCGCGACTTCTTATCTGTCCCTCAGGTTTTGTGATGCGTGGTTAGATGCCTGGGCTCGATGCCGGTGGCGTCGAGTCCGGGCCATTGGTGGTCTGTTGGGCCTCCATCTTTTTCAGCGTGCGGGCCGCAGCATCACGACCGCCGAGGCCAAAGGCCAGAGCCGCTGCCAATGCTGCGCCAATGACGATTGCGCCGAAGGCCATGTTGATGATCGAATCGGCGATACCCATGTACTTCAGGCCCATCGCCACGAACAGCGCAATTGCCGTGTAGCGGATGATCTTCGAAGCAGTAGTGTCACCCAAGAAGCGGCCAATGACGTTGGCGATGACGAAACCTGCGGCGATAATTGCTGCGCCGAAGAGGATCTTGCCGCCCAAGGCCAGGATCTCATTGAGGATATTGGTGATCGCTGGGAAGTTCAGCATCTGGGCCGCCATCACACCGAAGAACAGCACGATAGCAATCTTGACGATGCCAGCGATGATTCCCGAAGCGCTCTTGCCCTCGGGAACTACGCCCCACTGGGCAACAACAGTGTCGGTACCCACGCCGTGGAGGGAGGATTCAAGTAGCTGCCCGACGAACTTGGCAATCAGGATACCCACGGCCAAGAGCACCAAGGCCATGATGACCTGCGGGATTGCGGTGAAGACCAGCTGCAGCATCTGCTGAGCAGGTACCGAAATTGCCGCGATGCCCAGAACCTGTAGGGCTGATATTGCGACGACTAGCAGGATCAAGGCGAAGACGATGTTGGCAATGATGTCAACGATCTTCGCTTGGGATTCGCGAGACTGAACTTCATCTACTGGTTCGTTGCCTGGGGTGACCTTGCGGACCAGTCCGCTAAAATCGACAGTTCCCAAACCGGTCCTCAGCAGCTGGCGAACAATATTCGCGATGACGTAGCCAATGAAGAAGATGAAGCCCGCACCGATGAGGTTGGGGATGAAGGCCATGACGCCGCCGAGCATGCCCTGCACCGGCGATAGCACTTCGGATAGAGCGAAGACTTGCAGGATTGCCACGAGGCCGAAGAGCCAGACAATCAACCCCGCGACCTTGCCCAGGGATTGGCCTATTTGTTCTCCGTCATTGCCCTGCCTTTGCAGGAACTTCACCCTGTTCACCAGTTTGGCGGCAGCCCAACGAACTATGCGTGCAACTAGCCACGTAATGATGAGGATGATTAGCGCGATGCCAACCTTTTGTAGCATCGACGCCCAGTCGATATTGCCTAAAACGTTCTCAGACTGCATTGCTGCTCCTTCAACGTAGGGACAATCCGACCCTACGATGAAGGTTCTCCGCTGACTAGGGCAAAGACCCATGCTCCCAGCTTGAATCATTGGACTTTCACAGCTCGAATTGCGAAAAGCTGACTATATCCCGATGGATTCAACGAATTCCGAACAATAAGGCCCTACCGACAACCGATCCACGCAATATTAGAAAGTTCGCGGCTGCGTCCAAACCCGTGAATTGCCATGGAAGCTATTGCGGATTCAGCCATTGATCTTTATCAATCCGGCAATTACCGGAAGTCCCGCTACCTAGTTGATGACTTCGCTCCGCACGGAAGCACCCAGTTCAACGGTGCGGGAGACGGTGCAGTATTTGTCATGCGAAAGCTTGACGATGCGCTCCACCATGCTGGCTGCCTTGCGGCCTTCCTCGGTGTCGGGGAACTTCAAATCGAAACCAAGATGAATGTCCTCCATCCGGCTCGCCGAGTTCTCAGAGACCTTGTAGCCGTCCGCTTTGACTTCGAATTTCTCAGGCTCGCTTCTCCTGGTGGTCGCCACATCAACATCAATTGCGGAACACCCTGCGATGGCAGCAAGCAGCAACTCCACCGGGGTTAGCAACCCTTCGCCCTGGCCGAATTCTAGGCTGGCTCCCGATTCGAGGCTGGTGGCCTTGTACTTGCGTGCCTCGACGCGTTCGATGCTGACTTCACGGATCTCACGGCTATTTTCACTCATGAAACTATCGTGCCACGATCCAGGCTGAAGACTACACGTGGCGCAATACGACTCGTTGCGGCGACGATGCAGTTTCCCCGGGCACAGGCACGAATCCGCAGTCGCCAAAGAACGCAATGGCAGGCTGGCGCTGGCAATCGAGATGAACGCTGATCCCGGGAATGCTGGCGATGATTTCATCCAGCAGTATGCGGCCCACACCCTTCTGGCGATCAGTGTGCCTCACCCAGAGCAGTTCGATGCGTGTACTGCTCCATGCCGCAAAGCCAACAATGCGTCGACCATGCTGGGCAATCCTGACTGAGACCGATTGGCTATAGACAGCTTCCAGGGCGACGGCCACCGCATCAATATCAGCAGCCGAGAGGAAGTCTCCCCGGCGTTCCACCGAACTGCGCCAAATGTCGAGCAGGTCAGGCACTTCATCTACGCTCGACAGCTCGCGCAGCAGGAGAGTCTCTTCCATGCCATATTCCTTCATGCTCAAGCGAATCCGTACTTGCTGATTCGAAATGTAGCCGGGTGCCAGCGATTCCTCAAGTTTTCATGGATCGTTGCGGCACACCAGCATGCGGTTTTTCCCCGGCTTAAGCCGGCTCGTTCATGCGGCCCGTGCGGTGGGCCCAGTCCCGCAATTCGGCCGCGGCCTGCTCGGGCTGCTCAAGGTGCACGTTATGCCCTGCAGAATCAAGCACGCGGATCCTCATCGAGGGGTACCGGCGCGATAGCTGCTCGGGATCCCGGTATCCGGTGATGTGGTCTTGTTTCCCGCACAGGATGGTTACCGGAATATCCAGCTGGCGTTTACGCTCCACGGGCAGAGGATCCAGGAAGTAGCGCTTGGATAGCTTGGCCATAGAGCGCAAGTTCGCGCAGTCCAGCCCGGGCAGCACCCACTGCGCGAAGCTCTGCCACGCCTGCTGCGATTGCACCACGGCAATATCGGAGAATTGCTGTGCTTGGCGGGGATCTATCCGGGCCAACAGCCCGGGATCCTCTACGACTACCTGCGCTTCGGGCACAGTGCGCCGCGAGGCATCGGGAAAGACCACTGGGGCCAGGAGGAATAGTCCTTGGGTCTGGCCGGGAAACCTGTCGGCCATCTCCTGGCAGAGCAAGGCGCCAAGAGAGTTGCCCAGCAGTGCGAACGGCCCCTCTCCCGCGGTTTGCCTGATCAGTTCCTCCAACCAGTTTGCAAGTTCTGGCAGTCCCCCGGGATTCCCTAGCGGTGGACAGGTTCCGAAGCCGGGCAAGTCGACGTAGTGCAAGTCGAAGATCTGCGCGTTGGCCAGCTCTGCTTCCAGCGGCTTGAGGATACGGTGGTCTACCCCGTTGCCATGCACCATGAACAACGGGATCCTGCTCTTTGGCGCTACTCGCATTTCACCGTGCTCTTCTCCTGTGCCTCGCGCTGGCTCGCAGCGTAGCTGATCATCCATTGGCCAGCTACGTAGGTGAGCATAATCCAGAATCCCATTCCGGGGACATCGATATCCGCAAATGAGCGCAGTGCGATCAAGGAATCGGAGAGGAAGAATATTGCGCCGCCGAAGCCTGCGATCGGACCCAGCCCGGTACTGAGGATGGACATCATCATCAATGCCAAGCCATAGATGATCACCGGGGCGAGCAGCACTCCCGCACCGGGTGAGCAGAGGACCAGCAGCAGGGCAAATGCGGCAAGATAAGGAAGCGGCATCCACCAATGGCGCAGTATCGAAGATTTCCAGTATCTTGCCAGAGCGGCGATGTAGAAGAACTGCGCAACCAGGAATGCGCTAACCATGGCCAGGAATGCAGAATCGCCGTCCATGAACCGGGGCAAGGTGTCACCGACCCAGGAGAAGAAAAGGGCTATGAGCACCAGCCGGATCAGTGTGCCACGCGGCGAGGTGGTGAGGGCGAGAACCGTTCCTGCCAACAGCGGCATCAGCAGGATCTGCGTGGCGTCCGCCAGCAGCCCCGAAGGCCAGAACAGTTGTGCCAGCAAATGGGTGGCAGTTGCGAGCAGGAGCGCCAGAGCCGCGATCCCGCGGCGTGACTGCCCCGGGATCACCGCAACGGTGTGCTCATTGCCTAGGTGTGGTTGCACTTTCTTCCTTGGGTAGTGCCGATAATTGCGTTTAGCGGCCTCGGGGCGTTGCCGGATCCGTCACCGGTTGGAAGCCGACGGGGCCAGGACGCAAAATTCATTGCCCGAGCGGTCCTGGAATACCCGCCATGGCAGCGTACCCCACGGACGGTCCAGTTCCTTGCCGCCCAATGCGCAGATGATTCCCAACGCGTCCTCCATGCTCTCGGCCGGTTCGAGACGCAGGTCCAGATGGATCGCATTCTTCCCCGCAGTCTTGGGTGAAGCTTCCCGGACAAGGACCAGCCGCGGGCCCGCGCCTGATGGATGAGCCAGAACCACTGGAGACCGCGCAACGATGTCCCATCCCAGCAGCTGCTTCCAGAATTCTGCATCTCCGGCCGGGTCAACGCAGGCCAGTTGCAGGGCTTCAAGCACCAAGCCGCTTGCGTCCTGGTCGTGGGCACGGAGCAGAAATTCGTTGCCTGCGGCATCGAGCCTGGACTCCATGGCATCCCGGTGCCGATCGCCAAGGCGTTCGCTGAAATGGGTGCCGGATCCGAGGATCAGGTGCACGCGCTGTTGAGCACGGTCCGGGTTCCGGACAGCGGGGAAGCACAAATCCAGGTATCGCGGTCCGGCCAGCTGCAGTCGGGTTTCATAGCCGTCGGCGTTATCGGTCAGCATCTGGCACTTGAGCAGGACCTCCCAGAATTCCCCTTGCTGTTTCGGGCTTTCGGCATCGAAGACGATATTTTCCCAGTACATGCTTCCAGCTTACCGCTGGGGTGATTCCGGTCACTTCGCGCATTCGTTGAACCGGCCAATAATATCCACATATGGAAATTGATTATCGTTGACTTAGGCAATGGAAACAAGAATTCTTTTCGCAGGATTTCCATAAGAATTAGTTGCAATGCTAATTTCTAACACCATGATGACATGCTTGAATTTGAGCAAGTTGTTTATCTTAGTGCCATTAATTCCAATTCCAAGATTCTCCTGGCGGAAATTGGAGCATTTTCCGCCGGTATTATGTTGCCATGAGCAACACGGATTTTCCCCACCTGATGTCAGAAGGCCGGATCGGGCCTATGAGCACCGCCAACCGCATTGTCCTTCCCGCTATGGACATGAACGTTTCCGAAGGCGGTGAAATCGAGCAGTCGGAAATCGACCACTATGTCGCGCGTGCCGCCGGCGGAGCCGGACTTGTCATCACCGGCGCATGCGCTATCGCCTTCCCTTACGGAGCGGCCTCGATGAAAGAACCGGGACTGTCAGAGGACAAATACATCCCGGGCATCAAGGCACTGGCCGACGCCATCCACGCTGCAGGCTCCAAGCTGTGCATCCAGTCCACCCACCATGGCAAGGTAGCGCGCGTAGACACCGCCAACGGACGTCCAGTCATGGCGCCGAACAAGCCGGACTACAGCTACTCCATGAGCGCGCTGGCCGACTGCACCCCCGAGGAACTCGCGAAGATGGGTGCTGCCACCAAGGGCAAGCAAGCCAGCTACCACGAGATGGCCCAAGAGGACATCGACTGGCTGATCGCCGCATGGGCCGACGCGGCAGAACGCGTAGCCAAGGGCGGAGCAGACGCCATCGAGATCCACGCGGCGCACGGATACATCCTTGGCGTCTTCTTGAACCAGCGCGATAATCTGCGCACCGACCAGTACGGCGGCTCGCTGGAGAACCGTGCCCGCCTGGCCTGCCAGGTCATCGCCGCCGTCAAGGAACGTGTGGGAGATTCCTTGGCGATCCTGGTGCGCGTAGCCGGAGAGGAATACGGCCAGGAAGGCGCGTTGAACCTTGCCGAATCCATCGAGGCGTCCAAGATGTTCGAAGCCGCAGGCGCTGACGGCATCCACGTGACCGGTTGGGGACGCAACCCCTTCGACAACTTCACCGACGGGCCGCTGCCGAACAAGGTCGGGGCCTACCTGGAGAATGCCGCAGAGATCAAGAAGCATGTTTCCATTCCGGTGATCGCCGTGGGCCGCATGCTCCCGGACATTTCCGAGAAGGCGATCGCCCAGAACAAGGTGGACTTCGCCGCCATGGGACGCCAGCTGCTGGCCGACCCGGAGCTTCCCAACAAGCTGCGCGACGGAAAGCTTGACCAGGTGCGCCCATGCATCAATTGCTACCTGTGCGTGGCGGAGAACTTCTTCGATGACACCCCGTTCTGCGCCGTGAACCCGGCCCTGGGTAACGAGAAGCTGCTGCCGTTGAAGCCGGCAAGCGCCTCGAAGCATGTGGTTGTCGTTGGCGCGGGCCCTGCGGGCATGGAGAGCGCACGCGTGCTCACCGAGCGCGGGCACCGGGTGACCATCGTCGACAAGGCCGACCGCTTGGGCGGAACCATGTGGTTCTCCACCATGACCACCCCGGATAACGAGCGTCTGCTGCGCTGGTTGAAATCCGAGCTCAAGCGCCTGCGGGTTGCGGTGAAGCTCAATACCCCAGCCACCGCGGAAACCATCCGCGGGCTGAACCCCGACCACGTCATTGTAGCTACCGGCGCCGTGCGCCCGAAGCCGGACATGCCAGGTGGCGACCTGCCCAACGTGCAGACCGGCGACACCCTGCGCGCCATGATGCTGGGTACCGCTACAGCCGAGGAAGCCGGACTGGTGCTGAGCACCATGGGCAAGCTCGGACGGCTCTCGGGCTTGACCAAGTCCCCGGAATTCGTCCGCCAGTTCACCAAGTTCTGGCTGCCGATGGGCAAGGACGTTGTAGTCATCGGCGGCTCGCTGGTGGGACTGGAACTGGCCGAGTTCCTGGCCGAGCGCGGCCGCAACGTCACTCTGGTCCATGAGAGCCAGCAGCTGGGCTTGCCGCTGGCCATGCCGCGCCGCTGGACCGCCGTCAAGGAGAATCTCGCGCATGGCGTCAAGATCCACCGCAATGTCTCGGTCACCCGCATCACCGAGAAGACCGTGGAATGGACCGAAGGCGAAGAGCAGTTCAGCGCCCCGGCCGACATGGTCATCTACGCCGATGGCACCACGAGTGCCGCGCCGGTAGCCGATCAGCTGCGCGGTGCCGGATTCAGCGTCGATGTCATCGGCGATGCCAGTGCGGTCAACTACATCCACGGTGCCGTGCATTCTGCGTGGAAGGCCACCGCCGACCTGTAGTCCGATGCAACTTGCACGCCCATAGGCAGCGGGCCAGCAGCATCCGGCGGATGCTGCTGGCCCGCTGCCTGTCGCGAACCCTTGTCCCATGGCAGGCCCAGTGCTTGAATGGGGCAATGGGCCTTAGAATGCTTACCCCCGCCGCGGCGCAGGTTGCCGACCTCGTCGATGAGCTCGCCAGCTGGCAACGCGATGGCCTGCCCCTGCAGCTGCATCCCGGGGATGTGGGCTGGTACGCAATGCGGGGTCTGGAAATCACTGCGCAAAGCCTGCGGGTCTGGGCGGATCGCGAATCGATTTATGCCATTGGCCTGCTCGATGGCCCGGATCTCATGCGAATGGCCCTGCATCCGGACTACGTCGGCATCCAGCCGCTGGCCGAGCAGATCCACACCGACCTCCTCTCGCCGCAACAGCGGATCTTCCCTTCCTCATCCGCCAGCATCGAAGCCCGCGGCGCGACGGCCTTGGGCCAGGTCCTGCAGGCCAACGGGTGGGTTCCGGGCGAAGCATGGACTCCCTTGCGCCGTTCGCTGGACACTCCGGTGCATCTGCCGGAGCTTACCTTTCGGCGGGTCGATTCCGCCCAAGCCAGCCAATGGATGGAAGTCCACCTCAATGCCTTTCGCGGCGCCGATTTCTCAGCAGAAGACTTGGCGCGTGCGGTGCAGCGCTGGCATACCATGGCCAGTACTCCCATCTATGCCCAGGGGCAATGCCTGACCGCCTATGACAGCGACATGAACCCGCTGGCTGTCGCAGCGGTCTGGTCTGCTGGTCCCGGACGGCCAGGGCTGCTGGAGCCCATCGCGGTGCATCCGGCATCCCGCGGCCAGGGGTACGGCACGGCGATCAGCCTGGCGGCCGCTGCAGAACTGCGATCCATGGGAGCATCCAGCGCCTTGGTATGCACTGCCAGCGACAACACTGCCGCCGTTGCCACCTATCTCGCCGCCGAATTCATTGCCGATAACGAATCCTGCGACTGGCATCGCGGGAAGAACGAGGAATCATGAAAGTCTCCGAGCTCCTGTCAGACTTGGCCCAGCGGACAATTGACGCGGCACGCGCGCTTCCGCAGCTGGGCAATGAACAGCTCAACGCGCACCCGGGCATCCACCCCAACTCCATTGCATGGCTTCTCTGGCATTCAGGGCGCGAAGCAGATATCCAGCTCTCGGCGCTGAGCGGTCAGCCTGAACTCTGGGAGCAGTTCCGGGACCGCTTCAATTTGGGCGAGCTCGGCGATTCGATGGGCTTCGGGCACAGCGCCGAGCAGGCTCGCTCGATCATCGTCAACGACCAGCAGCTGCTCCTGGACTATTTGGAGGCGTGCTTTTCCGCGCTCGGCGGCTACGCCTCAAGACTGCGCGAGGACGAACTCGACGAAATCATTGATCGAAGCTGGGACCCGGCGGTTACCCGTGGGGTGCGCTTGGTATCGATCATTGACGACGCCTCGGTCCATGTCGGGCAGGCTGCCTATGCCGCTGGCGCCTTGGGCTAGGCTGCAGGCAGGCTTTTGGCCCTCTTGGCGATCCACCAGAAGATCACCAGCTGGAGCACCAGTACGATAGCCGAGATGCCGGCATCGCCCCATCCCATCGAATACCCAGCCTGCAAGGTCCCGATTCCACTGGCTACTGGGTAGAACAGCGGCCACAACACCGCGAGGTTGCGCATCATGGCAAAGGCAATCGCGAACAAGATCGCGAAAACACCGAATCCTGCTGCAGCTGCCACCGGAACCGAACCGAGGTGCTGAACCATGAAGCCGAGGCCAGTCAGCGCAATAGCTGGCAACCATCCGAAAGCGCGTTCCCACCGCAGATACAACCATCCAAAGACAAAGAACGGTTCCCACAAGACCAAGAAGTTCGCCGCCAGATGGCTTGCGATATCGGCGCCACTGGCGTTGGCCAAGGTGACCAGCTGGTAGGCGGACCCGGCACCCAGCACCAGGGAAATAGCGAGGGATGCCAGCAGGAGTTTTCTCGTGATCCCCACCCCTGCAAGAGTCTCTCGGCGCCGGTGCAGCACCGTCCAGAGAGGGACAAAGGTTCCGAAGACCAAAATGCCGAGCCAGAGAAAAAGGCTATCAATCGCGGTCCCCGCGTAGTAGCACAGGGAAAACGCCAGCAACGTGGCCAAGGCAATGAGCGTATCGGCTTCAGGTCGCCACGCGAATGCACTCCGACGGTGATCCATGGCTGTTTCAGATCGAGCAGAAAAAGCATTCATGTTGACGTGCCTCGGTGCCGTGGGTGGTTTAGCTGGCTCCGTCCGAGAATAGCAGTTCCTCAACCGTCCGATCATAAAAAGCATGAACAGATACGGAATTGAAACAAAATACTACTTGCAAATATTGCAACTAGTTGCAAAGATTGAGGCATGAGCCAAGATTCCAGTTCATCCACCCCGCTATCGCCCGGCAAGGCGCAGCAACTGCTGGGCTCGGTCCCCCACCGCCCCCGCCGCGAACTCAAGGCCGTCGATCACGCGATAGCGATCTTGGTTGTTGCCGCATCATTGGCGGCAGGACTACTGGCACTGTCCGGATACGGTTGGATCTCCATAGCGCCAGCAATTATTGCCTTTTTGTCAGCGAATCACTGGTTCGCTGCGCGGCAGCGCCGCATCAATGAACCGCGTTATCCCGGTGCCCGCACGATCCTGGCCATTTTTGCCACCTGGTTGCTCCTGCCTATTTGGCGAAGCATCGTCCATCATGAAACCGCACCTTGGCCTGAAGCGCTGCTGCTGGGAGGCTTCGCACCGATGCTGTGGCTTGGCTACTATCTCTTCCTGTTAATTCGGCGCTGAGCTCCATGAATTACCAAGAACTTGATCCCTTGCTTCTGGCGCCCAAAAGATTCGTTACGCTGGCGCATCTGAGCCAAGTAGAACAGGCGGATTTCGCTGGACTCCAAGCAGCCACGGGGCTGTCCACCGCCGACCTTTCAAAGATCCTCAAGGATCTGGAAAATCGTGAACTAATCCACCTGTCAAAGGAACGCAAAGACCGCTACGGCATCACCCTCGTGTGCCTGTCGGAGAGTGGCCAGCGCACCTTCAAGAAACTGATGAAAACTCTCAACCGTATTGCGGGAGAATAGTGCGGGGCACCTGATGCCTTCACGCTTCAAGGAAAGAACTCATGAAACTCGTTATTATCGGTGGCAACAGCGGAACCGGCGCTGCGCTGGCTAAACTTGCTCGCCAGGCATCCCATGAAGTTACCGTCGTCTCGCGAAGCGGTTCCCGCACCGCGCATGGGCAAATAAATCAGCTCAACGGCGATGCCTCTGATCCTGAATTCGCGGTGCAGGCGATTGCCGGCGCCGACGCCGTAGCTATCACCGTGGGTGGCAGCAAGGGAAAGAAAAATGCCCGCACCAGCGTGACACGCAGTGTTATCCACGCGATGCAGGCGAACGGTCCCCAGCGCCTGCTGATCCAGTCTTCCCTGGGCGCCGGAAACTCCGGTTCGCAACTTCCCGGCGTCATCGGTCTCATCTCCAAAATGCTATTGGCCAAGCCTTTGGCCGACCACACCGAGCAGGAAAAGCTAGTGGAAGATTCTGGCTTGGATTGGAGCATTGTGCGCCCCACCGGATTGGGCAGCAAGCCTGCCCTCGGCAAGTGGACCGCACTGCAAGTTGGTGAACCAGGCCGGCTGGGTGGAAGCATCACGCGTGATGATCTTGCCGCGTTCATGCTCGAAACACTTCAAAGCAACCAGAGCATCAGCAAGGCCTACGGCATCAGCAACTAATTCGGCTGCGGAAAGCCAGGGGCCCCTGACGCCCGTTTGGTGCGGGCCAGTCCCGGCAATGCCGGAGCCTGCCGCCAAGGCGAAATACCCTGACGGCAGATTTTCCAAGTATTCACAGAACTGAAATGTCCTGGGAGGTGCCGGACTGTGCCCGGGTTGCCGTTCCTCGTTGCAACCAGCGTGCGGCCGTCGCCCGCCTGGCGCGCACTGCCTGATCCGGGGAAGGCCTAGAGCCAAGCTCCGAGCTGCTTGCCGGACATCTCCGCCAACCACATTTGCCACAGCGGTCCGAAGCTCACGCGACGAACCCCTAGCTCACGCAAGGCTGCGAGGTCACCGGCCGGGTGCGCGTTGACTGGGTGGGCCGTCACGTTCACCGGAATGCTGACTGCTTGCACGACCTGAGCAACCTGATCGTCATTGGCCAGGGCCACCGGATACACGCTACGCGCACCAGCCTGCTCCATCAGCTTGATGCGCTCGATTGCCTCGCCCAGCGGGTCTGCGAACTTATCGGCCAGCTTCACTGCATCGGTGCGTCCGTTGATCACGAATTCGATGCCTGCTGCATCTGCTGCTTGGCGGACGCCGTTAATGTAGTCCGCATGCTCATGGCGTTCACGGACACGGCCGCCTTCACTGTGGAGAACATCTTCGATATTCACGCCGACAGCGCCCGCTGCCGCAACGCGTTCGAAGAGTTCCTTCGGATCCAGGCCGTAGCCGGATTCAACGTCAGCGCTGACCGGCACATCGACACTGCTGGTGATTCGCTGAACCGCGGCCAGATAGTCTGCGAAGTCCATCTTCTCGCCATCTTCACTGCCCAAGGCATCGGCGACGGGGTGGCTTCCGACAGTCAGCGAGGCGAAGCCAGCGGATGCCGCGATGTTGGCGCTGAAGGCATCCCACACGGTTGGCATGACCAGCAGTTCACCTGAGGCGTGCTGCTTGGCGAGGTTCTGGGCGAGAGCTGAAATTTCAGTCAAGGATATCTCCTAGAGTCGTGACGGAATCCACCCAGTCTACGGCTCGGAGTCCACGATGGAAACAACTGGAAGATGAACTCTCAGGATTCGGCATGAGCGCTGGAACCAGGCATCATTTCAATCCTATTGCTACTTGCCAGGTAGCGGTTTAACCATGGTCAAGCAGGGCGTCCCAGCTCCCCAGAGGCTAGTTTCCTCCAGGGGAAGGAAGCCCTGCTTTTCATAGAATCGCCGAGTTTTCGCGTAGCCGGCATCCGGGTGCGAAGGACCCAGGGTCTTGACCTGCAAGAGCTGCACTCCGCCGGCGAGCGCCTCGGCTTCAATGGCTGCGCACAAAGCCGAACCGATTCCACCGCCGTGGTATCCACGGTCGACCACCATCAGATGGATCTCAACGGAGTGGTGGTAGTGCCGTTCTGCCAAGAGCACACCGAGCACTGCGCCTTGGGCATTGCGAACGGTCCAGGTTTCCTTGGTCCGCGCGGACTGGATGTACTCTGCGTTTGATTCAGGTTGGCCAAACCATTCAGGAACGGTGGCAAGCAACCGCGCAACGTCGTCTGGCACGGGATGGTCCCTGGTTGCTGCAAAGCTGGATTGTTCCACGATGGCTCCTGACCGGATAGTACTTGCGCTAGCTAGATGGGGTCATGATTTCCAGACGATTCCCGAACCCGTCGCGGGCATGGAACCGCAGATATCCTTCAAAGGTTTCGCGCTCTGCCCAAGACAGTTCATAGCCCATGGAATCGATACGGCCAGCGAGGGTTTCCCACTCCTCTACCGAGTCGCAGACCATTCCAGGATGCGCTTTCTTGGCTGGAATGAATGGATCGTCTATGCCCAGATGGATTTCCACCACAACGGCATCTGCTTTGAAAGCGCGGAACCAGCAACCTCCCCTGCCGGCAAGGGAAGGCGGCTTGGGGACTTCGATTAGCCCCAGGGCTTCACCGTAGAACCGGCGGGCTTCAGCTTCCTGGCCGCGTGGCATCGGCAACTGAACGTGATGGAGTCTCATCTGGTCCCTCCTCGTCGCTGTTGCTGCCAATATACCTGCAAGGAGACTGCCCAGGGCTAGGTTCGGCCAATATTGAAGATCAGGGTTTCAGCCCGTGCGGCGTCGCTGTCTGGATCTTCAACCCGGCGTCCTTCCGGCTTGAATCCGGTCTTTTCAAGGACTCGGATGGAAGCTGCGTTTCTCGCATCGCAGGTTGCACTGATCCGTTCCAAACCAAGATCCTCGAATCCCCGACGGAGCAGGAGTCCAGCAGTTTCGGTGGCGTATCCGTTTCCCCAGTATTCTCGATTCAGGGTGTAGCCGATCTCCCCTGCCTTGGCTTTCCGGTCGGTGACCCACACCGAAGCCGAACCGATGAGAACATCACCGAGCATGACCGCCTGCAGGACCCTATGCGGTTGCTCGAGCAGTGCATCGGCGAGAAATTCCCGGGTGTCGGCCAGTTGGTTGGGTCCCCATGTCGAGTACTGGCACACCACTGGGTCAGCGGCAAAGGCATGGATTGCAGGCAAGTCCTGCGGTTGAAAATCAGCCAAGCGTATTCCGTGCCCAGCGGTACTCCTGCCGCTGGCTGCCTGAGCATCGCGCATTATTTCTCCTTTGCAGGGCAACGCCAGTCTATGTGTTGGGGCGGACCCTATCGGGCTGGCGGGGTTCAAGTCCAAGCATGTTGCGCAGCTGTTAAGCGGTGTTGAGATTCGTTGCGTTTTTTGGAATCGTGGCACCCACATGCCCTGAACTTGGTATGTCCTCAACCGGAAGGAGAGCCTCGTGCTCGCACTGACCGACCAAGCAGCATCGATCGTGACCGCGATCGTCACCAACCAGGCCGAGGAAGAAACCGCTGGTCTGCGCATCATGCAGGCAGACAGCACCCACCCGGAAGATGCCGCTTTCGGCCTGCAGATTGTCCCCGCTCCCGAAAGCACCGACGGCGTCGTGGCTTCCGAAGGCAGCCCAGTCTACGTGGATGAAGCGATTGCCGACGCTTTGGAGGGCAAAGTACTCGACGCGGCGGTGGATGAGCAGGGTGGCGTAAGCTTCCAGCTCCTTGAGCAGGGCTAATTCTGCACCCTGCCCTTTAGCTTTGGCTGCGGGGGTCGTCCTTCGGGACGGCCCCGCAGTTCGTTAACAATCTCCCTGCACCGGTACGCTGGACGGATCATATTTGCAGGCCAGATGCCCCGCACCCTTGTATATTGCGACGCAGTGCGTCATCGTTCAACTAAGGGAAAGGGGAAAGCAGTGGAAACGCGCGCGGTACGCAAGCATGAGTGGGCGACGATTCCGAACGCCATCACGATTATTCGCTTTCTCCTGGTGGTTCCCATCGTCGGCTATTTGCTGGCCGATACCGAACCGGCACTGACAGCGGTTCTGCTTCTCGCCTTCGGCCTGAGCGACTGGGTTGACGGGTTTATTGCCCGCAAGTTCAATCAGGTTTCGCATCTGGGCGTCCTGCTGGATCCCATAGCTGATCGTTTGGGCATCGTGGCTATCGCGATCGCCCTGGTGGCCAATGGGGCGATCCCCTTATGGGTTGGCCTGGCCATTTTCATCACCGACCTGATCCTGCTGTGCACCTATTTCTTCTTGCGCCTGGGCTCCCCGCCAGCTTCCACGTGGCTGGGAAAGATCCGCACCGCCATCATGATGCTGGGGCTGGCCTGCGTGGCGTGTGGCAGGATCCCCGATTTTTCGGTGCTGGCAACACCGGGCGTAGCCATTTTGACTGCCGGTACGGTGCTGCATTTATTTGTCGGGTTCGGCTATCTGCGCATCATGCGTGCTTCTGCCAAAGAGCAAGCTGCATCGGCCAGCTAGTCGCGGTTTTCCTGCTGCATTGCTCCGGCCAGGAGCGTCAGTTCGGGTATTCGCGGCTTCCACAAGGCTGCCCGGCAGGCAGTCAGTTCCCTGAGCTGCGTTGAGGCCAGCTCTTCAAGTGCCCGGATATAGTCGGGAACAATTTCGCGTGGCAGCCGCAACCCCATGGTCAGGTGCGGGGTCCACCGCGGTCCCCGCCCATCGGGATTCAGCGCGCTGATTTCCCGGGCTGCCATTTCCAAGGCATCCGTGGTTTCCAGCAGCCACGCAACCGTCTGCTTGCGCTTTGTGCCAAAGACAATAGTGCCCACCCGTTGGAAGCTCGCGGGGATGAGCGCAGGCAGTAATTCTGCCGCCCGCTGCGTCACGACCTCGCTCATGCTGGGCGAAAAGGTAATGGTGATATGCGGAGTCTGGTGTTGCGCGGGGAAGCCGCGCATCTCCAACTGGGCAAAGACCTCCTGCACTTGCTGCTCCTGCTCTGCTGGAAGGTGCAGCAAAATGTTGTCCGGGGACCTACTCATCAAGGTTCTCCTTCCTCATGCTGGTGATCTGGCGCGACCACGTGCGCGCCCATGACTGCTTGTCCCCCACCGCGTAGGTGCTGATTTCTCCGGTCGGCGCATAACCAAGGCTCTTCCAGAACGGTTCAACTTCAGCAGCATTTGCATCGACTATCGAAATCCGGCAGGCGGTGATCAACGGATGATCCTGGATCACATCGAGCACCGCTTCATGGATCTGCTTCCCCAGGCCCCGTCCGTGCCTGGCACCATCGACCATGAGCAATCCGATGTGGACCGTATCTGGTCTGGGCCAGCCGACGATCAGATCCGCGAATCCGGCCAGTTCTTCGCCTTCCCATAGGCCAAGATCAATTTTCTGCTCGGATTGCGCCTTCGGTGGCAGGGCGCTCAATGCCTGAACTGCGGCGTCGGATGCGGGGCCGGCGCCGGTGACACGTTGGGAATATCCCGGGTTGCTTTCCATCAGCCGTTGCAGGCACGCTGAATGCTTGATGGAAAGCAGGGTAACCGGCAACTTGGAAGGTTGCCTATCCATGAGCAGTTTCCCCGTCCACTCCCCTGATCGCTTCAGCTTCGAAGATCATCAGTGGTTGCTCTCCGTTGAAGCGGTTCTTCTGCCAGTCACCCCAAATTGCGCGAATATTGAACCCTGCGGCAACTAGATCTGCACTGATCTGCTCGGCGCTGCGGAAAGCCAGGTCCAGCTTTTCGACCAGTACTTCCTGCGAGTGCTCAATCTTGACATAGGACGTCAAGCGCACGAGTCCCACGCTGGTTTCTTCCGCATCGCACCATTCGGTCAGCGGACCGAATTGCGTGTCCCGGGTTACTGCTTCTTCGTCATTCCATGTCTCCCAGGCGCGAGTCGATGGGTTCCTGCTTTCAAAGGCCAGCACGGCCCCGGTCGCCGCGGCAGCGCGGAGTTGTTTCAGGGTTTGCGCCCACTGCGGATCCGGGATGTGCTGGGCTACGTTGCCGGTCATCACCATCAGGTCAAAGGGCCCGCCGTCAATTGCCGAAGCGTCGCCGTCAATCCATGTGACTCGCTCAGCGTTGGGCCGTTGCCTGGCGTAGTCCATCATTACCGGTGAGCGGTCAACTCCAACGACAGTTCTTTGCGCAATGGCAAGCGTAACCGTCAAAAGGCCGGTGCCGCAGCCTAGATCCAGAATCCGGTGCGCTTTGGTTTCAGCCGCTAAGGCACGGTAATAGTCATGATCCGGTCCGTCGGGATTATCCGTATCGTAGAGCGCAATGATTCGTGGATCGTAGTCAGCGAAGCTCACTTGGGCCTATTCCGTTCTCAAAATTTCCGTCGAGGTGCAGTGTGCTCCATCAATTCTTGCATTGCCTAGATGCAGCCCGCCCATTGGCAAGTACTTCCATCAGGCGTGTTCAATTCGCCGGACACCACGCCGAGTACTCGCGCCAACACCGAGGGCACCGCGCTCCTGCTTTGACCTTCCAGGACTCCAGCCTTGGCAAAGCGCGGAACCGAATTGGCTGCCTTCCATGCCCTGTCTCCACCTGGCAGCACCCGGAATCACGCCACGAGTTGACCGCGGCCTTGGGCACCGCAGGTCCAGCGGAGGCCGGATGAGTCCCGGCAATGGTTGCAGGCTTCCCGAAGCAAAAACGATCAGACGGTCTTGTGCCCGTGACTCGGCGACGTTTAGCAGGTCCGGGTTGGGGTCGCTGAACCTGGACTGGGCGCTATTCCGGTCGCAGGCAATTTCCCGGCTCGCTTCGCCCGCGCATCCGTTTTCCGTTCTGGAGCATATTCCCCAGCCAAGCCGCGCCTATCGGTAGCGAATTTGGAGCTAGTGGCATTTTCCCAAGCCAAGCGTGGCAATTGTGACCTAGACAACCGTTGATGAATTGGGCATTGTTGGTTCAGCAGACGTTTCCTGTCAAAAACTTCCTGGAGGAGCCCATGCCCGAGGCCTACATCATCGATGCGCTGCGTACACCTGTCGGACGCCGGGGAAAGTCTCTGGCGCATATGCATCCGCTGGACCTCGCCGCCGCGCCGCTGGCCGAACTGGTGAACCGCAACAACATTGATTCCGAGCAATACGATGAGGTCATCCTCGGTTGCATCGACCAGCTGGGACCCCAGGCAATGGACATCGCCCGCAACGCATGGTTGGCCGCCGGCCTTTCCGAACATGTCCCCGGGACAACGGTAGAACGCCAGTGCGGCTCCGGGCAGCAGGCGATCTCCTACGCGGCCCAAGCGGTCATGAGCGGAAGCAGCGACCTCGTGGTTGCCGGTGGCGTCCAGTCCATGTCGAGCATTCCGCTGTCCTATTCCAACTCCGCCGCCAAGGACTTCGGCTTCCCCGATCCCTACACCGGCTCCACGCTGTGGGCGTCCCGCTACGGCAAGCAGGAAATCTCGCAGTTTCGCGGCGCAGAGATGATGGCAGAACGCTGGAGCCTCACCCGCACCCAGCTGGAGGATTTTGCTGTGGCCTCCCATCAGCGGGCATTGAACGCCCAGGCGCAAGGCTACTTCGACCGCGAGATCCTCGCTTTGGATTCCCTGGCTGCAGATGAGGGGCCACGCCCCGTGGACCGCGCCAAGATGCAGTCATTGGCACCGATTGCCGAAGGCGGTGCGCATACGGCAGCCACAGCATCGCAGATGTCTGACGGCGCCGCGATGCTGCTCATTGCTTCCGAGGCCGCGGTCAAACGCTATGGGCTGAAACCCCGCGCCCGCATCCACCACATCTCGGCCCGAGGCGATGACCCGGTCATGATGCTTTCGGCCCCGATCCGCGCCACCAAGCATGCCCTGGCACGCGCCGGGATGGGCATCGAAGACATGGACCGCATTGAAATCAATGAGGCCTTCGCCGCGGTAGTGCTTGCCTGGCAGCAGGAAACCGGCGCCGACATGTCCAAGGTCAACGTCAATGGCGGCGCCATCGCCCTGGGCCACCCCATCGGTGCCACCGGTGCACGGCTGATGACCTCCTTGCTCCATGAGCTGGAACGCAGCGATACCCGCTTCGGCCTGCAGACCATGTGCGAGGGCGGCGGCCAAGCCAACGTCACCATCATCGAACGCCTCTAGCTACCCGCACCCGCCGCAAAGGAAACTACCATGAGTGCATTGCGAGCCACCTCGGCGATGAATTCCGATGACCAGAACACCATTGGCGCGCTGCTGCGCCGCTCGGTGGCCCGCTGCCCCGCGGACAATGCTCTGGCCTTCGGGGAACGGAACTGGACCTACAGCCAGCTGGCCGACGGGGTGAATCGGGTGACTGCCCGGTTGCGGCAGGCAGGCCTGCCGGCCGGTTCGCGAGTTGCTGCCTATGCAGCGAACAGCGACGCCTATGCCATCTTGTTCCTCGCCTGCGCCAGTGCCGGGTTGGTCCACGTGCCGGTGAACTTCGCGCTCAGGGGCGACGAGTTGCGCTACCTGCTGCACGATTCCGGGGCCGCACTGGTCATCGCCGATGAGTCACGCCTCGAACTGGTCCAGGAACTGCGCGATGCCGGCGGCCTGCAGGCAGTCAAGGATGTTTGGCCGCTGCTGCCCGGAACCGGAAACAGCACCAGCGTGCTGGAAACGGCGATGGATGAAAGCGTGGAGGCCGCGCCGCCTGGAGCTGCGGTGGCCGGCACGGATCTGGCCCAGCTGCTCTATACCTCCGGAACCACCTCGGCACCCAAGGGCGCAATGATGACCCATTCGGCGCTGGTGGCCCAGTACGTCTCAGCCATTATCGCCCTGGATCTGGAGGGCACGGACCGGCCCCTGATCGCGATGCCGCTCTACCACTCGGCGGCCATGCACGTGTTCCTGCTTCCCTATCTGTCATTGGGTGCCAGCATCCGCTTGCTCGCCAAACCCGATATCGGCGAAATCCTGGAACGCGTCGAATCCGAACGCATCGGCTCGCTGTTCTTGGCCCCCACCGTCTGGGTGCCTCTGAGCAATCACCCGGATCTGGACACCCGCGACCTGGGCTCGCTGGCCAAGGCGCAGTACGGTGCCTCGATCATGCCGGTAACCGTGCTGGCCCGCTTGCGCGACCGCTATCCGCAGATCGGGTTCTACAACTGCTTTGGCCAGTCCGAGCTCGGCCCGTTGTGCACGGTGCTGCGCCCCGAGGAGCACGATGCACGCCCCGCGTCCTGCGGCCGCCCGGTGTTCTTCATCGAAGCGCGCGTGATGACCGCCGAGGGGAAGCTCGCCGATGCCGGTGAGCCCGGAGAGATCCAATACCGTTCTGCACAGGTCATGAGCGGCTACTGGAACAAGCCGGCGGAAACCGAGCAGGCATTTGCCGACGGCTGGTTCCGCTCCGGGGACCAAGTGGTCAAGGACCAGGGCGGCTACATCCAGGTGGTGGATCGCATCAAGGACGTCATCAATACCGGTGGGGTGCTGGTAGCCCCGCGCGAAGTGGAGGACTGCATCTACGAATTGCCCGAAATTGCGGAAGTCGCGGTGGTGGGCATCGATGATGAACGCTGGATCGAGGCGGTGACCGCGGTCATTGTGCTCAAGGCCGGCGCCACGCTCACCGCCGAAGAGGTGCGCGAGCACGTCAAGTCCAAGCTGGCGCACTACAAGGTTCCCAAGCGGGTGGACTTTGCCGCACAGCTGCCCCGCAACCAATCGGGCAAATTGCTCAAGCGCCAGCTGCGTGCCGAACGCAACAAGACTTCGGGCGGCACCCATTGACCCGGGACCCATGGGCACCCTACGACCTGGCCTCGGCTTTGGACATCGATTATCTATCCGCTTTCGATGCTGCCACCGACGAGGATCGCAAGCATTGGGCCCGCGCCCGGCACTACGGAGTAGAGATCCTGCCCAGCATCAACCAGCATTGGGAGAACGCGCATTATCCGCTGGATCTGGTTCGCCGCATGGGCGAACTCGATTTGTTCACCGACGGTCTTCGGATTCCAGGCCACGCCCACTTCTCCCCGCTGGCCGCGGGCCTAGTGGCCATGGAGCTTTCGCGCGCAGACGGTTCGATGGCCGCGGCCGCCGCGGTGCAGGGCGGCCTGGTGCTGCGCAGCCTGAAATTCTTCGGCAGCCCCGAACAGCAGGAGAAGTATCTGGAACCCGTGGCCTCCGGTGAGCTGCTCGGTGGTTTCGCCCTCAGCGAGCCGCATCATGGCTCGGACTCTGTTGGCCTGGATTCCAGTGCCCGGCGCGACGGGGATCACTGGATCATCAATGGCCATAAGAAATGGATCGGCAATGGAGCCGCCGGAGGCATCACCATTGTGTGGGCACGCGACGTCGCCGACTCCCGGGTCAAGGGGTTCATTCTCGACCAGCAGGCCCCTGGCTACGAGGCTTCCCCGGTGCGCGGCAAGGGCGTGCTTCGCGCGATCGAACAGGCAGAGATCCGGCTCACGGACGTTCGCGTTCCTGAATCCGCCAGGCTCACCGGGGCCGGCGCATTCAAGGATGTCTCGCGGGCACTGGTTGAAACCCGGGTGAATGTTGGTTGGTCGGCGCTAGGCCATGCCCAGTTCGTCTTCGAAGCGGCCCTGCAGTACGCCAAGCAGCGCACGCAGTTCGGCAAACCCCTGGGCGCGCACCAGATGGTGCAGGAACGGCTGGCGCAAATGCTCGCCGAAATCACCAATATGCAGTTGCAGTGCGTGGCCGTGGCCGGCGCCCAGGCTGCCGGCCGGTTGAAAGACACGCAAGCTTCGCTGCTGAAGTACCACAACACCCGGGCTGCCCGCCGGGTGGCAGCCACCGCCCGCGACCTGCTCGGCGGCAATGGAATCTTGCTGGAAAATCACGTGATTCGCCATTTCGGCGATATCGAAGCCTTGCATACCTATGAGGGAACCGAGTCTGTGCAGGCATTGATCCTCGGCAGGGACCTGACCGGATTCAGTGCCTTCGGCTAGTTTCGCGGAGTACGATAACAACGAATTACCGAATCCACGGGGCCAACGCCCGAAGGGATGCCCATGCCATACCTTGTTGATTTCAAAGACGTATCCACCCAGGGTCTTGAGACTTCGCCTGTTGCTGACGCGCTGGCAGGCTTGCGCGCCAACGAAGCGCGCTATCTGAAGAACAAGTTCAACCACGACTTTGCCGTGGAGCAAGCAGACGACGCAAGGGAAGCCATAGCTTGGGTGCACACGATTCTGGCGCAGGAACGCGACTTGCACATCGCATCGAAGCCATTGCAGGCAGCTGTGTTCGAGGCGGATGGCGCCAAGCGCGCCTATGTCTTCTACGAGTCCGGCTTATCCATCAATGTTCTCTACGGCCTGGATCCCGGCGAGAAGCGCGCAGTGGGCTTCAAGCTTTCCGATGGCATGGCTGTGCCCAGCGAGCTGGAAGGGAAGTTCAAGTTCGCTCGCCAGAAGTCCAAGCTTGCAGGGACCATCCGCGGCTCGTACTTCGTGATCAAGAACGAATACTGACATTTCGCCCATTCCGCCGCTGCCCTCAGTCACGTGCCGGCCATGAGGTCATTTAGTGCTCTGGCTTCATGCGCCGCGTTTTCCTGGTTCCTTCGCGTTATCCGGCAGCTGCGCGTAGGCATCCTTGGCAGCTTCGAGAAGGAAATCGGCAGGCCACAGTTCTTGCAGTTCTGCAGGGAACGCAATGTCCTTGATTGCCGCACCGTTCCCATGAGCCGAACCCAGGGTCGTGGCGAGCAGCTCGAAGCAGTGCATTTGCCGAACGACGAATTCCCGGTCGACGGGCTCTCCATGGCCTGGAACAATGACGTCTCCCGGCTGGATGCGCGCTAGCAGGGATTGGAGCACCACAGGCCACTTCATCGGATAGGCGCCCGAGCCGAACATCGGTGGACCAGACTGCTCGATGATGTCGCCAAGGAACCATGCCTTGGCATCAGGAATATGGATCGCAAGGTCGGTGTCGGTATGCCCGGCACCCAGCGGGATCAGTTCAACTTCCCGTCCGCCTAGATTTGCCGTGCAGGGTTCGGCCAGCAAGTGGCTAGGCGGCGTCAGCGTTACACCGCCCCAATTCATTTCAGGTTCGAGTTCCGGCGAGCGCTGCACCATTTCAAGCCGGGGCTTCTCGAACTGCTCGAAGTGCGCGGGGATCCGGTGATGGCCGTAAATCGGGATTCCCCGCTGGGCAAAGAGCTGGTTGCCGAAGGTGTGGTCATAATGCGCGTGGGTGTTGATCACGGCAACGATCGGCAGTCCGAATTGCGTTGTGGCTTCGTCAAGGATTTCTTGTGCTTCGGGTGCGTTGTTGCGGGTATCGATGATCGCCACGCCTTGCCCGCCGAGCACCGCTCCCACGGTAATATCCAACGGATCATATCTGCGCTGGAATACTCCCTCGGCAACGTGCTTCCAGGGTCCTTCAGCCATCTTTTCCCCTCCCGCCAGCCTTGCTTGGGCTATAGCCCCGCCTTCAGCAGCTGCTTCCAGCGCTGCGGCATGGGTGCCTCGATCACCAGTTCCTGGCCATCGGGCTTGGGAATCACCAGCTTAGTCGCATGCAGGAACAGCCCGCGACCCCCAAGCTGTTCGACGCGGCGGTTGAACTTCGCGAAGCCATACCGGTCGTCTCCTGCAATCGGATGGCCTTCGCTTTGCAGGTGGACCCGGATCTGGTGCTTGCGTCCGGTCATCAGCTGCACATCCAGAATGGTGGCGCGCTGGCCTACGCGCTGCTTCACGGTGACATGGGTTTCGGCTCGCTGCCCGTTCGGATCAACCACGACCTTGTCGGCACGGCGCAGCAGCGGCGAGTGGATCGATTCGGTCTTGTAGCTCCAATGCCCTGCAACGAGCGCAAGGTAGTGGCGTTCTATCTCCTCTTCGCTCTCCCGAAGCATCTCATGCAGATAGCGCAGCATGCTCGGGGTCTTCGCCAACACCAGCAGCCCGGAAGTATCGCGATCCAGCCGGTGGCTCAATTCCAGGTCCGGCAGCTCGGGGCGCAACTGGCGGAAAGCTTCGATAACCCCCGCAGGAACATCGGTTCCCCGGTGCACGGCGACGCCGGCAGGCTTGTCAATCACCAGGACGTCTTGGTCTTCGTGCAGTACGCAGTTGCGTAGCCGCTTGAGCAAGGGTGCCGGGACACCGAAGGCTGGTGCCACGCCCTGTTCTGCATATAGCGCCGGCAGCGTGATCTGGTCGTTTACGGCTAGCCGGTAGCCTTCCTGGACTTTCTTGCCGTTGACACGCAGTTGCCCTTTGCGCATCAGCCGGAAAAGCTGCCCGGCGGGCATCGTCTTGAGCTGGACCCGGAGGAACTTCTCGATCCGCCGGCCAGCATGCCCGCCGTCGACAAGGATGGTGCGTGTCTTGGAATCAGACCGCTGTTCTGACGCTGGCTGCTGGAGGACTCCAGACAAGAATTATCACTCCGTTTATAAGGCCACATCCAGTGGTGGATCATGGCGTCACCGCTTTCGACGAGTCATTTGCGAGGGACTTCCGGGAGCTGCCGCCCCGAATTGGCCAACTTTCATGGTACCCCGATGCCGTGAGCCGGTACGAGCAAAGGCGCTGTTATGAGGACTGAACTCACACCTCGCCCGGCGCTCATCGAGCCATAGCGTTCGCTCGGCGAACCAATGAACAGCCCTGGCCCTCGCGTTGCAGCAAGGGTGCAACGGGTGAAGGTACCGCACCTCCAGAACCTGCCGGGCTCTTCGAAGCCCCGGACCTGTTTTCAGCCCAGGAGTCGCTTGCCACCATCTCCATGACTAGGCTGGGTTCATGGCCACAGTAATCCTTGTGCGGCACGGACGCACTACCGCCAACGCCACCGGCGTACTGGCCGGACGCACCCCCTCAGTATTCCTCGACCAAACCGGCGAAGAACAGGCGATTCGTACCGCCGAACGCCTAGCAGCGCTCCCCTTGGCTGGCGTTGTCTCAAGCCCGCTGGAACGCTGTGTGCAGACGGCGGAGTTCGCCATGCAACGGCAAAGCCCAGCGGCGCATTTGCTAATTGAACCCGAACTCTCGGAATGCGACTACGGCCAGTGGCAAGGCCGCACGCTGCAGGACTTGGCCGCCGAAGACCTATGGAAAGCAGTGCAGTCAGCTCCGTCCTCGGTGACCTTCCCGGATGGCGAATCCATGGCCGGGATGCAATCCCGGGCAGTAGCAGCCATCAGGCGCCATGACGCGGCCATCGAGGCCGAGCATGGTGCCGGAGCGGTATGGGCGGCCTTCAGCCATGGCGATATCATCAAATCGATACTGGCTGACGCGCTGGGAATGCATTTGGATCTGTTCCAGCGACTGAATGTGGGCCCGGCTTCCGCATCAATTGTGCACTACGGGACCGGTGCGCCTCGCGTGTATTCCATCAACACCGACGCCGGAGACCTCTCCTGGCTAGCCCCAGGAATCAAGACAACCGACGCCCCAGTCGGCGGCGGAGCAGGACACTAAGGAGAGCGAAATGACGGCAACAGTCAACGAATTCAATTGGCCAGACCGCATTGTCATTGGCACCATCGGCGAGCCCGGGTCCCGCACCTTCTACCTCCAGGCAAGAGCAGGCAAGGAACTGTCCAGCATCGCCTTGGAAAAACAGCAGGCCGCGGTGGTTGCCGAGATGATTGACGAGATTCTCGATCAGCTCTCCACTGTCAAGGGCAATCCCTTCAGTGTTCCCGAACATACTCCGGTGGAACTGGTTGACAACGATCCGCTGGAAGAAGTCAACGAGTCCTTCCGGGTGGGTTCCATGAATCTCGGCTGGGATGCCACCGTAGCGCAGGTAGTTCTGGAAGCCTTCTCCTTGAACGAAGAAGATGAAGCCGACTTTGATCCAGATGGACCGGGCGCGCTGCTGCGCGTGCGCATGCCCGTAGGCACTGCACGCGCTTTCGCCATGCGCACCCATGAGATCGTGGCTGCTGGGCGGCCTATGTGCGCCAACTGCGGTTATCCGATTGATCCGGATGGGCATACTTGCAAAGATGAGAATGGCGAATGAGCTCGCCCGATCTGCTGACCGCGCGGCTGGAACTCACCGGCCGCATTACCACCGCCTCCAATGCAACTTTCCTGGGCAGCATCGGCGAGAACAGCGTGGTCTACAAGCCCATTGCTGGCGAGAAACCCCTCTGGGATTTTCCCCATGGCACCCTCGCATACCGCGAAGTTGCCGCCTTCCTCGTATCTGAAGCCCTAGGCTGGAACCTCGTCCCGCGCACTTGGCTGCGCGAAGGGCAGTTTGGCAAAGGCATGGTGCAGCTATGGCAAGAAGTTGATCGAGGACAGCACCCAGTAGACATCGTAGCCGCGGACATGGTGCCAGCTGGCGGTTGGAAGACCATTCTGCATGGGCAGGATGAATCGGGGCGGCAGATGACCTTGATCCACGAGGATACACCTGCGCTGCGGCGCATGGCGGTCTTCGATGCACTGGTCAACAACGCAGACCGCAAGGGCGACCACGTTCTAGCCATGCCCGGTGGCCACCGCTACGGAGTCGATCATGGGCTCTGCTTCAACGCAGAGCACAAGCTGCGCACCGTGCTTTGGGGTTGGGTTGGCCAACCGCTGGGTGAAGAAGAACTGGCCGGCCTCCGGACGGTCAGCGAAGCCCTGCACGCAGAACTTGGCCAAGAACTGACCAACCTGCTAGACGATGAAGAAATCGCGGCGCTCGCCGAGCGCTGCGCTACCCTGTGCAGCGAAGGGCACTTCCCTGCTCATAGGGGGCAGATGCCCGCCGTGCCCTGGCCGCTCTTCTAGAACTCCGATTCCTATTGACCCCAGGACGGCAGGCAAGCCATCCTTGGATTCTGATAGCAAAGGCAGGTCGCGCATGGGAACGGTTGAAGCCAACGGTGTGGAGCTCGGTGCCGAATCCTTCGGCAGCAAAAGTGATCCATTGGTTCTCCTCATCGGCGGAACCACCATGCTTGCTTGGCCAGATGCCCTGTGCCAGGCTCTGGCCGCTGGCGGGCGCCATGTGGTTCGCTACGACCTGCGGGATTGCGGTGAATCAACGGCCGGGAACCCGATGAAACCCGATTACAACCTGCGCGATCTGGCCTCGGATGCCGCAGCGCTGGCCAGATTACTGGATAACCGTCCAGCGCATGTAGCCGGTATCGGAGTCAGCGGCATGATCGCGCAGATTGCGGCGCTGGATCATCCCAAATCATTTGGCGCCCTGACGCTGATAGGCACACGACCAGTAGCTCCCGGTCCGGTAGACAAAGATTTGCCAGATCATGACCAGGCAACCATGGGCAAGCTGTTGTCCCGCCCTATGCCGGATTGGGCAGACCGCGCGGCCGTTGCCCAATTCTCCGCCGAGGGTTCGCAAATTCTAGGCAATGATCCAGAAGTTGCCATGGACTTGGCCTCCCGCATCTGGGACCGTACGGCCAGCGCAGAGCCCGAAGCCCATCTGGCAAACCAGATCGGGATCGTCTTTTCCAAGCTGGACTGCACTCCGCGCTGGCGCGAGCGGCTGTCCGAGCTCGATATCCCCACCTTGGTGGTTCACGGTGCAAAGGATCCGTTTTTCCCCGTCGGCAACGGCATAGTGCTAGCCGAAGAAATCCCGAACGCTTCCTTGCTCGTCCTTGAAAACGCTTCAACTGCCATTCCGTCTTCGGCGATCTCCGAGGTAGCTTCTTCGATGCTGCTGCTCTAGGAACGTAGCGATGCAATTCCTAGTCACAGGGCAATATAGGCTGTCCCCATGGATAACCGACCTAAGCGAGTCCCAGGCGGAGAACTTCGACCTGCTGAACTAGAGCTGCTGGCCTTGCTCTGCAGCGGCACAGATGCTGAATCAGCAAAGGCTCGACAGCAACTGAAGTTTGCGCGTTGGGGCGGCTACCAGTTCAAAGAATGCGAGTGCTTCTCGATTTCCTTCACAAGCAAACTCGATTGCCAAAGCGTCCGGCATGGTGGTGGCCCATTCTCCACTGTTCTCGTTTCAAAAGATGGCAAGGAGCTGGGGCATCTGGATCTCTGGGTTGTTGCCGGATACCTGCATTCAGTCGATTACATGCCGTTTGAAGACGATCCCGGGCACCTGCCAACGGCGGAGAATTACACGTTGGAATTCAGCTGACGGAACTAGGCTTCAGCACTTGCGGGCAGCCGTTCTCCACTGTCCCGAGGCATGCGTCTTTACTTGCCTGCGGGTCATTTCAACCAGCCTGGTTGCTGCTGATCAGGGCGCCATCACTGGTGGCGATTAGACGCGGAAGGCCGCAAGGATGCCAGTCGTGGAGCACACCGTGGTTCTCGTGCGCTAGCCGCGTGGCATCCTCCGGCTACTACTTCTATGCGCGGCGTGGGATTAGGTCTAGTATTCGAGGCACCTATTCATGCCTTCGAGAGGTTTCTCCATGTCATTTCAAGCCTATCTGGACACCATAGAAATGAAGACCGGGCTCACTGCTCGCCAGTTGATCGAGATCGCCCGTGAGAAAGGCCTTAGCCAAGAAGGGGTCAAAGCAGCAGAGATTCTGGCATGGCTCAAGGAGGACTACCAGCTGGGCCGGGGCCACGGCATGGCGATGGTCCATGTCATTCAAAAGGGACCGACTATCGCTAGCAAGCACGTTGGATCCGGAGGCAAGCACAATGACGAATCAGATGTTCTGTGGCTCGACGGCATCGCAACTAAGCCTTCCAACTGAACCAGCCGAAAGGCAGGGGCTATAGTTCCGGCTCGGAATACTCGGTTCCAGTGTCTTGCCGTTGGTCGCGTACCGCAGTGATAGCGGATGTAGCAAGAGCAATTGCTATCGCGATCCAGAAGCTGCCAAGAGCCTCGGCGAGCGACCGGCCGGAAATCATGCAATAGCACGCAAGGAACAAGGCCAGCCCCAAAATCGAGATGCCAAGGTACACCGAGACTCGTAGCCAGGCTACCTTGGGAAGTTTCCTCATTCGATCTGCCTCCACTTCCCTAGCGCTCGATCCTTTTTCTTCCAACGGTATGTTGAGCTGTGGGGATATACAACATCGACCGTGAAAAATAGCCCGGGCTATCGCCAAGCCCGGTCATAGCCTGCGTAGGATATCGCTTGGGCGTCACCACGCCCGCCCGCGAAGGTCGACTTCACCTTCTGGCCAGGAAGCAAGCTGGGACTCGATGGGCAAAATAAGCAGAGGTTGGCCCGGCGGGTCGTAAATTGCGTGGCCTCCACGGCTAATCGAACGCTCGGCAGCGGAAATCCGAGTCCATCCGCACGAGCTGTAGAAAGCGGCCACCTCCTCGCGACAACCGAGATAGCCGAACGCAATACCGCCGGCATCAACCATCGATGAAGCCACGAGATTCATCAGGATCCCGCCTAGGCCGCGGCCCCGCGCGCGCTCGGAAACCAACACTCCACCCACACCTGCAACGACAAGGTCGCGGCCTCCCACACCGATCGTGCGTCGCGCCCACCCGACATGGCCGACAACCTCGCCTTTGCACCGGGCCATGATGTGGAAATCATGCGGGGCATAGCCATATGGCAGATCCGGATCCCAGATGCCGGCATCCCGCAGGTACTCGGCATCGAACAGTCTGCGAAGCTCCGCGGCATCTTGCTCTGCCAGTTCTGCGTGCGCAACAATCTCCAGCGCAGTTTCAAGTATCGTGGCTTCGCTCGAATCGTCTGCTCGCGTCAACGACAGGCCTCCTTTTGGATTCCGGTAACTGCTTCAAGTATCAGGGGTATGCGTGGGATATGGATTACTGTCTCCTGCCATATTTCCCTTGCCAGTATCCCGCACCTTCCGAGCTTCCGGGATGGCTGAGTCCAACGAAAAAGAGCCGGACCCGCACCAACGTGCGGATCCTGCCCTCTGTCTGGCGCAGCTCATCCAGTAATCAGCGTGGAACGCGACTATGCATTATCCCTGGACTCCACGAGGTTCCGGCACAGGCCAGCCTCTGCTCTCGCGACCTGCAATCAGACGAGCGGCGCGACCAGCGGCACCCGCACGAGCGAGTTCGCAGGCATCCGATCAGGCGTGATCACTTCAGCCAGTCGCCGAGTCCGTACTGGCCGGGGACGCCGAGGTTCTCGCGCAACGTGGAGCCCACGTAGTCCTCGGGATAGAGGCCGCGTTCGCGCAGGATCGGCACGACCTCGTCGACGAACGCGTCAACGCCGTCCTCATAGACATCGGGCGACAGCCAGAAGCCGTCGGCAGCACCGGCCTCGAACCATTCCTGCAGGTGATCGGCGTGCACCGTTCCCGGCCCCACGGTCACGGGATGGTAGTCGATCACGCCGTGCGCGAGGATGTCGCGCGGCGACCACCCCTCGCGCGCCACCTTGAGCGCGATCCCGGAGCGCGGGTCCTGCGGCGAGGCGTGAGCGCTGGCCAGCTGTTCGGGCGTGAGCGGCTTGTCGATGCGCTCGGACAGGATCGGCACACCGATCATCGCGCTGAGGTGCGGCAGGCGCGCCTCCATGACCTCGCCTGACATCGACAGGCGCCGGTCGAGCCCTTCGCGCACCGTTGGGGACACTGTGGTCATGATGCCGACGATGAACTTCACGTCGTCGGGGTTGCGGCCAGCTTCCTCGGCGGCCCGGCGCAGCGCCCTGCGCGCAGCGCGAGCCTCGTCGATCGTCCACACCTCCGTGATGAAGCCGCTCGCATAGCGCCCCGCCAGCTCGAGCAGATGCGGGCTCGGTCCTCCCGAGGTGAAGACGACGGGCTGCCCTTGCTCCGACGGCGGCAACGCGAGCGGCCCGCGGGATGCGACGTACTCGCCGCTGAGGTTGATCGGCTGCAGCTTCGCGGGGTCGATGAAGCGGCCCGATTCCTGGTCCTTGATCCAGGCATCCATCTCCCAGCTGCCCCAGAGCGACTGCACGATCTGGATCGATTCATGGGCGCGCTGGTATCGCTCGGCCCGGTCCGCGACGGGCTTGCCGTAGTTCGACGCGACGAGCTGGTCGCTCGTCGTGACGGCGTTCCAGCCGGCGCGGCCACGGCTCATGATGTCCAGCGTCTTGAACTGCCGGGCCGTGTTGAACGGTTCCTGGAACGTTGTGGACCCCGTGAGCACGAAACCGATGTTGTTCGTCGCTTGCGAGATCGCGGCCGCCTCCATGAGCGGATCCATGATGTTGCTGACGGTCGAATGCTCCAGGCTGCCCCGCACGGCCGGGAAGTCGGGCGTGAATACGAACGAGAAGCCACCGCGCTCGGCGGCTTGGGCGTAGCGAATGTTCGCCTCGACCTTCGAGTAGTTTCCGGGGTCGACGTGCGGTGCCCGCCAGGCACCGGGCAGGGTGCCGTAGCCGTCAGTCAGCGCCAAGCCGAGAATCATCTTGCGTTGTTCCTTGTCCATGGAACCATCATCGAACATTGACATCCATGTAAAGGTCAAATTACCTTGCCTGCAGGTCCGCGGACTCTGGCGTCAAGGCCGATTGCGCGCAGCCTGCGGGCGGATTCGATGAGGGCTGCCGTGGCCGGGAGGCGGTTCCGACCCGTATCCTTGACATGGATGTGAAGGAGAACGGGAATGCGGATCGGCGAGCTGGCCAATCGAACTGGGGTGCCCACGCGCATGCTCCGGTACTACGAGGAGCAGGGACTCATCACGCCGCTGCGCTGGAGAACGGGTACCGCGACTACGACGAGTATCTCGTGGAGCGCGTGCTGAAGATCCGCAGGCTGCTCGACTCAGGGGCCCCCACCCGGATCATCCGCGACATGCTGCCGTGCCTGAACGACATTGGCAGCACGATCGTTGCCGATCCCGATCCCGAACTGCGCGCGATGCTCGTCGAACAGCGCGACAAGCTGGCCGAGCGCATCGTCCTGCTCCAGCAGAACCGCGACGCGCTGACGCGATACATCGACGCGATGGATCGCGTCCTCTGCGGGGCATGATCGGCAGGTCAGCTCCTTGCGCGCCGCGGGCAGTGGCCGCAGGGAGCTCAGACCGATACTTGAGTGCCCATGAACTCAACAGGTCCCTAATCGCGCTTCGGGGCTCCACCCAAGTAAGAGCTCTAGAGCGCACGGCGGAGTCCGACCGGAATGCCTCGCGGATCCGGCTCCCAGACAGTCGGTTAGATCGCCGTAACGCGGGGCCTGGTGCCTTAGCCTGCTTGCGGCGTTGCCCCATAAGGGAAATGGCCCATGCACCTTGAACGGCATCGCTAATGTGGAGGAGCTTTCCTTCCGGCGCTACTTCGTGATGAATCAAGGGCACGATGCAAAAAATCGCCCCCGGCTCCAAGAGAATCCGAGGGCGATTGAGACATGAGAATTGCACGTTGAAGCGGAACTCCACCGAGTTCCGGCACTACCAACCGCTGGGTGCCGAACCGGTGCCACGAATCAATCCACCGACCACCTGGCACCTCGCGGGCACCAGCCCAGGTCGAGCACAGAGTTGTGCCGTCTGCGATCGAAGCATAAAATGAACAGAAATTCATTGAAAGGATCTTCGTGCCGCGGACGACGGAACAGAATGAAGCGTTGCGTTCAGCCACACGCGCTGCTGTGGAGACGGCCGCCGTCCGGGTCTTCGCGCACCGTGGTTTCGCGGCCACGAACATGCGTCAGATCGCCGTCGAGGCGGGGATCAGCACTGGGTCGATCTACCGGCACTATGCGAGCAAGGAAGAACTGTTCGATGAACTAATCGATCAGGCCTCACGCGGGCTCGAGGCTGTCGCCGTTCAGCTCTCGACCGAAGGGGATCCGCTCTCCATGATCCGATCCTTCACCGAGGTATACGTGGCAGACCTCGCAGCGAACAACGGCGCGGCCGAGTTCTACATGGTGATCAACCAGGGCTTCTCGACGGACACTCCTGAGGGGACTGCGGCGCGACTGGCCGCAACGCAGGGGACGCTCTGGCGGGCCTTCGCCTTGCTCATCGGTCGAGGCCAGGCCGCAGGCCAAATCACCGCGGGAGACCCAACCCGAATGACTTCTCACTACTTCGCCATGCTTGCCGGTATAACGACGATGCACGTTGCTCTTCGGGAGGGATTTGCGGAGCCCGATGTCGAGCTGATCCTACGAATGTTCACAGGAGGACCCCGATGAAGATCGAAGTCGCGCGCGCAGACGAACTGGGTGAGGGGTATCGGCACAGGATCGCTGAAGTTCTCACGCAAGGGTTCGCCGAGGATTTCGCGTTCTTCTCCAAGGACCCCAGTGTGCTTGCCGACGCGTTCGCCCCGATGCTCATCCTGGAGCGCTTCCACGTCGCGCTCGTCGACGGCGAGCCCGCCGCGGTCGCGGTCGTCACCGAAGGCGAGCAGGAGTGCTTCGAGCCGGATCGGCGCGAGCTCCAGCGCGTGCTCGGTCCAATACACGGCATGATCAGCTATCGGATCATCCGCAGTCAATTCATGGGGGCCTATGGCGGTGCCCGCACCGGTCTGACGGAGATTGCGTTCGTCACGACAGCGCCGCAGCATCAGGGCAAAGGCGTAGCCACTGCGCTGATGCGCCGACTCCTGGAACTGCCCTCCGACGAGTTCGTGCTGCGCGACATCAAGGACACCAACACCCCCGCCCTCGGGCTGTACGCCAAGCTCGGCTTCACCGAAACACAGCGGCGACGCATCAAGTTCGCGAAGCGAGCGGGGTTCTCCGCGTATGTCTCCATGGGGCTCAACCGCGCTCAGGCTGATGCTTGAAGAGCGTCCGGGCTCGACAGGCCCGGAAGCGCGCTTCTGGGCTGTCCTCAAGTCCGCACTCTAGTTCGAAAATCTAAACTCCACCACGTCGCCGCACTTACCAACCTCTCAGTACCCGGCGAATCCCCGAAGCGTCGACCCTCTCCTGGCCCAGCGAACACCAAACTCGCCGAGCAATTAGGCAACCCAGGTTGACATCCGGCCACTTAGCAACATAGGTTGACGACATGGAGTCTCCGCGGATCACAGCAGTAGCAGCCGATACCAGCGACCCGAAAGCAGGATTGCGGGCCGTAGCGTCCTTGCGCGTGCTCGCTGACACCTTGGAACTCCGGCAGGTCGAGGCCGCGTTGCGTTCGGGCATGAGTTGGCAGGAGATCGCCGACGCGCTCGGAGTGACGCGACAAGCTGCCCACAAGAAGCACTCCAAAAGAATTGACCCCGCGATCTCGACACCCAGGAGGAACAGATGAACAAACTCGTCCGCGCCGCTCAGACCAGCCAATCGCTTTCCCTGGCCGCCATGGAGGAAGCATCCCGGCTCGGGCTCCGCGAAGCCGACATCGACCACCTGTTCCTCGCATTGGTCATCAACGACCAGTCTGCCGGCCGCGCACTGCGCGAGCTGGGTATCGACATTGACAGCGCCCGTCTCGCCGTCGAGGACCAACGTGATGCACAGCTGACTTCACTCGGCATCGAGGCGTCGTTCCCCGAGGCCGGGCGCATCGTGTTCCATGAGACGGATGGGTACGAGTGGACTCGTCGCGCTCGGGACCTCATCGCGAAATCCAGCAGCAAAGGCAAGTCGGGCGACGCTGCCGCCGTTCTCCGGGAACTCGTCGCAGAGCCCAGCGGCCTGATCACGGATATCCTCGGCCGCCTTGGCACGACATCCGAAGCGCTCATCGAACGCCTCGATTGGGCCGACTCGCCATCCATGAAGTCCATGCCCCTCGCAGCGAAAGTGAAGGGGCGGACCACGGGAACGATTGAGACTTTCGTATCCGCACCACTGGACGAAGTGTGGGCGTTCCTCACAGATCCCGCACGTATCCCCGAGTGGGAACCGAGCATCGGCACCCTCGACCAGACCGGTCAAGAAGCGACGCCGGGTACGGTCTGGGAGGGCACGGCACCCGCAATCTATCCAGACGGCAAACCTGTGAAGATCAAGCCTCAGTTTCGTCGACGCAGTGTTGAGCTCATCGCAATTCACCAACCGGACAGGATCGCATGGAGCTTTGGCTATCCCGACGTCGCGCAGGGTAATTCGATTCTGACTGAATTCACCTTGGCGAACGCGACCAGTGGCACACAGCTGCGGATCAGCAGGTGCTGGTCGCGACGCCAAGGGTGGCGAGGACTTGTCGCATGGCCGCTGCGTCCAGTCCAGAAGTTCCTGGTGTGGATCACCCTGTTCCAGACCGGCAGCGCGATCAGCCGAACATTTCGGTAGTCCCAGGCACGGCGACTCGCCTGCTGGTCGCACATAGATCAAGTGCCCGGATCTCCACAGGGAGATCCGGGCACTCGAGCGGGACATTGAAGCGGAACGCGACTACACGTTGAAGCGGAACTCCACGACGTCGCCGTCCTTCATGATGTATTCCTTGCCTTCGATGCGGGCCTTGCCCGCAGACTTGGCATTAGCCACGGAACCGGCGGCAATGAGGTCGTCGAAGCCGATGACCTCGGCCTTGATGAAGCCACGCTGGAAGTCGGTGTGGATCACTCCGGCAGCCTCAGGTGCGGTGGCGCCCTTGGCGATAGTCCAGGCGCGGGTTTCCTTCGGACCGGCGGTCAGGTAGGTCTGCAGGCCCAGGGTGTCGAAGCCGACGCGGGCCAGCTTGCCCAGGCCGGACTCGACGATGCCGGCATCTTCCATCATTTCCTCGGCTTCGTCCTCTTCCAGCTCGGCGAGCTCGGATTCGAACTGTGCGTCCAGGAAGATCGCCTCGGCAGGGGCAACCAGCTCGGAGAGCTTGGCCTGCATCTCGGTATCGGCCAGGCCAGCCTCATCGGTGTTGAACACGTAGATGAATGGCTTGGTGGTCATCAGCTGCATCGGCGCGAGCTCTTCAAGGTCCACGCCCTTGGTCTTCGCGGCGGCGAACAAGGTGATGCCTTCTTCGAGCACCTTCTGCGCGTTGAGCACTGCGTCCAGGAACGACTTCTCGATCTTCTTGGTGCGCAGTTCCTTTTCCAGGCGAGGCAGCTGGTTCTCGATGGTCTGCAGGTCCGCGAGGATCAGCTCGGTAGCGATGGTCTCGATATCCGAGGCCGGGTCCACCTTGCCGTTCACATGGATCACGTCGTCGTTCACGAATGCGCGGGTGACCTGGCAGATCGCGTCTGCTTCGCGGATGGTGGCCAGGAACTTATTGCCCAGGCCTTCGCCTTCCGAAGCGCCCTTGACGATGCCGGCGATATCCACGAAGGAGACGGTCGCTGGGAGGATGCGCTCGGAATTGAAGATTCCGGCGAGCACCTTCAGCCGCGAGTCAGGCAACGGCACGACACCCACATTGGGTTCGATGGTTGCGAACGGGTAGTTGGCTGCCAGCACCTGGGCACGGGTCAGCGCGTTGAACATGGTGGACTTGCCGACGTTGGGCAGTCCGACGATTCCGATAGTAAGAGCCACGGGAGGAAATTCTACCTTTTACTAGTGATGAGCGCGCAATGGTGTACTGGCGCTTGAATTCTTATGGAGAAATCAGGCCTGCGGGCGGGCGTGTCCGCCCAGGGCACGCTCCTCGTCCCCGGCTTCCTTGAGCTTTCCGCGGATTTCCTTGGGCAGCGAGAAGATGATGTCTTCCTGCGCGGTGGTGACCTCGGAAACGTCGGTGAAGCCGTACTCTGCCAGCAGCGCCACGACTTCGCGGACCAGCACCTCTGGCACCGAGGCACCGGAGGTCACGCCGACGGTGGAGACGCCCTCGAACCAGGCCTCGTCCACTTCGTTGGCGAAGTCCACGCGGTAGGAAGCCTTTGCCCCGTGGTCCAGTGCGACCTCGACCAGGCGGACCGAGTTCGAGGAGTTCGCCGAACCGACCACGATCACCAGATCCGACTGCGGCGCAATGTTCTTGATCGCGGCCTGGCGGTTGGTGGTTGCGTAGCAGATGTCGTCGCTGGGCGGATCCTGCAGGTTCGGGAAGCGCTCGCGCAGCCGGCGCACGGTTTCCATGGTCTCGTCCACGCTCAGGGTGGTCTGCGAGAGCCAGATCAGCTTGTCCGGGTTCTTCACCTGGACGGTGTCGGCTTCCTCGGGGTTGTTCACGATGGTGGTGACTTCCGGAGCCTCGCCGTAGGTGCCCTCGACCTCTTCATGGCCTTCGTGGCCGATCAGCAGGATCTCGTAGTCGTTCTTGGCGAAGCGCACGGCTTCGCGGTGCACCTTGGTGACCAGCGGGCAGGTGGCATCGATGGTCTGCAGGTTGCGGTCCGCCGCGGACTGCACCACGGCCGGGGAGACGCCGTGGGCGGAGAAGACCACCAGGGCGCCCTCGGGCACTTCCTCGTTCTCCTCGACGAAAATCGCGCCGCGGGATTCCAGCTCGGAGACCACGTGCAGGTTGTGCACGATCTGCTTGCGCACGTACACCGGCGGGCCGTAGTGCTCCAGCGCCTTTTCAACGGCAACCACTGCCCGGTCCACGCCTGCGCAGTAGCCGCGAGGAGCGGCCAGCAGGACCTTGCGCTCGGTGACCGTTGGGGAGGCAGCTGCAATCTCGGCCGGGGTGCGGCGCACCCGCGGGATCCGAGGCATTGACAGCGAGACCGTAGTGGAAGTGGAAGTAGCCATACCTCTAGTCTACGAAGTGCATGCAAGTTAGCCCATGCTCATATGATGCGCGCCACCCTCCGGGGACTGTGAGATCTGCCTCCGAAGGGTGCATGCCGGTTCAGCAGGGCAGCGAACTGGGCAGCAGCACCGGGGTGCGCACCACCGCGCCGGTGCCATCGGACCCGCGGTAGGCCCGGCACACGCCCACCGAGCGGGCGCCGAGGTTCGCCTTGATCTGGCGCAGCGCATCGGGCGAGAAGCCATACCACTGCATGTGCATCAGCACGGTGTCCCCGGGCACCGCGGCCGAGGCCCGCGAGATGGTGATCGACTTGGATTTCACGTCCCAGTCGCGGGTGTCGCGGGACCAGGTCCAGATGGCCATCCCGCGGCTGTCGTAGCCGCAACGCACCGAAGCGTCGATGGCTCCGAAAGGCGGGCGCCCGAAATTCGTGTGCACTCCGGAGCCGCCCAGTTGCGCACCGGCCTGCTGGCAGGACAGCGGGCGCAGATCCGGGTGGCTGATCGAATGGTTGATCACCCATTGGCCCTTGGCCCGGGCCAGCGCGGCCAGGTCCACGCCGTAGCGCGACTTGAACGAGCCGAGGCAATCGCCGGTGGGAGCGATCACCAGGCCGATGTTGCTGCTGGCGGCGTAATCCATCACCGAGGTGAAGGCGCTCAGCGTGCGCGGGCAGTCATCGAAGGTGAGCACCACCCTCGATGTCCGGTTGGGACCGGTGGACTGCGGTGCGGAGGGCGGCTTCGGATAGGTGGTCACGTAGCTGCCGCTGACCCAGCCGGTGTACCCTCCGTAACTGGCCTTGTACCATCCGTTGGAGGCGCGGGCGTAGGCGGGCACCGTCTTCCCTTTCGGGATGCTCAGCAGGACCCGGTAGCTGGTGGATGTGCCGGTGCGCAGATTCAGGTCATCGAGCGTGCGCACCGAAGCGGCGACCACGTAGTAGCCGCTGACGTACCCGGTGTACCCGTTGTAGCTGACCTTGTACCAGCCGTTGGAGGCACGCCCGGATACCGGAACCGAGGTCCCCGTGGGTATCTGCACCAGGATCCGGTAACTGGTCGAGGCGCCGGTGCGCATATTCAGATCCGCCGTGGTGCGCACCCGGACCGGCAAGTCGATGGATATGGCACTGGCAACGTGCACCGTTGCGGCCGGCACTGCCGCAGCCGCCAGCGCGGGCATCGAGGCCGCGGCGGAGAGCGGAATGGAACCGGCCAGCAAGCTGAGCGCTGCCACCCAAGTCCACCCCGAACGCGCAATATTCTTATTCCCCAATGCCCCACGCATGGCCCTGCATCCTTCTCGAGTGCTTCCCCAATGCTCAATAGTGTCCACCCGCACATTGCCCCTCGCAATGCCCGCAGGCAGGCTTGTCCCAATCGTTGGAAAACCCCGTTTCCCCGGGTCTTGCGGGGCCAATCGGGTATGAAAATCGCCCATTGCGATACCTGCGCTCCACCTGCCGCGGCCTAGCCCCAGCCCCCGGGGATCCGGCCAGCCGTCGGTGCCATGCGGTAGTCTCACAGATGCACCAGAGATTCGACTTTCCAAGGAGCGGCACCGATGGATCCCCAAGCCCCCGCCAGTTTGCCGGCGACCGCCGGGCAGACCACCGCGGACAATCCTTGGCCGCTGCGGCTGCTCTCGGAGAAGCTGAAAATCCATATCGAGAACTCTCCGGTGGTTTGGGTTGAAGGCCAGTTGCTGGAAGCCAATGTGCGCAACGGCCACGCCTACCTCACCCTGCGCGATGTCGATGCGGACTTCTCTTTCTCGGTGACCATTTGGGCCTCGACGATGCGCAAGCTGGATGCCACCCCGCAGGTGGGCTCCCGCGTGGTGGCCCAGGTGAAACCGAGCTTCTACGCCAAGACCGGCCGGCTTTCCTTGAATGCCACGGACCTGCGCCCAGTTGGCTTGGGCGAGCTGCTGGTGCGCCTGGAACGATTGCGCCAGGCGCTGGGAGCAGAAGGCCTCTTCTCCCCTGAGCACAAGCGCCCGCTGCCGGTTCTTCCCCACCGCATCGGCCTGATTACCGGGCGTGATTCGGATGCGGAGAAGGACGTGCTGCGCAATGCCAGCCTGCGCTGGCCATCGGTGCAGTTCAAGGTCATCAATACCGCCGTGCAGGGAATGGATGCCGCCAACCAGGTCATCGCAGCCCTGCAGCAGCTGGATGCGGACCCGGACATCGATGTCATCGTCATCGCCCGTGGCGGCGGGGCCCTGGAAGACCTCTTGCCCTTCTCCAATGAGGATCTGGTGCGTGCGGTCTTCGCCGCCCAGACGCCGGTGGTTTCGGCCATCGGCCACGAAGCGGACCGCCCGATCCTGGACGATGTGGCCGATCTTCGCGCGTCGACCCCCACCGATGCAGCCAAGCGCATTGTCCCGGATCTGCAAGAAGAATTCGCCGGCTTGGAAATCGCCCGCAATCGCTTGGACCGTTCCATCAACAATCTTCTCCAGCGCGAAGCCCAGCTGCTGGCCTCGGTGCGCGAACGCCCGGTGCTGGCCAACCCGCAGGTGATGGTCACCTCCCGTGCCGAAGACCTGGAGCGCTGGAAGCAGCGCTCGACGGATCTGCTGCGCCACCGCGTGATGCGCGCCAACGACGAGATCAACCATCTGAAGAACCAGATGCGTGCCCTGTCCCCGCAGCAGACCCTGGACCGCGGTTATTCGGTCACCCAGCTGGAGGACGGAAGCATCGTGCGCGAGGCAGCCCAGGCGCCAGCAGACAGCAAGGTGCTCATCCGGGTGGCTTCCGGGCAGCTGGTTGCACGAACCCTTGAATCCCTCCCTGCCGGCGACAACGCAAGCTAATCACCACGAATACCAATTTGGAGTAATCATGACTGCACAAATCCCTGAAGACATTGCCAAGCTTTCCTACGAGCAGGCTCGCGAAGAACTGCTGACCGTGGTCAACCAGCTCGAGACCGGCGGAGTTGCGCTGGAAGCCTCGCTGGCATTGTGGGAGCGTGGCGAAGCACTGGCAGCCCACTGCGAGAACTGGCTCAACGGTGTCTCTCAGCGTCTGGAGCAGGCTCGCGCCAAGCACGAGCAGGCCGCCGGCGAATAGCCTGTCCTCACCCGGACCTACTTCGCGGCCGCCAGCCGGGCCTTCTCCTGCTCCACATCGAAGGTGGCAACGGGCCAGTCCGGAGCGACACGCTCCAGGGTAGCCAGCAGCAGCTCAGCGACGCACAAGCGGGCCTTCCACTTCTGGTCAGCGGGAACGATATGCCATGGTGCGCCCTGGTTATCGGTGCGGTTAATCGCCACCTCGTAGGCGGACTGGAAGTCATCCCACAGCAGGCGATCATCGACATCGCCCGGCGAATACTTCCAATGCTTGTCGGCACGTTCCAGGCGTGCCGAGAGGCGCTCGAATTGTTCTTCTCGGCTGATATGCAGCATCACCTTGATCGGGTGGATGCCCTGCTCGATCAGCTGCTTCTCGAAGTCGACTATTTTCCCGTAGCGGGACTCGACCGCATCCGGGGTGGCGAAGCCCTTCACTTTGGCCACCAGAACGTCTTCATAGTGGGAACGGTCAAAGACTCCCACTAGTCCCCCGGCGGGCAATTGCCTGGTGATGCGCCAGAGGAAGTCATGGGCTGCTTCTTCCTCGGTTGGCGCCTTGAAGGCATGGTGCTTGACGCCCTGCGGATCCAGCATGCCAAGGACGTGGCGAACAGTCCCTCCCTTGCCGGACGTATCCATTCCCTGCAAAATGAGCAGGACTGCTGGGCCTTGTCCGCCAGCTACCGAGGCGGCGAAGAGCCTCTCTTGCAGATCCGAGAGCAGTTCAGCCAGCTGCACCATGCGCTTCTCGGCGGCCTTCTTATCCTGCGGGGCGTCCCCGGGCCACCAATCAGCATCCTTGGTTGCGCGCTCTGAAAGCTTCACGCCCGGTTCTGCACGTAGCGCTTCTAACAGGTTGGCAGGATAGGCGCTCATCATTAAGTCCTCACGCGTGTGTCGAAGTGATGCGATTCGTTGTTGCCAGCCTACTGCCACTGCAGGCGCCGTGAGAAGCGGTATTCGTCAACGGCGAAGCACCCATCACGGCTCGATGCACAGGATCGCTAAGCCTCGCGAAAGCGCCGGCAACGGGCCGATACGCCAAATCCTCAGGATACCAAATTCTCCGGTCGCAGTCGCTGGCAGGCGATACCCCTGAAGTTCCCGGGACCGCATTCCCCGGTGGCCGCGTTAACGCACAACCGGCCCAGAATCACGTGGGTGATTCTGGGCCGGTTCCGCATCCGGGCAGCCTATGCGCGAGCGCGCCAGTCCTCCAGGAACTGTCCGATGCGTCCAACCGCATCAGTCAGGTCGCGCACGTTGGGCAAGGTGACCAAACGGAAGTGGTCCGGACGGATCCAGTTGAAGGCAGTGCCCTGGGAGATCAGGATCTTCTGCGCCTTGAGCAGCTCAAGGGCGAAGGTCTCATCGTTGTGGATCGGGTAGACCTCGGGATCCAGCTTCGGGAACATGTAGAGCGCGCCCTTGGCCTTCTGGACGCTCACGCCAGGAATCGCGCTGAGCAGGTTGTAGGCCGCATCGCGCTGTTCAAGCAGCCGTCCGCCAGGCAGGATCAAGTCATTGATCGACTGGTACCCGCCCAAGGCGGTCTGGATTGCGTGCTGCGCCGGCACATTGGCGCACAGGCGCATGTTGGTCAGCAGGTTGATGCCCTCGATGTAGTCGCCGGCCTGGTGCTTGGGACCGGAAATGGCCATCCACCCAGCACGGAAGCCGCACACGCGGTAGGCCTTGGACAGGCCGGAGAAGGTCAGTATCAGCACGTCATCTGCCAACGAAGCGGTGTTGATATGCACGGCGTCTTCGTAGAGGATCTTTTCGTAGATCTCGTCCGAGAACACAATCAGGTTGTGCTTGCGCGCCAGCTCGAGGATTCCCTCCAGGGTTTCCTTGGGGTACACCGCACCGGTCGGGTTATTGGGGTTGATGATCACGATGCCCTTGGTGCGATCGGTGATCTTCGCTTCCATGTCCTGAAGATCAGGAAGCCAGCCCTCTTCCTCGGTATTCATGTAATGCACCGGGGTGCCGCCAGCCAGCGAAACCGAAGCGGTCCACAGCGGGTAGTCAGGGGCGGGAATCAGGATCTCGTCGCCGTTATTCAGCAGCGCATTCAACGAGAGGGTAATCAGCTCGGAGACACCGTTGCCCAGGTAGACGTCATCCACGCCAATGGTCTGGATGCCACGGGTCTGGTAGTACTGCGAGACGGCGGTACGTGCCGAGAGAATGCCGCGGGAGTCGGAGTATCCTTGGGCGTTAGGCAGGTTGCGAATCATGTCAACGAGCACCGCGTCGGGCGCCTCGAAGCCGAACGGCGCGGGATTGCCGATGTTCAGCTTCAGGATGCGATGTCCTTCGGACTCCATGCGCGTGGCGTGCTCAAGCAGCGGGCCGCGGATGTCGTAGAGGACGTTGTGCAGTTTCGTTGATTGTTTGAATTCTGCCATGGTTACACTTTCTCACGTCAGGTGCGATCGACACACCTTGTTACTCGACCGCTATGGTCAGCGGTCGAAATCCTGGGAGAGCTGGCTGGGGCCTACTCTTCGATGATCCATTCCCAACGGGTGGCCGCTTGCTCTGGGCTCAGTCCGTCGGCCTGGCTGACCATCCGGTTCAGGTCCACGAGGGACTGCTGCGAGAATTCGCCGGTGACCTTGTCCAGTTCTGCCCGGGCCTTGTCATCCACGTCGCCGTTGGCCAGCACCATGTACTGCTCGGCGTTGAAGAAGGCGGCGCTTCCCGGAATACTGTAGAAGCCTTCATCTGACATGACGGCATCTCCCGACCCGAGCGCCACTGCGCTGTCCACCGAGGCACGCAGCTTGCTGGCCAGTTTCGCCGGCTCCTCAGCCACGACCTTCGGCTTCCCGCAGCCAGCGTCCTCCAATGATGCCTTCAAGGATGCGGCGTTGGCTTCATCGCTAATGATCGTCAGATCTGTGCAAGCCGCAATCAGGGTTTCCACCGAATCGACCTTGTGCAAGGTTGCCTGGGCCTGGCTCATGACCAAGACCTTTCCCGCATCAGCTGGGCTGAGTTCCAAGGCAGAGAGCTCCCCCTCAGCGTCATTGATGGCGCTGCGCAGGTTCTTGGATTCCTCGACGCTCAGCAATTGATCTTCACCAGTGATGGCCGCCGGGTCAGCAACCAGGGGCAGCGCCTTGGCCGCTTGGTCCACCGCCAAATCGGCTTTTCCGTCGACCACCTGCTGGTAAGGATCAGCACTGGGCTTGTTCAACGACACCTTATAGCCTTCGGCTTTCAGCGCATTGGCATAGACATGGACCAAGGCCTGGTCTGCAGGTTGAGAACCGGCAGCAATCTGCAAGGTGATGGCCTTGCTTGGCTCGGCCGTCGGCGTTGCCTCTTCGGTGCAAGCAGACAGGGTTAGCAGCAGGGTTGCGCTGAGTGCGCCAACGGTGATGGTATTTCGCAAGTTCATGTCCCTATTGATTCTAGGGCAGGCCAGCGGCGATCCGTCGCTACTTGCCGGGTGCGGTCAGTCGCAAGATGCTCTCAACGCGTTCAATGCAGTTCAGCTTGGCAATCTCCTCGCGGGTAAACCAGGCGGCCTGGCTGGTAGAACCGTTGACTTCGTGGCGCAGTTCTCCACCGGTCAGTTTGGCCCGATAGGTGACCGCCACCGTTTGCATGGCATGGCCTTCGCCCGAGTAGCGCTTGGAACCGGGAATAACTCCCGTGCTGACATCCAGGAGCCCCAGCTCGCCCACCGCGTAGCCGGTCTCTTCATAGACTTCACGGCGCGCGCCTTCTTCGATAGGCTCCCCCAAGTCGATGCCGCCGCCGGGAAGGGACCAGCGCGGGGTGAAGCGTGGATCGCGATGACGCATATCCCAGAGCGTAAGCAGTACCTTTCCTTCGTGTTCCACCAAGCAATAGGCCGCCAGCCTGGTATCAAAGGATTCACCGGTGTGCTCAGAACGACGTGTCATATCCCCAATATATCCGTTTGTTCACCGATTATTTACTCGTACGCGGACGGCATACACTGATTTTTCTGCCAAAGATCCCACTGATATCTCGCGAATATGATGAAATATTCTTATGGCCCAGCAATCAGAGCTTTCATCAAACGTCGATCTGGACGAAATCGATCGAATCATCATCGACGAATTGGTCGCTAATGCACGTATCTCCAATGCGACCCTCGCACAGCGTGCGGGCATCGCTCCATCCACCGCACTGTTGCGCACCCGTTCGCTGGTCGAGCGCGGCATCCTCACCGGCTACCACGCCGAGGTATCGCTGGGCGCTGTAGGCCGTACCGTGCAGGCACTGATCTCGGTCAAGCTGCGCGCCCACGACCGCGAGAAGATTGACGCTTTCGTGGCACGCATCCCGCAGCTGCCCGAGGTGCTGTCCATGTTCCATGTTTCCGGCGGCACCGATTACCTGCTGCATATCGCGGTCGGTTCCACCGATGCACTGCGTGACTGGGTGCTGGACAACCTCGCCACCGACGAGTCGGTGGGCCATACCGAAACCACCTTGGTCTTCGCGCACCACCGCGGCAACCGCGGCCCGCTGCCATTCGACGACATGATCAGCTAGCAGCGCTTAAGCGACTTGTGGCCCGGACCTCGCGAGGTCCGGGCCACAAGTCTTTGTGCTTGGAATGCTTATGCGCGGCGGCGCTGCATGACCGCGTCCAGGTTCAGGCGAGGCTTGGTACCCGCGGCAGCCACGGGTGCGGCTTCCGGTGCGGGGGATGGCGCTGCAACGGTTTCCTTGGCAGCTGGTGCGCTCTCGGTACGCTTGGCAACTACCGAAGCGACCGCTGCGCGCTCTTCGGCCGAAACTTCGATGGCCAGGCGCTTTGCATCTTCCGATGCCTTCAGGCTGATCTGTTTGCTCGGACGCAGCGGTTCTTCCACCGGCAGTGCTGCCTTGTGGGTCCGCTTGGCACCCTGTTCAGCTGCCAGCTCCGCGGTCTTGGCGATGCGCTCGCTGGCTTCCACGTAAGTTGGCTTGGGCACGTGCGTTGGTTCCCAAGTACCTGGCTGCTTTACACCGCCATAGCCGTGGGCCACTCGCAGCGCTTCGGCGCGCAGCTCTTCAGCGGTAATCGCTGGAGCGCGGCGGGACGAACCCGGGCGAGCGTCGAAGACCTCGTCATCATCATGCTTGCGCGAGATGACCTGGTTAGCCGCGTCGTCAAAAGCGGGAGTCCGCAGCGCCTGCTGCCGGGTGGCTTCGAGGTGCTCGAGCAGCTTGCGGTTGCGGTCGCGGACAGCCAGCCCGCGCAGGGTGGCGAAGGATGCTACAGCAATCAGCGCGAACAGGCCTACGGTGCCGAAGGTCAGAGCAGTGAAAGGAGCCAGAATGAGACCGAAGACGGTCGCGAGGACTGCCAAGGCACCGACGAGCGCGACGGACAACCGGCCATAGCGCACACGAATCTTGAGTTTGGTCGCAGCACTTTCCTGCGAAGCGCTCTGTGACGTGCCAGCCATGTGGGTCCTCCATCACCGATTGAGTCGGTCAAATCCTCGTGGAACTAAATATGGTTCCTTCGAATCAACACTATGCAACCTTGGGTGCGCGCTCATGCACATCCCTTGGCGTGTCTGCATGTTTTCAATGCAGTTCTCTCATATCAGAGCTCGATTGAACGAAATAGCACGAAATCCGCCTCAGTATTCGTAGATGCGTTCGAGCAGCGTCGTTTCCACCTCTTCACGGGTCAACGCAAAGGTGCGGTGATCCCGCCACTGCCCATCGATGTGCAGATAGCCTTTGCGCAGCCCTTCATCGCGGAACCCGAGCTTGTCCACCACCCGCAGGCTGGCCGAATTCTCCGGACGGATGTTGATTTCCAGGCGGTGCAGCTGCAGTTGCTCGAAGCAATGGTCTATGACCAAGGCGCAGGCTTCGGGCATCAGGCCGAAGCCGGCATGGTTGCGATCCAGCCAGTAGCCGATGGACGCTGTGCGCGCGGCACCATATTGCACCGACGCCACGGAAACCTGCCCGATTAATGGCGGGCGCCCCTTGTGCAGCTGGGGAAGAGCCAAGGCCCAGGTGAATCCGCTGCCGTCAACTGCTGATTCATCCTTGGCCCTGAGCATCTCGCGAAAAGTCATGGCTTCTGGCGGGCCCAAGGGACTGGTGGGATCCCATGGCTTGAGCCATTTGGAATTGGCGTAGCGCAGATTGATCCACTCGGCTTCGTCACTGGCAGTCAGTTGGCGCAACAACAGCCGTTCCGAGGCCAGATCCGGAACCAGGCGCTTTGCTCGACGAGAGAAGAACATGTGCACATCGTATTACTTCGTCATGCTTGCAGCTGGCAACAGCGCTAACAGGCAGCGTTTCGTTTCTTGCACGTAAGCTGTAGGCATGAATCCCACCGCTGATCTGAATTCTGGCGCCGGCAAGAAGGCCGCGCGTGCCGCTGTGCGCACTTGGCGCAGGGCACTTGATCCGAGCAAGCGTGAGCAATTCGGCCTGGATCTGGCTCACACGGTGATTGGCTATCTGAGCCAGAGCACCGGTGTCGTCCAGAAGGTCGCGGCCTATTGCTCGGGTCCGGATGAACCGTCCACCGAGGCGCTCTTGGATGCTTTGGCCAAGGAAGGCATTGAAGTCTACCTGCCGGTGTGCGAACCGGAGTACGCGCTCTCGTGGGTTGAGTACTCCCCCGGCATGGAATTCCAGCCAAGTACCTTGGCCCCGGTGATGGAGCCGGTGGGCAAGCGGATGGGCACAGAGCTCTTTGACGAGATCAATACGCTGATCATGCCTGCGCTGTCCATCGATTCGAACGGGCTGCGTTTAGGCCAAGGCGGTGGCTACTACGATCGCTTCCTGCCCTTGATCGACGATGCGCCGGTCCGTGTGGCGGCCGTGATTTATGAGCACGAGTATGTTCCGGCCGGTTCCTTCCAGATCGATGAGCATGACCAACCCGTGGACTTGGTGTTCACTCCGCAGCAGGTGCATCAAATCATCTGATTTACCCACAGCTCGCGGGCAGCTCGCAGTGGGCCGCTGGACCTGAAGGTTGCATGGGGTTATGAGCTTCTTCTCCAGACCGCATGCTGCCTCCCGGCCCCCGGTGATTCCCAAGCCGAAGATCCGTCCCGTGCGCAACCGCAATGAGTTGTTGCGCCGCTACCGGAAGCCTTTGGCCATCGCCTGCGCGCTGCTAGCCTTGGCGGGCGTGCTCAATGTGTTTTCCTCCGGGCAATTAGCGCAGCGCGAGGTCGTGGTGGCGCTGAGCGACATTCCTGCCGGGTCCCGCATATCCGCCAACCAGCTGACGGTGCAAACGGTGCGGCTTGCCCCGGAAGATGCCGAAGTCTTTGAAAGCATCGATGCCATCTCGGGGCAACGGGCAGCCGTGGCACTGACTGCCGGAACGGTGCTGCGCAACTATTCCTTGGTGGGGCCGCAACTTTTGACCGGTTCGCCGGAAGGCACCGTGGCCGTTCCCTTGCGCTTGAGCGATCCTGCCACCGTGACGCTGCTCCATCCAGGGCAACTGGTGGATATCGTATTGACCACCGGAGATGGCTTTGAAAAGGACATCAGCTCGCAGACCATCGCCAAGGCGGTGCCGGTGCTCTGGGTTCCGGATAATGCCAGCAGCTCCGAATTCGGCATGCTCAGCGGCGCGGCTCCGACCGGTGAAGGAATTGTGGTGGTCGCGGCGGCCAGCAGCCTCTCGGATGATCTGGCCGGGGCAGTATCGCGCGGCAAGGTTTCAGCCGTCTTGGTGAATTAGGAAATCAGCCCCAGTGCGGCGGCTTCTCGCGCTTCATCATTTCAGCCAGGTCTTCCTTGGCGTCGCCCCAGTTTCTCGGGTCCTGGTCTTTGGCCAGCAACTCGGACAGCGGATCGGCGGCCGGCTGTTTGGTGCGGGACGCCGTCGCCGCAGCAGAAGTCTCGGCGGGCTGGTGGCCGGCTAGTGCCCGGTTCACGGAGTCTGAATGCGGCACTGGCGCGTAGCTGCCGGTGAGTTCAACGCGAGCAGTCAGATGCTGTGGGGGTGCGACAACGCGCGGCCGCTTGCGGCGGCCGCGCGTTGGTTCTTGCTCAGAAGTCATTACTTCTTTGGCTCCGGATCCTCGTTCTTGCTGGTAGCCGGGACAGGGGCTGGAGTCAGTGGCTTATCCGCGCTGTCCTTTGCAGGAGCTTGGGCAGCTTCAGCTTTGGCACCGCTTTCAGCAGCTGGCGCTTCCTGCTTGGTCTCGGCCTTTGGTTCCAGTCGTGCCTTGGCCGACTTGAGCAGATTGGACTTTTCCTTCGGCGTTTCCGCCTCGGTGGTGACTTCACGGGCCGACACCGGCCGAGCGGCGGCCACACCGGTACGGGTCGAAGCCTGGGCTGGGGCCGCAGGCTTTTTCAATCCCAGTGCATGGGCCAGGCGATCGGTGACAGCACCCGGATCGGTGAAGACGTCAATGGTCCACAGCGGAACATAGCGCCAGCCGTGCTTCTCGAAGAATTCCGGGCGCAGTCGGCTGCGTTCACGCACGGTCAGTCCGGCATAGTGCTCGGTGCCGTCGTAGACCACAGCCAATGGGCGGATGCCGCTGTGCGCAGAGTCGTAGGCGTGAGCCGACAGGTCCAGCACACCGCGGTAGTCCTCGGAAACGATGGCACCGCTTTCGCGCAGGCGGCGGGCCAGATCGGAGACCAATGGATCGAAGCGCGGATTGCGCATCGAGCTGACTCCGGAATCCCCTGCCTGCACGCGTCCGAACAGTTCGAAGAACTGGCGGGCACCACGGTAGACGCGGTTCAGGTCCACGTCTTCGGGCAACAGGCTGGACACCAAGGTCATGCGGGTCCGCGATCGGGTCATGGCGGCGACGAACAGCTGTTCGCCGCCCTCGCGGGACAGTGCACCGAATTCGTGCAGGGTCTTGCCGTGCGGAGTACGTCCGTAGCCCCAGGCGAAGATGACCGAGTCCCGGCGCAGGCCGATCAGTCGGTCCATGGTGGTCACCACGAATGGTTCGCGCTTGGAGCGCAGGTGCTCCATCGCGTACTTGTGGTTTGGCAGCTGGACACGGATCGCTTCGGCGATGGCCGAGGCATGGCTGCGGTTCGAGGCAATGACTGCCAGCGATTCGCCCCCGTGGTTCTTGAAGTGGGCGAAGACCAGATCTACCACGCGCGCCACTTCTGCTGCGGTGGTCTGCACACCGTCTTCGCTGCTGGACAGCGAGCCGGTGGCATCTGGCACGTATTCGCCGCGCAGCAGCGAGGAGTCGCCGGTGAGGTTCACCGCCATTGGCAGGCGCGAGAGCGCCGAATCGTAGTAGGTGGCGGACAGCTGTTCCACCAGGCCTTCGTCAATGCCGCGGTACACGGTGGACAGCGAACCGGTCACCAGGACCTTGTTCAGGGCTTCCAGCGCGGAACGTTCCACGCTCTGCTCGCGAACTCGTGCGGTCGGGTCTACGGAGACCTCGAAGCGCTTCGGACCGCCCAGCATTTCATCGCCAATGGCAATGACCTGGCCGGAGCGGCGGATCGCATCCAGGACTTCACGCAGGGTGAGGTAGTTGGCTTCCAGCAGGATGACCGCATCGAACTTCGTGTCCTCCGGCAGGGCGCTGCCCAGCAGCAGCGGAGCCGAGACGATGACCGGGGTCAGAGAATTGGCCAGCGGTGCTCCAAGATCCAGCAGCCCGGCAATGCTCGGGGTTCCGCCCTTGAGCATCTCGCGCAGCGCGCGGGAACCGGCTCGGTGGTCAGCCAGCGCTGCCTTCCAGTTGCGAGTCAGCGCCCAGCGGATGCGCTGCGGGCCGGCAGCGATGTGCGCGCCGTCAGCCAGACGGTAGTCAGCCTCGATCTTCTCCAGCTTGGAGCCATCATTCATGGCCAGGAAGTCGTCACCGGAGATCATGGCATCCAGCACGGACTGCCACCAGGCAAGCTCCAATTCGCTGTCTACCTGGTCGGCGTCGATCTCGCGTTCGGCGAAGTCATCAAGCAGGTCGCCCAGCCCGGCTTCGGCCAGCTGCTCGGAGATCAACGTGCGCTCGGGCAGCTCGCCCAGGTCCTCGCGGCGCTCGACCAGCGCTGCAATCACCGAGAGCAGCTCCTTGATGGGCATTTCGCGCAGGCGCGAGCCCAGGGAGGACGGCAGCATTTCGGCCAGCTTGTCGATGCGGGCACCGGCGTCGTGGTATCCGGCTTCAACATCCAGCAGGCCGCCTGGGACCTGCGGGTTGCGCTGGCTGGTGGCAATGGCTCGCCAGGCATCGCGCTGGACCGCCACCGCCTGCAGAGCGGACTGCAGGTCAGCTACGTGCATGCCCGGGCGGACGTATTCCTTGGCAATCTTGCGCAGCCGGGAACGGACAATGGAGCCCATCTCCACGCCGTGCTCGCGGCGCCATGCGCTGGTTGCGGTAGCGGCGATCAAATCATCGATGTCGCCCTCGAAGATGTCGGCCTCGAACTTGTCCAGCGATCCGCGGACGGAGACCAGCAACTGCAGCTGGTCTCCCCACTTGTCGTAGCTTTCTTCCAGGCGGATCTGCGAACGCTCGGCGATCTGCAGCATGTGCTCATGCAGGATGGGCAGGTCGCGGCCCAGCCCGCTGGCCAGGTTCAAGGCCTTTTCGGTGGCCTCGGTGTTACGCAGCGGTGCACCATGCCATGGGCTGGTGGTGTGCATCTTGGAGAAAGCGCCAAGCTGTGCTGCGCGCTTGAGCTGCGCGGCAACATGTCCGCGCTGGCCCATGGAGTCCAGCACCGAACGCTTCAGGCGCACGGTGGTGGATGGCGCTGGTTCCAGTGCGGAGAGACGTGCCAGCTCCTGCATTGCCTGGTATGGCGAGCAACCCCAACGGCTGCGCACCGAGTGCAGCGACTTCACGTGCTCGTGCAGTGCGTGGCGGGATTCGCGCAGGCGCTTGAACATGGAGCCCAGCTGCGGTTCGGCAGCGCGTTCGTTGCGCAGAATCGCCTTGGTCATCATCGCGCGCAGCGCTTCTGGATCCTCGTTGGGTTCCAGCAGCATGCTGCCTGCATCCAGGTGCTCGTTGAAGCGGGTCACGAATTCTTCGGCGGCAGAACGCTGTTCCGCAACCACCAGTACGCGCTTGCCCTGGGCGGCCAGCAGCGCGGCTGCGTTCAGCGCGGTCTGGGTAGCACCGGTACCGGCAGCGGCGTTGATGGCCACCGATTCGCCGGCAGCGATGTAGTCAAGCATCTTGGACTGGGACTCGTCCGCGTCCAGCAAGAACAGTTCATCTTCAGGATCACGGTCATCAGAAGACTTGGCAATGGTGGTGGTTCCGGTGTGGACCTTGCGGGCAGAAGATTCTTCGGAGGCAAGGCTCTGCTTACGCGAGCGCGCGGTTTCCTTGAGAATGTTCTTCACGCGGCTCAGGCGGGAGCCGGCAGCTTCATGGCCCTTGGCATCGGCGGCCTGCGCTTCAGGCTGCTCTTCGTCCTGCTTCTTTTCAGCGGCAGACTCGTCCTTGGCTTCTTCAGGCTTTGAGCCCTCGGTTTTGGAAGCGCCCGGCTTGGAAGCGACCAGGTTGGCCAGCGCTTCGGAGGTCTTGCTGCTTTGGCTGTTCCCAGCCTGCTTTTCCGCGGAGTCGTGACGAATTAGCGCCTCGATGACCGGGTGGGATCCGTTGAGCTTGGCCGGGTCGGCTGGGTCCATCAGCTCGGAGAAGGTGGAGAGCAGCAGGCGGTGGCCTACCACTACGCCGGGAACCTCGGACATCTGGTGGCGCAGGGCATCCATTCCGCGGACCGGGTCGAAACGGGCGATGGAGTACGCTTCGGCGTCCACCGCGGCGACATCGACCTTGGCGTTGTGGTCGGCTTCGAATTGGCGCACGAAGGCCGGGGATACGGTGGCGCGGCCGACCAGCTGCAGGTCGTAGTCGTCAGCATCAACGTGCTTGGTCAGTGTGATGCGGCCGAGCATGATGGGAGCCGAGACAGGCTCGCTCTTGCCATCGTGGACCGCACGCCAGTTGGCGACACCGGCGGCCAGGTAGCCGACGTCGATGCCGCGTTCTTCCCACAGTTCATTAATCTTGGCCGAGAGCGCACGGGCGGTGCGGCGCGCGGTGGCGTACTGGTCCGCATCGTGCAGCAGCGTGGACAGGCGGGTACGCCGTCCGGCAAGGAACTGGGCCAATCCCGATGGATTGGCATGGGTTATGTCGATGCTATTGGAGGTCGACGGAGCAAATCGCAGGGTGGTATCCGCCCCGGCACTCTGTCCCAGGGATTTCACCCAGGCAGCTACACGCTCGGCGGCAGCATTCTGTCCACTAGTCACGACAGTCATTCCCTTCACTGAACCGACCACATTCGGGCGCACCACAGGTGCAGATACGCCTCTTTCTAACGTAGTGCACGCACCGTGCAGAACCGGTGCGCGAAACACGTTTTAACTGCGGGAAGCGGAACCGGCGTACCGGATCCGCTTCCCATTCACCCGCCAAAGCGCAGTGAATTAGCAGTCTTGGGGATTTACTCCCACTCGATGGTTCCAGGTGGCTTGGACGTAACGTCCAGCACCACGCGGTTCACCCCATCTACCTCGTTGGTGATGCGGTTGGAGATCTTCGAGAGCAGATCGTATGGCAGGTGCGACCAGTCGGCGGTCATGGCATCCTCGGAGGAAACCGGACGCAGCACGATTGGGTGGCCGTAGGTGCGGTGATCGCCCTGTACGCCTACCGAGCGTACGTCAGCGAGCAGCACTACTGGCATCTGCCAAACTTCGTCATCCAGTCCTGCAGCAGTCAGCTCGGCGCGAGCGATCGCGTCAGCCTTGCGCAGGATGGACAGGCGCTCTTCGTTGACGGCACCGATGATGCGGATGCCCAGGCCTGGGCCAGGGAATGGCTGGCGGCCAACGATTTCCTCAGGCAAGCCGAGCTCGCGGCCCACTGCACGGACCTCGTCCTTGAATAGGGTGCGCAGTGGTTCCACCAGCTCGAAGTCCAGGTCCTCTGGCAAGCCGCCCACGTTGTGGTGGCTCTTGATGTTCGAGGTGCCTTCGCCACCGCCGGATTCGACGATGTCCGGGTACAAGGTGCCCTGGACCAGGAACTTCACTGGCTCGCCCTCGGAAGCGGCCTCGGCGATGATCGCCGCTTCTGCTGCTTCGAAGGCGCGAATGAATTCGCGGCCAATGATCTTGCGCTTGGTCTCCGGGTCGGTGACACCGTCCAAAGCAGTCAGGAAGCGCTCGCGCTCGTCGGCAATGTACAGCTTGGCGCCGGTGGAAGCTACGAAGTCCTTCTCAACCTGCTCGGCTTCGCCTTCGCGCAGCAGGCCGTGGTTGACGAACACGCAGGTGAGCTGGTCGCCGATGGCGCGCTGCACCAGGGCAGCTGCAACAGCGGAGTCCACGCCGCCGGACAGGCCGCAGATGGCCTTGCCGGTGCCGACCTGGGCGCGGATGCGCTCGATCTGCTCGTCAGCAATGTTGTCAGCGGTCCAGTCGCCCTTCAGGCCAGCACCGTTGTACAGGAAGTTCTCCAGGACATCCTGGCCGAACTCGCAGTGCTTCACCTCTGGGTGCCACTGCACGCCGTACAGGCGCTTTGCTTCATTTGCGAAAGCGGCAACCGGAGCACCAGCGGTGGTGGCCAGCACTTCGAAGCCTTCTGGGGCCTTGGAGACGGAGTCGCCGTGGCTCATCCAGACGGTAGGGGCCTGAGCGGCGCCTGCCAGGATGGAGCGGGCATCGCCCTCAAAGTTGGTTGCGGTGCGGCCGTACTCGCGCAGGCCGGTTTCGGCCACGGTACCGCCCAAGGCGTTAGCCATGGCCTGGAAGCCGTAGCAGATGCCCAAGACCGGCACGCCGGCTTCAAACAGGTCAGCCCCGACGGAAGGGGCGCCATCGGCATAAACGCTGGAAGGACCACCGGAGAGGATGATCGCTGCAGGGTTCTTGGCCAGGATGGCTTCGGTGGACAGGGTGTGCGGAACGATCTCCGAGTACACACGGGCCTCACGTACGCGGCGAGCGATAAGCTGCGCGTATTGGGCCCCGTAGTCGACGACCAGAACCGGCTTATGTTCTGGATTGAGGGGAGCAGTAGTCACCGTTACAGTCTACGCGGTTCACTGCGCGCGAAACAGCCAAGGTGATGTCATCAGCGTCACCTAGTGGATTTTTGGCAAAGGCAAAGGGCAGATCTGTTCATTTTCGATGAACGGATCTGCCCTTTGGCAATGAATGCGGCCACGTGTCAGTAGCGCTTGGCGGCCTTTGGATGCGCGGCCAGCTCGCGGTCTACTTCTGCGTGCACCTTGGCTTCGGTCCAGAAGGAAAGGAACGGAACGACGCCGCCGAGCGCGATCGTAATGAAGCGCATGAATGGCCAGCGCATCAAGGTCCACAGGCGGAAGTCGGCAAAGAGGTACACCACGTATAGCCAGCCGTGGGCGATCAGGATGCCCAGCGAGAGGTTCAGTCCCCCGGCCACCTCGGCGCGGTTGTACATGCCGACGGCGTTGGAGGTGCCATCTACCAAGGTGCCACCCACGAAGAGTTCCAGGGACCAGAAGTACTTGAAAATCATTTCCAGCACGAGCAGCAGCAGCATCACGCCGGTGATGTAGGCGAAGACCTTGTAGAAGGTTGCGGCTGCACGGATCTGCTTAGGGGTGCCGCCGAATTTCCGGGGCTTCGGTGCCGGGGTGGTGCTGGACATCGTTAGTGATTCCTTCCGATTTCGGTAAGAAGTGCGGTGTGCGTGAAATGCTATTCGTTGCTGTTTCCAGCTTGGGTGGCGTTGCCGCCCTTGATATGTGTTTCGGCAGCGAGCTCAGCAATCTCGTCAAGATCCCGCTGGTAATCATCGCGCACCATGCGGTACCAGAGGAAGATGGCGAACCCTGCGAAGAGGACCCATTCCAGGCCGTAGAAAACGTTCAGCCAGTTGATCTGCGCTTCCTGGGGCTGCGGACCGACGTCGACGATATCCAGGCCCGGCTGCGCTACGGTTTCGCCCTTGGCCGTGGTGATTTCGTGGGCCGTGACGAATCCTTCAAAGAGGACCGAATCCCAGATGTTCGCCAGCTGTGCCGAGGCGAGAGTTGGCAGCGTTGAGCTGCGCAGGTCCTCGCGGAATTCCGGGCCTTCGCTAGGCAGCAGGCGCCCGGTGATCTCCAGTTCACCTTCAGGTGCCGGAGCTGGCTTGGTTGCTTCAGGCTGCCAGCCGCGTACCACCGCAATACCGGCGTCCTGGGTCGCACCCTCGACCTTGAATTGGGTGATGACCCAGACACCGCGCTGATCGCCATTCAGCCGAGGCGCAATCAGCTGATCGGTGCCGGGGACGAATTCGCCCTCCATGGTGACGATCTGGTCTGCCTTGATGCCCAGCAGTTCCTTGCCGACTTCCTGATGCTCGATCAGCGCGACCGGCTTCTCGGTCTTGTCGATCTTGACCGGCGGCTCGGTTTCGGAGGCGCCGAACTGCCATCCGGACAAGAGAACGAATCCGGTGGCGAGAGCTAGCGCGGCAAAGAGGGCGCCGATCCATTTGGGCTTCAGAGCGGTTTTAAGCACACTCTAACGGTACTTCTATTTGGCGTAGAACTCGAAATGCGATGGCGTGAGATTAGCCCTGTTGCCTTATTTTCCGCTGGTGGAACCAACTTGCTTATTCATTCGTTGAGACCAAGCGGTTAAACGACACTGGCCCCACCCTTCGAAAGAAGAGCAGGGCCAGATCAGGATCAGCTAGAAGCGATCGGATTCGTACGGGGACAGCACGACGTCGACGCGCTGGAATTCCTTGAGGGTCGAGTAGCCGGTGGTGGCCATCGAGCGGCGCAGTGCGCCAACCAGGTTCGAGGTGCCGTTGGTCTCGTGCGATGGGCCGTGCAGGACCTTCTCCAGCGAGCCGACGGTGCCGACCTTGGCGCGGTCGCCACGTGGGCTGGCCTCGTGAACTGCTTCCATGCCCCAGTGGTAGCCGGCGCCTGGTGCTTCATCGGCGCGGGCCAGTGCGGTACCGAGCATCACTGCGTCGGCGCCCATGGCGATGGCCTTGACGATGTCGCCGGAGTTCCCCATGCCGCCATCGGCGATGACGTGGACATAGCGTCCGCCGGACTCTTCGATGTAGTCGCGGCGTGCGGCTGCAACGTCGGCAATGGCGGTAGCCATCGGCGCGTGGATACCCAGAGTGCGGCGGGTGGTGGAGGATGCGCCGCCACCGAAGCCAACGAGCACGCCGGCTGCACCGGTGCGCATCAGGTGCATGGCCGGGGTGTATCCGGCTGCGCCGCCCACGATCACTGGGACATCGAGTTCGTAGATGAACTGCTTGAGGTTCAGCGGTTCGGTGGTCTTCGAGACGTGCTCGGCCGAAACAGTGGTGCCGCGGATGACGAAGATGTCCACGCCGGCAGCGACAACGGTCTTGTAGTGCTCCTGGGTGCGCTGCGGGGTCAGCGAGCCGGCAACGACAACTCCGGAGTCGCGGATCTCGGAGATGCGCGAGGTGATCAGCTCAGGCTGGATGGGAGCCGAGTACAGTTCCTGCAGCTTTGCGGTGGTCTTCGGGTCGTTGCGGGTTGCCGCCTCGGACTTCAGGCCGGCAATTTCGGCCAGCACTGCTTCCGGGTCCTCGTAGCGGGTCCACAGGCCCTCGAGGTTCAGCACGCCTAGGCCGCCGAGCTTGCCCAAGGCGATTGCGGTAGACGGGGAGGTCACCGAATCCATTGGTGCGCCCAGGATAGGGGTGTCGAACTGGAAGGCGTCGATCTGCCAGGACACCGATACGTCCTTCGGATCACGGGTACGGCGATTCGGTACGATCGCTACGTCGTCCAGGGAATATGCCTTAGTTGCCCGCTTGCCGCGGCCGATCTCAATCTCGTTACTCACCTAACTAGGTTATCAAGATTCCCGGATAATCCCGCTTTTGATAGCGCATTGGCTTTAGGCGATGTTTCTGCGCTGGCTCTGGTGCATGGGGCCGCAAGTGGCACACCGGGACAACAATGCCCTGCCGGCCGGTGAGTAAGATCACCGGATGGCAGGGCCTATGTTGAGCCAGGTTTACCTGGCTGCCTTGGATGCAAGCTTCTTGGCGGTCACGGCCAAGGAGGTGGCGGCTTGCTCTTCAGAATCGGCAATGCGCTCAATCGCGTCAGCCAATACGGCGAAGTGCTCAGCACGCTTGGCGAACTCGGTCTCTGGATCAATCAGGTCCGCGAACGCATCCCACTGCGTGGAGAGCTGCCGGTAAGCATCTACGTGAGCTGCCAGCGGCGCCAGGCCTGGAAGTTCCGCCGCTTCCGAAAGGAACTCCGCGTACAGGCCGCGCAACGCGCCCTCGCCGCTGAAACGCGTGTCGGAGAAGAAACCTGCGAGCTGGTCCAAGCCGTTGGCCAGCGCTTGCTGGCTTGCGAAGATCTGGGACCAACCGGTCTTGGACTCGTTATCGCGCAGTCGCGTGGCCAAGGTGCGCATGCCGGTAATGCCGAAGTTCTTGGCAAAGTGCACTGGAACCCCGGAAAGCTCGCTGGTGCCCAGCAGGCGAGCGGTGGTTTCCCCAATCGCCTCGACGGCATTGGCGGCCAAAGTCTCGGCATTCGGCGAGCGCGAGGACGGGATCCATGCCTGCCAGTGCTTTTCCTTCTTGCGCATCGCACGGGCGATGGCCAGTTCCTTGGGGCTGATGAGGTTCAACGCACCTGAACCGTCATCTACCATCAGGTCCTTCTTGTGCTCGCCAACGACGACGAGATCCAGGGTCTCGGCCTCATCAACCGTGTTGCCGTCAATCCATGGCAGCGCGCTGATTGCCACGCGAACCACCACAGTGCGGCCTGCGTCCAGGGCTGCGTCCATGTATTCGACGGCGCGTTCGGCTGAGCCGGTGGTACGTTCGGTCACCGTAGCACCGCAACGGGCCAGCAGGTTCTGGGTATAGGGTTCCGGGTTGTGGCGGGTCACCAGCGTTACTGCAGTCTCTTCGCCTCCTTCATGGGTGAAAGCCATGAAGCCGATACCGCCGGCAAGGCCAGCGAGCAATGCCTGGCTCAGCGGTTCGCCGGTGTGCTTGTTGGTGACGCCAGCTTGGACTAGGACTCGGTGCCAGAGCGCAGCATCGTACTGGATGACATCTTTTGGCGCTGGGTACTCAGGCAGTTCGTCAGCTGGCGAAGCAGCCGGAGCGTTCTTGCCTTTCTGCTCCTGCGCCTTGGCCTTTTCGCGTGCTTCCTTGGCGTAGTCGCGGGCGGCGGCAGCGCGAGCGGCCCGAGGACTTTCAGGCTTGCCGGCCAAGATGTTCTTGCGCGCGGTGGTGTAGCTCTCCCCCGTGCGCTCCATACGCTGGCGGGTTTGCTTCTTCAGGTTGGCTGGCTGGCCCATGTACTGATTGTCCTTCCGTCACCGGCGCATTGGCGCGAGGTTTCCCGCACGCGCAGGGAAGCGCCGCCATCGAACAAGTCTACGTGTCCGCGGCGAGCGAGTCCCGCGATGTTCTAGTGGGATTGGATACGCCACGGCGCGCGCCAATGCGCGGCGTCAAACTGGGACTAGGACAAAACAAGGCTCCATCTATGCCTGCATGGGGCAGGACAGATGGAGCCTCGAGTCTGTTTGATTTTGTGCTGCTATTCAGGCCGAAGGCATTTGGCGCCTAGAAACCGACTTTGTCGCGCCCCTTGAGCGCCAGCATCTCCCGGGCTTCCTCGGGAGTCGCGACCTCGAAATTCAGTGCTTCCAGTATGGTCCGGATACGGGTCACTTGCTCGGCATTGGAAGCGGCGAGCTGCCCCGGTCCGATCCACAAGGAATCTTCCAGCCCAACACGTACATGCGATCCCATGGCCGCTCCAATGGTAGCTAACGGCATCTGGTTCTTGCCTGCACCGAGGATGGACCATTCGTAGTTCTCTCCCAGCAGGCGGTCAGCCGTGCGGCGCATATGCATCAAGTCTTCCGGATGCGCCCCGATGCCGCCGAGCAGACCGAAAACCGACTGCACGAAAAGCGGGCCACGGGCCAGGCCGCGCTGGTGGAAGTGACTCAGGTTATTTAGGTGGGAAATGTCGTAGCATTCGAATTCGAACCGGGTGTCATTGGCGTTACCGATTTCCAGGATCCTCTGGATATCGGCAAAGGTGTTCTTGAAGACCAGATCCCGTGAATTTTCCAGGCCTTCTCGTTCCCAATCGTGTTCGAACTCCGTGAACCGGTCCAGCATGGGATACAGTCCGAAATTCATTGATCCCATATTGAGCGAAGCGAGTTCAGGTTCGAAGGTTGCCACCGGAAGCATGCGTTCTTCGACGGTCATATGCGGGGAGCCACCGGTGGTGATGTTGACGATGGCGTCGGTGCCGTTCTTGAGCTTCTCCAAGATCGGTTCGAAATGCTTGGGATCCTGAGATGGGCGGCCGTCCTTGGGATCACGCGCGTGCATGTGGACTATGGCCGCGCCAGCCTTGGCGGCGCCAAGCGCAGCTTCGGCAATCTCATCGGCGCTCACCGGCAGGTGCGGCGACATGCTGGGGGTATGGATAGCGCCGGTGACAGCGCTGGTAATGATGACTTTTCGCTTGTTTTTCACAATACGCCTTCCTAGTACAGTTTCTCGGTGTTGCCATCGACTGCCATGGCCTGGCCGTTGATCCGAAGTGCCATCGGGCTGGCCAGGAACACCGCCATATTGGCGATGTCCTCGGCCTCGACCAGCTTGTTGAGCGATGACTGCGCGTGGTACAGATCGGAGACTTCGTCCACCGGACGCTGGAGCATTCGCGCCTTCGCCTCGATTACGGATTGGATGCGCGGGCCATTGACTGCCCCCGGGCAGATGGCATTGACCCTGATTCCTTCACCGCCGAGCTCGATGGCAAGCGTCTTGGTCAGCCCGATCACTGCCCATTTCGATGCCGAGTACGGACTGCGACCTGCCATGCCCAGACGGCCAGCGGCCGAGGACAAGTTGATGATGGATCCCCGGGTGGACTGGCGCAGCAACGGGAGCAAGTGCTTGATGCAGAAGAATTGTCCGTGGACATTAATATCGAAAGTCGTCATCCAATCTTCGGATTCAAGAGTCTCGATAGGCCCGGTAGGACCGGCGATTCCGGCATTGTTCACCAGGACGTCCAGTCCCCCTAGAGACTGCTGGATCTGATCGGGCAATCCACGTACCTGATCTTCATCCGACACGTCGCTCACGGAGGCGGCAAAACCCGCCGACGCGGCGGCACGCACTGCTTCAGGATTGATATCCGTAACGAAGACTTGTGCGCCATGGTTCCTGAACTCTTGAGCGATCGCCAGGCCGATGCCCGCAGCTCCAGCCGTGACGAGAACCCGGAGTCCGTCAAAGTCCATTTTCATGTTATGGGTATTCATTAGAGTTCGTTGCTCCTTAGTTAGATGCCTAGTGGCCGGACACAGCGGCTTTAGCGGGATCCTCGGTGCCTTGCTTGAGCTTGAGAGTGAGCAGTGCGCCAACGGCGCAGATCGCGACAATGAACCAGAGGCCCGACATCTTGCTTCCAGTAGCTTCTTCCATCAGCCCCATGATGTAGGGACCAAGGAATCCGCCGAACAGCCCGACGGTGTTCACGAAAGCAATGCCGCCAGCCAGAGTCGCACCGGAAAGGCGGGTTGCCGGGTAGGTGAACAGGATCGGCTGCAACGCGAAGAAGTTGAACGCGGCTAGCGAGAAGCCGATCAGTCCGAGCACCGGTCCGCCAAGCGCACCGAGGGTGAACCCGGCAACGATGCCGGTCATGGTTGCGCTGGCAACGATCCGCGATCGCGAGCCATTGGTGGCCAGCTTGGGGATCAGCAAGGCGCCTGCGGCAGAGAAGACCCACGGTATCGAGGTGAGCAAGCCGATCTGGATGGTGGATAGCTCTCCGTATGTACCGATGATCGAAGGCAAGAAGAAGCTCAATGCGTAGACTGCGATCTGGTGGGAGAAGTAGATCGCAACGACCAACAGGATCTGCTTGTCCTTGAGAACATGGAGCAGCTTGGAATTTCCAGCAGCCTGCGCGCCAGCGATTTCCTCAGCCGCGATTCGCGCTTCCAAGTCCTCGGCCTCGGCCTGGGTGAGGAATTTAGCTTCGGTGGGCTTGTTGGGCAGGATTTTCCAAACTGCGATAGCCAAGAAGCACGCTGGCAACCCCTCGATGATGAACATCCACTGCCATCCGTGCAACCCGCCAACGCCGTCCATAGTCAGCAGCAGGCCGCTCAGCGGCGCCCCGATGACGTTCGCCAGGGCTACGCCGAGCAAGAAGAGTCCGTTGGCCCGGGCGCGGTCTTTGACGACAAACCACTGGGTGATGAAGTAGATGACTCCCGGGAATAGGCCCGCCTCAGCGATGCCCAGCAGCATGCGCAGGATATAGAAGGACCATTCCCCCTGGACCAGTGCCATGCAGGCAGACAGGATTCCCCAAGTGATCATGATCCTCATGATCCAGAACCGTGCGCCGACCTTGTGCATGATCAGGTTTGAGGGAATCTCCGAAAGCGCGTAGGTCAAGAAGAACAGCCCGGCACCCACGCCGTACGCTGTAGCCGAGATACCCAGATCGATTTCCAACCGGTCTTTGGCCATGCCGATATTCGTGCGATCAATGAAAGCCATGACATAGGCTGCGATCAGCAGCGGCATGATGCGCCGGAAAATCAGCTTGTTGAGTATTTCCGGTGAGCGCATCCGACGTGTCGCGTTGGTAGTTTGCACGGTCAGTTCCTTCCGCATGCAGGCATGACGAGTAGAGGGCACCAGGCCCTTGGCTTTGAGAATGTCTAGTGGTGAGCTAGAGGGCAGGCATTCGCCCTGTAGCAGGGCACCCGCAAGTCCTACCGATATGGAGGCTGTGCTCGCAGATCGTGTGCTTGTAGGTGTTCCGCGGCTCGACGATCTGTTCCAGGAGTAGCTCGAAGGACCTTTCCGCCATGTCTTTCACCGGCTGGACAATTGTTGTCAGCCCGATGATTTTCGAGCGGCTGTGCCTGAGTCCGTCACAGCCGACGATCGCGACATCCTGTGGAATGCGCAGGCCCAGCGACAGCGCATGCTCCATGACACCAATGGCAATTTCATCCGATCCGCAGACCACAGCCCGTGGCGGATGCGCCGAGCTGAACAATCTTTTGGCGGCCAGCTGCCCGCCTTCCGAACTGAGCTTGGTACTGATCAGGCGTTCTCCCGCAACCCGGATACCCCTTTGCTGGGCAACCCGGACAAAAGCCTGTTCGCGCAACAAAGACGCAGTAGAGGAACGCGGCCCGATGACAGTGGCCACCTCCGAATAGCCGTGATCCAGAACGTGGGACATGAGTTCCCCCGCAGCCGCGTCGTCATCGATCCCGACGAAATCACCAGGCAGATGCTCGGAATTGCGCGACAGGCAGACATAGGGAATTCGTTTCTGGCGAAAGGTCCTCAGAGAACGCGAATCTTCCTTGATTGCAGCGGCGATAATGACGCCATCAACATTCCGGGCAGCCAGGGTACGAGCAACTTGATCCAGCGCCTCGGGGTCGTCCCCCGTTGTTGCGACAAAGACATCGAACCCGGCCGCGGCGGTGGCATTGATGATGTGCTGTGCCCAGATCGTATACATCTGGTTCACGATGTTCGGCAGCACTAGGCCGACCACGCGGGTCAGAAGCGGGTCCTGCTGCTGCCCATGGTTGGCGGGACGGTAGCCAAGTTCGTTCGCCACCTTCAGCACATGGCGCCGGGTCTCAGGCGAGGCACCGGGTCGACCGTTCATGATGTAGCTGACCGTTGCAGAAGAGACCCCTGCAGCTCGGGCAACAGCAGCAGCGGAGACACGCGCTGGTCGAAGCGATAAATGCGACTGCGTGGTCAACGCGCACCTCCATTGGTGAAATCGGATAAGAACCTGCGAATGCTTGTGATCACCATTACATGGCATGGAAATACGTTAAGCAACATTAAGCTTCAAAAGCTAAATCTTCTGAATCACCTTATTCATGCACCTGAAGCACCGGGTGCAACCGGAGATAGGACGCCTAGCCACTTACGATTGCTTAATGCCGAACCGCACTAGTAGCGTCCTCGAAAGGATGTGACGGCAGTCATATTCCTCTCCAGCAAATTGATCGGCCTACTCTTGGAGGTGCACGATGCTCACAACCGCAATGAAGCCTGTGACTCGTCTTGTCGAACGATGGATGCCCTCAGCAATGGTATTCGCCGTCCTGCTGACGTTGATCGTGATGCTCATGGCCTTGACGATGACCGACTCGTCTCCGGTCGCCGTGGTGAATGCTTGGGGCGAAGGATTGACAGGGCTACTGGCCTTCATCACGCAGATGTGCCTGGCCCTGCTCTTCGGGCATGCACTGGCCCATACCCGCCAGGTCCAGGGGGTGCTGTCGAAAGTATCAAGCATTCCAAAGAACGCGGTGCAGGCCTACGCCTGGGTCACCCTGCTGACCTGCTTGGTGTCCTGGGCCCAGTGGAGCCTGGGACTAATCGTCGGAGCGATTCTGGCCAAGGGTATCGCCACCAGCTGCCGCGAACGCGGCATCAAAGTCCACTTCCCTTTGTTGGTCGCTGCTGCCTACACCGGCTTTATTCCCTACCATATGGGATATTCAGGGGCAGCCCCGCTGACTTCGGCCACTCCTGGCAGCTTCATCGAGGAATTCCTGGGTGCTCCGGTCCCGGTCACGGAAACGGTCTTCAGCTGGTGGAATATGACTGGCCTGCTCATCATGATTCCCGCGCTGGTCATCGGCATGGTGATGTCCCGGCCTAAGACCGACGAGGAGATCCTGGAGATCCCGCTCAGCAACCCGGATTCCCAGACGGAGGCCCGTCAAGCTGGGAAACCGGAAAGCCCGGCAGATTGGATTGAATCCAAGCGCTACGTCACGACCGGACTGGGACTACTGCTCAGCGTCTTCATCGTCGGGCACTTCATGCGCCTGGGCTTCGTTTTGACCTTCGACATCGTGAACTGGTCGATGCTCGCGATCATCCTCTTGCTGGTTGACTCCCCTGTAGCGTTGGCCGGGCTGATCAAGAACGCTTCGACAGTCACCGGCGAAGTGCTGCTGCAGTATCCGCTGTACGCCGGCATCCTGGGGATCGTGACAACGACGGGACTGATCACCGTGCTCAGCGATGCGTTCATCTCGATGTCCAACGCGAACTCATTGCCGATTGTCGCCTTCCTCGCCGCCGGCTTGGTAAACATCTTCGTGCCCAGTGGTGGCGGCCAATTCGCCATTCAGGGACCGATTTTCATCGAAGCGGCCAACGCCTTGGGCACGGATCCCGCCTTGATCATCATGGCAATCGGTTACGGCGACACCTGGACCAACATGATCCAGCCGTTCTTCGCATTGCCGATCTTGGCGATCGCGGGGCTCGGAGTGAGATCCATCTTGAAGTACACCTTTGTTTCATTGGTCATCAGCGGTGCGGTATTCCTCTTCATCTTGCTGTTGCCCACCTACATTTTCTAACGAGCACGCAAACAAGGAATTCCCATGAGTCTTGAACAGTTTTCACTGGCCAACCGTCACGTTTTGGTGACCGGAGCTGGCCGCGGCATCGGGCAGGCTATGGCACTGGCAGCCGTCAAAGCCGGCGCACGTGTCAGCGCAGTGTCCCGCACGGAGTCCCAGCTGGAGCAAACACGGCAGCTTGCCGGACTCGATGGGCAACGCCTGCACACCTATACCTGGGATGTAGCGCAAACCGGCAAAGCCAATGAACTTGTAGACCTTGCCGAAGGCAACGGTCTGGTTGATTCCGTGATCCATGCTGCGGGTGTGCAGCTGCGCAAGCAGGCCATCGATTTGGATCCTGAGGAATGGCGATGGGTACAGAAGGTCAATGCCGAAGCCCCTCTGTTCCTCAGCACCGAGATCGCGCGGCGGGAGATCTCCCGCGGCAGCGCGGTCGGAAGCCACGTCTTCCTCTGCTCCCTGGCAAGCACCATTGGGCTGCCCAATGTCGCACCATACGTCATGTCGAAGTCAGCCGTACTCGGAGCTGTCCGCGCGCTGTCCCGGGAATGGTCGCAACAAGGCATCCGCGTGAACGGCATTGCTCCCGGATACGTCCAAACGCAGCTCACTTCAGATCTCCTGGCCAAACCGGCAGACAGAGAACGAATCCTCTCACGGATCCCGATGAATAGGCTGGGGCACACTGATGACTTTGCCGGACCGGTGGTTTTCTTGCTTTCGGAAGCATCCCGGTACATCACTGGACAGATGCTCAACGTCGACGGTGGCTGGCTGGCCTCCTGAATCGGCTAGCAGAGATGCGAAAAACCCCATCGCCTCTGGCAATGCGCCAGTGGTGATGGGGTTTTCCGCATCAGATGAGCCTTAGCGCGAACGGTAGTTCGGTGCCTCAACGGTCATCATGATGTCGTGCGGGTGCGATTCCTTCAGGCCTGCTGCGGTGATGCGGACGAACTTGCCGCGTGCCTTCAGCTCGGGAACGGTGCGTCCGCCCACGTAGAACATGGTCTGGCGCAGGCCGCCCACGAGCTGGTGGGTGACAGCCGACAGCGGGCCGCGGTAAGGGACCTGGCCTTCGATGCCTTCAGGGATCAGCTTCTCGTTCGATGGCGCGTCAGCCTGGAAGTAGCGGTCCTTGGAGTACGAGGTGTTCTTGCCACGGGTTTCCATTGCGCCCAGCGAGCCCATGCCGCGGTAGGCCTTGAACTGCTTGCCGCCCATGAAGACCAGATCGCCTGGGGACTCAGCGGTACCTGCCAGCAGGGAGCCGAGCATGACCGAGTCGGCGCCGGCCACCAGGGCCTTGCCGATATCGCCCGAGTGCTGCAGGCCGCCGTCAGCGATCAATGGAACGCCAGCTGGAATAGCGGCCTTGGCTGCTTCGTAGATAGCGGTAACCTGGGGAACGCCCACGCCGGCAACGATGCGGGTGGTGCAGATGGAGCCCGGGCCAACGCCGACCTTGATGGCGTCAGCGCCAGCATCGATCAGTGCCTTGGCACCGTCATAGGTGGCTGCCTGGCCGCCGATGATGTCCACGTGCGCGGCCGCTGGATCCTTCTTCAGGCGTGCAATCATCTCCAGCACGCCCTGCGAGTGGCCATTGGCGGTGTCGACAACCAGTGCGTCAACTCCGGCGTCGATCAGGGTCATGGCACGCTCGTAGCCTTCGCCGAAGAAGCCAACAGCAGCTGCAACACGCAGACGGCCTTCGTCGTCCTTGGTCGCCAGCGGGTACTGCTCGGCCTTGTCGAAGTCCTTGACGGTGATCAAGCCGGTGAGCTTGCCGTCGTTATCGATGAGTGGAAGCTTCTCGATGCGGTTCTTGGACAGGAGCTCGATTACCTTCTCTGGAGCTACACCGTCATGAGCGGTCACCAGCGGCATGCCGGTCATCACTTCGTAGACCTTGGTGGTCATGTAGCGTTCGCGAGGAACAAAGCGGGTGTCGCGGTTGGTGATGATGCCCAACAGCTTGCGGTTCTCATCTACCACTGGCAGACCGGAGACGCGGTACTGAGCGCACAGCTCATCCCATTCAGCCAAGGTGGCACCCGGGTGCACAGTGACTGGGTCGGTGATCATGCCCGACTCGCTGCGCTTAACCTGGTCAACCTGCTTGGCCTGGGACTCAATGGAAAGGTTGCGGTGGATCACGCCGATACCGCCCTGGCGTGCCAGCGCGATTGCCATGGGTGCTTCGGTCACCGTGTCCATTGCAGCGGAGCTGATGGGCACCTGGATGTTGATGCGCTTGGTGAAGCGGGTGGTGGTGTCCGCCTCCGAAGGAATCACATCCGTCGGGCCGGGCAACAGCAGAACGTCGTCGTAGGTGAGTCCTTCAAAGGCAAAGGGGTTGAACTCAGTCACGGGGGAACCTTTCGGGGCGACAGCGGAGGTTGATTAAATGGTAGAGCTCTTTTGGCGTTCCGGTTATTCCTTCGTGGCGCACTGTGTTCAACCTCATGCCCCATCCCGCATCAGGGGTGACTTATTCCCAGTTTGTTGCTTCCTTGAAAGAAGAAGCGAACTGGCGCTTGGCACTGAGCACGAAGGTCTTGGACAGGTGCGAATCATCCAGGTACGTCAAGACGTTGCCAATGACAGCTTTGCAGACCCCCTCGGGGCAGAGCAACCCCGTCATGTCCAGGGAAACAACCTGGTCGCCATAATCATTGGAATCCAGGAATTGCTCCACTGGATTCACGCTGTTCAATGCGTAGCCGGCCGAACCATCGCAGTTGGCAGGAAGTCCCTTGTTCGAATCCACGCATTCCGGAATGGAGTAGGTATAGCGCGGGGTATCGCGCATCGCGATGACCCGGCTTCCGGCATCGAGCAGCGGCTGGATCATCTCGGCGTAGTTGTCCACCAGGATCTCCTGCTCCCCCGGGCTGCGAAGCATGTCATCAGGGTCCGCTACGGTCTTGCTGGCCGTGGTCAGCACCATCTGCGGAGCCAGGTCCGCTACATATTCCTGCGCCGCGTCCTGGAAGCCGGAGCAGGCTTCTTCCACGCGGTCCGCATCGGAGCCGTAGCGGCAACCCGGTTCGTACACCAGGATCCAGCTGCCGCCAGCTTCCTCGATCATTGCCGAAGCCGCCGCGGACCAGTGCTGCATGTGCGAATCGCCCAGCAGTACCAGGTCCGGCGCTCCCCCGTCGAAAGTACCGCCCTGCTCGCAGAAGTGGATGCGCTCGTCGTCTGGAGCGTTCGCCCCTTCGCAGACATCGCCGGGAGTCTGCCATTCGCTATCCAGTTCGGTCGCCAGCGGCAGGGTCAAAGCCGCAGGTGACGGATCCCAGTCATCTTCGGCGTTGGCCCCGGGGTTGTCGGTGGCGGTCTGCGCCGCGGCCATGGCCCTGCGGTGCTCGACGTTGTTCTCCCAGGCCATCACCGGAAGGCTGGCTACGCCAAGCCCCACAGCGACCACGGCAAACTGGGCAATGAGCTTGAACCCGGTTTGCGGAATCAGGCGCGAGAAGCTGGCACTGGCTTGCCAGGCGATGGCCGGTTTCTCGACGAACTTGGTGGTGGCCCATGAAGCGAGGATCGAGGCAAGAATCAAGACACTGCCGGCAGCGAAGGAGGCCTTCTCGTTCCCGGAGACCTCAAGGTAGAAGACCAGCAACGGCCAGTGCCACAGGTACATGCCGTAGGACAGGTCGCCCAGCTTTACCAGCGGGGGCAAGGAAAGCAGGCCCGACGGGTTGGCCCAGCTGCGCGGTGCCGGAGCCGAGATCACCAAGGCGGCGGCGACCGTGGGCACCAAAGCCATGAAGCCCGGGAACTGCCCCTGCACATCCAGTACGGCGCCACTGCCTATGACGGTAGCCAGGCCGGCCCAGCCTCCGATGCGGCGGATCTTCTCGGGCAGGCTGGAGAGCCACGGCAATGCCAAGGCGAGCAGCGAACCGAGGGCGAATTCCCATAGGCGCGCGCCCGTGTGGAAGTAGGCCACCTGCTGGTTGGTGGCGGTGATGTGAATGGAATACGCGAGCGAGCCGAGGAAGATGGCTCCGAAGGCGCCGCCTGCTACGGCGGCGAAGCTGTGCCGGGAGAAGAGCTTCTTCCAGAGCAGTGCGCTGCCGGCAAGAACCAGCGGCCAGATGATGAAGATCTGTCCCTGGACAGACAGGGACCAGAAGTGCTGCAGCGGCGAGGCGGCGGCTGTGTTGAAGGCGTAGTAGTCCACCTGGTGATCCGAGAGGTACCAGTTCTGCCAGTAGAACAGCGCGGCATTGGACTGGTCGATCAGCTCCAGCCAGCGCGTACTAGGCAGGATGATCCATGCCGCGATGACCACGCCAATGATGACTACCGCCGCTTGCGGTATCAGGCGCGAGAATCGATGCAGCCAGCCGTCGAGCAGAGGCGGGCGCTGCCCGCGGGCGATGCGCCGTGCGGTGGAAGAAGTGAGGAAGAAGGCGGAGAGCATCAAGAAGATGTCCACACCGCCGGAGACCCGGGAGAACCAGATGTGATAGCACATCACCAGCAGGACTGCGAGGGCGCGAAGTCCCTGCAAATCAACTCGGAAACCGGCACGCTGGGTGCTTGTCCGAGACTGATCCAAGGTATGGCTCACTGGCTGCGCTTTCTTCGGGGACAGGTAATTGTCCTCGGCGTTTTCTACTTGATTCACGTCAGACAACCAACCATCTTATCAATTCGCCATGGCCACACCGTGCGAGTTGACGCTGCTGCCGCTGTAAAGCAGCGTATATAGATTGACCGTATTGGCCTGACCTGCTCAGGATTAGCTGTCGAAATTCGAGAACTGGCGCAAAGTTCCACGGCGGTTTGCCGCCCAGCCATCGTCGGCACGGCGGCAAATTGTTGCTTGGCCAGGTGAGCGAAGTCAATCCGCGCATTCTGAAACAACAGCTTTCTTGATTAGACTCATGAATAACTCTGATCAGTTCTAGCCGAGGGGCTCCCGGGTGACGTCTTCAACTCCTATGCCAGGACGACGCGAACGCAACAAGCAGGCGAAGCTTGAACGGATCATCTCCGCGGCCAGCGAACTCTTCGCGGCACACGGTGTCGATGAGGTCACCACGCAGCAGATCGCCGACGCGGCGGATATCGGAACCGGAACCCTTTTCCTCTACGCCAAGTCCAAATCCGAGCTGCTGCTCATGGTGCAGAACCACCGCTACGAACGCTCCTTGGAGCAAGGCATCGAGGCCTCTAAATCAGCAAAGACCGCGCTGGAGGCAACGATGGCCCTTTTGGTACCGATCATCGACTGCAATCGGAAGCATGTCGACAACGGGCGCTTTTATCTGCGCGAAATGGTTTTTGGCGATTCGGCGGAACCGCATCATGCCGAAGCCCTGCGCATAGCGGCGTTGACCGAACAGGCGATTGCCGAGCTCCTGGGCACGCATAGGAATCTGGAGGCGCCGGAGGCAGCCACGATTGCGCGGGCCATCACTTCCATCCAGTTCCTGGCGATGGCTACTGCTGCGGACCCGGCACTGGCCACAGCTGAAGTCGCCCGGGGCATCCGCGCTCAGATTGCTGCAATCCTCCCCCACTGACGAGCAAAGCGCGCCCACCGCCCAGGCGAACGCGCTCGCTTTACTTCTGCTGCATGGTGATGACGGTCTTGCCGCGCCGGCCACCAGCCTCCATCGATTCAAGGGCCTCTGCAGTTTGCGCAAAACCGAAGACCTGGCCCACCACGGGCGTCAGGACCCCGGAGTCCACCAGTTCGGCAATGCCTCGCAGCTGCTGGCCGCTGGGCTTCATGAAGAGGAACTCGTACCCGACACCCAGCTTCTTGGCCTTCTTGAGAACTGACCGGCTTAGCGCGCGGACCGCCAAGCCCATCACCGGATTCAGCCCTGCTTCCTTGGCGAATGCCGGAGTCGGCGGACCCGAGATGCCGATGACCTTCCCTCCAGGGCGCAGAACTCCCAGCGACTTGGCAAGCGTTTCGCCGCCCAGGCTGTCAAGCACCAGGTCATAGCCCGAGATACTTACCTGGAAATCCTCGGTCTTGTAGTCGATGACTTCATCGGCTCCGAGATCCTGCAAGAATTCGGCGTTCGTCGCCGACGCTGTTGTCGCGACGTAAGCGCCCAGGTGCTTGGCCAGCTGGATGGCGATGGTTCCGACGCCGCCAGCGCCAGCGTGGATGAGTACTCGCTGCCCCGGCTGCAGATTTCCCCGCTCAACTAGTGCCTGCCACGCAGTCAGTGCAACCAGGGGCAGCGAGGCCGCTTGCACCAGGTCGATGGAGACAGGTGCCTTCGCAATATCCATTTCATTCACGGCCATGCGCTGGGCGAAAGCTCCGATCCGATGATCTCGAGGGCGGGCAAAAATCTGGTCCCCTACCGTAAAGCCGCGGACTCCTGAGCCGAGCCCGATCACGGTCCCTGCGACGTCGTGGCCGAGAACCAGCGGCATCTTGTAGGGCAGGATTGCCTTGAATTCGCCTGCGCGGATCTTCTCGTCAAGCTGGTTGACGCCAGCGGCCGCAATCTCGATGAGTACCTCCCGCTCCCCCAACTCAGGTTCAGCGACCTCGGCCTGCACCAGGGCACCCTTGTAGTTTTCGAGAACGAACGCGTGCATGGAAGATCTCCTGTACGGATATGAAATGGGCATCAATCTTTGACTGAGTTCAATTATGAGCGCACTCATTTATCGTGTCAATGAGCTGGGTCACCCCGGGTGGATCGTTTTCTGAGAACAAAAAGCCGCCGCTGGATCCAGGAGATAAATCCTGGATCCAACGGCGGCTTTCGCTCACGAAGCAATGCTTCGGTGACGGGCTAAACCCTAGTGGCCGTGCGCCTCTTCAGCTTCTTCAGCCTTCTCTGCCACCAAGGTCTCGGTGGTCAGAACCAAGGCCGCGATCGATGCTGCGTTGCGCAGTGCCGAGCGGGTTACCTTGACTGGGTCGATGACGCCTGCGTGCAGCAGGTTCTCGTAGACACCGGTCTTGGCGTTGAAGCCTTCGTTGGCTGGGGACTCCGCCACCTTGGAAGCAACTACCGCACCGTCGAAGCCGGCGTTGGTAGCGATCCAGAAGAGCGGCTGCACCAGCGCGCGGCGGACAATCGCAACGCCTGCTGCTACGTCGCCTTCGGTGGCTGCGATGCGGGCATCGGTATCCAGCGAAGCCAGCGCGTCGACCAGGGCGGTACCGCCGCCGGCAACGATGCCCTCTTCCAGGGCAGCACGGGTGGAGGACACAGCATCCTCGATGCGGTGCTTGCGTTCCTTCAGCTCGACCTCGGTGGAAGCGCCCACCTTGATCACGCCGATGCCGCCGGACAGCTTGGCCAGGCGCTCGGACAGCTTCTCGCGGTCCCACTCCGAATCGGTGCGGTTCAGCTCAGCCTTCAGCTGGGCTACGCGCTCTGCGACATCTTCCTCGGTGCCAGCGCCATCAACGATGGTGGTGGAATCCTTGGTGATGGTCACGCGGCGTGCCGAGCCGAGTACCTCGGTGCCAACCTGGTCCAGGGACAGGCCCAGTTCCGGGGAGACAACCTGGGCACCGGTGAGGATAGCCAGATCCTGCATCATTGCCTTGCGGCGGTCGCCGAAGCCTGGAGCCTTGACGGCTACCACGTTCAGCAGGCCGCGCAGCTTGTTGACCACCAGGGTGGAAAGGGCTTCGCCCTCGACATCCTCGGCGATGATCAGCAGCGGCTTCTTCGCTTCCAGGACCTTTTCCAGCAGTGGCAGGAATTCTGCCACGGTGGAGATCTTGGCTGGGTTGATCAGGATCAGTGCGTCTTCCAGGACAACTTCCTGGCGCTCCTGGTCGGTGATGAACTGTGGCGAGAGGTAGCCCTTGTCGAACTGCATGCCTTCGGTCAGGACCAGCTCGGTAGCGGTAGTCGAGGACTCCTCGATGGTGATCACGCCATCGGTGCCCACGGTCTTGAAGGCCTTGGCCAGCAATTCGCCGATTTCATCCGACTGCGCGGAGATCGCGGCTACGTTAGCAACCTTGTCCTCTACGGCAACGGCGTTAGCGGCCAATGCGTCCGAAACGATCTCCACAGCCAGTTCAATGCCCTTGCGGACATCGCCCGGAGCGGCGCCTGCGGCGACGTTCTTCAGGCCTTCCTTGACCAGGGCCTGAGCGAGCACGGTGGCGGTGGTGGTGCCGTCGCCTGCTACGTCATTGGTCTTGGTGGCTACTTCCTTGGCCAGCTGCGCGCCAAGGTTCTCGTATGGATCTTCCAGATCGATCTCACGCGCAATGGTGACACCGTCATTGGTGATGGTCGGGGCGCCCCAGGTCTTGGCAAGCACCACATTGCGGCCGAGTGGGCCGAGGGTGACCTTCACCGTGTTTGCGAGCTTATCAATGCCCGCTTCGAGGGCGCGTCGCGCTTCCTCGTTGAATGCTAGCTGCTTAGCCATGCATTTTCTCCTGAAACTTTAGAGAGGTTGGCGTTACTTTACGACGACTGCCAGTACGTCGCGAGCCGAGAGCACCAGGTACTCTTCGTTGCCGACCTTGACCTCGGTTCCGCCGTACTTCGAGTACAGGACTACGTCGCCTTCTGCAACGTCCAGGGGAATGCGGTTGCCGTTGTCATCGATGCGGCCTGGGCCTACGGCGACTACGGCGCCTTCCTGTGGTTTTTCCTTAGCGGAGTCTGGGATGACCAGGCCCGAAGCGGTGGTGGTTACGGCTTCGACCTGCTTGATGACAATGCGGTCTTCGAGCGGCTTGATGGAGACAGACATGGTCTCTCCTTTTCGTGTATGAACCAATGGTTGTAGGGGTGCGCCCTATGGCATTGGACCAACCGTCGTCGCGGTGCCAGTTGGTGGTATCCAGTCAGGCGGTGTGTAACGCTGCAAGCTGCAGATGCAACTTCCATCGTGACACCCACACATGACTTTAGGACGAGCTTTAGCACTCGGTCAAGGCGAGTGCTAATCATTGCCCTACTTCTTCACACCGGTTCGCGCAGAGCGCACAGCCGCGGACTCTTCGATATCCTCCGGAGCGTCCAGATCCATCTCGGTGAGCTTGACCATCTTGGACTTGGTCACCATGCGGTGCACCAGCCACAGTCCGAGGAACAGCGGCAGCCCGATATAGGCCGAGAGCACTTCCAGCCCGTGGCCGGCCAGCACCGCTTGGTAGTTCTGACCGACGATCACGGCAATCAGCATCAGGAAGGCCACGATGGGTCCTAGCGGGAAGAGCGGGGCCAAGTAGGGCAGGTCCTTCACGCTGTAGCCCTGGGCGAGATAACCGCGGCGGAAGCGGTAGTGGGATACGGCAATACCCACCCAGACGATGAACCCGCACAGCCCCGAGACATTCAGCAGCCAGGTATAGGCCGCACCCTGGCCCACCAGGGCGGTGAGGAACCCGAAGAGGCCTACCGCAGCGGTGGCCAGCAGAGCCATGATCGGCACGCCGCTGGAGTTGGTGCGCCCGAAGATCTTCGGAGCCTTGCCATCGTGGGCCATGGAGTAGAGCATGCGGGTTGAGGCGTAGAGCCCCGAGTTGCCAGCCGAGAGGATGGCGGTGAGAATGACCGCGTTCATGGCAGCAGCGGCAAAAGCGATGCCGGCCCGCTCGAAGACCAGGGTGAAGGGCGAGGAAGCCACGTCGGCTTCGCCGCTGGCCAGCAGGCTCGGGTCGGTGAACGGAATCAGGCAGCCGATGATGAAGATGGCACCGATGTAGAAGAGCATGATGCGCCAGAACACCCGGCGGATGGCCTTGGGCACTTCGCGGCGCGGATCCTTGGCTTCGCCTGCGGCGACACCCACCAGCTCGGTGCCCTGGAAGGAGAATCCGGCAATCATGAAGACCGAGACGATGGACAGCCAGCCGCCATGGAAGACATCCTTGCCTTCGCGCCAGTTGGCCAGCGGATCGGTGTGCGCGCCGAGCACCCCGAAGATCATCAGAACGCCGGCGGCCAGGAAGGCGATGACGGTGACCACCTTGATCATGGCCAGCCAGAACTCGCCTTCGCCGAAGGCCTTGGCGGACAAAGCATTCAAGGCGGTCAAGGCCACCAGGAAAGAGCCGGCCCAGACCCAACCGGGGACATCAGGCAACCAGAAGCTCATCACGATGCCAGCGGCCACCAGTTCCGCTGCAACAGTGATGGCCCAGTTGAACCAGTAGTTCCAGCCGATGGCGAAGCCGAAGGAGGGGGAAACGAAGCGGGTAGCGAAGGTCTGGAAGGATCCGGCCACCGGGATCTTCGCGGTCATCTCGCCCAGGGACTGCATGAGCAGGTACACCATGAGACCCACCGCGGCGTAGGCCAGCAGCGCGCCGCCGGGACCCGCCTGGGCAATAGTGCCGCCGGAGGCCACGAACAGCCCGGTGCCGATGGAACCGCCAATGGCGATCATCTGCAGGTGGCGGCTGCTCATGCCGCGCTTGAGCTGGTTCTGCACCAGGGGTGCGGGATCCACGGCCTTTGGACCGGTTGTCGACGTCACTGTCGTTCGCTGCATAGGTTTCATCACAGGTGCCATACAACACCAGTTCCACAGGGGAATGCGACGTGGATCACTTCAGGTCTTGCGGAGGACATGCAGCCGCTCGCAGCAAGCGGGGCGACTTGGTCCAGCGAACCGCTTCCTAGTGGCGGAGAACTGTAAAACAGCGATAGGGCTACTCGTTAGCCAGATGATCCAATTAGCAACAAGCATTACTCTCTCTAACGAAATCAATGCCTATGAGATAGCGATACTTAGTCTTTTCGTTTCAGGGCTTCACATCTCCCGGCTTCGAACTGCTCTTGGCGCAACTGCTGGGCGGCCGGATCCCGGAGCTTGGCGAAGCCCGCTTGGCGATTCTGTGAATTCTGAATGTGACGCGTTTTTGTCACATAGATCACTGGCCCTGCGGGCTGGGCACACCGAGAGGGCCAGTCTGTTCCAAGACGCATCAACGATAGTCTTGGATCATGGCCCAGGCTTCAAATGACTCTACGCTCAATGAACAATTCGCCGCCCTGCTTTCGGAAGACGGCTGGAAGCTGCTTTCCACCATCGACCCGTCCATGGTGGCCACCAAGGATGCTGCTTGGTCGCTGAATGAGAAGCTGCGCAAGGAAGGCCACGACGCCCAGGTGGTTCGCGCCGTCATGGCGCAGGCCGAGCTGCGTTTCCGGGCGAGGGTGAAATTCGGCCCCTTTGCAGACTCGTTGATCTTGACCCCGGCCGGACTGGAGCAGGCCACGCGCCTGACCATCGCCGGGCTGCATGCCCGCCGCTACACCAATGCCGGTTCCACCCACGTCGCAGACCTCGGATGCGGCATCGGCACCGACTCCATTGCGCTGGCCAGCGCTGGCCTGCAGGTCACCGCAGTAGAGCTGGATGAAACCACCGCGGCAGCCACAACCTTGAACCTGATGCCCTTCGACAATGCCACCGTGATCCACGGCAGCGCCGAGGACACCGATCTGACCGGGATTGACGGCGTCTGGCTGGATCCAGCCCGGCGTACCGACGTGAAGGGAAGCACCCGCCGACTCTTCGACCCCGAGGCGTTTTCCCCGCCCCTGTCTTTCGTGGAGAAGCTGGTGGACTCCGGGCTGGACGTCGGAGTGAAACTCGGTCCGGGCCTGCCCCATGAAGCGATTCCGGCGAACGCCGAGGCTGTCTGGATTTCGGACCACGGCTCGGTCATCGAGGCCTGCCTCTGGTTCGGCAAGCTCAAGCGCAAGGACATCGCCCGTGCCGCGCTGGTCATCGACAAGGACGGCGCCCACGAGTTGGCCAGTGCAGCTGCCGCGGCAAATGATCAGCCAGCCCCGGTAGGCGAATTGGAAGCGCACATCTACGAACCCGATGGCGCAGTGATCCGTTCCCACCTGATCTCGACCTTGCTGGAGCGCACTGGCGGCCACCTGCTCGATGAGCACATCGCCTACTTCACCCATAACCAGCAGATTTCCACGCCGTTTGCCCGCGGATACAAAGTCATGGCAGTGCATGACTACAACGTGAAGAAGCTGCGCAGCTGGGTGAAATCCAACGGCATCGGCACATTGGATATCAAGAAGCGCGGAGTCGACGTCACGCCCGAAGAATTGCGCCGCATTTTGCTGGCAGGCTCCCCCAAGAGCGCCAAGAACAAGGCAACGCTGATCCTGGCTCGCCTCGGCGACAAACGCGTAGCTTTCGAGGTCATCCCGCACTAGTCTGGGGTGACGCAGGTCCCACCGGAGCATTGTCCCGGCAGGAGCGGCGCAATACATACAATGAGTATGGAGAAACATCGAGGAATCGGTGGACGCTCCATCCACTTTGTTCGGCTCCGGAGCATTCCGTCCGAGACGTCATCAATAGGAGCGCCGTGCAGAAAATCGAGTTCGCCCACTCTTCCCAATCCACTATCGGTGTCGAATGGGAAATCGCCTTGGTCAATCGCGAAAGTGCGGACTTGTGCTCGGTTGCCGAGAGTATCCTTGACCAGCTCAAGGATGAGGCCGGTCTTGACCGCGAAGATGAGCATCCGACAGTGAAGCCGGAATTGTTGATGAATACCGTGGAGGTGGTCACCGGTGTCCATACCAACGTGGCAGACGCGGCTGAGGAACTGCGCACCAACGTGCGCATGCTCAACGAGGTCGCCGGAAACCACGGCGTGGACCTGTATTCCGCGGGCTCCCATCCTTTTGCCGCGCCGACCTTGCAGCCGGTGACGGACAAGGACCGCTATGCCAAGCTGATTGACCGCACCCAGTGGTGGGGCCGCCAGATGGTGATCTACGGCGTGCACGTGCACGTGGGCTTGGACGATCGCGAAAAAGCGCTTCCAATCACTGACGGTTTGATCAACTACCAGCCGCATTTCCAAGCACTCAGCGCCTCCTCCCCGTACTGGGGCGGGGAAGACACCGGCTACGCTTCGCAGCGTTCGCTGATGTTCCAGCAGCTGCCAGCTGCCGGGATCCCCTTCCACTTCGATTCATGGTCCGAATACGAATCCCACGTTGCAGACATGCTGCATACCGGGGTTATTGATGATGTCTCCGAGATCCGCTGGGATGTGCGTCCGGTACCTCGTTTGGGCACCGTGGAAATGCGCATCTGCGATGGCGTGAGCTCTCTGGATGACATTGCCGCTTTTACCGCACTGACCCAGTGCCTGGTGCACGACATGTCGCTATCCATCGAAGCCGGCTACAAGATTCCTGTTATGCCGGCCTGGTTCCGAGTGGAGAACAAGTGGCGCGCCGCCCGCTACGGGCTGGATGCCATCATCATCCTCAACGCCCAAGGCGACGAGATGCTGGTGACCGACCACCTGCGCTCAGAGGTCAAGCGCCTGGCACCGATTGCCGAGCAGCTGGGATGCGCCGAGGAACTGCAGGGCATAATCCGTTTGATCGAACGCGGGGCGGAATACCAGTTGCAGCGCAATACCTTTGCGGCTTCGGGCGGGGACTTCAAGGCAGTGGTGCAGGAAAACGTCCGGCGCATGAAGGCTGTTTAGTCCGGGCAGCGCCCTCGAAGTCAGGAATTAAGGCATCCAGCTCATGCAGTAATCAAGATTCTTGATAACAGTTCGAGCTGCTGCTTCGGGATCGCCTGCTTCGATTGCGTCTACCAGTGATTCGTGGCCCTCGTGCAGGCAGCCATCGAATCCGTCGGAAAGCCTCTGGACCATCTTGGTTCCGTGGAAAACATCCCCGAAGCTCTCATAGATCTCATGCATCAGCGGAACACGGGAAGCCCGCGCCACTTCCAGATGGAATTTCCAGTCGGCTTTCGCCCACGCAGGATAATCCCGGTTTCCCCATGCTTCGCTTCGCTGGCCCAGCAACGCGCGCAACTGTTCGACTACTTTTGCATCAGCGGCTTTGGCAGCGAGCCGGGCCGACTGGGTATCCAGGGCGAATCGCACCTGGAGCACGTCCTGGTCGGAGTGGTCTCGGTACACCCGTTGGGCGGTGCCGCTGATCTCGCTGGTCGCGCGCACGTAGGTGCCATCTCCACGGCGGACCTCGAAGATCCCCGTGCTGGCCAGCGCCTTGATGGCTTCGCGCAAGGTCCCGCGGGAGACGCCCATTTCCGCCATCAGCTCGGGTTCAGCCGGAACGCGGTCCCCCACCTTCCAGCGGCCCTTCGCTACGGCGCTCTGCAGCTTCGCCACAACCTCTTCGGACAAGGGCGGACGCAATGGGGTCTTGCTCATGGCCGCTCCGCTTCAGCCGAGCCGTCCACTTCGATCAACGGATGCGAATCGGCTTCGGTACGCAGGCCGCCCAGCTTGTAGCAGAACAGAAGCTGCACCACAGCGAAGGCGAGGATGATCACCAAGCCAACCGTCCAAGATCCCAATGCGCCCTGCATGAGCCCCAGGGCGAAGGGTCCAATGGCTGCAATCAGGTAGCCGACAGATTGGGCCACCGTGGACATTGCTGTCGTTTCTTCTGCGCTGCCGCCACTGCGGCTGAGCATGAGCATCACCAGCGGGAACACCCCGAAGCCCAGGCCAATGAAGACCGAGCTGATCAAGGACAGTTCTACCGGCAAGAGCAGCAGAGCGATAAAACCGAGTACCGAGCAGCTGGTAGTCAGCACGAAGGCACTGCGCAGCAGGGCCGGCTTCGAAGCCATCCAGAGCATGATCATGACTGCCGGGATGCTGACTCCCTGCACGATGCCCAGCATCAAGCCGGCATCAACTGGCTCCAGCCCGCGCGAAATGAGGATATGCGGCAACCAGCTGACCACGGTATAGACCAGCAGCGACTGGATGCCGAAAACAGTGGTGAACAGCAAGCCCTTGCGCGTGGCCAGTAGCGGCCATGGAGAAACATGCGTGCCCTTCTGAACAGCGGAACGCTTCCCGGAGATGGACAGCGGCACAAAGACCAGCAAAGCCAGGCCGGCGGGAATCGCCCACAAAGCCAATGCCGTCGTCGGCGAACCCGCCTTCACCGCCAGCGGGACGCTGATTGCGGAGGCCAGCGTCGCGCCGATGGACATGGTGGTCGTGTAGGCCGCGGTCATCGACGCGGCGCGGTTCCCGTGGTGCTCTCGAATAAATGAGGGCATGGCCACATTGCAGATGGCCAAGCCGCACATGCCTACCACGGTGCCGGCCAGCAAGGCCCAAGTTGAATCGACAATGCGCAAGGCCAGCCCAGCGGTGAGCAGCAGCAAGGACAGGGCGATGCCCAGTTCCAGTCCGGTCCTGCCGATCACCAAGCTCGTTGCCGCGCCAGCCACGGCAAAGCACAAAACTGGGATCGTCGGCAGCAGCGAAGCGATGAACGTGCCGTACCCCATCATCTCCTGCAGGTCATGGAAGAGCGGAGATGCCGAGGCAATACCCATGCGCAGGTTCAGCCCGACGAGGATCACCGCCGCAACTGCCAGTGCGCTTGCCCGCCAGGGATGCTTGGCGGCTTTGCTGGCAGGAGGCGGGGCCGCGGATTCTGATGCGTTGTCGATCACGTTTAAACATTAGACGTTTGATGTTTCACGCGGCGAATCCTGTGATCCAGCGCACCAGAACCTCGCGGCGTGCCCGCTTCTGTCCGCCAAGTACTGCTGCTCGGGGCCGAACTCCGGCTACGTCGTGCACTTGGCAAGCACCGCAGGATGGCCCGCGACCCGATTTACCCCAAGCCACCCTCGGGCTTCCTGGATCCTGGCAGCAGCCAGCCTCCTATGCGAAGCCCAGCTCGCGCGCCGTGAGATTCTTGTATGACGCTTTCCCGCCGGAGACAAAGAGCTTGATCCCGGCATCAGTGGACAGCGGGAACACGCGATGAGAGTGGACGAGCCGCCCGTCGCCGAAGAACACCTCGACGCTAGAGCGATCCACCAGGATGCGCACGTCGAGTTTCCCGCTCGGTACCTCCAATGGGCTCTTGGATTCGCCCTTATCCCCCGGATGGAAGCCCGGCTTGCGATTCACATAGGCGAACCCGCCGGCCAAATAGAGCCCGGTTGCCACATGGCGCGTTCCGGATACGGCCCGGCACAGCTCGAAACCGATGTTTTCCGGCGGGTTGGCCGGGTCCCACTGCAATTCGCACTGCAGCACATAAGCACTGCTGGAGAACGGGAGAATCTTCTCCCCCGAAACCACAGGGCTGCCGAACTTGGTGGTTGCACGGGCTAGCCTGTCCAGCTGCGCCACCGGAACAGAAGCGAGGTAATTGCCATTCGGTCCGGCAACCATCCGCACCTCGCGCACAATCATGTCGTCTCCGTTGTAGCCATCGGTGGCCATGCTCGGAGCATTATGCGGATAATCCCAGAAGTTGTTCCAGCCAATGGCGCGGCGCATTCCGGGATTTTCGCTGCCATCGGCGTGGTGGTCCGGATAGGTCACCGCGCCGTAGAAGTCGAAGCCCCAATCCAGCCATTGCGGCTCGGCCTGAGAAGCAGTGAAGGCCTTTCCGTCGAAGTCGCCAATCCAGTAGGCGTAGGTAGCGGGCAAATCGCGGGGCTTGCCGTTAGCGCTGGTTCCCAGCACCCAATGCCTGGAACCATCCGAAGCCTGGATCTGGAAGAGATCTGGGCATTCAAGAATGCCCAGAGTGGTGCGCACGAATTCGCTGGTTCTCGTCCACTGCTTCAGATCCGCCGAAGCATAGATTCCGATGCGGTCTCCCTCGGCATTGAGCAGGACCCACTGAGAGCTCTGCTCATGCCAGATCACCTTCGGGTCTCGGAAGGCATCGGTGCCCGGGTTGGCCAGAACCGGTTCGGTCCCTCCGGGTTTGAAGCTGCGTCCCTTGTCGGTGGAGTACCAGAGGTACTGGGCCTGCACGCCATTGGGGGCTTGGGTGACCAAAGCAATCAGCGTGCCCTTCCCGTATCCTGCGGTGTTTTGCTGGTCGATGACAATTGATCCGGACCAGCAGTCCCCGTTGGGGCTCTCATGCTTGCTGATAGCTACGCCGCGGTCAGTGAAATTGACGTGGTCAGTGGTGCTCGCCATGCGCCAGCTGGTCCCATTGCCGCCGAGAATGTAGTCCTCGTTGTAGAGGTAGTAGTACAGGTATTCGCCATCAAGATACACCGGACGCTGCGGGTCGTTCTTCCAATTGTCGGGGACGCTGAAGTGGTAGGTGGGACGGTAGCTCATGGCCGGGGAAACGCCCCTCTTGGTCTTGGAGCTGCCTGCGGGAGCGGCATGGGCTGCATCTGGGCCAACCCCGGCCAGCCCCAAAGCGGTGGCTGCAGCCAGGGTTTTGACAACATTTCTCCGGGAGGCGCTGCCGTAGGCGGCATTCATATCCAGATTCAATTCATTTCGCTTTCGCCGGCCAGCACCCAGTGCTGGCGTGATTCATCGATCATGTGCTTTTTCAGGGTGGTGCTGGCCGACCAGCGGTGGATCTGTTCACGCAGGGCCGCGCGCTTCGACGCATCCTGGCTGCTGTCGCGGTCCGGGTCGGGTACCGCGCCCACCAGCAGCCGGGTGTATGGATGCCGGGGATTGTCCAGCAGCTGCACGGACTCGCCCGACTCGACTATTCGCCCCTCGTTAAGTACCGCGATCCGGTCCGAGAGATAGCGGGCGGATGCCAAGTCGTGGGTGACATAGAGGATGCAGATCCCATGCTCATCGCGCAGCTTGTGCAGCAGATTCAGCACGCCGATCCGCACCGAGACATCCAGCATGGAGGTCGGCTCATCGGCCAGGATGACTTTCGGCTTGGCTGCCAGCACGCGGGCGATTGCAATGCGCTGGCGCTGTCCGCCGGAGAGCTCGTGCGGGAATGAGGACAACACATCCGGGCTCAGCCCGACGGTGGACACCAGCTTGGCCATTTCTGCGCGCTTGGACTTGATGCTTGGCTGGTGCAGCGCCAAGGCGCGTTCCAGGATGTGCTCCACTCGGAAGGCCGGGTTCAACGAACCGAAAGGGTCTTGGAACACCATTTGCACTTCGCTGCGGTAGTTCCGGGCCGCTGATCCCTTGAGCCCGGATATGTCCTTTCCATTGACCAGCATTTCCCCGGAATCCGGTACCTCAAGCAATGCCAAGCAGCGGGCCAACGTCGATTTACCGGAACCTGATTCGCCCACCAGCGCCACGATTTCACCGCGGTGCAGCTCCAGGTCGATACCCCTCAGGGCCGGAACCTTCGTGCGACGGAACAGTGCGGTGCTGGTGAAAGATTTGCTCAGCGAACGGATACGCACCACTGGCACCATAGAGGCGTGCTTGGCAGCTGTCGAGGTCATGGCAGTTCTCCTTGAGTGAGGACCGGGGCTTGGGTCGGGGCGACCCAATGGCCTTCGCCTACCTGCCTAAGGTCCTTGATGTTGGTGAATCTGGTGCCTTCGGCCAAGCCGGTGAGCTTGACTTTCGGTCCGTGCAGGGGCGGGAACGCTCCGAGCAGCGCCTGCGTATAGGGGTGCTTCGAACCATGGCGCAACGACGGCGCCGGTGCCAGCTCCACGATGCGCCCGCCGTACATGATGCCAATGCGATCGGAGAGCTCAAGCATCAGCGACATGTCATGGGTGATGAACAGGATGGCGAATCCGAGTTCGCTTTGCAGTTCCCTGATCTGCTCCAGGATTTCTTGCTGAACCACTACGTCCAGCGCCGTGGTGGGCTCATCCAGGATCAGCAACCGCGGGTTCAGCGCACAGGCCATGGCAATGACAATGCGCTGGCGCTGTCCGCCTGAAAGCTGGTGCGGATAGGCCCGCAATCGCGCCGGATCGATGCGCACCATGGTGAGCAGCTCTTCGGCGCGCTGCACCGCGGCAGCACGGGTGCCGCCACGGTGCGTGCGGATCACGTCGACAAACTGCTCGCCAATTCGAGTGACCGGGTTCAATGAGTTCATCGCCGACTGGAATACCATGGCGACGTTGTTCCAGCGCCAGGCGCGCAGTTCCGCTTCGTCCATGCCCAGCACATCTTGGCCTTCAAAGAGGATCTTGCCGTGGGTGATCCGCGCAGGATCTTTCAGCAAGCGCATGATCGAGTTGGCAATGGTGGACTTGCCGCAGCCGGACTCCCCCGCCAAACCGAAGATTTCACCGGAGTGGATGGCGAAGCTGACCCGGTCAGCGCCGCGCACAGCTCTCTCGTCGCTGACGTACTCGACGGTCAGGTCCTGGACTTCCAATACCGGGACGCTCATTTTTCTTCCTTTCGCACCACGGTAGTCGCCGCGGTGCTTCTCGTTGCATGCTTCGGGCGGCGCAGGCGCGGATTGGTGATTTCATCCACCGCGTAGTTGCACAGGGCCAAGGCGAAGGCGACCAAGGCGATGGCCAGGCCCGATGGCACGAAAATCCACCATTGGCCCAGCATCAGCGATCCGTCGCTGGTCGCCCAGAACAGGTTGGTACCCCAGGAGATGGTGTTCACGTCGCCCAAGCCCAGGAATTCAAGCCCAGCCTGTGCGCCGATGGAGCCGATGATGCAGCCAAGCAGCGTGGTCATGACGACCGAGGCCATATTGGGGAGCATTTCGCGGACCATGATGCGCAGCGGGCGCTCGCCCGATACCAAAGCCGCGGCAACATAGTCTTTTCCGCGGATGGACATGGCCTGGGAACGCATGACGCGTGCGCTGCCTGCCCATCCGGTAATCATCAGCACCACGATCACCGTGCCAAGACCAGGCGGCATGAATGCCGCCAGGATCACCAGCAACGGCAGGCCGGGCACCAGCAGGAAGACGTTGGTAACCAGGGAGAGCACCTCGTCCAGGCCGCGGCCGAAGTAGGCCCCGCTCAACCCGACCAGCACGCCGACAATGGTGGAGAGGATGCCGGCGGCGAAGCCGACGAAGAGCGACGAGCGGGCACCCCACAGGGTCAGCCCCAAAACGTCTTGGCCCTTGCTGGTGGTACCCAGCCAATGCTCCATGCTTGGTGCGCTGGCACCGGCCGAGGTAATCCGCGACGGATCCCCGGGGAAGAGCGCCGGGGCAAGCAAGGCCAGGATGATAAAGGCAAGCAGGATGCTGAGCCCAGCCACGGCCTTGCCGTTGCGGAGCAAAGTCCGCAGCAACCGGGTAGCACTGACTCTGGCACGCGCGGAGCCGCTTTCCTCCGCTGGTTGCGAGGCAGCCAGAGTCTGTGGATCTGTAGCATTCTGGGTCATGGCGATCAGCCTTTCCGCACGCGAGGGTCGAGTCGGACGTAGACAAGGTCTACGAGGAAGTTGGCTATCAGCACCGCGGCAGTAATGGTCAGGAACATGCCCTGCATCAGCGGGTAGTCAAGGCCTTGGACAGCGCCGAGCAGCTGGTAGCCGACGCCTGGGTAGGCGAATACCACTTCGGTCAGCAGTGCGCCGCCGACGATGAAGCCGATGCTCATGCCCATGCTGGTGACCGATGGCAGCATCGCGTTGCGTGCCGCGTAGTTCAGCATGATGCGGTGCGGTCGCAGCCCCTTGGCCTCGGCCATCAAAATGTAGTCTTCGGAGTTGGTGGCAATCATGGTGTTGCGCATGCCCAGCATCCAGCCGCCCAGGGAAACCAGCACGATGGTCAGCGCGGGCAGGACCAGGTGCGCTGCAACGTCCAGGATGAATTCGAGATTGAATCCGGGAACCAGGCCTACGGAGAAGGCATGGCGCATCGGGGCGACGCCCATGTTGATGCCGAAGATGTACAAGGCCCCCATGGCTAGCCAGAAATACGGGAAAGAACCGATGAACACCAGCAGCGGTGGAGCAACCGAGTCCAAGAAGCCGCCACGGCGCCAAGCGGCAAGGATGCCCAGGAGGTTTCCGAGGATCACGGCGAAAATCAATGAAGTCAGTCCCAGCAGCAAGGTCCACGGCAGCTGCGAGGCGATGACCTCGGAGACTGGAGTGGGGAAACGGGAAATCGACATCCCAAAGTCGCCGGTCAAGACACGGCCAAGATAGCCAAAGTATTCGGGGATGATGGGGCCGCCGTCCACTCCCATCAGGGTTCGAAGTGCTTCGACTTGTTGTGGCTCAAGCCGTTGCTGCGAGCGGGACAGCATGCGGGTGACGGGATCGCCTGGCATCAGCCGCGGTAGAAGGAAATTCAGGGTGATTGACGCCCAGAAGGCTAGGAGATAAAAGCCCAAGCGCCGTAGGAGGAAACTCATGTTGTGTGTCCTTGGCTAAGGATCGCAACGCAGCGGGCGGACGGTATCCGCCCGCTGCGAAGGGAAAATGTTGCTAGTTCGCTGGTTCCAGGCTGGTGAGCACCAGAACGGTGGTCGGGGCCCGGTTGCTCAACGTGGCATACGGGTTATCTTCGGTTGGCCAACCCACGAAGTTCTCAGTGGTGTAGGCACCCCATTCCGGGCCGGCGAATAGCGGTACTACCGGTGCCAGTTCGCTGTAGCGAGCCTGCAGGTCGTTAACGATCTGCTTCTGTTCTCCCTCATCGCCGGCAGCCACGAACTTGTTCAACAGCTCATCTGCTTTTTTATCGCTGAACCGGTGGTAGTTGTCAAAGGTCTGCTTGCCCACGGGCTTGACGTTCTGGCTGCCCATGAGGTTGAGGTAGTACTGGTAAGGAGTCGGAGCGTTAGCGGTCCAAACGATTCCGGTGTCGAATTCACCGGTTTCGTAGCTTGCGGTCACCGCGGCCCAATCCGGCGAATCAACAGTGGCCTTGATGCCCACGTCCTGGAGGTTTTGGGCGATGATATTCGCTACCGAAAGCCAATCCGAGGAGGTTGAACCCACGGAGATATCGAAGGTGAATGGCTTGCCAGCGGCGGTGGTGCGCTGCCCCTGTGCATTCTCCTTGAAGCCTGCTTCATCAAGAAGCTTCTTTGCGCCTTCCACATCCCGCGTGGTCCAGTCGCACTGTTCGACGACCGCAGCGTCGCGCCACTTGTCATAGTTGCCGGACAGTCCGGTGCAGTCCGCTGGTTTGGCGTAGTCGGACATGCCGACCTTGACAACCTGTTCGCGGTCTACGGCCATGCTCAACGCCTTGCGTACGCGAACATCCGAGAATTCTTTCTTGGTAGTGTTCAGCTGCCAGTTGATTTCGGCGCCAGTGGTCGGGAACCAGAAATGACGGTGCTCCGGATCCTTGTCCACGTAGGTCGATTGGATATCCGGCATGTAGGTTTGCGTCCAGTCAACATCGCCGGAGATGGCGGCGAGGTTGGCTCCGTCGTTGCCGGCGAAAGCGAGCATGCGGATGCCGCCGATATTCTGCTTCTCGGGTTGCCAATAGTATGGGTTCTTGCCCAATTCGAAGGACTGCGCCTGGAAATTGGCTACTTCGGTGTATGGTCCGGTGCCTACCGGTTTCGGGTTCTCTTCATTTCCGGGCTTGTCGAACTTGGACCAGATGTGGGCCGGAACAATCACCTGCTGGCCCAGTTCGTAGAGGGCCGGGGTGAATGCCTGCTTGAAGTGGAACTCGATGGTCGAGTCATCGAGAGTCTTGATGGACTTCAGGTAGTCATAGCCGCCGAGCAGTTCCTTTTGCAGTTCAACTGAGAGCTTGACGTCCTTGGACGTCAGCGGGGTGCCATCGGAGAATTTAACGCCCGGACGCAGATTGAAGGCCAGCGACTTTCCGTCTTTGCCTGCACTCCACTCCGTGGCCAGCCAAGGCACGGTGTCGCCGCCTGCCGGGTTGTAGACCAGCATGGATTCGTAAATGGACTGCCCGGTCATTGGCGCAGCATTGGGCGAGAAGGGGTTGAAGTTTTTTGAGAAGGTTCCCATGTCCTCGCGCGGAATGGTCAGGAACGCGGCGTTGGCTGATCCGTCGCCCCCTTCAGTTCCGCCTGGATTCGATGCGACGCATCCGCTCAAGGCGAGGGTGCCGGCCACAGCGGTCGCGGCCACGGCAAGGTGCGCGCGACGTAAGTATTTGATTATCATTGAAGTTCCTCATCCATTCATGTGATGTGTAGCGGAGGGGAAGTTCATCTGCGGCCGTGCATGGCCACAGACGAACGAATGCGTGGGGGGCAGCCGATGGTAATTTGGCGATTCTCGATCGGCGAGCCCTCTACCATTTGATTCAATAGGGACACCCCCGCCATGCCCAGTTCTTCGAAGGGCAAGGCAATGGTTGTCAGCTTTGGCCGCATATGCGGTGCCAGAATTTCCTGATCATCGAATCCGACGATTGAAATGTCTTTTCCCACCTGCAATCCGCGTTCCTTGATTGCGTCATAGGCGCCCATGGCGATCCGGTCATTTCCGCAAAAAATTGCGGTAGGCGGATCCAGTTGGCTTAGCAGCGTTTGCGTACCGTGGTACCCGCTGTCGGCAGTTCCATCACCAGGCACGATCCGGGAATCATCGAATTCAATTCCGTGATCGCGCAGGGCCTGCTTCATACCGGCTTGGCGTCCGATTTGCGCAGGAATTCCTGTTTTGAGAGTGATGTGCCCGATGCTGGTGTGCCCGGCCTTGGCCAGGATTTCAGCGGCAGCGTATCCGCCTCCGAATTCATCCGGAACAATTGATGGCAATTGGCCGCCGGCATCGAAGCAGTTGACCAGTACGCAGGGAACTGATTTTGCATTTTCCGGCACCGTGATTTGGCGGTGCCAGGAAGTCGCGATGATCAATCCGCCAACCTGCTGTTCAAGCAACTTCTCAACGGCGAGGTTATCCATGCCTGGATCATCGTCGCTGGGTGCGATAAGGAGGAAGTTGCCGTCTTTCCATGCTGCCTGCTGCGCTCCCTTGATCACGTCAGTGGCAAAGGGCGAGGTGGCAATTTCGGTCACCAGCCCGAACCAGGAGCTGCGTTTGCTGGCCAAGGTTCGTGCGGCTGCGTTGGGGCGGTAGCCCAGTTCGCGCGCCGTTTGGTTGATTCGTTCTCTTGTGGTTTCGGGGATGCTTGATTCCATCCGGCCGTTGAGTACGAATGAGACGGTTGTTCGGCTCACCCCGGCTGCTTTGGCAACGTCGGCCATGGTCACTGACTGCTGAGACATGCCCCTCCTCCCCTTCGAGATCAGTGCGTTTCGCGTCGTGCCAAGGGTTTGCTAACACGATTCAGTAACGCGCGTTACTACGCTGTGAAATAAGGTAACCTACATCACTTACGGCTGTCAAGGAAGAAGTTTTGCGGCAGTGAAAATCATTGACAGGATCGACTCCTGACCGTCAAGGCCATGGATCCAAGACATGGGAATCCCTTGCTTCATTCAGCTGAGTAGGGCAAATGGGACACGATGCCACAGGGCAGAGGCGTAATCAGCACCCCGAAGCATGGCAGCCATTCCCCGAAATGGCACTGGTGGACACAAAGGAAATCGTGGAAATCAGGTTCGCGGAACCGGCCAGCTCGGTTGTGCCCGCGAGTCAGCGGGATTTCATGGACTCGCGCTCGATGAGCGGCATGTCGATCTGATGCTCCCCGGGCTCCAGCTTTCCATCGAGCAGAAGCTCAACGGCCAGAGCACCCATCCCCTCATATGGAAGTCGAATAGAGGTCAATTGCGGGCGAAGGTAGCTGGCAATGATCTCGTCATCGAAAGACAGCACGGACAGGTCCGTTCCTGGCTTCAGGCCATTTTCGGCGAGCGCTTGGAAGACACCCATGGCCACGCGGTCATTGGCGCAAATGATGGCGTCAGGGTTGTACCCGTCGGCTAGCATCCGGATTGTTGCTTCATATCCGTCGGTGGGGTTCCAGTCGTCGAGCACCCAGTGGCCCAGTACTTCGAGGTTTGATTCCGCCAAGGCTCTGCGCAGGGAGCCGAAGCGGCGAGAGATACTTGGATAGGTTCGCGGATCCTTTTCGGCGTTTTCAAGTTCACCGATGACCGCAACACTCTTCGCCCCGGATTCGATAACCCTCTGCACGGCTTTAGCCCCCGAATCCATCTCATTGGGAAGCACTGCGACGCAAGGGCTGTCGTCAATGCCGTTGACCAGCACGGTGGGCAATCCAGTTTTCGGGATCTTCAAATCACGTTGGCGAGAATCCATGAACCCAAGAATCAGCCCGTCAACGTCCCGGTGGGTCATCTGCGTTATTGCTTCAGCCATTTGCTCTGGCTTGCCGAAGGTCTCAGCAATGAGCACCGTATGGTCTCGCTCTTCCGCTGCGCGCAGGATGCCGGTGATCATTTCGGAAGCAAAACGAGTCACGGTAACTTGATCAGAGATGAACCCCAGGGTGCGCGTCTTCCCGCTTCGCAAGGATTGGGCTGCCGCATTTGGCCGGTAACCCAGTTTCTTGGCGGCCGCGCGCACTCGTTCCGTGGCTTCGGCGGACAGTCGCGTGCCCGGCTTATTGTTCAGGATCATGCTGACGGCAGCCTTGGACATCCCCGAAGCTTCTGAAACGTCAGCAATTGTTATCCGCTTGGCTTTAGGCGATTCCACATTTCCCTCTTGAGACAGTTCGAATGCAATTATTCGACCCTAGCCTATTGCAGTGATTCGGCCACGCTGTTAGAGTCTTGTGCTAAATCCATTTAGCCAACTCATATCGAAGGATGGCAGCGTTGCCCGAAACTCAACAGGTCGCGGTGAAGCGACCACAGCTACATTTCACTGCGAAGAAAAACTGGATCAATGACCCCAATGGATTGTTCTTTGACGGAAAGCAATACCACCTGTACTTCCAGCACAATCCTCACGGCGTAGGCCACGGATTTATGTCTTGGGGCCACGCGGTCAGCACCGATCTGGTGAACTGGGAAGAACTTCCTATCGCGATTCTGCACGGCGACATGGCTGATATCTTCTCCGGCTCCATCGTGGTGGACCACGAAAATACCAGCGGCTTCGGCGACGGCACGGTTGCGCCGGTCGTTGCCATCTACACCGCGGCAGCCAAGGATGAGACCAACCAGTCCCAAGCCATCGCCTACTCGCTGGATGGTGGAATCACTTTCACCAAATACGGGCAGAATCCAGTTCTGGATCGAGGGTCCAAGGACTTCCGCGACCCAAAGGTCATCCGATACGAATCCGAGCAGGGTTCCTTCTGGGTCATGGTTGCTGTTGAAGCCATTGATCGCCGAGTGATGATCTACCGTTCTGAGAACCTCAAGGACTGGACCGAGCTCTCCAGCTTCGGACCCCAGGCTGCTGTTGCCGGAATCTGGGAATGCCCAGATCTATTCCAGCTACCAGTTGCCGGCACAGACCAGCTGAAGTGGGTTCTAATTGTTTCGCTGAACCCAGGCGGCGTGGCCGGCGGCTCAGGTACCCAGTACTTCATTGGTGAATTCAACGGCACCACCTTCACTCCTGATGAGACTCAGGAAACTTGGGATAGCTTCGGATACGAATCCTTGAAGCAGGGCGACTGGCTGGACTGGGGACGCGACTTCTATGCAGGTGTCAGCTTCCACGGCTTGCCACTAGACGAGCAAACTCTCATTGCCTGGATGAGCAACTGGGACTACGCCCGCGAGCTCCCCCACGACGGATGGCGCGGATCCATGAGCGCCGCACGCCGGCTGGATTTGGTGAAAGACTCCAACGGCAAGTTTGACATTCGCCAGCGCATTCTCGGATTGCCAAAAGCCGACGTTGCATCAAGCAAGGCCAACGCTGGCGAAAATCGTATTGAGCTGGGCTCCCCCGCTCTGGTTGAACTGACGTTTGCTACCAGCCCAACCGAACCAGCAGTCCTTTCCTTATTCCGCGCCGATGACACTCTTATCAGCGAACTCACCGTTGAATCCGAATTGATTCAGCACCGCCGCGAAGCAGGCAAGGTAGACCACGAGCTCTACGCCTCCAACCAGCGCATGCCTCTGCCCGCTGGTTCGGATGAACTAGATGTGAAAGTTCTCGTGGATCACGGATCTATCGAAATCCTAGCTGCTGGTGGTCGACGTTCCCTTACGGATCAGCTCACCGGTGAGGCAGCGCTGGCCTACGCGACCTTGCGCGTCGCAACTGGTGCGAATGCGTCTTTCAAAGTTCAAGAACTCTCTGATAACGCACTGGAGCCCAAGGCATGAGCCGCATTAGCGTAATGGGCGAATCCCTCGTCGACGTTGTTGAAGAAACTGCGCATCCTGGCGGATCACCGCTGAATGTCGCCGTCGGGCTTGCCCGGCTGGGACATGATGTTCAGTTCTATACGGAATTCGGTCAGGATTCCTACGGCATTCAAATTGCGGAGCACCTGGATCAGGCGGGAGTGCATGTTGCCGCCGGCTCAGTAACTGGGCATCCCACGTCCGTAGCCCAGGTAGTGATGGATGAGCACTTCAATGCTCGTTACACCTTCGACATCCACCAGCAGATTCCTGCTGTCCCCGCTGATGATTCCAGCGAATTACTGCACACCGGTTCCATCGCTGCTTGGATTGAACCCTCGGGTCAAATCATTGTCGATGCTTTCAAGAATGCATCAGACGATTCACTTCGAAGCTATGACCCTAACCTCCGTCCGGATCTTGTCAAGGACAGGGACTCGGCTTTGCAACGCATTGAGCTGCTGATGGGCCTGAGCCACATCGTGAAGCTCAGCGACGTTGATGGTCAGTGGCTATACCCAGGCCTAGAGCCATGGGAGGTTCTGAAGCACGTAGCCAGCCTCGGCCCAGCCTTGGCAGTGATGACTCAGGGCGGCGATGGTTGCGTGGCGCTTTCCTCGGGACGGCAATTTGATGTCGCTGCCTCTCCCACCAATCTTGTGGACACCATAGGTGCCGGGGACGCCTTCATGTCCGGGCTGCTCTTTGGAGTGCTGGCTAATCCAGAATTCGCTCAAACTCTTCGTCACGGCGCAACGGCTAAGTCTCAAGATGTTGAAGAGGCACTTCGTCAGGCCTTAACGTCAGCTGCACTGACAGTGGCACAAGCCGGAGCCAATCCCCCGTGGATTAAAGACTTCTCCCTCGCAATCGCTCAGTAACTACGCTTCGCAGCGTTCACGAAAGAATCCAGGACAAAGATGGCTGGCATTACGACTACTTACAAAAATCCTATTTACCTCCAGAGTTCCTTCTCGATGCTCCTGTTCTTCGCATCGTGGGGCATCTGGTGGTCCTTCTTCCAGATCTGGCTCACCAGCGAATCAGCAGGTCTAGGACTCACCGGGGCACAGGTCGGCACGCTCTACTCGGTAAACTCCCTGGCAACGCTGATCCTGATGTTTGCCTACGGGGCCATTCAGGATCGGCTTGGCGACAGAAAGCATCTGGCCACCATTCTTGCCTCGGTGACCGCCCTGATCGGGCCATTCTGCACGTGGGTCTACCAGCCACTATTGCAGTCCCAGTTCATGGCCGGCGTGCTCATTGGCGCCATTGTCTTGTCAACTGGTTTCCTAGCCGGAGTTGGGCTATTTGAAGCCTTGACCGAACGCTACAGCCGCCGTTTCAACTTTGAATACGGGCAGGCCCGCATGTGGGGGTCCTTTGGCTACGCTCTGGTCGCATTGGCGGCCGGCTTCCTGTTCACTATCAACCCCATGCTGAACTTCTGGATCGGGTCCGTTCTGGGCCTGGCCCATCTCCTGCTGCTGGTGCTGGGCCGTACCAATAGTCAGCCAGTGATCGCCGCCGGTTCCGGCAGGAAAATTCTTTCCCCCGCAACTACACCGACAATTCGTGAGATGTTCAGGCTATTCCGTCTGCCGAGTCTCTGGCTGATCATCTTGTTCGTCATGCTCTCTTGGACGTTCTATACCGTCTTCGACCAGCAGATGTTCCCCGAGTTCTACACCGGCCTATTTGAATCACCCGAGACCGGACAGCGGGTATACGGAATCTTGAACTCAGTTCAGGTGTTCGTTGAAGCGGCCATGCTTGGCATCATCCCCCTGGTCATGCGCCGGATAGGCATTCGTTCAGCATTGCTACTGGGAGTGGCCATCATGTTTGTCCGCATCATCGGCTGCGCTCTGGTTGACGATCCGGTGCTGGTCTCGGCAATCAAGATGTTGCATGCCATTGAGACACCGCTATTCATCTTGCCGATCTTCCGTTACTTCACGCTGCACTTCAATCCGGCACTGTCGGCAACCCTATACATGGTTGGGTTCCAAGTATCGGCACAGATTGGCAACGTCATTCTGTCCACTCCCCTCGGTGCGCTGCATGACCGTATGGGCTACCAGCAGACCTTCATCGTGATTTCTCTAGTTGTGCTATTAGCTGGGATCTACGGATTCTTCGCTCTCAAAAAAGATGATCAGCAGGTAGATGGTGACCCGTTCATGCGTCATTCAAAAGCTGCCATGAACTCATAGCTGACTATTAGGCGAAGCGGGGTGGGATGTTGTCGAATTCGACGACATCCCACCCCGCTCTCGTTTGAGTAAGGAATGTCAAAAATGCGCAACTTCTGCATTGGGTTTATTTATGTTGCACACCTATTGTCGATGACTTAATTTCATCATTTCGTCACTCTGGATTCCTACGATCTAAACATTGTCGCCACGATAATTACACGGCGAATCACAGAATCATTTTGAAAGGTCTCCATGAAAACATCGTCTTCTGTTCCACGTCGCGGGATATTGGTTGCCGGCACCGCAGCCGCTATCACCGGACTCTTCGCCGCCAACAGCGCCACTGCATCCCCAGCACCGGCTGAGAATCCGGGAACGGCTCCCAGGCCAAAACTGAAATTCGCGGCAGATGGCAAGTTCAAGATCGTTCAGTTCAATGACACCCAGGATGGACCGCGCACCGATCGTCGCACCATTGAGCTGATGGAGAAGGTTCTGGATGCCGAGAAGCCCGGCTTCGCCCTGATCAACGGCGATGTAATCAATGGCTCCTCTCAAACAGTTACCGAAGTCAAGCAGGCTATCAACAACGTCGTGCAGCCGATGGAGTCCCGCGGTATCCCTTGGGCACTTACCTTCGGCAATCACGATGAAGATTCAATGCCCAATGGCACAGGCATGGACGAGGCAAAGATCCTGAACTTCATCCGAGGCTATGAGTTCAATGCCAACTCGAAGAATGACAAGATTGTTGGCGAATCGAATTCCCAGTTGCTGATCGCTTCCTCGAAGAGCGCCAAACCTGTCTTTGGCATCTGGCTGCTTGATTCGAACCGCTACGCTCCAAAGACTGTTGGCGGCCAGGACTTCGAGGGCCTCATGTCCTACGACTGGATCCGTCCCGAGCAGATCGCTTGGTATCGCGAGGCTTCCATAGCCACCGAAAACCGCTACGGCAAGGTTCAGTCGCTAATGTTCTTCCACATACCACTGTGGGAGCACAACCACATGTGGTACGGCGCCCAGTTCACCTCGAACGACGCTGACCACGAGAAGGCCATCAAGAAGCACTCTATCGTCGGAGTGAAGAACGAGGGCGTCTACACCGGCGCATTCAATTCCGGCATGTTCGCCGCGCTGCAGGAACGCGGAGATGTCCGGGGCGTGTACTGCGGCCACGACCACATCAACACCTACATGGGTGACTACTACGGCATCGAGCTCGGCTACGGTCCAGGTACCGGTTTCGGCACCTACGGCCTCGGTGGGACCGAGAACCATCACCTACGCGGCGCCCGGGTCTTCGAACTCGACGAGAACAAGAACAGCGTTTACGCCGGAACCCGCACCGTGTTCGCCAAGGATCTGGGTATCGACATGGGTACTCAGGGACAACCGATCGAAGGGCCACTGCCGCTTCCATAGCCAAGACAAGTTCTGAGCAAGACGAAACCGACCGACGAATGAGCGATTTCGTCTTGCCCAGACTTTTTTACCGCAGCGAAACTGGTAACGGCAAATTATCGAACAGCTGGAAACCATGGCTGGCGTATTTGTAAAGCGTTCCAGACCTTCTACGAAGACGCCTCCATCCACGAGGAATCCAACCCGGCATCATCTTCGACATGATCATGAAACCGGACTCGATGGGGAGCTACAGCGACAAGGACGTGGACCAGGTCGCCATGAAGTGGGTAGCCCAACACAACCACAAGGGCTCGGACTCACACCTGCAACCTCCCATCGACGTATTCCACGACCGCCGCAGGAATGCCACGCAGGATAACAACACTCTGGAACCGGAACAACCAGTCGAATTCCGCAAAACCGCGGGCGCCTTCAACAAGTCCTACGACTTCTTCTCGCAGGTCATCGACTACGGCAGCACCCGAATCGAGAAATTCGCGATCTACCTGAAGCTACTGGCCAAGGCACTGCAGACCACAGCCACCGGCAACAGCTTGGACCTTTCCGATGCGGCGCTCACCCACTATGCCCTGAGGTGCAAGAAGCACAGGACCTGGAGCTAGTGGGTGGGCAAGGCAAGGGAATCGAGAGGTGACTGCAGCCGATTCGGGCGTTGTGCGGGAGACGACCCTACGCACTTTCGACGGACAGATTAAGCAGATCAACGAGCTATTCGAAGACACCGGAATCAGCGACGACGACCAAATCAATGCCGTCGAATCGATCATGTGCACGCCGAACCACACGAGCAGTTACAACGTGAAGCGATTGCAAATGGACCGATAGATTTCAGTTCATCGCCAAGTCTTCCCGAGACTATTGACAAGATCACCTACACCTCGGGAGAAGGACGCAAAAGGCAATCAATGCCTAGCTAGAGGTGGATGCCCCGGACGAGATAGTTCATTTTCTTCTTGCGACTGGTTTGCAAGATCGGGCTAGGAAGCCTTCGCAACGTGATGCTATGACGAATCATTACCCTGAGACACATAGACGTACATAGGTGCAAGAGGTCTTGCTGTTCGCTTTTCCACTCAGTGGCTCATGACCCCGTTAGGAGTTTTGTTTAGTCTTGGACCGACAGATCTTGACTACGAATGCCGATTAGGATGGACAACCCTAGAAATTAGTTTGGGGTCCACCGCCTGTACGTGGTGGCCCCAAACTGAGGTTGCCCAGGTGTCTAGCTTCGAGAATTCAAAACGATGTTCGTTACCGGCTGCGAAGAGTCGGTTGCGAATTCCAGCCCAGACGGAGAAACGCCATCAGCAACCAGCTGCGCGCCGAGAGCTGCAACCATTCCGCCGTTGTCCGTGCACAAGCTAAACGGAGGAACCACCAAGGCTATGCCCGCAGAAGCACATCGGGCCGCCAGAAGTTCACGCAGTCGAGTATTCGCCGCCACTCCCCCGCCCAGAAGCAGAGTCTTCAGTCCCTGTTCCTGCATCGCCCGGACTGCCTTCGACGTGATCACGTCAACGACTGCTTCCTGGAATGACGCAGCAATATCAGCGACAGGAATTTCTTCTCCGTTGGCCTCGAAGTGCTCGACGCAGCGGGCTACAGCAGTCTTCAGTCCTGAGAACGAGAAGTTGTTGCGGTGCTTGCCAGGATTCTCGGCACTGCCCACGAACTTCGGCAGCGACAAGCCGCGAGGGAATCGGAATGCCTTTCGGTCTCCATCCTTAGCCGCCTTGTCGATAGCCGGACCACCTGGATACCCGAGACCCAGCAAACGAGCAGTCTTGTCATAGGCTTCACCGGCTGCATCATCAATCGTGGAGCCCAACAGCTGCACGTCGTTAGTCAGCGAAGTGACCTTCAAGATTTCGGTGTGCCCCCCTGAGACCAGCAGTGCCCCGAAAGTTGGCGGCAATACGGTTCCTTCGAGAACGCCAACACCTACGTGAGCAACCAAGTGGTTGATCCCGTACAACGGCTTCCCTGTAGCCAACGCCAGAGCCTTGGCTGCCGAAACTCCAACCATCAGAGCACCGGCCAGGCCTGGACCGCTGGTCACGGCAATGGCGTCAATGTCATCAAGAGTCAGTTCCGCGGTGTCCAGAGCTGACTGCAGGGTGGGCACAAAGGCTTCCAGGTGTGCACGCGCTGCGATCTCTGGAATCACTCCTCCAAAGCGTACGTGCTCATCCATGGAACTGGAGACAGCGTTAGCAAGCAGCCTATTGCCGCGCACGATGCCCACGCCGGTTTCATCGCAGGAAGACTCGATGCCCAGTACTACGGGTTCTGTGTTGCTCATGCGTTGCGTTCTTCCTCTTGTCCTTGCTGGACATCCAGCGGCAGTCTCATAATAAGCGCGTCTACCCCGCCCTTGTAGTAGCCCTTGCGACGGTGAATGGTAGTGAATCCCATGGATTCATACAGACCAATGGCACCGGGGTTATCAAAGCGAACTTCGAGCATCACATCCAATGCATTCTTCTCGCCTGCGGTCTGGATGAGCAATGCCAAAAGCTTGCGTCCCAAGCCTCGCCCTTGGTAGTCCGGGTGCATGGCAATAGTTTGCACATCGGCAATCGGCAAGACCACGCAGAGGCCGGCATAGCCGACAACTCGACCAGCGTCCGCATAGACCCAGTAGGTGCGGGTATCACTCTGAGCTAGCTCGGATTCAAAACCTGCCAGCGGCCACGCGTCTTCTGGAAACAGCTGCTGTTCCAGCTCGTGGACAGCCGGCAGATCTTCTGCGGCCATGCGGCGCAAAGTGATCTGATTTGCTTCACTCATGATTTGGTCTGCTTCATGAATGCCGGAACCTGCGCGTCGGATTCACGCAGGTACTGTGGCGAAGTATCAGAAAGATCCTTGCCCGCTGCCAGTTCATTCATGCCACGGCGGGCAAGATGGCCGGCGTTTGCAATCCATTCAAAGGACTCAGGCATTGGCTGGGAGCCTGCCTCTTCAAGTTGTTCAGCGTAGATCCCGGCACCAACGCCGTAGACCGGCAATGCCGGAAGCGCTGAAGCTGCGGAAACGTGCGGGCCATCCACCATGGTGCCGTCTTGGTCATATCGAGCCCAGTACACTTCCTTGCGACGTGCATCGGAAGCCACAACGAATTCAGCCGGAACCTGACTTGAGTCAAGCGCCTGTTCGGCGAGCGCGTGCAATGACATCACACCGTACACGGGGATTTGCCATACGAAGCCGAAGGTTCGTGCGGCAACCAGTCCCACGCGCAGGCCAGTGAATGGGCCTGGGCCTACGCCGACAATAATGCCGGCGAGGTCTTGGCCTTTCTGTCCATGAGCGTCCAAGAGTTCCTTGACGTATGCCGACAGGGTTTCGGTCTGGTCGTTCCCCTTGGATGAAACCCGCTGGTCGACAACTGAACAGGTGGCTTTGTCAACCAGTGCCACCGATGCGTTGGCGGAGGTGTCGATAGCTAAGTAGTTAGGCATGCTTCTCTTCCGTGTGCTGCGCAGTTACTGCAGACAGCAAAGTGTCTTTCAACTGGGCAAAGGTGTCCTCGTCCCAGCGCGGGCCGATCCCCTTCAGGCTGAACAACCGCGGCTCGTCCAGCTCTTCCTCCGATTCTTCCCACGGGTTGGCACTCGGTGCGGCCAGGGCTTCGCGGTCCAGCTGGATTTCCAGACGCGAGTCCGTGAGATGTTCCACCTTGCCCAGCCCCCACTCCACAACGGTGACTGAATCAGCCAGCGTTGATTCGAGATCCAGGGTGTCCACGTCGTCGTGGCCCTTCAAGCGGTAGGCATCCACGTGGATCAGTCCGGGGCCATCGCCTAGCGCCGGGTGCTGGCGGGCCAAAACGAATGTAGGCGAGATGATTCCCTCGCGTACATTCAGTCCCACGCCCAGCGACTGAGTCAGAGTCGTCTTACCAGCGCCCAAGGCCCCTGTAAGAATCACCAAGTCTCCGGCTTTGAGCTGGGTACCAAGAGCTTCCCCCAGCGCTTCGGTAACAGTGAGGTCATCTAGTTGGCAGGAGAATTCCCGCACCGGGTTACTCACCGGCTTCACCCCAGCTGCCTTCGATGTAGTAGCGGGGCACGCGCGGAGAAATGCGGGTTACCACTTCGTAGTTGATGGTGTTCGCCGCATAGGCCCAAGTGTTCACCGACTGCCCGCCTTTACCGAAGATAATCGCCTCGGCGCCGAGGAAGTCCTCAGGCTTGATGTCCGCGCCCAGATCAATGACGCACTGGTCCATGGCGATGCGTCCGCGTACCGGGTAGGTGCGTCCGTTAACTGTTACCGGCGCACCTGTTGCGATGCGCGGCAAACCGTCTGCATAGCCCATGGGGATCAGCCCGAGGTAGGTCTCCGCTTCAGTCTTGTAATTCAGGCCGTAGGACACGCCCTGCCCCGGATGGACCTTCTTGACGTTAGCCACGCGGGTCTTCACTGTCATGGCTGGACGCAGGCCGAAACTTTCTGGCGAGTCGGTTTCAAAGGGGCTCAGGCCATACAGGCCCAACCCCAAGCGCACCATGTCGTGGTGCGAATCAGGTCGCGAAAGGATACCCGGCGTATTGGCGATATGGCGCACTTCAAGATCGAAGCCGGCTGCTTCTACCAGTTCTATGGCCTTGTTGAAGATTTCCAGCTGCTCGTCCGTTTCGGGCCGCTCTGGCTCATCTGCGACCGCGAGGTGGGAGAAGATGCCAACTACGCGCAGCAGTCCTTCTTCTTGGAAGTCGCTGGCGCGGTTCAACAGATCAGGCAGGGCATCCATAGTGGAGCCATTGCGGCCAAGTCCTGTGTCCACCTTGATGTGGATACGTGCCGGTGTCTGCACGGCACGTGCTGCGGCGGCAACGTATTCCAGCTCCCAGCCTGAGACTCCCAGATCAAGACCGGCATCAATGGCGGCCTCGAATGGGGTGTCCTCGGTGTGCAGCCAGGCCATCATGGGAGCATCGATGCCCGCTTCACGCAGGGCGAGAGCTTCCGTGGCATGGGCGCACCCGATCCAGCGGGCGCCGCCCTCCAAGGCGGCCTTGGCTACGGGGATAGCTCCATGGCCGTAGGCGTCTGCTTTGACGACGGCCATAACTGCAGCTGGGGCTACAACATCAGAAATCTGCTTGACGTTGTTGCGGATGGCCGACAAGTCAATGACTGCACGACGTTCAAATCCGATAGCCTGTGCACCGCTGGTGCTGTTTGTCAGGTTGCTTTCTTCAAGCGCTTCAGAGTTCACCTAATCATCTTCGCACTTTTCGGTTCCGCTTGCCTTGTCCACCCGTGCGCAGTTCGGCACATAGCGCGAGTTAAAGTCGGAAGGGGCGGACCCAAGCAACTGTGTTGCTTGGGTCCGCCCCTTGGAGACGGATATTTGTCAGGGCTTAGCGCAGAGTCTTCAGCTCGTCGCGGATCTGGGCGAGCAGCTCCAGCTGTGGATCTACTTCTTCCTCTGGCTCTTCTGCACCGGCAGCGCGGCGTGCAGCCAGTCGCTCGTTGAGCTTGGTCATTGGCAGAACCAGCGCGAAGTAGACAGCTGCAGCAATCAACAGGAAGTTGACCAGTGCAGTCAGGAAGACACCGAACTTGATGTCAACGCCGTCAATGGTTAGCAACAAGAAGCTGTCGAAGTTTGGAGATCCAACCAGGGCGGCGATCAATGGCATCAGCACATTATCGACCAAGGCGGTGACTACGGCGCCGAAGGCAGCGCCGATAACAACAGCAACGGCCAGATCGACAACGTTGCCCTTCATAATAAAATCGCGGAAACCTTTTAGCATGGTTAGAGCATACACAGGAAAATCACAGCACGACTACGAATTTGGGCTCCGATCTGCAATAGTTCGGCAAACTCACAGAAATCGTTTGCTTAAATATCAGCTGAAGAAGCCTAGATTTTCCTCAATAGCATCCTGCGCACCGAGTGATCCGCCGCCTTGCGCAGTACTAATTGCGCCCGCCCACGCGTAGGCAAGACGTTTTCCCTGAGGTTCGGCTCGTTAATGCGCTTCCAGATACCGTGAGCAGTTTCCCGTGCCTCGACATCAGTGAGCTGGGCATAGCGGTGGAAATAGCTGGCAGGGTCGGAGAAGGCACCGGAGCGCAGACGCATGAACCGCTTGATGTACCACTCTTCGATATCCGCGGTACGCGCATCCACGTAGACGGAGAAGTCGAAGAAGTCGCTCAGGGCCAGGCCCACGGTCCCATCGGAACGGGTTCGAGCAGGCTGCAATACGTTCAGTCCCTCGACAATCAATACCTGCGGTGAGCGGATTACGTTGCGCTCCCCCGGGATGATGTCGTAGGTCAGGTGCGAGTAGACCGGAGCACTTACTTCTGGGGCACCAGACTTTACCGCCGAGACAAAGCGCAGCAGCGCCCGCCGGTCATAGGATTCGGGGAACCCTTTGCGGTGCATGATCCTGCGGCGCTCAAGCTCGGCATTCGGGTACAAGAAGCCATCAGTGGTTATGAGCTGGACATCAGGCGTATGCGGCCAGCGGCGCAGCATTTCCTGCAGTACACGAGCAGTTGTGGACTTTCCCACGGCAACCGAGCCGGCGACGCCGATGACAAAAGGCGTGCGGCTGGTCTGCTCGCCCAAGAAGGTAGTGGTTGCCTGATGCGTCGCGCCGGCACCCTCGACATAAAGCGACAGCAGGCGGCTCAGTGGCAGGTAGACGTCCCGGACCTCTTGCAAGTCCAGCTGGTCGCCGAGGCCGCGTAGCCGCTCAATGTCCGAATAATTCAGCGGCTGTTCCATTTGATTGGACAGGCGCGCCCATGTCTCGCGCTCCAGTTCAACGAAAGGCGAGATAGGCGTTTCAAGTGTTCCGTGTGGTTCCACGAGGGTAAATTCTGCCAAGAATATGCTCCACATCCCAATTAACAACATCAACAAGGCAATTGGATTAGTCAAAAAACAGCCGACTGGTGATCTAAGACATAGGTAATTTTGAGTGCTCCGACACGATTATTCCCATCGATAGGCATTGAACCGGTAGGATTTTTCCCATGTGCGGAATTGTTGGATATGCAGGAACCTCGAGCCAGGTCGCCGATCATGGCGCCCTCGACGTTCTAATTGAAGGTTTGCGTCGGTTGGAATACCGCGGCTACGACTCGGCTGGTGTCGCTGTTGTTGCCGATGGCGCCATTCATTCTCGTAAGAAGGCCGGCAAGCTGGTCAATCTGGAAAATGAAATTGCCGAGTCCCCATTGCCTAAGTCGATGACCGGCATTGGGCATACCCGTTGGGCAACCCACGGTGGTCCGAGCGATCAGAACGCTCACCCACACCTGGCCGATGGTGGCAAGCTTGCCATGATCCACAACGGAATTATTGAAAACTTCGCCGGCATCAAGGCCGGCTTGGCAGCCGAGGGCGTTGAATTCCTCTCGGATACCGATACCGAGGTTGCCGCAGCTCTGCTGGGTAAGCTCTACAGCTCCGAGGCCGAAGGCGATTTGACCCGCGCCATGCAGCTTGCTGTTCAGCAGCTCGAAGGTGCTTTCACCCTCTTGGCAGTTCACCAGGACCACCCAGGTGTTGTCGTTGCGGCTCGCCGCAACTCCCCTCTGGTTCTCGGTCTGGGCGATGGCGAAAACTTCCTGGGTTCGGATGTCTCCGGCTTCATCGACTTCACCCGTCGTGCCGTAGAGCTGGGCCAGGACCAGATCGTAACCATCACCCCGGATAACCATTCCATCACCGACTTCGACGGCAACCCGGCCGAAGGCAATGAATTCACCGTTGACTGGGATGCAGCCAGCGCTGAAAAGGGCGGCTTCCCATCCTTCATGGAGAAGGAAATCTTCGACCAGCCTGCAGCTGTTGCCGACACCCTGCTGGGCCGCTCGGACGCTGATGGCCGACTGACCCTGGACGAACTGCGTATCGCTCCAGAGGAACTGGCCGAAATCTCCAAGATTGTTGTTCTTGCTTGCGGCACCTCGGCATATGCCGGCTCCGTGGCCAAGTACGCTATCGAGTCCTGGTGCCGTATCCCGGTAGAAGTTGAGCTCTCCCACGAGTTCCGCTACCGCGAGCCAATCGTGGACGAAAAGACCCTGATCGTTTCGATCTCCCAGTCCGGCGAAACCATGGACACCTTGATGGCTGTGCGTTACGCCAAGGAGCAGGGCGCCAAGACCATGTCGATCTGCAACACCAACGGATCGACCATCCCACGCGAATCGGATGCGGTGCTGTACACCCACGCTGGTCCGGAAATTGCTGTGGCTTCCACCAAGGCATTCCTGGCACAGATCACCGCAACCTACCTGCTGGGCCTGTACCTGGCGCAGCTGCGCGGCAACCTGTTCCAGGGCCAGATCAAGGACATCCTTGCCGACCTGGGCAAGATCCCTTCCAAGATCCAGGACGTCCTGGACCGCGCGGAAGAGATCAAGGATCTGGCACGCAACATGTCAGATGCCAACTCCGTGCTGTTCCTGGGCCGCCACGTAGGCTACCCGGTAGCAATGGAAGGCGCCTTGAAGCTCAAGGAAATCGCCTACATCCATGCTGAAGGCTTCGCCGCTGGCGAGCTGAAGCACGGCCCTATCGCCCTGATCGACGATGGCCAGCCAGTGTTCGTCGTAGTTCCTTCCCCTCGTGGTCGCGACTCGCTGCACTCCAAGGTTGTCTCCAATATCCAGGAAGTGCGCGCCCGTGGCGCTAAGACCCTGGTTATTGCCGAAGATGGCGATGCTGCGGTCAAGGACTTCTCCGAGTGGGTCTTCTACGTGCCAGAAACCCCAACCCTGCTGATGCCTCTGCTGGCCACCGTGCCACTGCAAATCTTCGCTTGCGAACTGGCATCCGCCAAGGGCTTCGATGTCGACCAGCCACGCAACTTGGCCAAGTCGGTGACCGTGGAGTAATCCACCGAGCACCAGAATTGCGGGCATTCCCTTTCCGAGAATGCCCGCAATTTTTATGCCCTGCAAGCACTGGATAAACTGATAGGCATGATTGCAGGAATTGGAGTGGACATCGTTGATGTGCCGCGTTTTGGCCGCCAGCTCGAGAAGACTCCACGCTTGCGTGAACGGCTCTTCACCGAAGAAGAGCGGGGCCTGCCCCTGCGATCCCTGGCGGCCCGCTTCGCGGCCAAGGAAGCCATCGCCAAGGCACTGGGAGCTCCTGCGGGCATGAACTGGCAGGACTGCACTATCCGCAAAGATGAAGCCGGTGATCCCCAGGTTCACAACACTGGTTCAGTGGCCGCTGCCAGCGAGCTGCGTGGCATCAAATCATGGCATCTGACCATGTCCCACGATGGAGATATGGCTATCGCAATGGTGGTTGCAGAACGCTAGGCACCAACGCCACGACGAAAGAATAACGACACGCATCTCATTAAATAGGGCATCGCACAGGTGCCTTGAGTATTGTTTGTCTTATGATTCCTGTCTACAGTGTTGCGCAAATTCGTGCGGTTGAAGCCCAGGAGAACTCCAAGCGGGGCGAGACCAGCTTAATGAAGCAAGCAGCCGCCCATTTGGCTTCAACGGCAGTCGCCATGCTGACCGAGAATTCCAGCGCCGATCCGGCTTTCGTGGTGGCGCTTATCGGCCCGGGCAACAACGGTGGAGATGGCTTGTATGCACTGGCAGAGCTCCAACTGCAGAAGATTTCCACTCTGGCTCTGCAGTGCCACGAACAGATCCATGCCGAAGGTGCTGCAGCATATCAAGCTGCCGGCGGTACCGTGCTGGACCTCTCCGACGGTCAAGGCGAATTAGCTAATGCCTCGCTCATTATTGACGCCATCTACGGCCTTGGATACCGTGCCGGCTCTGATTTGCCGAAGCTTCCTGCTGGCGCACGGGTGCTGGCATGCGATATTCCTTCAGGCCTGGATCCTGAAACGGGCGTTGCGCAGGACTCTGTTCTTCGCGCAGAACGCACGGTAACTTTCGGTGCCATGAAATCCGGTCTTCTGTCTGTAGACGGACCGCTGGTTACCGGTGACATTACCGTGGCAGATCTCGAATTCGACTTTTCTTCCGTCCAAGCTGGAACGCAGCTTGTGGACGAGGTGGCCACTCGCGAGCTGCTGGACCAGCACCGCTCTTGGAGGGATGCCGGACGGCACAAGTACCAGCGTGGAGTCCTGGGACTCATCGCCGGTTCCGGCCTTTATCCCGGAGCTGCTCAGCTGACCGCCAAGGCCGCTGTAGCCTGCGGCGTCGGATTGCTTCGCACCCACGTGCCAGAATCCATTCAGCCGCTCATGGCCGTCGCCGTGCCGGAGTCCGTGCCACTGGATGATGAGCAGATCAAGGAAGCGCTGTCTTCCTCCCGCCGTCAGATTCACGGCAAGGGCGCCAAGATCAAGGCTTGGGCCATTGGCCCGGGCTTGGATGGACGCACTCCCCCGACTGGCGCCATCGCTGATGTCTTTGCCAGCCCGCAGCCGGCCGTAATTGACGCGTCCGGATTGGAAGTCGTTCCTGCCGGCCCAAGCGAGCAGCCTCGCGTGCTGACGCCTCATGCCAAGGAACTGCGCATGCTGCTCAGCCGCGCTGGAGTGAAGATCACTCCCGATGAGATTTCCCAAGACCCGATTCGCTGGACCCGGTGGGCCGCCCTGGCATACAACGCCGTGGTCCTGCTCAAGGGACCAACCAGCTACATTGTGGCCCCCAATGGCGACAGCCTGATGGTGAGCCACTCGGCACCAGAATTGGCCACTGCAGGCAGCGGCGATGTCCTGACCGGCATCCTGGGCTACATGCTCTCCGACAGCTCGCTCACGGGCACCGAAGGCCTGCGAACCGTGCCTAACCGCCGCATGATGGAACTGACCGCGTGTGCCGCTTACATTCATGGCCACCTGGGCCGGGTGACCGCTTCAGAGGGAACTGTCAATGCTTCGCGCCTGATCGAGAACCTGCCTAAGGTCATGAAGCAGTTCGGCTTCTAGGCTCTGGGTCCCTCTAGAGGCCGCCAGAAACTTTGAGAACGCTGCCGGTGGTGTAGGCGGCTTCGCTAGACAATAGCCAAGCCACCGCACCGGCTACTTCTGTCGGCTTGCCTGCGCGTCCCATCGGGATCGTCTCGGCGATTTGCGCAGGGCGCTGTGGATCCTTATGGAATTCAGTCCAAAGCGTTCCCGGGCTAACCGCATTCACTCGGATGCCGTCCTTAGCCAGTTCCTTGGACAGTCCCACTGTCAAGGCTTCTACTCCGGCCTTGGCTGCAGCGTAATGCACGTACGTGAAGGGGCTTCCGGATTCAGCCGCCACCGATGAAATGTTCACGATTGCACCACCGCCATGTGACTGGAGCAGGGGCAGCGCATATTTAATGCAGGTAATTGGGCCCAGAAGATTCACGTTCAGATCCGCGGCGATATCGGTCAACTCGTTGTCTGCCAGATTTCCGATGGCCGTCGCTGATCCCGCGTTGTTTACCAGTCCTTCAAGTTCACCAATGTCCTTCACTCGGGCGAAGAACCTTGCCACTGATTCTTCATTGGCGCAGTCGATCTGCAGGACATGGCAAATAGCGCCGAGCTCACGGACTTTATCTGCCACTGCCTGCGCCGATTTCTCATCCTGCCTGTAGCCGATGATCAAGTTGCGGTCGGTGGCTAGACGCACCGCAATCGCGGCTCCTAAGCCACGACCACCGCCGGTGACCACAGTGTATGCCATGCGGCTCCCCCTCTCTTGCAGTTGCGGTCGCGTACCGCAGCTAGCTTCAGGAAGCCTGTACCGGAATCGAGGTAGTTGCCGGAGTCATGTTGCCCAGCTCGAAGTATTCACCCGGACCGGTAACAGTCCAGCCCTGATTCCGCCATTCAGGGCGGTCCAGGACGTTGCGCCCGTCAATCAGCTGCTTGTTGGCCACTACGTCTTCCAGATCCGACGGATTCAGTTCGCGGAATTCATTCCATTCGGTCAGCACCAAGGTCAGGTCCGCATCCTTCGCCGCTTCCTTGAAGGAATCAACGTAGTTCAAGCGCGGGAAGCGGCCGGCAGCGTTGGCGTTGCCTTCTGGGTCGTAGACCGAGACTTCAGCGCCCTCGTTGTACAGGCGGACGGCGATATCCAGTGCTGGCGAGTCCCGCACATCATCGCTGTTCGGCTTGAAGGTCACGCCAAGTACGCAAACATGCTTGCCTGCCAGCTCATTGCCCAGCATGTGCGAGGCCAGCGAGACCACGCGGTCACGGCGGCGCAAATTGATCTGGTCGACTTCAGCCAAGAAGCCCATGGTCTGGCTCAGGCCAAGTTCGCTGACGCGTGCTTGGAGGGCTCGAATGTCCTTGGGCAGGCAACCGCCGCCGAAGCCCACTCCAGCGTTCAGGAAGCGGCGTCCAATGCGCTTATCGTGGCCAATGGCGTCGGCAAGGACCTTGATGTCGCCGCCTACGGTTTCAGTCACCTCGGCAAAGGCGTTGATGAAAGAAATCTTGGTAGCCAGGAAGGCGTTGGCTGCAACCTTGACCAGTTCTGCAGTCTCCAGGTCCGTGGCGATCTCCGGAGTATCCAAGGCAAGGATCGGTGCATAGACTTTGCGCAGCAGTTCCAGTCCGCGTTCATGCTCCAGGCCGTAGACCAGGCGATCGGGGCGCAGGGTATCCTGGACGGCGAAGCCTTCTCGAAGGAACTCCGGATTCCATGCCAGCGCGATGCTGCTTCCGTTCTTGGCGTCTTGGGCAATTTTCTCGCTCAGCCGGCGTGCGGTGCCTACCGGCACGGTGGACTTGCCGACAATCAGCGCTTCGCCGGTGATGTGCTCCAGCAGCGAATCCACGGCACCGTCTACGTAGGACATGTCTGCGGATTGCGAGTCGGCGCGCTGCGGGGTGCCCACGGTGATGAAGTGGATATCCGCGCCGGCAGCGACTTCTGCGTAGCTGTCGGTGAAGCGCAGGCGTCCGGAGGCCACATGCTTGCGCAGCAGTTCTGGCAGGCCTGGCTCGTGGAAGGGCAGAACGCCAGCGGCCAGTGCTTCCAGCTTGGCTTTGTCTACGTCCAGTCCAATGACTTCATAGCCCAGTTCAGCCATGCAGGCGGCATGGGTTGCACCGAGGTAGCCGGTGCCGATCACGCTGATGCGTAAAGTCACGAAAGTCCTTCTCTCCGAGAACGCGAACCGATATCAGTTTCTATTAGTTAGCATGCCACACCCCCGCAGCGTGTTCCGGCGTGGAACGCGCTGCGGGGGTGTGAGTTTTCTTGATATTTACGTGTTGGTTGCTGGGAAGCCACTGGGCCTAGAGGGCCAGATGCTCCTTGACCGATCCTGCCAGGGCTTCGGCTTCGGCCTGGGCCTGCTCGTGGGTAGCTGCCTCGACCATGACGCGAACTACTGGCTCGGTCCCCGATGGACGCAGCAGCACACGGCCGGTGGTGCCCAAGCGTGCCTCAGCAGCGGCAATTGCCCGCTGCAGCGGTTCGCATTCTGGAACGCTGGCCTTGTCTACGCCGCGTACGTTGATCAGGACCTGTGGCAGGACGGTCAGCACGGCAGCAAGTTCCTTCAGGGTCTTGCCGGTAGCCTTCACGCGGGCCGCAATCATCAGGCCGGTCAGCACGCCGTCGCCGGTGGTGGCGTGCTTGGAGAAGATCACGTGGCCGGATTGCTCGCCACCCAGGGAGTAATCGCCTTCGCGCATGCCTTCGAGCACGTAGCGGTCACCCACGCCGGTCTGCTTAACAGTGATGCCTGCTGCTTCCATGGCCAGGGTCAGGCCGAGGTTGCTCATCACGGTGGCAACCAGGGTGTTGTCCTTGAGTTCGCCGCGGTCCTTCATGTCCAGTGCCATGACGGCCATGATCTGGTCACCGTCGACGACGGTGCCTTCATGGTCTACTGCAAGACAGCGGTCAGCGTCGCCGTCGTGCGCGATGCCCAGGTCCGCGCCGTGCTCCAGCACAGCGGCCTGCAGCTTCTCCAGGTGGGTGGAGCCGTAGCCGTCATTGATGTTGATGCCGTCTGGATCTGCGCCAATCACGACGATCTCGGCGCCGGCAGCCTTGAACACCTCTGGGGAGCAGCCCGAAGCAGCGCCGTGGGCGCAGTCCAGAACTACCTTCATGCCATCCAGCCGGTTGGGCAGGGCCTGCAGCAGGTGCATGATGTAGCGGTCCTCAGCGTCGGCGAAACGCGAGACTCGACCTACCTCACCGCCGGTTGGGCGTGGCTTTGGCATCTTCAAGCAGGCTTCGATGGCATCTTCCAGCGCATCGTCCAGCTTCTTGCCGCCACGGGCTAAGAACTTAATACCGTTATCCGGAGCCGCGTTGTGCGAGGCGGAGATCATGACACCGAAATCGGCGTTCAGGTCCCCTACCAGGAATGCCGCCGCAGGAGTCGGCAGCGTGCCGGCATCCATGACGTCTACGCCGGAGGCGGCCAGGCCGGCCTCAATTGCGGCAGACAGGAAGTCACCACTGATGCGCGGGTCCTTGGCAACCACAGCGACCGGCTTGTAGCCGTCCTCTGGCTGGCTCAAGCCCAGCACCACCGATGCCGCCTGCGCCAGTTCCAGCGCGAGCTCGGGAGTTAACAGTTCGTTTGCTTTTCCTCGGACCCCATCGGTCCCAAATAACCTTGCCATCGCCTTCAATCATATGCCCTCTGCATTGATTTATACGGCTTAAAGTCCCGCATTGGCAGTGAGATGAGAAAAGATTACTGGGATCTTGCAGTCTTCGGCGTTAAAAGGCCAAAGGCCCCGGCGTCCTTTGCAGGATGCCAGGGCCTTTGGAAAGACCTTGAAGCAAGGTTTAGCGCTTCGAGAACTGCGAAGCCTTACGTGCCTTCTTCAGACCAGCCTTCTTGCGCTCGATGACGCGTGCGTCACGAGTCAAGTAGCCAGCCTTCTTCAGGGTGGCGCGGTTTGCATCGCGATCGATCTCGTTCAGCGAGCGAGCGATACCCAAACGCAGTGCACCGGCCTGGCCGGAAATGCCGCCACCGTTGATACGAGCGATAACGTCGTAAGCACCCTCAAGACCAAGGATCTTGAAAGGCTCGTTGACGTCCTGCTGGTGCAGCTTGTTAGGGAAGAAGTTCTCCAGGGTGCGACCGTTAACGGTCCACTTGCCGGTGCCTGGTACCAGGCGAACGCGGGCGATAGCCTGCTTGCGACGGCCAACTGCTGCACCTGGAACGGTAAGCGGAGCGCGCTCGGTTTCGGCAACTACAGCCGAAGCAGAGGTCTCGGTGGTGTAAGTCGAAGGGGTCTCGCCTTCGAATTCAGTGGTTTCTTCAGCGTTCTGAGCCACGATAATCTCCTATTAAGTATTTCTTCTCGGGGCCAGGACTACTGAGCGACCTGGGTGATTTCCAGTGCCTTTGGCGACTGAGCAGCGTGTGGGTGCTCGGCGCCGCGGTAGACCTTCAGCTTCGACAGCTGGGCATCGGAAAGCTTGTTCTTAGGCAGCATGCCCTTGATGGCCTTCTCAACAGCCAGTACTGGGTTCTTTTCCAGCAGGTCTGCGTAGTTGATGCTCTTCAGGCCACCTGGGAAACCGGAGTGGCGGTAAGCGCGCTTGTTCAGCAGCTTCTTACCGGTCAGTGCAACCTTGTCTGCATTGATGATGATGACATGGTCGCCCATGTCCATGTGTGCAGCATAGGTTGGCTTGTGCTTGCCGCGCAGCAGGGTTGCGGCCTGGACGGCGAGACGGCCGAGTACTACGTCGGTGGCGTCAATGACAAACCACTGACGAGTCTGGTCAGCCGGCTTTGGGGTGTACGTACGCACAGTAATTGCCTTACGTTGATTCGTTTCTGGTCAAACAGTCGCTTGGCTGAAGGCGGTGAGATCCCCCAGTGACAGGCACTGTCGTGTTGTTCTTGTGTTTAGACCAGTACGCCAGGTGAGGACTGATGATAACCGGCCGTCCATATATTGTTCGCACACCCAGCAGACCAGCGACTATGCAACTAAGCCGTCACGCTTGGGCGTGTAGTGTCGAACGTGGACATACACAACTCATAAAAGTTTAGCGGATTAAAGTGTTTCCGGCCAAAAAAGCATGTACGTCGTGAGCAACAACACCCTTAAGATCCCGGGGATTATCGGCTAATCAGCTTTCCATGCAGGCTTCGTCAACCTCAGCTTCGGTTCGCCGTGCGCGGGTCAGGAGTGCTCGTTCCGCCAGTTCTTCAACCTCTGGGTAGTAGACCTCTTCGAGGACCAGGGCCCGCGGGTGCGAAAGCTTGGTCTTGGAGTCGCGGACCATCTGTTCCAGCCGCTGGGCCAGGAACCCCGGTTGCTCACGCCCGTCCCCCACCATCATCGCGGCACCGATTAGCGCACGGACCATGTTGTGGCAGAAGGCATCGGCCTTCAAATGGGCCAGTACCAAGCCGTCGGCTCCACGGGTGAAGGTGAATTCCTGCAGGGTACGAATGGTCGTGGCATGCGGACGGGGCTTGCAGTAGGTCAAGAAGTCGTGGCGGCCCAGCACGCTTTGCGCCTCGCGATTCATCGCCTCGACATCCAGCTCTTCACGGTGCCACGTGGTCAGGTGCCGGGTCAGTGGATCCCAGCGCTGCTGCCCATCGGCAATCCGGTAGGAGTAGCGGCGGGCCAGCGCGGAGAAGCGGGCATCGAAGCCTTCTGGTGCGCGTTCGGCTTCATGCACCCAAACGGCACCATCTTGACGGCCAAGGATGCCGTTGATGCGGCGTACGAGCGCAGGACCGGGAGCCAAGGGCGCCTTGCGTGGCAGTCCCGCGTATTCTTCCTCGGTCAAATCGAAGTGCACCACCTGGTGGCGGGCATGCACACCTGCATCGGTGCGTCCGGCAACAACCACGCGCACGCGGCGCCGGATCATCATTTCCAGGGCCTCTTCAACCAGCTGCTGCACGCCCAAGACATTGGGCTGGCGAGCCCAACCGCTATAGGCGGCACCGTCGTATCCGAGCACCATGCGCATGCGGATCCATGCTGGTGCTGCAGTGGCCCCCAATGCGGTGGTGCCCATTGGATCGATGCTTTCTGGCTGAGTACTCATGTATTCAATTATGCGTAAGCAGACGTGCAACCGTCGAATCAAGTGCCCGCCTTCACGCCGTTATCCACAGGCGCCAAAACGAGAGCTGCTGCCGGGAGTAGCCTATGTGCATTCCACGGACCTGCCGCGCAGGCGGCTGGTTCACTAGCAACGTTCTAAGGTCTCGCCATGTTCAGGAATGCAGTTAGCTTTATCGCGATATCCGCTGCTGTCCCGCTCTGCTTAAGTGGTTGCAGTTCGGGACAGCTGAGCACAAAGCAATCATGCGCCCTCATTAATGAACTGGCCGTAGAGCATTTCATCGAGGAAAAGTGGGCGCTGGCATATATGGGAATTCTTGCGCAGAATTCACAACCTGCGATTGAGGCTTTGGAAACAGCCATCGGCATCTACCGGGAAGTCTCCGAGCAAACTGGCAATAGGCACTTGCGCACTGCATTGCGGTCCGAAATCGAAAACTACCAAGACTTCATTGACCTCATTGCCAATCGCTCCTTTGACGATCCAACGCTCGCGTCAGACGTTGAGGCAGCCGAGGGCGGACTGCAAGATCGATACACCGACTATGTGCGTGAAACGTGCCCAGCTTCCGCTTCTGAACCTGATCCGTCCGCTTCTTAGGAAACCGCTGCTTGCCGATCCGCTCATGTCATACACTGCCTGCAATAACTCCTGATTATAGAATAAACAGGTACTTATCGGTGCCTCACGTGCTGGGCCATCGGATCATCATCGTCTAAGGATCTCCATGTTGAAAAAGTTCGCGGCATCTGCCGCTGCGCTCACCCTTGCATCTGTCATGCTCACTGGTTGCAGTGCAGGCAAACTGTCCACCGAGGAAACCTGCGTTTACATCAACGACCAGGTGGCTGAACGCGGACTGCAGAAGAAGGCGGAGGACTCCAGCGCTGAGCTCTTGGCTGGCGATACATCGGCTTATGCCGAGATCATGAACGAGTTTGATTCCATCCTGGGCGAAGCCGCTGAGAACACGAAGGACAACAAGCTTGCCACGTCCTTGAATGCGGCATCGGAGCAGACCAAGAAAATGGCTGGCCTGATGGCTGAGGGCAACAGCAGCAACATGATGGAAATTTCGCAGAAGATCGCCGAACTGGATACGGCTGAGGCTTCCGAGGCTACCGAATACCTGAATACGGCTTGCCCGGACATGGATTCGTTCAGCTAGGCAATTCCAAGATGCGGATGCCCCTGCCCTCCAACTGACGGGCAAGATCACCCGCGTCTTCACGCAAACAGGCATAAAAAAAGATTCCCGTTGGTTCCTTGCGGATCCAACGGGAATCTTTTTCGCCTTTGCAGGCGAGAGAGCATTAGCTCGAAGGGGCTTAGGCCTCTTCGGTCTCAGCAGCCTTCTCGGTAGCCTTGGTGGCTTCCTTGACGACAGCCTGCTTTGGCGAAACTGGCTCCATCACGAGCTCGATAACAGCCATAGGAGCGTTGTCGCCCTTGCGGTTACCGATCTTGGTGATGCGGGTGTAGCCACCCTCGCGGTTTGCCATTGCTGGTGCGATGTTCTCGAACAGTTCGTGAACGATCGACTTGTTGGTGCGCGAACGCGAAGCGATGACGGCCTGGACGCGGCGACGCGAAGCCAGGTCTCCGCGCTTAGCGAAGGTGATCAGGCGCTCTGCGTGTGGACGCAGACGCTTGGCACGGGTCAGGGTGGTGGTGATCTTCTTGTTCTCGAAGAGCTGTGCCGACATGTTAGCGAAAATCAATCGCTCATGTGCTGCACTGCCGCCGAGACGCGGACCCTTGGTAGGGGTAGGCATTGTGGTTCTCCTAGATGAATAACCCGTACTGGACGAATATTTCGTTCAGTCGGATGAAGTAGTGTGTCGCTAGACGCGGGTCTTACAGACCTTCGTCGTATTCGTCGCCATCGTCGATGGCGCTACGAGCGGCCAGATCGAAGCCTGGAGGGGAATCCTTCAGGGCCAGACCCAGTTCAACCAGCTTGGCCTTGACTTCGTCAATGGACTTCGCACCGAAGTTGCGGATGTCCATCAAGTCGGCCTCGGAGCGGGTTACGAGTTCACCCACAGAGTGGATGCCCTCACGCTTCAAGCAGTTGTACGAACGAACGGTGAGTTCCAGATCCTCGATCGGCAGCGCCATGTCAGCAGCCATAGCTGCATCGGTTGGCGATGGACCGATTTCGATACCTTCAGCCTGAGTGTTCAGTTCGCGGAACAAACCGAACAGCTCAACCAGGGTGGTACCTGCGGATGCAACTGCATCGCGCGGGGTGATCGATTCCTTGGTCTCCACGTCAACGATCAAACGATCGAAGTCGGTGCGCTGCTCGACACGGGTTGCTTCCACGCGGAAGGTCACCTTCAACACTGGGGAGTAGATCGAATCAACTGGGATTCGACCGATCTCGCCATCAATGTTCTTGTTCTGAGCGGCAGACACATAGCCACGGCCGCGCTCAATGGTCAGTTCCATGTCGAACTTGCCATTGGCGTTGAGGGTGGCGATGTGCAGATCAGGGTTGTGGAACTCCACACCTGCTGGAGGGGTGATGTCCGCTGCAGTAACGATGCCCGGGCCCTGCTTGCGCAGGTAGGCAACGACTGGCTCGTCGTGCTCGGAAGATACTGACAGGTTCTTGATGTTCAAGACCAGTTCGGTGACATCTTCCTTGACACCGGCTACGGTGGTGAACTCATGCAGTACACCGTCAATTCGAACACTGGTGACAGAAGCACCAGGAATCGAAGAGAGCAGGGTACGGCGGAGCGAGTTACCAAGGGTGTAGCCAAAGCCTGGCTCCAGTGGTTCGATAACGAACCGGGAGCGGTTTTCGGCAACTACTTCTTCGGTCAGGGTTGGGCGCTGCGTAATGAGCACTTACATTTCCTTTCAGCGAGCGTCCGCTATATGACGCCTCACGGGGGTGGAAACGACGGTAGCCTGAGGTGGCCGTTCGTCTTTTTGCAGGCTAATAAGTCCAAGACAGTCACCGGAGCACCCACGAGTGAATGCTTCGGTGACTTCTTAGGCTAAGCCTAGCGAATCAATTAGACGCGGCGACGCTTCGATGGGCGGCAACCGTTGTGAGCGCTTGGGGAAACATCCTGGATGGATCCAACCTCAAGGCCAGCAGCCTGCAGCGAACGGATCGCGGTTTCGCGTCCCGAGCCTGGGCCCTTGACGAAAACGTCAACCTTGCGCATGCCGTGCTCCTGAGCGCGCTTTGCAGCGGACTCAGCAGCCATCTGGGCAGCGTATGGGGTCGACTTGCGCGAACCCTTCATGCCTACCTCGCCGGCCGAAGCCCACGAGATAACAGCGCCAGTCGGATCGGTGATCGATACGATGGTGTTGTTGAAGGTGCTCTTGATATGCGCCTGTCCCTGCGCAATATTCTTTTTGTCCTTGCGACGCGGCTTACGTACCGCTCCACGAGTCTTTGGGGGCATTTCTTCTCCTACGAAAAAAGTATTTGAACTAGATCGCTAAGATTTAGCGAGTCTTCTTCTTACCTGCGACGGTACGCTTCGGGCCCTTACGGGTACGTGCGTTGGTCTTGGTGCGCTGACCGCGGACCGGCAGGCCCTTACGGTGACGAATACCTTCGTAGGATCCGATCTCAACCTTGCGGCGAATGTCAGCCTGAACCTCACGGCGCAGGTCGCCTTCAACCTTGTAGGTGCCTTCGACGAAGTCGCGCAGCTGCACGAGCTGGTCATCGGTGAGATCCTTGACGCGAGTGTCCGGGCTGATGCCGGTCGCTGCGATGGTCTCTTCTGCACGGGTCTTGCCCACGCCGTAGATGTAAGTCAGCGCGATAATTACGCGCTTCTCGCGTGGAATGTCCACGCCTGCTAAACGAGCCAAGTGGCTACCTTTCAACGAACGGAGGTCTGGAGCAGTACCTTCCGTGATTGCTCACGGCCCCGGCCTCCGAATCCGGGGGTACACCAGGACTTTCGTCCTAGCTGATACTGCCTAATTGACTACGCGTGGGAATCCCGTAAAAACGGAATTAGCCCTGACGCTGCTTGTGGCGTGGGTTCTCGCAGATCACCATGACCACGCCGTTACGACGGATCACCTTGCACTTGTCGCAGATCGGCTTCACGCTAGGGTTAACCTTCAAGGCTTTGTCCTTTTGCGGTTGCAGTTAAATGTGGAGCAGTAAAAAGCTTTGTCCAAGAACATCCTTCAGCGGCCGTAGCACAAGATTGCGCTTCGCACGCTGGGAAAGTCTTGGATTCTGCAGATTTACTTGTAGCGGTAAACGATGCGACCTCGGTTGAGGTCGTATGGGCTCATTTCAACCTGCACTCGGTCCTCTGGGAGGATTCGAATGTAGTGCTGACGCATCTTACCCGAGATAGTGGCGAGCACTACGTGTCCATTCGGCAGCTCCACGCGGAACATCGCGTTCGGCAGTGCTTCCGAGACGGTGCCCTCTACCTGGATGACGCCTTCCTTCTTGCCCATTTTCCCCGCTAACTTTTTTTGTTGGCAATTTCCACCAACAAGTAATTGGTTCTGGTCCTTGATCCCTGTACCGAAAACCCGAGGGTTTTAGGCGCAATTAAATCAGGAACCAACAAACAACGATACGGCATTAGTCCACACAGTGCCAATCGTTCATTGACATTTAAAATGTTAGATCCAGCACGCCACAGCCATGTGGCGTACTGGATCCGATGATTTCCAGGCTGGTGCTAGCCCTGGATCGGCGATGGGGTGACGCCGAATGGGGCCAGCCCGGCCGCTCCCCCATCGTGCGCGGTCAATACCCAGATGCCGCCCATGTGGAATGCCACGGTGTGCTCCCACTGCGAGGCGTTGGACTTGTCGTTGGTGACAACAGTCCAGTCGTCTTCCAGCACGGAGGTTTCGATACCACCGCGAACCAGCATTGGCTCGATGGCCAAGCACATGCCCGGCTTGATGCGCGGGCCTCGGTGCCCGGAGTTGTAGTTCAGCACATCCGGTGCCATGTGCATCTGCGAACCGATGCCATGGCCGCAGTAATCCTCGAGGATGCCCAGCTCGTCGCCTGGCTGGCTGGTGACGAAGTCATCGATGGCCTGGCCGATCTGGCCGATGAAGCGTGCGTTGGCCGCCGCGGCGATGCCGGCCCACATGGCCTGCTCGGTGATGTCGCTCAGGCGCTGGTCAGCTGGGTCGATGTTCTCGCCCACCAGCACGGTGCGTGCCGAGTCGGAGTGCCAGCCGTCGATGATGGCGCCGCCATCGATCTTCAGCACGTCGCCGTCCTTCAGCTCGTAGTCCGATGGGAAGCCGTGGACTACCTCGTGATTGACCGAAGCGCAGATATTCGCTGGGAAGCCATGGTAGCCAAGGAAGTTGCTGGTAGCGTTATGGCGTTCGAGCACCTTGCCAAAGGCCTGGTTGATCTCTTCGGTCCGCACCCCGGGCCGAGCCATCGCAACGGCTTCATCCAGCGCTTCAGCCAGCACCAATCCGGCCTGGCGCATCTTCAGGATCTCGGAGTTGGATTTGTACTCGATTTTCGGCTGTCCTAAAGCCAATGTGATTCCCCTGCCTCAAAGTGTGATGTCCTTGCCGTGTGCCGCTGCCGGCAACCGCAAGGTCCATCAATGCAAAAAGTGCGCAGGGACCGGGCTGCAACATCCATTGTTGCTGCACGGTCCCTGCGCGTTGTAACGCTTGTGTCTACGCGTTGACGTTCAACGCTGCAAGAACACGCTCGGTGACTTCGTCGATAGCGCCCAGGCCGTCGACCTTGCGCACGATGCCGCGTTCCTCGTAGCGCTCCACAACGACGCGAGTCTCGTCGTTGTACAGGCCCAGGCGGTGGCGGATGACCTCTTCGGTGTCATCGGCGCGGCCTTCGATCTGCGCACGCTTCAGCAGACGGGCTACCAGCTCGTCGTCATCAGCGGTCAGCTGCAGCACTGCGTCCAGGGCGATGCCCTTGTTGGCCAGCATCGCATCCAGCGCGTCCACCTGCGCACTGGTGCGCGGGTAGCCATCGAGCAGGAAGCCCTTGGCGACGTCGTCCTGGTTCAGGCGGTCTTCAACCATGTTGTTGGTGACCGAATCAGGTACAAAGTCTCCGTTGTCAATGTACTTGCTGGCTTCGAGACCCAGCGGGGTTCCGCCCTTGACGTTGGCACGGAAGATGTCGCCAGTCGAGATGGCGACAATGTCCAAGCGCTCGGAGATCTTTACGGCCTGGGTGCCTTTGCCGGCACCGGGTGGTCCAATAATAAGCAGTCGACTCATCGCAGAAGCCCTTCATAGTTCCGTTGCTGCATTTGAGCATTGATTTGCTTG